>ERZ1370068.6014-contig-5014_pt1 | contig 119485 bp, 148 predicted proteins | sample MGYA00561227_ERZ1370068 | MGnify/ENA primary metagenome ERZ1370068 (study PRJEB38410, sample SAMEA6850437) | metagenome | study: Metagenomic assessment of the ecological functions of the soil: analysis of the soil microbiota associated with the...
AGGTTACGTATTGCTCATCACGTCGAGCGTTTTCTGCACGCTCACGAGCGGCGCGTAGGCGTCCTTCTCGTATTCGATGATGTACCACTCCACGCCGGCGGTCGTCTCGCACAGCTTGAAAATCTCCTTCCACGGCTGTTCGTCATCGCCGATGAGGGCGTTGGGCTTGGCTTTCGAGATAGGGTTTGACGTGGACGCTGGCGACCCGGCCCGGGTGCTTTTTCAGGAACACCATCGGGATCGCCGCCCTCCGCCATGCCATTGCCCGGTGTCGAATTGAATCACGACCTCCTTCTTCGCGCGGTTGAAGAAAATGTCCCACGGCAGCGCGCCGTCGATCGGTTTGAATTCGATGCTGTGATTGTGGTAGCCGGTGCGCATGCCGTGCGGCTTCAACTCGGTCGGCCACTTCGCTGCATACTGGTCGGCGGCCTCCTCCCAGCCCTGGCGGGTCTTGGTGTATTGGCCGGACAGGCTGGCCACGATGAGGAACGGGTTGCCCGAGGGTCTGGTTGAACTCGATGGTCTTCGCCAGGTTGTCGCCGAGCAGCGTGTCCAGGCCAGGTGCGTGCCGCAGCATTTGAGGCCGACATCGTCGAGAAGCTTGCGCAACGTCTTCGCGTCGCGCCCGTGGTAGCCGGCGAACTCGACGCCCTTGTAGCCCATTTTGGCCACGGCGGTGACCGTCCCGACGAGGTCTTTCGCGCACTCGTCGCGCACCGAGTAAAGCTGAAGGCCGAAGGGAATCTTGTTCCCGCCGTAGGATTCCGCCGCGAACAGCGCCGGCGGATGAGCGCCCGCCAAGGCCGCCGTCGTGGCACTCGTTTTGAGAAAGTTCGTCTGGAGATCGATTGGAGTTTTCATGATGTTGGAAACAAGTATCAGATTAATGCGATCCAAGAAGTGTGAATTTTGCGCAGGGGTCTGCCGAGTGAGGATTGAGAGAACACGCCAGTGTCTTGGACTGCGGTGGCAAGTCGGACGCGACACCGCTTTCGTCCGGCATCGGCTAGCTCGTTCACGGACGCCAGTCCCGGCATCCGAAAGCGCCGTCGCGTCCGACTTGCCGGCGCAGTCCAAAAGCTTGGCGCCTTTCCGGGACTCGCCAGCAAGTCGATTTTGCACAGTGGCTTCATCACGTCGCCGGTGCCGCGGTGCCGCTTGCTCTACTCGCGCGCTTGGCTCAGCCTCGTCCAACTCCAGATGATTCCAGGATTGGAAACCGGAAATGCCGGGTCGCGGCCGGCCGGTCGGCGATTGGCCGTTCTGGCCACAGTCGCCGCCCTGCAGGTGGCCTTGGCGGGCGCTTCTGTGGCCGACGGCCCCAGTTCCGCGGTCCGACCGGTTTGGGTTACAGCGAGGAGACAGGCCTGCTGCTGACGTGGAACGGCAAGACTGGCGATGGCACTGTTTGGAAAACGCCGCTGCCGAGGAGTGATTAACGCCTATTCCTCGCCCGTCGTGTGGGTGAGCGCGTATTCGTGACCTGCGCGGTCAACCAACTGCTCGAACATCACGTCCTTTGCTTTGCAATACCCGGACGGCAGGCTGTTTTGGGACGCCCCTGTGCCGCCGGGTCCGTGGCTGCTTACGGATTTGCGCGGCGGGGGCATGGTGCCCCCACGCCCTGCACGGACGGCGCGAAGGTATTCGCGGTGTTCGGTTCTGCGGTCATCGCTGCGCCTTCGATTTCGAGGGACACATCGTCTGGCGGCACGAACTGGAGAAATTGAACTTCGACGTGGCCAAGGGGAGCAGCTCGATTCTTTACGGCGACACGGTGATTCTCGATTGCGACCAGAACAACAAGACCTCGGTTTCATCGCCTTCGACAAGAAGCTGGGCGTCGTGCGGTGGGGAGGCAAAGCGCCCGCAGGTCGCCTTTGCGCACAGCACGCCGGTCCTCATCACGGTGGCCGGGAAAAGCAGATGCTGGTAAGCGCCTCCAACGCCATCCAGGGCGTGGACCCGGAGAACGGCCAGATCCTCTGGTGGTGTGCCGCGGCGGGTGACGCCCCGTCGCCCGCGTTCGGTGGCGGTCGAGGTTTTCGGACAGCGGACGCGGGGTAAGCCGTGTGCGTGGAGCCGACTGGCACGGGCGACGTGACTCGCACGCACCTGAAGTGGACATTCCCAGCAATACGCACCGAACGAAGTACACCGATCGTTACGTATTGCCATGCCCGAAGCGCCCACCAGCGTGCCGCTGATGATGAGCGCGTTGTTGCTGGAGCACGAACCCGGTGGCCGCGACCGCCAGAGCCCGGTGAACGAGTTGAGCAGCGAGATCACCACCGGCATGTCGGCGCCGCCGATCGGCATCACCATGAGCACGCCGAACGCCAGCGCACACGCCGAGCAGCGCGTAGAACGCGCGGCGCGCCGCCGCGCCGAACCGCGAGCGCAGCCGATCGAGTCACCAGCAGCGATCAGCGAACAGCAGGCTGTTGACGACCTTCTGCAGCGGCGAGGTGATCGGCGCTCTCGGAGATCAGGCCCTGCAGCTTGCCGAACGCCACCACGCTGCCGCGACAGCGAGATCGAGCCGATGATGCAGCCGAACATGGTCGAGGTCGGCCGCGGCGCCGTGCCGGGCTCGCCGGCATGGCGGGTGCAGGAACTCGGCCGCCGAGATGAGCGCCGCCGCGCCGCCGCCGCAGCCGTTCAGGAGCGCCACCATCTGCGGCATGTCGGTCATCGCGCACCGCGCGCGCGCCCACCGCGCCCGGCGATGGCGCCGATGCGCGATGCCGCCAGCGATCAGGCCGCAGGTTGTGGATGCCGCGCCCGCCGGGCAGCCACAGCGCTGCGCGAGCAGCGTGAGCGGTGGCGACCGACCATGCCGACCGCGGCGAGCGTGGTTGCCGCTGGCGCGCGCGCGGCGGGTGGCTCAGGAACTTGAGGCCGACGATGAACAGCACCGCCGAGAGCAGGTAGCGAGTGAACTGGAACAGCGAGACGTGGCGTCACGCTCTTCGCCGTGCGGTCTTCTTCGCCTTGAACATCTCGAGCATGCGGTCGGTGACCACGAAGCCGCCGAACAGGTTCATCGCGCCGAGCACCACGGCGAGGAACCCGAGCGCGATGAGCAGCGGGCCGTGTCGGCGCTGGCCAGCACCAGCACGCCGCCCAGCATGACGATGCCGTGGATGGCGTTGGTGCCCGACATGAGCGGCGTGTGCAGCACCACCGGCACCTTGGAGATGACCTCGAAGCCCACGAACACCGCGAGCGCGAACACGTAGATCTCGGCCAGCAGCGTGGCGTTCATGCGCACCTCCCGACGGCGCTCGCGGCTGGCCCGCTCCGGCGCGGCGCGCGGCCCTCGCGCGTCAGGCAGCTGCCGCGCGTGATCTCGTCCGTCGAAGTCGACGTTCAGCTTGCCGTCCTTGGCCAGGTGGAGGATCAGCGTCGTAGAGGTTGCGCGAGTACATCTGGCTGGCGTGCGTCGGCAGCGTGGCCGCGAGGTCGAGCGGGCCGAGGATGCGTGACGCCGTGCGCGCCACGATCGTCGCCCGGCCTGGTGAGCGCGCAGTTGCCGCCGATCTCGGCCGCCAGGTCCACGATCACCGAGCCCGGGCTTCATCGCGCGCACGGTCGTCGGCGGGCATCAGCGAGCGGCGCGCTGCGTGCCCGGGATCGAGCGCGGTGGTGATGACGACGTCCGGTGTTGTGCAGCCGCGTCGGCGATCGGTCTGGCGGATCTGCTCGCTCTGCTGCTCGGTCGCAGCTCCTTCGCGTAGCCGCCCGCGCCGACGCGCGGCATCGCCGATCAGCTCATGCTCGACGAACGTGGCGCCCGAGGCTCTGCACCTCCTCGCTTGCACCGCCGGGCGCACGTCGAACGCCTCGACCACCGCGCCCAGCCGGCGCGCGGTGGCGATCGCCTGGAGGCCCGCCACGCCCGCGCCCAGCACGAACACGCGCGCCGGGCGCGATCGGTGCCGGCCGCGGTCATGAGCAGCGGGAAGAACTTGCCCGAGCGCGCCGGCGGCGAGCAGCACCGCCTTGTAGCCCGCGCACGCGTGCTCATCGAGGACAGCGCGTCCATCTTCTGCGCGCGCGAGATGCGCGGGATCATCTCCATCGAGAACGCGGTGATGCCGCGCGCCGCGAGCCTGCGCCGGCCTCGACTCGCTGGATCGCGGCCGCAGGAAGGCGATCAGCGTCGCGCCCTCGCGGAGGAGGTCCGGCCTCGTGCGCGCCGAGGCTGGGATGGGCGTCGGCTCGCGCACCTTGAGCACCACGTCGGCACGCGGCGATAGAGCTCGCGCGCGCCGGCGACCAGCGTGGCGCCGGCCTGTCGGTAGGCCTCGTCCGACGAACATGGCCGCGCTCGCCGGCGCCGGCTTCGACCGCGACTGTCGAAGCCCGCCTTGACCAGCCGGGCCGACGGTCTCGGGAACCAGCGCGACGCGGGTCTCGCCCGGGACGGTCTCGCGCGGCACGGCGATGCGCATAGGGGACGCTCTATCTGGCAGTGGCTCGTGCGCCGGACACAAGCCGGGCGCGAGTCGGGCGACGTCCTGCCCGGCGTGCCGACGGCCGCTCCCGGGCCGCGGCGCACGATGCGGTCCAGCGCTCGCTCGCGCGCCCCGCGCCTGCTACCTTTGAAGGTCACGGAACCTCGCATCGTAACCGGAGAACCCGATGGCCATGCGTGGCGGTGCAGCCCCACGGCTGGTGATGAAGACCCCGATCGTCGAGATGGACGGCGACGAGATGACCCGGCGTGATCTGGGCGCTGGTCAAGCAGCAGCTGCTCGAGCCGTTCGTGGACCTGAAGCTCGAGCGCTACGACCTCCACCTGCCGGAGCGCGACCGCACCGACGACGCGGTCACGGTCGCAGGCGGCCGAGGCCATCCAGCGGCACGGGCGTCGGCGTCGAAGTGCGCGACCATCACGCCCGACGACGACGCGGGTCGACGGAATACAAGCTCAAGAAGGCGTGGCCGAGCCCCAACGGCACGATCCGCGCGATGCTCGACGGCACCGTGTTCCGCAAGCCGATCGTGGTGCGGAACGTGCCGCCGATGGTGCGCTCGTGGGTCAAGCCGATCATCGATCGGCCGCCACGCCTACGGCGACATGTACAAGAGCGCCGAGATGCGCATCCGCCAGGCCGGGCACGGCCGAGGTCGTGTTCACGCCGGCCGACGGCAGCGAGCCGCAGCGCGGTGCTGATCCACGAATTCAAGGCCTCGGGCATCGTGCGCGGCGTGCACAACCTGGACGGCTCGATCCGCTCGTTCGCCAAGGCCTGCATCGCCTACGCGCTGCAGCGAGCAAGATGGACCATGTGGTTCAGCGGCAAGGACACGATCGCCAAGATCTACCACGGCGCCTTCCGCGAGATCTTCCGCCAGGAGGTCGAGGCGCGGAAGGCCGACTTCGAGCAAGGCCGGCATCACCTACACCTACATGCTGATCGACGACGCGGTGGCGCGCGCGGTGCGCGCGCCCCGGCGGCTTCCTGTGGGCGTGCATGAACTACGACGGCGACGTGATGAGCGACATGGTGGCCTCGGGCTTCGGCAGCCTCGGGCCTCATGACCTCGGTGCTGGTCTCGCCCGACGGCCACTTCGAGTACGAGGCCGCGCACGGCACCGTGCAGCGGCACTACTACCAGCACCAGAAGGGCGAGCCGACCTCGACCAACTCGACCGCCACGATCTTCGCCTGGACCGGCGCGCTGGCCAAGCGCGGCGAGCTGGACGCGGCACGCCCGAGCTGGTGGCGTTCGCGCGGCGCTCGAGGAGTCGGTGATCGGAGACCATCGAATCGGGCACGGTCACCAAGGACCTGGCATCGATCGCAGCACCGCCGATCGCCCAGCTACGCCACCACCGAGGACTTCATCGGCGCCATCGGCGAGCGGCTGACCCAGCAGGGTGGGCGCGGGGCTGGCGCTGCTCTAGATGGCCGGCGCCACTGGGACGTGGCAGGAGACGCCCGATCCGGGCCTGAAGGATCGCACCGGCGATCGCCCGAATGATCGCCCGCGTGATCGACGAACTCGGCGCCGCCCGGGCTCGATCCCGAGCGCGAGCTGCCGTCCGGGTTCTGGGCGTTCTACGGGCCGCTGCACCGGACCTTCGCGCCGCGCCAGCAGGCGCTGGCCGCCGCGCCGGCATGCGTGCCCTGGCGGCCGCGCACCACGGGCAACCTGCCCGAGCACCTGCCGCCGTCGCGCCGCCACCACCGCGACTGGCGCATCACGCTGCCCGACTGGTGCCGCGACCAGCGCAACCAGATGACCGGCCCCGCCGACGACGGCGGAGCTGGTGGTCAAGATGCTCAACTCGGGCGCGCCGGGGTGATGCTCGACCTCGAGGACTCGATGGCGAACGCGCTGGCCGCAACCTGATGCACCGGCGTGCGCAACATCCTCGCGCGCGCTCAACGGCGAGCTGACCTACGAGGACGAGAAGCGCGGCCGCACGGTCGGCATCGAGCCGTCGCCGACCGTGATCTGGAATCGCGTGCGCGGGCTCCACCTGATCGCAGGCCGGGCGTCGATGCCGGCGAGGACGCTCACGTCGGCGTCGCTGTTCGACCTGGCGCTCATCGCCTTCCAGGTCGACGCCGGACGCGCTCGCGGCACCCGCTGTGCTTCTACATTCCCAAGTCCGAGTCGGCCGAGGAGGCGCTGTGGTGGGCGCGACGTGTTCCAGCGCTCTGGACGCGCGCGCGCGGCTGGCCGAGCGCGGACGCGATCCGCTGCATGGCGCTGGTCGAGTCGCACCCGCTCGCCTACCAGATGGAGGAGTTCCTCTACCACCTGCGCGATCACATCCTGGGACTGAACCTGGGGCGCTGGGACTACATGGCGAGCCTCATCCACTTCACGCTCGCCGATCCCGCGTGGGTGCTGCCCGACCGCAACACGCATTCCGCACGACGTGCCGTTCTTCCAGCGCGCTGCGCCACCTGCTGGCCGACATCTGCCACCGGCGCGGCGCGCTCGCGATCGGCGGCATGACCGCGCTCTACCCGAGCCGCGAGGACGCCGGAGCTCAACGCGCGCGCGCTGGCGGTGCTCGAGCAGGACAAGCAGCAACGAGGCCGACGCTGCTTCATGGACGGCGCGTGGACCGGCCATCCGGACCAGAACGCGATCGCGGTCGCCCAGTTCCCGGCGCCGAACCAGATCGACGCGCGGCCGCCGGGCGTCGAGCGCTATCCGGATCTGCGCCCGGTGCCGCGACGGCGTCGGCCGGCGCATCGCTGGACGGCACCGCGGCCGCGCGCGCGCACCGTGATCCGCTACCGCAACGGCGTGCTGAACGGCACGGGGGCGAGCCTGCTCGACGGCTACATGGAGGACCTCGCCACCGACCGCATCTACCGGCTGATGATCGCCCAGCGCATGGTGCACCGCGACGAGGTCGCGATCGTCGGACGGCGACGGCGCCACCGTCGCCGCACGACGCCGGAGTTCGTGAGCCTGCTGTTCGACGAGGAGCTGGCGCGGCTGATCGACTCGCCTACTCCCGGGCGCGACCTCGGAACGCCCGAGACCATGCGCCGAGGCGCGGCCGCAGAGCGAGGAGCTGATCCGGAACGGCTGGTTCGACCCGGTCTCGAGCAGGCCCGGCCGGGGACCTTTGTGGGGTGACGGGCTCGGCGCAGGGCTACGATCACGCCGATACAGAGGCCGAGATTGCGCCGCCGTTCCAGGAGGCTCGAGGAGGTTCCGATGGCAGCCGCTTCGTGATTACCCGCCGCTCTCGCCGCGTCGAGGCTCGGCTTCGGCGTCCGCGCCCCTCCGCGCAGTCGATCAGTGCCGTGCTGCTGGTCACCGCGATGGGCCTGCTGGCCGCCGCCTCGGTGCTCCGCCTCGAAGCCATATCGCACCGCGGCAGCCCCGGCCGCGGTACTGGCGCCAAGTGATCAGCGCAGCGGGGTTCGCCGTACTGCTGCGCAGCACGTGTTGCGGCCATCTGCGCGCCGGCTGACTAACGGGCTCATAGGCCGCGACTCACTGCCGCGACGCCCGGGCGACCTTCAGCCGGCGACTGGTCCCAGCCGATAACCGCAGATCGACGCTCGGTGCAGGCCGGAGCGCCGTCCGTACCTTCCCGAGTCGCAAGGAGAGATCCGCCATGTCGCAGCTCGCGCAGCGCCGATGAGATCACGCTATGCCCTGGGCAGCGCGATCCCGCTGGACGCGGAATCCGAGCGCAGCTACCGGCGCGAGGACGTGGTGCGCCTGCGTGGCAGCGTGCAATGTCGAGCACACGCTCGCGCGGCTCGGCGCCGAGCGCCTGTGGGAGCTGCTGACCACCGAGCGACTACGTGCACGCGCTCGGCGCGCTGACCGGCAACCAGGCGGTGCAGCAGGTGCGCGGCCGGCCTCAAGGCCATCTACCTCTCGCGGCTGGCAGGTCGCGGCCGACGCCAACACCGCCGGGCAGATGTATCCCGACCAGAGCCTCTATCCGGCGGACAGCGTCCCCGCGGTGGTGCGCGCGCATCAACCAGCGCGCTGCCACGCGCCGACCAGATCGCACCACACTGGAGGGCGAGGCGACGAGACGCCACTGGTTCGCGCCGATCGTCGGCCGACGCCGAGGCCGGCTTCGGCGGCGCCCTCAACGCCTTCGAGCTGATGAAGGCGATGATCGAGGCCGGCGCCGCCGGCGTGCACTTCGAGGACCAGCTCGCCTCGCGAGAAGAAGTGCGGCCACATGGGCGGCAAGGTGCTGGTGCCGACGCAGCGACTTCATCCGCACGCTGCAGCGCCGCGCGCCTGGCGGCCGACGTGCTGCGACGTGCCCGACCGCTGCTCGTGGCGCGCACCGACGCCGACAGCGCCAAGCTCTCGACCAGCGACGTCGACGAGCGCGACCGGCCGTTCCTCACCGGGCGAGCGCACGGCCGAGGGCTTCTTCCGCGTCCAGCGGCGGCATCGAGGCGGCGATCGCGCGCGGCCTCGCGCTACGCGCCCTACGCCGACCTCGTGTGGTGCGAGACCTCGACGCCCGACCTCGCCGAGGCGCGGCAGTTCGCCGAGGGCATCCACGCGCAGCTTCCCCGGCAAGCTGCTCGCCTACAACTGCTCGCCGTCGTTCAACTGGACGCAAGCACCTCGACGCCGGCCACGATCGCCAAGCTTCCAGACGCGAGCTCGGCGGCGATGGGCTACAGCGTTCCAGTTCGTGACGCTGGCCGGCTTCCACGCGCTCAACCTGAGCATGTTCGAGCTGGCGCGCGGCTACCGCGACGCGCGGCATGTCGGCCTACGCGAAGCTGCAGGATCGCGAGTTCGCGCTCATCAAGCCGCACGGGCTACGCGCGCCGTCAAGCACCAGAGCTTCGTCGGCACCGGCTGCTTCGACGAGGTGGCTAAGCACCATCGCCGCCGGCCAGATCTCCGACCGCCGCGCCTCGAGGGATTCGACCGAAGAGCACCAGTTCTAGACCCGGCCCCCGACTTCCGACCACCGCGGCCACCCTCCGCGAGGGTGGCCGTGGCGTTGATGCGGACTTCTGTCTAGCGATAGATGGTCCTTGAGCTTGCCCCAGCTCAGTGGCCTGGGCGTTGGTCGGACAGGCCATTCCGCTGATGTGCATCGTGTAGGGCGAGTTGCAGGGCGTGCTGGCCCGAAGAAGCTGGCGGTGAAGATGCGGTACGTGCCAGCTCCCAGCACCGCGTTGCGGGTGTTGGTCGCGCACTGCGAGCTCGGGTTGAACGACCCGCAGATGACGTTCGGCGGGCACGTTATCGTTGTCGATGATCGCGAGCGACGATCCGGTGAGACCCATGCCGTTGACGCTGACCGTAATCGCCGCCGGGCACGGTGAGTGAACTGGTACCAGTCGGTGTCCCGGGTGCCGTTGGCGTTGAACGTGCCGTAGGTCCCGCAGACGTACAGGTTGGGATTGCACGGCAGCGTGAGACACCGGCAGGTGGAGTTGCAGCCGCCGTTGAACGTGTCGATGTACCCGTCGCTGCACGCCGGCTCACCCTCGAGCACTGCCGCGGCCGGGCAGGGATCGCACACCGGTGGGCGGCGGGCGCCGTAATGTTCATCGTGTACTGACCGCAGGCCACGTTGTATCCGTCGATCACGATGAAATAGTTGTGGCCCGCCAGTCAGGGCGACGCCTTGGAGGTGCGACTGGAGCCCGCAGTCAGGCGAGATCGTCCTGGCAGGGCCACGTCGGTCGCGGTCGTGCCGTCGTAGATCCAGAGCCCGGTATCGAACGACGAGCCGCACAGCGAAACGTCCACGCACGTGTTGGTCACGGGCGTGAAGCGATACACGACGTCCGGCGCGGTCGAAAACAAGGCAGGACGGGTTGTAGTCGTTGGTGGCGCCGCGCGTGCTTCCGCCATCCGCGTAGGGAATCCCGGGGATAATGGTCGCGGTGGCGAAGTTGTCACCCCCGCCGCAGGATGGTGGAGGGATGCGGCGTGTCCCCGGAGCCCTTCGGCGGAAGGGTGCGGGAGTTCGAAAGCTCGGGCGGCACTGCATAGCTGGATCGAGGGCGATACAACAGATCAGAGCAAGGTGAATAGCGCAATCCTCTTCATTGGGGACCCCGGTGCATGCGAGCCAGGATGTGCACGTGGTCTTTGCGACCGCCATCGCGTTCGGCAGGCGGTCAAGCGACGTCATCGAGATCGCGATGGTGTCGTGGCTGGTCAGGCGTGGATGACCTGGGACCTTCGTTCACGGCCCGCCGGTGAGGGAAGGAATCCGGTGCCTGAAACAGGCCCGGTGCGGCCGGGCGATCCGAACTACGGCCGGTCCTTCGATTATCAAACCCGCGCGGCCAATGCAGCGAGTAACGGCGATTCCACTCTGGTGGCAGGGTGCACGCCGCACGCGGAGCCCCACCTTTCATCGCACTGTGCGGACGTTGTCCGGGTGCCGTCAAGGCTTTTCGTATTCTTTGTCACCTGTTCACTCCTTCTCAACTCCGGGCTCAACTCTGGAGTCGCTCGGAGTCGGTTATCATGCGTCCCATGGGTGAGCCCCGATCGACGAGCCCGACACGTTCAAGACTTTCGAGCACGAAGGCTGGGGAGGAAGTCGCGCGTCCGTATCGTGACGCGTTCTCCTCGCTCACCGTCCAGTCGGTGGCGCCGCTGCTGGATGCGGTCGCAGTGGCGCCCGGCCTCCGCCTGCTGGACGTGGCGTGCGGCCCCGGGGACGCGGCCGCTGCGGCCGCCCTGCGCGGCGCGCGCGGTGACCGGCACCGACTCGCGGCGGCGATGGTGGAGCAGGCGTCGCGGCTCTATCCCGGCCTCGCCTTCCAAACCGGCGACGCCGAGGCGCTGCCGTTCGAAGACGACGGCTTCGATGCGGTGATCATCAACTTCGGCGTGCTCCACTTCTCCGATCCCGACCGGGCGATCGCCGAGGCGCATCGCGTGCTCGTGCCTGGAGGCCGGTTCGCGTTCACGGTCTGGGCCCCGCCCGAGAAGTGCGAAGGGTTCGCTGATCATGCTGCAGGCGATCGAGAAGCACCGGCCGGATGGACGTGCCGCTTCCCGAGGGGCCACCGTTCTTCCGTCTTCGCCGACCCCGACGAGTGCCGGCGCGTGCTGGGAGCGGCCGGCTTCACCGCGGTCATGGTGCGCGAGCTGCCGATGCGCTGGCGTCTGCCGGGGCCCGATGCGCTGATGGAATCGTTTCTCGAGGGCGGCGTGCGCACGCGCGGGCTGCTGCGCGCGCAGAGCGCCCGAGGCGCTGGCCGCGATCCGCGAAACCGCCCGGCGCGAAGCGGCACGCTTCGGGCGCGAGCAAGGGGTGATTCTCGATGCCGGCGGTGCTGGCGTCCGGGGTGAAGGCCCGGCAATGAGGTGCTAGACTTCCGGTCCCCTATGGCCGATCTCTCCGATCGACTTCGCCGGCATCAAGAGCCCGAACCCGTTCTGGCTCGCGAGCGCACCGCCCGCCAACACCGGGCGACCAGGTCATGCGCGCCTTCGACCTGGGCTGGGGCGGCGCGGTGTGGAAGACGCTCGGCGACCCGATCGTCGACACCTCGAGCCGCTTCGGCTCGCTCGACGTGAACGGGCACGCGCATGGTGGGCTTCAACAACATCGAGCTCATCACCGACCGGCCGCTCGAGGTGAACCTGCGCGAGATCCGCGAGGTCAAGCGCAAGTACCCCGATCGCGCCGTGATCGTGTCGCTGATGGTGGAGTCGAAGGAGGACTGGCGCGACATCATCAAGGCCTCGATCGACACCGGCTGCGACGGCCTCGAGCTCAACTTCGGCTGCCCGCACGGCATGTGCGAGCGCGGCATGGGCTCGGCGGTCGGGACAGGAGCCCGAGGTGCTGAAGGTGGTGGCGGGCTGGGCGGTCGAGTACTCGACCGTGCCGGTGCTGATCAAGCTCACGCCCAACATCGGCGACATCCTGGAGGCCGGCGTGCCGGCGGTCGAAGCCGGCGTGCACGGGCTGTCGCTCATCAACACCATCAAGAGCCTGATCGGCGTCGACCTCGACAAGTTCGTGCCGTACCCGGTGGTGGGCGGCCGCTCGACCAACGGCGGCTACTGCGGCCCGGCGGTCAAGCCGATCGCGCTCCACATGGTGGCGGCGCTTGGCGCGCGATCCGCGCATCACGGTGCCGATCTCGGGGATCGGCGGCATCGCCACCTGGCGCGACGCGGCCGGAGTTCATCGCGCTCGGCTCGACCAGCGTCCAGGTGTGCACCGGCCGCCATGCACTACGGCTTCCGCATCGTCGAGGACATGATCGACGGGCTCTCGAACTACCTCGACGAGCAAGGGCATGAAGTCGGTGAGCGAGCTGCGCGGCCGGGCACTCCCGGCGTTCACCGAGTGGGGCGACCTCGACCTCAACTACAAGGTGATCGCGCACGTCGACGCCGACAAGTGCATCGGCTGCAACCTGTGCTACGTCGCCTGCCGCGACACCGCGGTGCACTGCATCCACAACGCCGACGAGCCGCTCGCGCGCCGGGCACACCGGCGCCGACGCGCGACGCGGCGATCGCGCGGCCGCCAAGGCGCGCAAGCGCCGCACATCGTGTGGGTGGACGAGAGCGAGTGCATCGGCTGCAACCTGTGCTCGGCGGTGTGCCCGGTGCCGGGCTGCATCACCATGATGGACGTCAGACCAACGGCGCGCCGTTCGAGTCCTGGAACGACCGCATCGCCAGGGGCACCGCGAACGTGCCGGGCGGGCTGGCCGACTACCGCGCCGCGCGCACCGGACCAAGGAAGGTCGCACGCGGTGAGGGCACTGGGGGCCGCGCTGGTGGTGATCGGTCTCCTCGGCCTCGCATTCGGCGGCATCCCGTACACGAAGAAGGAGACGGTCGCCGAGTTCGCCGGACTCAAGATGCAGGCGTCCGAGAAGAAGACGCTGGGTCTGCCCCCGTTCGCCTAACGGGGTCCTGATCCTGATCGGCGCGGTGCTCTGGTTCCGCGCCGACCGCATCTCCCTCGCTGAGCGACACGGAGGCCGCCATGGACGTGGAAGGCCCAGATCCAGCTCCCCGACGGCCGGGTCGAGCTGCTGGGAGTGGCGGGCATTCAGGCCAGCCCGCTCTACAACCACGACCTCGCCCCGGTGCCGATCGCGCGCCGCACGTGGACCACGTACAACTACGCGGCGCTGTGGATCTCGATGGCGCACTGCATCCCCACCTACATGCTGGCCTCGGGGCTGATGGCGCAGGGGATGAACTGGAAGCAGGCGCTGTTCACGATCCTGCTCGGCAACACCATCGTGCTGGTCCCGATCCTGCTCAACTCGCACCCCGGCACGAAGTACGGCATCCCGTTCCCGGTGTTCGCGCGCGCGCGCCTACGGCACCGCGGGATCCAACCTGCCGGCGCTCGATGCGCGCACTGGTCGCGTGCGGCTGGTTCGGCATCCAGGCGTGGATCGGCGGCGAGGCGCTGCAGCACGTTCTTCGCCGCGCTGATCCCGGGCTGGAAGACGCTGCTCGGCCCCGGGTTCGGCGGCCACACCGCGCACCGAGTGGCTCTCGTTCCTGCTCTTCTGGGGGCTCAACATCTGGATCATCTACCGCGGCATGGACCTGCTGCGGAAGGTCGAGAACTGGGCCGCGCCCTACGTGCTGGTGGTGACCGCTGGCGCTGCTGGCGTGGGCGGTGAAGGAGGCGCACGGGTTCGGCCCGCTGCTCTCCCAGCCCGGGAAGTTCAACACGCTGGCCGAGTTCCTGCCGGTGTTCGTGCCGTCGCTCACCGCGATGATCGGCTTCTGGGCCACGCTCTCGCTCAACATGCCCGACTTCACCGCGCTTCGGCCGCAGCCAGAAGCGAGCAGGTCGTCGGGCAGGACGGTGGCGCTGCCCACCACCATGTTCGCTGTTCGCCGCGATGGGCGTGATGATCACCAGCGCCACCGCGATCATCTACGGCGAGGCGATCTGGGACCCGGTCAAGCTGGTCGGGCACGTTCGGCGATCCAGTGGTGGTCGGCTTCGCGATGTTCTCGGTGGTGGTGGCGACGCTGGCGGTCAACATCGCCGCCAACGTCGTGTCGCCGGCCAACGACTTCGCCAACGCGCTGCCGCGCTGGATCAGCTTCAAGCACCGGCGGCCTCATCACCGGGCTGATCGGCATCGCCATGCAGCCGTGGCGGCTGCTCGCCGATCCCAAGGGCTACATCTTCGCCTGGCTGGTCGGCTACTCGGGCGGCCTGGGCTCGATCGCCGGCGTGCTGATCGCCGACTACTGGATCGTGCGCAAGCGCGAGCTTCAACCTCGCCGACCTCTATCTGCCCGCAGGGCCGCTACGGCGGCTGGAACCTGCCGGCGGTGATCGCCACGCTGGCGGGATGCGCGCTGGCCTGGGGCGGACTCGTGATCCCGCCGCTGCGCCCGCTCTACGACTATGCGTGGTTCGTGGGCTTCTTCGGCGCCGGGCTGGTGTACCTGGCGCTGATGCGCCGCCCGTCGCGGGCGATCGCGTAGCGGAAACCTCGTGGCCGGCCCCGAACCGCTCGCCGACGACTTCGACCTGGCCGTGCGTCTCGGGATCTACCGGCACTTCGCCGGAACCGGCAGCCGACCGACGGTGGAGGAGATCGCAGCGCGGGCCGGGCCGAAGCCCGCGGCGGTGCGCGAGGCCTGGCGCCGGCTCGAGAGGAAGCGCGTGCTGGTGCTCGAAGCGGACGGCGCCTCGATCCGCATGGCGCCGCCGTTCTCCGGTGTTCCCACCCAGCACGTCGTCGAGAGCACGGGCGTTTCGTACTACGCCAACTGCTGCCTGGGACGCGCTCGGGATCCCTGCAGCGCTGCACCGGCCGGCGACGGTGCGCTCGAGCTGCGCTCAATCCTCGCAGCCCCTGGTGCTCGAGGTGGGCCCGTCCGGCCCCCGGCATCCGAATGGCTGTTCCACTGCCTGGTGCCGGCCGCCCACTGGTGGGACGACATCGTCTTCACTTGAAACCACATGCTCTTCTTCCGGTCGGAGGGATCTCGTCCGCACGTGGTGCCGGGACCGGCAGGCCCCGGTGCGGCCGCGGGTGCGGCTGGACCAGCTCTGGAACCTGGCCATGGCCTGCGTGATGCCACCCGGCTCGAGCTCCTCCGGGCGCCGGCCCCAGCCGGACGAGATGCGCGGGATCTTCGCGCCGCGCCGGGCTCGAGGGTCCGTTCTGGGACCCTCAAGCCAACTCCTTCTGACACCGCACCTCTCCGGCGGCGCCGTTGGGTGCCATGGGCATTGACAAAGATACATGGTTCCCATATGTTCCAGCGCGAATCTAACGTATACGTAAGGGTACGGGGTACGGCTTTGAGTTCGGAATCGGCACATCTGATCCGGGTCGGTGATCTGGCTCCGGGAAACCGGCAAGACGGTGCAGCGCCATCCATCTCTACGAGGAGCTGGGCCTGCTCCAGCCCGACGACCCGATCGAGCGGCGGCTTTCGCCTCTACGAGCGCAGCGGCGGTCGACGCGCGTGCGCTGGATCGACCTGCTGCACGGCATCGGGTTCTCGCTCCACGAGATGCAGACGGCTGCTGCACGCGCTGGTGGAACGCCGACCTGGGTCCGACGGCGATGGAGCGGCTGCGGCGATCTGTTCGCGACGCAAGCTCGAGGAGACGCGCGCGACGCTCAGGCGGCATCAGCAGCTCGAGCGCGAGCTCGACCGCAGGCTGGCCTATCTCGAAACCTGCCGGGCGTGCGCCACGCCTGAGCGCCGCGGTCAGCGGCGTGCGTGCACTGCGAGTCAGGATCACGGCATGAATGAACGAGCCGGCGCTGGTGGCGGGCATCGCCTCCTCGCCCAGAGCGCGGACGCCGCGAGCGGCCGCAGCGGCCGGGCCGGCGAGTCTCCCGAGGTCCAGGGGGCTGGTGCAGCTCGACGGACATCGGGTGACACGATGCACCAGGCATGCTGGACCCGATGAGGACACGATGACGATGGAACCCCAGGCGAACGAGCCGCCGCGGACGATGATCACGCTCACGCCCAATCGCGGCCGACGAAGGTGCGCGACACTGCTCGAGGGCGCGGGCTACGCCCGAGCTCGCGCTGCGCGTCGGCGTGCGCGGCGGCGGCTGCTCCGGGAACTCGTACTTCATGGAATTCTGCGAGCAGGAAGGCCCTGGGCGACCAGGTCGCTGATGAGTCGCAGGGCGTGCAAGCTGGTGGTGGATACGCAGCAGCGCCACGCTGCTCGACGGCACCGCAGATCGACTTCGTCGAGGGCTTGATGGGCTCCGGGTTCAAGTTCAACAACCCGAACGTGCGGCACAACTGCGCGTGCGGGGAGAGCTTCTCGGCCTAGACCGGCGGGCGACCGCGCCCGGCGCCGTGAACGTGCCGCCACGGGCGGCGGAAGCAGATCGAGGAACGATGGGCAAGCAGGCGGAGCTGATCGTCGACGACCTCCACGTCGTCGGTCGGAGGGCAAGGAGATCTCTCAAGGGTCTGAGCCTCGAGGTGCGGCAAGGGCGAGATCCACGCCCTGATGGGGCCGAACGGCTCGGGCAAGAGCACGTTCGCGAACACGCTGATGGGGCATCCCGCGTACGAGGTGACCTCGGGCGACATCCTGCTTCAAGGGCGAGAGCATTCTCGAGATGGAAGCCGACGAGCGCTCGCGCGCCGGGCTGTTCATGGCGTTCCAGTACCCGGTCGCGATCCCCGGCGTCACGCGTCGCCAACTTCCTGCGCACCGCGCTCAACGCGCGACTCGCGCCGGCCCGACCGACGAACGGCGCGGGCGCGATGCCGCAGGAAGAGGGATCAACCCCAAGGAATTCCGCGCGCTGCTGCGCGAGAAGATGGGCCTGCTCCAGCATGGACGAGTCGTTCGCGGGGCGCTATCTCAACGACGGCTTCTCGGGCGGCGAGAAGAAGCGCGCCGAGATCCTCCAGATGGCGGTGCTGAGGCCCGAGATCGCGATCATGGACGAGACCGACTCCGGGCTCGACATCGACGCGCTACGCATCGTCTCGGACGGCGTCAACGCGCTCGCCGGCCCCGACGCTCGGCGTGCTGCGTCATCACCCACTACCAGCGCATCCTGAACTACGTCAAGCCGCACTGCGTCCACGTGATGGTGGACGGTCAGCATCCTGGTCTCGGGCGGCGCCGATCTGGCGCTCAAGCTGGAGGCGAAGGGCTACGATTGGGTCCGCGAAGGGAAGGAAGTGGCAGACCTCATGACCACCAACACCGTCGTTCGACACTGCGCGACCGCTACGCCGGAAGTACGGGTTCCACGACGAGGATCACTTCGGTCTTCAAGAGCGCGTCGGGGCCTCGATGCGCGAAATCGTGAACCAGATCTCCGAGATGAAGGGCGAGCCGCGCTGGATGCGGGACTTACCGGCTCAAGGCGCTCGAGATCTTCTGAGAAGAAGCCGATGCCGGGACTGGGGCGGCAAGCTCTCCGACCATCGACTTCCAGAACATCTTCTACTACGTGAAGCCGACCGCCGAGGAATCCAAGTCCTGGGACGACGTCCCGGCCGACATGAAGCGGACCTTCGACAAGCTCGGAATTCCCGAGGCCGAGCAGAAGTTCCTCTCCGGGGTCGGCGCGCAGTACGACTCCGAGGTCGTTTATCACAAGATCAAGGAGAAGCCTCGAGAAGCAGGGCGTGCTGTTCCTCTCGGCGGACCAGGGCCTCAAGGAGCACGAGGAGCTGTTCAAGCAGTACTTCGGCACCGTGATTCCGTCCGACCGACAACAAGTTCGCGGCGTTGAACTCGGCGGTGTGGTCGGGAGGCTCGTTCATCTACGTGCCGAAGGGCGTGCACGTCGACGTTCCGCTCCAGGCCTACTTCCGGATCAACACCAAGGACATGGGCCAGTTCGAGCGCACGCTGATCATCGTGGACGAGGGCGCGTGCGTGCACTACGTCGAGGGATGCACGGCGCCGATCTACGCCAGCGACTCGCTGCATTCCGCGGTGGTGGAGATCATCGTCAAGCCGGGCGCGCGGTGCCGCTATACCACGATCCAGAACTGGTCGAACAACGTCGTACAACCTGGTGACCAAGCGCGCCGTGGCCTATCGCGACGCCAACGATGGAATGGGTCGACGGCAATCTGGGCTCGAAGCTCACGATGAAGTACCCGAGCGTCTACATGGCGGAGCCGGGTGCCCAGGCGGAGATCCTGTCGATCGCCTTCGCGGGCCAGGGCCAGCACCAGGACGCCGGCGGCAAGGTGGTCCATGCGGCGCCGCACACCTCGAGCACGATCATCTCCAAGTCGATCAGCAAGGACGGCGGGCGCGCCGGATACCGGGGCCTGGTCAAGGTCGCGAAGGGCGCCGCCGACTGCAAGAGCACGGTGAACTGCGACGCGCTGCTGCTCGACGAGCATTCGCGCTCCGACACCTATCCCTACATGGAGATCGAAGAGGACAAGGTCACGATCGGCCACGAGGCCACGGTCTCCAAGATCGGCGACGAGCAGCTCTTCTACCTCCAGAGCCGTGGGATCAACAAGGAAGAGGCGGCGGCCATGATCGTCTCGGGCTTCATCGAGCCGATCGTGAAGGAGCTGCCGATGGAGTACGCGGTCGAGATGAACCGTCTGATCCAGCTCCAGATGGAGGGTTCGGTCGGATGACGACGACGGAGCTCACGACCACGCCCGGATTCGACGTCGTGATGGGCCGAACGCGCTCACGCGCGCGGCCGAGCAGGCGGCGAGCCGGCGCTGGGCGCTCGAGCAGCGCTCGCGCGGCGGCGGAGGTCGCGAAGCGGCTCTCGTTCCCGAACCGCGAGCGACGAGCTCTGGCGGCGCATCGATTTCCGCACCCTCGAGGAGAGTCTCCCGGAGATGGATCCCTTCGCGTCCGCCCGGACCAGGCCGCGACCGGTGCTGCCGCGCCCGATCGCCGAGCGGCTGGCGGAGGACGGGGCGCGTTCGGCCGGATCGTTCAGCGCAACACCGCCGGTCGTGCTCGAGCAGAACGCACCCGTCGCTGGCGGCGCAGGGCGTGGTGGTGTGCTCCATGGAGCGGGCGCTCCGGGATCATCGCGCGAACTGGTCGAGGGCCGTCTCGGAACGCTGATCGAGGACGATTTCGACTGGTACGTCGGCGGTCGGCGCCGCCGCTCCGGAGCGGTGGGCGCGTTCGTCTACGTTCCCGACGGGTCGAGGCGATCGGTCCCGATCCGGATCTTCCACTGGCTGGAGGGCGGACGCACGCTCGCCGCTCCGCGCAGCGTGGTGGTGCTGGGCGCGGACGCCAGCGCCACGGTGATCGAGGAGCACCTCTCCGAGACGGCCGATGGAATCTCGCTGCACACCGGCGGGACCGAGGTGTTCGTCGGGGAGTCCGCGAAGCTGGTGTTCGCGCACGCTGCAAGACTGGGGACGGAACGTCTACCACTACTCGAACCAGCGCGCCCGCCTCGAGCGGCGACGCCGAGCTGCAGTGGATCCAGACCGTGCTCGGCGGCCGCGATGGTGAAGACCAACTCGTACTTCGACCTCGCCGGTCCGGGCGCGCAGGCGTTCGTGCACGGCTTCATGTTCGGCGACACCCGGCAGCACTTCCACCTCCACACGCTGCAGCGCCACCTGGTCGATCACACCACCAGCGATCTGCTGATCAAGGGCTGCCTCAGGATCGCGCGCGCAGCGTCTACCAGGGCCTGATCCAGGTCGCGCGAGGGTGCACAGCGCACCGACGCGTACCAGGCGAACCGCAACCTGCTGCTCTCCGGACCAGGCGCGGGCGCGACAGCATCCCGGCCTCGAGATCCTCGCCAACGACGTGCGCTGCACGCACGGCGCGACGATCGGTCACGTGGACGAGGAGCATGATGTACTACCTGATGTCGCGCGGGATCTGCCCCGGAGCGAGGCGCAGCGGTTCATCGTCGAGGGCTTCTTCGTGCCGGTGCTCGACCGCATCCCGCTGGAGGCGTGCGCGAGCAGCTCCGGCAGGTGATCCGGCGCAAGATCGGATAGCACGATGACGCGAACCCTGCCGGTCGGCGCCGAAGCGGCGCCTCCGGCTGCGCGCTTCGACGCGCACGTGGTCCTGCGCCGACTTCCCGATCTTCCGGGAGCGCGAGAAGCCGCTGATCTATCTCGACAGCGCCGCCACCTCGCAGAAGCCGGACGTGGTGCTCGAGGCGATGGACCGCTACTACCGCCGGTTCAACGCCAACATCCATCGCGGCATCTACGCCATCGCCGAGGAAGCCACCGCCGCCTACGAGGACGCGCGGCTCGCGGTCTCGCGCTTCGTCGGTGCGAACTCACCGCGCGAGGTCGTGTTCACCCGCAACAGCACCGAGGCGATCAACCTGGTCGCCTACTCTGGGCGCGCGAGCACGCTGCCGGACCGGCGACGCCATCGTGCTCACCGAGATGGAGCACCACGCCAACCTGGTGCCGTGGCAGATCCTCGCCGCCGAGCGCGGCATCGAGCTGCGGTTCATTCCGGTGACCGACGCGGGCGAGCTCGATCTCGGCGCGTTGCCGAAGCTGCTCGACGACGGCCGCGCCAAGCTGGTCTCGGTCGTCGCACATCTCGAACGTGCTCGGCACGGTGAACCCGGTCGCCGAGCTCGTCCGCCCAGGCCACGCCGCCGGCGCGCTGATGATGATCGACGCCTCGCAGAGCGTTGCCGCACTGCCCGGTCGACCTGAAGGCGCTGGGCGTCGACTTCGCCGCCTTCACCAGCCACAAGATGCTCGGACCGCACCGGCATCGGCGCGCTGTGGGCGCGCCGCGAGCTGCTCGAGGCGATGCCGCCGTTCATGGGTGGTGGCGAGATGATCCGCGAGGTCAAGCTCACCGGCTCCAAGTGGAACGAGCTGCCGTGGAAGTTCGAGGCCGGCACCATGCCGATCGCCGAGGCGGTCGGGCTCGGCGCCGGCGGTCCGCTACCTCGAGGGCCTCGGGATGGACGCGGTGTTCGCGCACGACCGCGAGCTCGTGGCCTACGCGATGGAGCGCCTCGCCGAGGTTCCAAATCTCCACGTCATGGGACCGTCGGCGGATCGTCGCGGCGGCCTGGTGGCGTTCACGCTCGGCGACATCCACCCGCACGACGTCGCCGCGGTGCTCGACGCCGACGGGATCGCGGTGCGCGCGGGTCACCACTGCGCGATGCCGCTCCACGAGCGCTTCGGCATCCCGTCGAGCGCGCGGGCGTCGTTCCACTGCTACTCGCTGCCCGAGGACGTCGACGCGCTGGTGCGTGGGCTCCACCGGGCGCGCGCAGGTGTTCAAGCGATGACCTGGAACGAGATCTATCGCGAGCAGATCCTCGACCACTCCAGCATCCGCGGAACCATGGGACGCTCGAGCATCCCGACATCACCTTCCAGGATGCCAACCCGCTGTGCGGCGACGAGCTGCGGATGGACTTCAAGATCAAGGACGGGCGGATCGATCAGGTCCGGTTCTCGGGGCACGGCTGCTCGATCAGCCAGGCGGCGGCCTCGATGCTGTGCGAGCGCATCGAGGGCATGACGCTCGAGGAGGCGAAGAAGATCTCGCGCGACGACGTGCTCGAGATGCTCGGCATCGAGCTGGGCCCGGTGCGGCTCAAGTGCGCGCTGCTCGCGCTCAAGACGCTGAAGGGCGGCGTCTACGGCATCCATCAGTGGCCCGGCGAGGACGGAACGTGAGCGGCGACGGGTTCGTGACGGTGGCCCGGGTCGGCGAGATCCCGGAGGGCGGCGTCAAGATCGTGCGGGTCGACGACCAGTCGATCGCGATCTTCAACGTCGCGGGCGCCTACTACGCCATGGACGACATCTGCACCCACGACGGCGGCCCGCTGGCGGAGGGTCCGATCGAGGACCACGTGATCGAGTGCCCGCGTCACGGCGCGCGGTTCGATATCCGCACCGGCGCGGTGCTGAGCCTGCGCGGCGGTGGTGCCGGTGCCGACCTACGCCGTGCGCCTCGAAGGCGACGAGATCAAGGTGGGATGGTCATGAGCGACGACGTGAAGCCGGGCCGCGTGAATCCGCACACCGGCCAGCCGATTCCCGACGACGAGCACATCGCACCCGCGAGCGCCGGCCCATCGCCGGACGCGGGGGCGAGCACCGGAGCCGGCGCCACGCCGGCCCCGGCAACGACGTCCGCGCCGAGCCAGCAGGAAATCGCCGTGCGCGCCGCGCTCGAGTCGGTGATGGATCCCGAGATCAACCTCTCCGTGATCGATCTCGGCCTGATCCGCGAGATCCACTTCCTGCCCGACAAGACCTTCGTCCGCATGATGCTGACGACGCCGTTCTGCCCCTACGCGCCGCAGCTGGTCGCGGACGTGAAGCAGGCGACGGAGGCGGTGGTGCCGGGGCTCCCGTGCGAGGTCGAGCTGATGCCGGACGCCTGGAGCCCGGACCTGATGCCCGACCCGGGCTGCTCGGCTACTCGTTCTAGCCGATTTTCCTTCCAAACCCACGCGCCGCCCGACTGTCCAAGCGGATGTTCTCGCTCCTCTCGGCGACACGGGCTTGCCCCATGCCGCCCGGCCGGGAGGATTCTCGACCCGATTCCAGCGGCGCCCGATGGGGCGCCTGACACTCCGGAGGTTCTCGTGCGCCTGATCGCTGTCGTCACCGTGCTGTGCGCGACCGCCTTGCCCGTTTCCCTCTCCGTCGCCGGCTCGCGTACCGAGTCGCACCACAGCACCGACCACGAGAAGCACGAGGATCGCTACCAGATCGGGGCCAAGCCGGGACAGCTGCTCGAGATCGAGCTCGATACCGGCGCCGGTCTCGGCATCATCGGGTGGGATCGCAAGGAGGTCGTGGTCGAGACCCACTGGCGCGAGTCCAAGTGCCCCGACGCGCGCGTCGACGTGGTCACCACCGACCGCGGCATCCGCGTGACCTCGAAGTACGCGCCCGACACCGGCGACATTCACAACTGCTCGATGCAGATCGAGATCCACGTGCCGAAGAAGTTCGACGTCGTGGTGCGCTCGTCGGGCGGCGGGATCGAGCTGGTCGACGTGCGCGGCGTGTTCCAGGGTCACACGGGCGGCGGTGACCTGAGGCTCGACAAAGTCCGCGGCAAGGTCGAACTCACCACGGGTGGCGGCGAGATCGAGGTCAAGGACTCGGATCTAGACGGCAAGGTCGAGACCGGCGGCGGCCACGTGTCGTTCGACAACGTGAGCGGTCCGGTGCGCGCGTCCTCCGGCAGCGAGCCCGGCATCAAGCGCGGCAAGACGCGTTCGCAGTAGCCGCGCGCGACGACACTCGACCCGGAACGGCAACCCGACCGGACTGCCGCGCCGCTCCCGAGGGGCCTTCCTGGCCCCTCGGCGGCTTTTCTGACACCATTTCCCTTGTCCGTCCGAACTCACCATTCCGGAACCGCCCGATGCACCGCCCGATGCTCCTCCTGGCATTGCTCATCGTCCCGGGGCTGATGCCATCTCCCGCGCGCGCGCAGATCAACCTGCCGCCTGAACGCCCGCATGATCCTCCGGGGTGCCGGCGGATTCGCAGGCCATTCACGGCGGCGAGCCTGATCGTGTTCGGGCGCTTCGTCAGCATTCAGGTGAACGTCAACGGGTCTGGCGCCAACATCGTCGGGGATGCGGCGAACGAGCCGTCGATCGCCGTGGATCCCGGTGATCACCACCACATGGCGATCGGTTGGCGGCAGTTCGACACGGTGCGATCCGATTTTCGCCAGGCCGGGTTCGGCTACACGACCAACGGCGGCCTGACCTGGACCGCGGGGAAGGTCCAGCCCGGCGCGTGGCGCACCGATCCCGTTCTCGCCGTGGACGCCGATGGTGACTTCTTCTATGGCAGCGGCGACGCGGACCTGTACACGCAGCTGTTCCCTTCGACCAACCACGGCATGACCTGGGGCTCCGCCGTGGAGAGCGAGCGGCGGGGACAAGCAGTGGATGACCTTCGATCGGACCGACGGTCCGGGGCGCAACTACGCCTACCAGGCCTGGAACACCTCGGGGAACTGGTTCTACCCGAGCACCTTCAATCGCTCGATCGACGACGGTGCGACCTTTCAGGCGCCGAGCCTCGTGAGCCCGCCCTCGGATCCTCCGATCTTCGGCACCCTGGACGTCGGCCCGGACGGAACGCTGTACGTGGCCGGAGTCGACGAGAACGGAGCCGTCATCGTCTCGCGCTCCGCGGACGCCGGGAATGGTCTCGTGACGCCGCCCACCTTCACGACGACTCCGGTGGATCTCGGAGGCTGGCTGACGTCCGGAGGGGCCGAATCCCCAGGGCTTGCTCGGACAGGTGTGGATCGCGGTGGATCGGTCGAACGGGCCCCGCGCCGGCTGGGTCTACGTCCTGTCGTCGGTTCGCACACCCACCGATCCGCTCGATGTGCAATTCGTCCGCAGCACCGACGGCGGCGTGACGTGGAGCGCGCCGCTACGGATCAACGACGACCCGACCGGCAACCGGGCATTCCAGTGGTTCGGCACCATGTCGGTCTCGCCCGACGGGCGGATCGACGCGGTGTGGAACGACACCCGCGGCAGCTCGGACAGCACCATGAGCGCGCTCTACTACTCGTACTCGACGGACGGCGGGACGACCTGGTCGTTGAACGAGCGGGCGAGCCCGACCTGGAACAGCATCGGTGGGATTCCCGAAGCAGAAGAAGATCGGCGACTACTACCACATGGCCTCGGACGCCGGCGGCGCCGACCCGGCCTATGCCGCCACGTTCAACAACGAAGAGGACGTCTACTATCTGCGCCTCGGCCCGCCGGTCGCCTCGGTGGCGACGGACCCGGGCGCCGCGTTCCAGCTCCACCCCGGCACGCCGAACCCGTTCCGGTCGTCCACGACGATTCGGTTCGATGTCCCGCCGGGCGGCGCGCGCGTGGGACTCGACGTGCTGGATCCGGCGGGTCGGCGCGTCGCCAGCTTGGTCCAGGGATTCCGGAATGGCGGCACGCAGACCGCGGTGTGGAACGGACTCGACCGGAACGGCCGGCCCGCGCCGCCCGGCGTCTACCTCTGTCGCTACGAGGGAGGCGGGCGCGTCGAAACTCGCCGGCTGGCGCTCGTGAAGTGACGGGATTCCCGCCGCCGATCATGGCGGGCCCGCGGGAACCTCCAGCGTCACTTGATTTGGTAGGTCAATCCCCAGTTGATCTTGAGCTGCTTGTAGTCGGGGATGTGGTGGTACTTGAGCTCGAGGAAGTTGTCGATCTTGTCCGACAGCCCGAAGCTCGCGCCACCGAGCAGCGCGAACCCGCCCTTGGCGAGCGAGCTGCTGGCGTCGTTCAGGCCCAGCGTCGGCGCGTTGACGCGATTCGACAGGAAGTGCACGGCCCAGCCGGCGCCGGCGTACGGCTTCCAGCCCTTGACGTCGAACGCGTAGCGACCGTAGACGCCGAACGTCGCGTCCTTGCGCTGGGTCTCGATGTCGTAGGTCTGGAGCGTGCTCTTGTTCCGCCAGTACTCGATCGACGGCACGATCTCGATCTGCGTCAGCAGGCGCTCGGGATGAATGCGAGGCCCGGAATTCGAGGCCCGAGAAGGAGCTCTGCTTCTCTTCCATGACGGTCGACATGACGCCTTCGAGACCGACCATGGCGGCGTGGGCGAGCGCGGCGGTCGAGCTGAGCGCCACGACGGCGAGTACGACGACGAGTCTTCGCATGGGGAACTCCTCGAGGGTCCATCCTCGTGATGAAACGATCCATGTCGCCGGGGAGCGACGCCGGACTATAGACCGATGGCGCGGCGTCGCGCCGACCGACCATTTGCCGGGGTGTCAGGTCGCTTGTCACCGGAGCGGCGCACCGGGACAGCGGGGTTGGATGCTCAGGGCTCCGGGTCGCGCACGCGATAATCGATCAGTCGCGATTTGAGCCACCGCACGCCGATCAGATCGTGCATTCACGCGCCACAACCGGTTCGAGATGCCGTATTTCGACACCCCGTGACGTCGCGGCCGGTGCGAAGAGCGTGACCTCCGCAATTCTCGCGCCGCGAAACCAGCACAGCGCGGGCAGGAAGCGATGCACGCCGACGAACATCGGCAGGTTCTCGAGCGCCTCGCGGCGGTACGCCTTGAACGAGCAGCCGATGTCGGTGATGGGATCGCCGAGCACGATGCGGCGCGTGGCGTTCGCGATGCGGGACGAGACCAGCCGCGTCCACGAGTCGTGGCGGCCGGCGCGGATGCCCGAGACCACATCGGCGCGCTCGAGCGCCTCGAGCACCTGGGGCAGATCCGCCGGGTCGTTCTGGAGATCGGCGTCGAGGGTCACGATGACCTCGCCACGCGCGCGCGCGAGACCGGCGGCGAGCGCCGCGCTCTGGCCCACGCGGCGCTCGAGCAGGATCGCGCGCACGCACGGGTCGCGGCGCGCCTCGGCGGCGATCCAGGCACGACTGCCGTCGTCGCTCCCGTCGTCGACCAGCACGATCTCGTGGGTCCGCCCGGTGGCGCGCAACACCTGGCGCAGCTCGGCGAGCAGCGGCTCGGGGTTCTCGATCTCGTTGTACGCCGGCACGACGACCGGAGTGCTGGAGCATCCGGGCAGGCTTCGGTCATGGGTCGAGCAGGATTGCAGACGCCCGCGGGCGTTGCCAAGCGGTTTCGGCGACGCGTCGCGGCTTGGAGCGAGCCGGCCCGTGTGTAGAAGGGCGCGGTGACGCTGACCGAACGACTGCCCGCACGGAACGCGCGCCGCGCGCGCCACGCTGGTGCCGCTCGAGCAGCTCCATCTCGAGCTCGGCCCGACACGTCCGCGCTGGACGCTTCTCGCGCCTGGTGGTGCGTTCGCCGCACCGCCGCCGCATCACCGAGCGACTCGAGTTCGTGCGGCGATTCTTCCCCGAGCTCGAGGCGATCACCGTCCACGTCGGGCTCGCGCAGAAGCGCGGCGTGCTCGGCTGGGGATCGATGGACCCCGAGCGCCCCGGCGTCTGGGTGCGCCCGCGCCAGCTCGCCTACTTCACGATCGCTCACGAGTTCGTGCACCTGCTGCCAGGCGCGCGGCCTCGTGCCTCACGAGCGAGCGGTCCTGCGACCTGTGGGCGCTCGCGCGCTCGCCGCTCGTGATCGACTGCGCGCCGGCCTACCTCGCCGTGCCCCGCGCGCTTCGCTCCGCCGCCGCGGCATCGAGCTCGACGACGCGACGTTGCTCCATCGCGCGGCGACCGCCGCGATCGCGCGACGCGCCGACGGACGCCGGCGCTACCTGAGCGAGTTCGAGCGCGAGCTGGCCGACGCCTACGCGTCGCGGCCGGCCGGCTCGAGCTGAACGCGATGGCAGGCGCGCGCCGATCGAGGTCGTGGCGGCGGTGGTGTGAGCGCGACGGGCGCGTGCTGCTCACGCAGCGGCACTCCCGGCGGCCCGCTCGGCGGGCTGTGGGAGTTCCCGGGCGGCAAGATCGAGGCCGGGCGAGAGACGCCGGAGCAGGCGCTGGTGCGGGAGATCGAGGAGGGAGATCGGCGTGCGCGCCACGCCGCTCAGGGTCGTCGCGCGTCATCGCCATCGTTACGCGCACGGCCTCGACGTCGGGATCGTGTTCGTGCGCTGCGAGCTGTCCGCCACCGAGTTCCGCCCCAGCGCCGCCGTTCACGCTTCGCGGTGGGCGCGGCCGGGACGTGGATCTCGAGGAGCTGCTGGAAGGCGATCGCCCGTTCCTGCGATCGCTGGTCACCAGAACGAAAGGACTGCCGATTGACGCTGCCGGAAGGACTCAAGTTCCTGAACCTCGGATGGTGGCTGCTCCACGCCGTCACCATCTTCCTCATCTACTCCTGGGCGTACCGCCGAGGGCGGAACGACGAGCGCAAGGCAGCGGCGCGCCCGCGAGGGCGCGGGGTCGGAGACGGGACACTAGAAGCGGGCGCTGATCAGGCTGATGCGGGCGCCGCGGCCGGGAACGATCGTGGGCGCGATCGCCCCGCGCCGGAGCGTCCCGTCTCGGTACTCGAGCAGCGCCGCACCGCTCGGCCGGGTGGTGATGTACCAGATGCCGACCCCGAGGCCGACTACCGTGCCGCCGAAGCGAGCCCCAGCGGATGAAGTCACCTGTCGTCGCCACTGTCGTCGACCAGGGCGATCGCCCGCCCACGACCACGCCGGCGAGCGCGCCGTACAGCACGGACTTGGCGACCTCCTGCATCGGATTCTCGGCGCCCCGTCGTCTCGACGTTGACGGCGGCCCCGCAGGCAGTCGCGGCCGTGGACAGGAACAGGAGTGCGTGACAGCGTCGAGATCGGTCGGTTCATCGGGACCCTCGGGTGGTGAGCAGGACGTCCCAGATTCCACCCGCCACGGAGCCGGCGTCAACTCCGCAACTCGCGAACCGGCCGGCCGATCGGCCGCCGCGCCCCGGAGGCCGACGAACCCCCTTCGGTCCGGGGCGGATCGATGCCGATAAGAGGAGGACCATGTTTCCATCCTCCTTTCCCTGCGGCAACGGCCGTAACGATTGGCGCTTGCGCCGCCCGGGTGATCACCGCGTCGCGCGGCGGAGACGATGAGCGGGTTCGGCCTGCCGGTCTTCGCCACCGTCGCCCTCGGGTTCGGGCCGGTGATGTTCGCGCGCGGCCTTCCGCGACCTCAAGCTGCGGCGGCTGATCGAGAACACGCCGACCGCCCGGATCCGCTCGCTGGCGATGGGGCTGGTCGAGCTGAACGGTGAAGTGCTGCCGAACAGCATGCTCAACGCTCCGTTCTCCGGGCCGCTCGTGCGCCTTCTGGGAGATCGACATCAGCGACCCGCTCGGGACGACGTAACAGCTGGAGCGTCGTCCACCGCGCCGCGTCAGGACACCCGTTCTTCCTGCAGGACGGAGACCGGGGTCGCGCTGGTCTACCCGCACGGCGCGCAGTGTCGCGTGCACGCCGGAACCGAGGAGGTGTGTCTCGGCATCTCGGTCCCGGAAGTCTACGCGAGCTACATGGAGCGAGCAGCGGTCTGACCGCGCGACATCTGTGGCGAGCTGTCGACCATGCGATTCCGCGAGCGGATCCTCGAGGAGGGCCAGATGCTCTTGACGTGCTCGGCATCCGCGACGCCGCGCTCGCGCGCACCGACATTCGGACGGCGAGACGCTCGCCGCCACCGGCACCGATGATCCGGTGGCGAGGCGGATGCGCGAAGCTGCACGACGACAGTGACGGCGGTGCATCCGCTGCGGCGAGAACCCGAGCACGTTCATCCTGAGCCAGGAGATCGGAGCGGCAGCTCGTCACCGATCTCGGCTTGAAGGCGGTGGGCGAAGCTGGTCGCGGGTCCGACGACGTGACGCTGTTCGGTCTCTGGCTACTGGCTGTATTGCGCTGTCGTCCCGGAAGCGTGTTCCACTGATCGATCCCGCCGGCCCCGAGGCCGGCTCGACGTCCTGGGCGGGAGGGAGTGTCATGCGCATCGAGCGAGATTCTGGTCACGGCCTGATCCTCTTCATCGTCGGTCGGGAGCGTCGGGATACGTGCTGTCTCGATCTACAACGGCCTGGTCGCGCTCAAGAACAACATCGGTCGCTCGTGGGCCAACATCGACGTGCTGCTCAAGCAGCGTCACGACGAGCTGCCCAAGCTGGTGAAGACCTGCGAGGGCTACATGCAGCACGAGCGCGCGGTGTTCGACAAGCTGAGCGAGGCGCGCGGCGCGCTGCTGCAGGCGCGCAGCCGTCGCGCGAGCGCGCCGACGCGGAGAGCCAGCTGACGCGGCGCTGGGCGGTTCTTCGCGGTGGCCGAGGCGCTATCCCGACCTCAAGGCCAACCAGTCGTTCCTGCAGCTCCAGAGCCGGATCAGCGACCTCGAGAACCAGATCGCCGACCGGCGCGAGTTCTACAACGACACCGTGACCACCTTCAACACCCGGATCCAGCAGATCCCGGATCAGTACGTCGCCGGCTGGCTCGGCGCTGACGCCGGCCGAGCTGTTCAAGGTCGACGACGCGCGATCGCGAGGATCATCGAGATCCAGCTTCGCGATGGCCGAGATGAGGCGAGCCGACGATGGCGTTCGTCGCCTGGCCGGGCGCGGGTCTGTCGTTGCCGAGGGCGCGGCAACAGGTGAGCCTGTTCGCCTCTCCGGAACACCCTTCACCTCGCGATTCTCGGAGCACGATGACCACCCTGGCCACGGAACGTGCCGAAGATGCGTCGCTTGCCTTCCCGACCCAGCACCCGTCGCGATCGTGCGCCGCCGTCGTGGGGCTCGGCCGCGCCGGGCATCGAGCACGCGGCGGTGCTCTCGACGATTCCCGAGTGCGACGCTGGTCGCGGTGTTGCGATCCCGATGCGCTCGGCCCGACGCAACCTGCGCGGGCTCGGCTACGCCGCGCCCGGGCTTCGACGAGCGTCGAGGCGCTGCTCGCGAGGACCCATCCGGAGGCGGTCGTGATCTGCGCGCCGATGACGCAGCGGGCGTCCGCTGCCCGGCGTGCGCTCGAGGCCGGCGCCGCGGTGCTCGTCGACGCGTCCGATCGCGCCCGACCCTGGCCGAGGCCAGGGCTCTGGTCGATCTCGCGGCGGCGAAGCCGCTGCCGCTCGCGTGCGCTCACCCGCTCGCCTTCGAGCCGGTGTTCCAGCAGGTGATGCAGCGCGTGCTCGACGCCAGAGGTGCTCGGCGAGGTGCGCCAGGTGCGGTCGTCCATGTACCTGTCGCGCGTGTTCAGCACCGCGCAGAAGTGCCCGGCTCGCGCCGGCCGAGACGCGGCGGCGTGCTCACGCAGGCCGCCTCGAATCTGCTGTTCCTGCTCGTCAGCTGCTCGGCGTGCCGGCGTCGGTGCGCGCGACCTGGAGCAAGCTCTACGGCCGGTTACGAGGACGAGCTGCACGCGATGATGACGCTCGCGGGCGGTGTCGAGGTCGGGCTTCGACTGCTCCTGGAGCGTGCCCCGGCTACCCGCGCTCGGCGACCGTCCTCAGATCGAGGCGGAGAACGGCAAGCTCCTGGCCTCCGAGGACGCGCTCGAGATCGAGCTCGACGAGCCCCGCGCCGGCTCATGCCGCGCGGCCACACCGCGTATCGGACACGACGGCGTTGCCCCAGACGGCGCGCGCTTTCGACTCGACGGCGAGGCGCTCTACCTGCAAGACGCGGCGTTCCTGGCCTGGGCGACCGGGTGGACCGAGCCGCCGCCGAACCGCGCCGATCGCGCGATCGACGTGCTGCGCGTGATCGCTCGCGATCTACGACTCGATCCGCGACGGCGGCAAGTCGGTCGCGATGGCGGCATGAAGCGCGCCGTCGTGTCGCCACGCCTCCTGCTCTCGGCGCCCGCACGCTGAGCGGGCGTCTCGCTCGTCACCCGCGACCGCGCGCTCGAGGTCGTCGCGCGCTACCGCGAAGCGCGAGTCGTTGGCGGTCACGCTCTCCGAAGGCGATGGACGCCGGCGTCGACGGCGTGCTCGCCAGCGCCCACCGCGATGGTCGGGGCGCGCTCGCCGAGCTGAGCCGCGCGGTCCCGCTCTACGCCGTGCTGCCGGTGCTGTCCGAGCACGATCGGCACGAGCTCGAGCCCGGGATCGAGGCGGTGCTCGCGCGCGCGCCGCCAGCGCGAGACTTCGGCGCGCGCAAGCGCGCATCGGCTTCGGCGAGCTCCTGCGCCGGCCCGCGTTCTTCCACGGCGACCTCTCGGCGCCGGCTGCCGCCCTGATCGAGGCCGAGATCTCCGCGCTCCGCCGCGGGACTGCTCAGGGGCGTGGTGATCGACGCGTGGCTCACCGACCTCGGCGCTCGCCGCCGGGCACCGCCGCTTCTTCGAGAGCACCTGCCGCTTCGTGCGCGCTCGCATCGGCGCCGCGGGGTTCTGAGACCCACAACCTCGGCCTCCTGATGGTGAGGCTGCGCGAGTGGGGCATCAGCCCCGATCTCGTGGTCGGTCCGGTCAATCCCAGCGGGCTGATGATGAAGCCGAGCCCCGGCGAGCTGCTCGAGGAGCTGGCGCGCACCGAGCTGCCGGTGATCGCGAAGGAGCTGCGGCGCCGGCAACGTCCACACGCTGGAGGCGGGAGCGCGCTACGCGATCGAGCATCACGCCTACGGGATCGCGCCCGACCTCGCCGAGCTCGACGACGTCGCCTCCGAGCTCAAGGCGCTGGTGCGGAACGTGATCCGCACCGAGGCCGCCGCACCGGCCTGATCCCGGTCGCGGGTCGGCGCGGCTACTTCTTCCCCGCGGCGCCGAACGCCATCGGTCGATTGGCGGCGACACCCCAGCCGGTCTTGTCGATCGCGATGAGCCCCGAGGTCCCACTCGCCGGGGAACGCGGCGGCCGCGTCCTGCACCGCCTGACGGGCGGGAACGCCAGCGCTCGATCTTCTCGTACACGGTGCGCGCCATGAAGCGCCGGATGATCTGTTCGCCTCGCCGGTGCAGGCCACCGCGCCGGCGGGACCGGCGTAGAGGCCGGCGCCGTAGACCGGCACGTCGCCGACGCGGCCGTACAGCGTCACCGGGTGCCGCCGGTCGAGAGCGTGGCGGCGAAACGACCCCGGGCGTCGCGCGTCACCGTGCCGACCGTGTCAGCCGTGCTTGCGCCAGGCGACCATGTCGGGCGGCATCGGGTTCGGGAAGTTCCAGTACTCACGCCAGTCGAACACGGTCGTGTCGGTGCGGCCCATCACCTCGGCCAGCCGCTTCATGCGCTCGCGGTACTTGGCCTCGGCCTCCGGGACACGTCGGCACCACGTCCTCGAAGCGCGCATCTTGTGTGCGAAGCGGGTCGCGCCGTCGCCGACGAGGAAGAGGTGCGGCGTGTTCATCACCGCTCGCGCGACCCGGATCGGGGTTGCGCACGCGCTCGATCACGCCGACGGCGGCGAAGCGTCCTTCGCTGTTCATCAGCGCGGCGTCCATCTGGATGGTCTTGCCGTCGAGGCGAATGTTGGCGCCGGTGCCGGCGTTGAAGCGTGGATCGTTCTCCATCACCACGGTGCCCGCGATCGCGGCATCGAGGCTCGAGGCGCCGCCGACCAGCGCCGCGAGCGCGGTGTCGAGCCGCGGCCTGGGGTCACGTCCGACACCGTCGGCGGCGAGCCGACGCCGCCGTGGCGAAGACCACGAACGGGCCGACGTGGCGGCGCGCCGGCGAGGGTCGGGAGCTTGCTCTGCGCCGGCGACGCGTCGGCGGACGCGTGAACGAGAGCGTGAGAATGGGGAGACTCGCGACGACGGCCTTGGCGAAGACGTCGGTTCACGGCGATGCTCCTATCCGCGGCGGGGAGGCGATCTCCCGCACCTTCTCCTTCTCGAGGCGGGGTGCGGCCGTCCCCGCGCTGGCCGTCGGGCTTAGCCATGGCCTCGCCGCGGGCGATGCGCGCCGACCTCCGAGGCTCGGGCTCCGGGTCGAGCGCCAGCTCGAGCACCTGCTCGGACGCGTCACCGGCGCGAAGATCAGCGCGGGGTGCGCGCCTCGATCGGGGACCTCCTCGAGGTCGTTCTGGTTGTCCTGGGGCAGCACGATGGCTCTTGATGCCGGCGCGGTGCGCGCCGAGCACCTTCTCCTTGATCCCGCCGGACCTTGAGCACGTTACCGGCGGAGCGTGATCTCGCCGGTCATCGCGATTCCCGACCGCGCCTTTGCGATGGGAGAGCAGGCTGACCAGCGCCGTGCACAGCGCCACGCCGGCCGACGGACCATCCTTGGGCATCGCGCCCGCCGGGAGATGGACGTGAGGACGATGTCGTGGTTGGCGAAGAACTCGGGATCGATCTTCAGCCCCTCGGCGTGCGAGCGGATGTAGTGACAGTGCCGCGGTCGCCGATTCCTCCATCACCTCGCCTGAGCTGGCCGGTGAGGATCAGCTCGCGCGATCCCGGCACCGCCGTGGCCTCGATCGTGAGCACCTCCCCGCCGGACGGCGTCCATCAGGCGCGAGTCGCCGCGCCGCGGCGCGTCGATCTTGCTCGCCTTCTCCTCCTCGAAATCGCAGAGGTCGACATTGCGACGCGCCATCTGATCTCGCGCAGTGATCCGCCTTCGCTATCTGTTTTTGTCCGGCATGTATCACGATCGCGCCCGAGATCCCGTAAGCCTTCGCCGCATGCACGCAAATCATCTTCGCCAAGACGTCGCAGCCGTTCAGAACGTCGCGCCGATCTCTGAGCGCCCGCCATCACGGATCAAATGGCTTCCGCATCCGGAGTTTCGCGATCGTGGTCGGTATCGATCATCACGCAGTCGCAGCCGGCAAAAACCACCATGCAGCTGGCGGTCGCAGCGGTACCGGCTGACCGGTCAAACGAAATCACGCCATGCAGCGGTCGATGGCGCGTTCGCTCCACCACAACCATACGCGCCGAGGTCGCGCGAAACCAGCATCATCGGTTCGATCCTGCGATATGAACAGCGGTCGCGTACGTTCGCCGATTCTGACGATGTTGCCGGTCGCGCTGATAGCGCGACGCAGATCATGATCCAATCTGCCGCATGCCACAGAGCGATCGCCGCACGAACCACGTCGATCGCGCGATCGATGGCTTATCAGTCTACCGCCATAACCGCTGGAAGTTACAGATCGGTGCGCGTCTCTGAAGCGCCGCACCGCCAGGTACTCGAGGATGCGGTCCTGATCTTGTCGAGGCCGTATGGTCCTCGTCGAGCACCGCCCGCACGACCTTGAGGTCGGTGACGTCCTGGTCTGGGTCTCGCCACGGCATGTCGCAGAGCCACCCCGGAGATAGGTGGCGCGCCACCGTGTACTGGCGGCCTGCGGCGGATGCGTGCGCGACAGACGTCCCAGCTCGCGATCCGCCTCCTTCTTCACCTCGGGCGGTATCCCCGCCCTCTCCCGTGATCTTCTCCTTCAGCTCCTCGATCTCGCGCTGCGTGTCGTCGCTTTCGGCCGAGCTCCTTGCGAATCGCGTCCATCTGCCGCCGGAGCAGGAACTCTTCTGGTCTTGTCGAGGCCTCGCGCACCGACTCCTGGATCTGCTGGCTCGACCTCGAGCACCTGAGCTGGCGGGCGAGGATCTCGGTGAGCAGCTTGAGCCGCGCCTTGACGTCCAGCGCCTCGAGCAGCGCCTGCTTCTCGGGGCGGGGATCTCGAGCAGCGAGGCGGATGAAATCGCAGACGCGGCCGGCGCCCCGTTGCTCGGCAGCGCCGCGTCGCCACCTCGTTGGGAATGGTGGCGGACATGCGTGACCGATGCGCCTGAACTGGGCGAGCACGGTCTGGAGCAGGGCGTCGGCCTCGACGTCCTTGGTCTCGGTTTCCTCGAGCACCCGACCCGGAAGCGCATCCACGGCTCGCCCGGGATCGGCTCGTGCAGGCGCACCCGCGTGATTCCCTGCACCGCAGGATCGAGAGGTGATCGCCCGAGCGCACCATGCGCAGCACGGTGGCGAGCGTCCCGATCTCGCATGCAGGTCCTTCGGTTCCGGAGCGTCGACCTCGGGGTCCTTCTGCGCCGCGAGCACGAGCGAGAGCGGTCGGTGGCCATCACCTTGCTGAGGGAGCTGGACGCTGGTCGCGCTGCCCGACGTTCGGGCGGGCATGAGCCCCATCGGGTGAGCACGGCGTGACGCACCGGCAGCACGTGGGAATTCTGCGCTTGTCGCCGGGCTTCGGCGCTTCCACGGCGCCTCGGACTTGGCTTCGGGCCTGGGATCCACGGTCATGATTTACCCCGCCGGCGGTTCTCCTGATCATTCGGAGCGGTGCTCGATGGCGACGATGGTGCGCCGGGCCGCGGGTGCCGCGTTCAGGTGGATCTCCGAGCATGCCGTCGACGACGCGGGCGTCAACCGAGTCGGCGTCCGCCTCCCACGGCAGCTCGATGGTGCGACGAAACTCGCCGAAACTGATCTCGGCGCGATGGTAGTGGGCGACGCCGGGTTGCTGCGAGGATCGCGGCGTCCGGTGATCTCGAGCAGTCGCCCGAGCAGCCGCACCCGCAATCTGCTCGCGCGAGACGCCGGCCAGCTCGATCAGGATCCGCGCCGAATCCTCGAGCACGATGACGTCGGTGGCGGGATGCCACATCGGCTCGGCGAAGTGGCTGGTCGGGTGACGGTGGTAGACGAGATCGTGGAACAGACGCTCCAGATCACCGCTGCACGCGGCGCGGCGAATCGTCTTGTGGCGGAGGCATCGAGGGGGCTCCCATGCGGCGAACGGATGGGAGCGTATCGCAGGGAGCGTCAGCGCGGCAAATCTGGGAGGTCGAACGTGTGTCCTCAGATGTCGAAGCGCCGGGTGAGCTGGACCAGTTGGCCGCGTCGCTTGGCGGCGAGGAGCGACGAACGAGACGCGCTCATGCGCGCAATCGCGGGAACAGGCGGAACCGAAGGCCAGCACGGGAACCGACGCCGCGATGCACGCGAACACCATGCCCCTCGTCTCCGTCGGGCACGCCCACCCGCACGAGCTCGGCGAGGGCGACCAGCCAGACCCCGACGACGACGGCGCGAACCCAGTCCACGGTCGAACGGGGCGCCGCAAGCCGGATCCGGATCGGGAAGCCGGCGCCGGAAACAGGAGCGCGGCGAGCACACCCGACGCGGACGACGGCGCTGACGATCACGTAGCACCATTCTTCGAAAATCGAAATGATGATGGCGTCGCCCCACGTCGGAAAGTCGAATCGGTGCATCCGGAGGCCGTAGTACCAGACGATCAGGGGCAGCCGCATCAACCACAGGCCGACCCACACCGCCAACATTCCCCGGTGGTGCGCACTCCGCGAGAAACGGTGATAGATCGCCCACAGCGCCGCGGCGCAGGGCAGCAGGCCCGCGCCCGCCGCCGCGACACCGCGCCCCAGGTCCGAGAGCCGCTTCCGTGGCGTCTCGTACGTCGCCAGCCGGCGATGCCATTCCGCGAAGGCCGTGTCCTGTGGCAGCGACTCGAGCTCCAACGAGAGGCGGGACGGCGCGTTGGGATCCGTGTAGGTCGGGAACCTCGTCGCGTAGAGCACGAGCGCACCGCCCAAGAGGACGAGCAGTGGTGGCTCCGGCGATCATCCGGCGCAGGTGGCCGCCGCCTCCCGAGCCACCGATCGTGACGGTCGGCGGTTCCGCGAGATTGCCGCTCCCAGTCCCTTCGGCTAACGTCCACCGCCTCCATGCCCTCGTCATCGCCCCTGCTCGCGACCGACTCCACTGCGCTGGTCTGTCGCGGACTCATCAGGCGTTATGCCGACGTCGTCGCGGTCGACGGGACTCGATCTCGAGGTGCGTCGCGGCGAGTGCTTCGGACTGCTCGGCCCGAACGGCGCCGGCAAGACCACGACGATCGAGATCCTCGAGGGCCTGAACCGCGCCGACGAGGGCGAGGTCCGCGGTGCTCGGCGAGCGCTGGGGAAGAGCACCGACCGCGCGCTGCGCGAGCGGCTCGGCATCCAGCTCCAGGAGACCAAGCTGCACGACAAGCTCACCGTGCTCGGAGACCGTCGCGATTGTTCCGCAGCTTCTACCGCCGCGGCCCGGATCATCGACGAGGTGATCCGCCGCGTCGTCGCTCGAGGAGAAGCGCCGACGCGCTGGGTCGTCAAGCTGTCCGGCGGCCAGCGCCAGCGGCTCGTCGGTCGCCTGCGCGCTGGTGAACGAGCCCGAGATGCTGTTCCTCGACGAGCCCACCACCGGCCTCGACCCGCAGTCGCGCCGCCAGCTCTGGGATCTGATCGAGGGCTTCCGCGCGCGCGGCGGCACCATCCTGCTGACCACGCACTACATGGACGAGGCCGAGCGGCTCTGCGACCGGGTCGCGATCATGGATCACGGCAAGATCATCGCGCTCGGCACGCCGCGCGAGCTGATCGCCTCGCTCGGCGCCGAGCACGTCATCGAGTTCTCGGTCGACGGCGACGCTCGACCTCGGAGCGCGTCGCCGGCGCTGCCCGGCGTGAGCGGTACGCGACGCGACGGCGTCGGGCTACGCCCTGAGCGTGCGCGAGGTGCACGCGTCGATCCCGGCGCTGCTCGCGGAGCCTCGAGCGCCAGCGCCTTCCGCTCGCGTCGCTCACCACGCATCACGCCACGCTCGAGGACGTGTTCGTGAGCCTGACCGGCCGGACGTTGCGCGAGGGCGCGTAGCGTGCTCGAACGCTCGGCGTTGTGGCAGCTCACCTGGACGCGGACGCTCGGCTTCCTGCGCGAACCCGAGGCCATGTTCTGGGTGTTCGCCTTCCCGGTGCTGATGGCGCTCGCGCTCGGCATCGCCTTCCGGAACTCGGGCCCGCAGAAGTCGTCGATCGCCGTCGAGCAGGGACCGCAGTCGGCGCGCATCTCCGCGGCGCTCGCGACCTCGCCCGACCTGAGCGTCACGACCCTGGATCCCGAGGCCGAGCCGCGTCGCGCTGCGCCGCGGCAAGATCGCGGTCCTGGTGCGCGCGACGTCGACGGCACGCCGGTGCTCGGTCTACGACCCGACGCGACCCGAGACCCGGCTCTGCGCGCCTCGCGACCGCACGACGCGCTCGAGCGCTCCGCCGGTCGCCGTGATCCGCTCGCGGTGAAGAGCGACACCGCCGTCCAGGTGGGATCGCGCTACATCGACTTCGTCGTCCCGGGTCTGCTCGGCCTGAACCTGCTCGGCACCGGCATGTGGGGCATCGGCTTCCCGGTGGTGACCGCGCGCCAGCACAAGCGCCTCAAGCGGATCATCGCCACCCCGATGCGCCGCAGCCACTACCTGATCTCGCTCCGATGCTCGCGCGGCTGTTCGTGGCTCGTGCTCGAGGTCGTCGCGCGTGTTCGGCTTCGGCCTGCCTCGCCTTCGGCATCGTCGTCCGCGGATCGTGGCTCGGCTTCACCGTCGTCACCATCGTCGGTGCGCTCGCGTTCTCCGCTCTCGGCCTCGCTGGTCGCCTGCCGCGCGCGCGTACCGTCGAAGGCGTCTCGGGCCTGATGAACGCCGTGATGATGCCGATGTGGCTGCTCTCGGGCAGCTTCTTCTCGGCCGACCGCTTCCCGCACGCCATGCAGCCGCTGGTCCAGGCGCTCCCGCTCACCGTCGCCAACAACGCGCTGCGCGCTGGTCATGACGAGGGCGCGAGCTTCGCCGCCGTGGCGTGGCCGCTGGCGATCCTGGTCGCGTGGACGGTCGTGTGCTTCGCGCTCGCGCTGCGATGGTTCCGGTGGGAGTAGGCTGCCCTCGAGCCGTAGCCGTGCCGCTCAGCGCCGTCGGTTGTGCCGTATCGCGACGACACCCATCGACGACGTCATGAAGACTTCTCCCGCGCCACAGGTTCCGACGCTGAGAAGCGTGCAGACGATGAACGCTGCATGTAGGCGGATGTTTCCGAAGGACTCCCGATCATGAGTCATTGGCTCCACAAGATTGAGCCGAGGGAACATCCTCCGAGGCATCGCGAAGGTTGTCGTGCGCCGCGACATCCCTTCGTCACGACGATCAGTGCAACGTGAATCGAACCGCACGACGATCCACACCGGCACCGCGCGATCGAAGTGCTTCGCGGGCTGGAACCGCCACTGCTCGACGGCCATGACGGCGGCTCGGTCCAGATCCAGCACCGAATGGACGATTCGGGTCTCGAGCACCCGGCCGCTCTCGTCGACCAACGCGGCGACGCTCACCTCACCCTGGCTGCCCGAGCTGCGCGCGGCCTCCGGGTACTCCGGCGGGAGTTTGTCCGGATGACCCGGAAGCTCGTCGCAAACGGGAAGGGCGCCGTACGGCGGATAGCGGCGCGCAGCGAGCGCTCCGGTCGCCACGGGTTCGGGCTCGCGCTCAGACCACGGAGCTCCCGGATCGGGGCAGCGCTTCGCGCATCAGCGCGATGATCGTGTCCGCCCGGCCCCCGTCGACCGCCAGGCCTCCGACCATGCCCGACGTATCCGAAACCAGGATCAGTCCCACCTCGAGGAACAGGTTCAGCCGGAACTCCGACTTCCCCGAGCCGAAGATCACTCGAAGGTCGTGTCCGGACAGCGAGTCCGGCAGCCAGTCACCGGTCCGAAGCGAATCGACGGGAATCCATCCTCGGATCGGATCGAGCGCGCGGGCGAGCCGCTGGTTCCATTCCTGACGCGCGGCGCCTTGCGCCTGATCCACCGTCGCGATCACTCCACACGGCTTGGTGGCCCGAAATCGAGCCGGGCCTTGCCTCCAGCGCCGGTACTCGATCCGGAGACTTCTTGGACGACTGCAGCGCGCGCTCATAGGCGAAGGGGTCCCTGGACTCGTCGGCGCCAGCCCAGACAGGGTGTTGCCAGGAACGAGGCCAGGAGCAACGGGGTGAACGTGAAGGCGGCTCGACGAGTCACGGCCCTCTACATCCCCCGACGGATCGCGAAGCTGTCCGGAGTCGCCTGGAACGCGACGAAGCTGGACTCCGACGCGACAGTAGTACGCGCGCCCCATGTAGGTCGTCCGCGGCGAGTGCTTGGTCGGACCGAAGCGCTTCTGCGTCACCGGATCCGTCAATCGCTTCGCGTACTTCAGCGGGTTCTTCACTTGGGATTGAGCTTGGCGCGGCTCACCATGCAGCGGTCGTTTGCGCGACATCAGCGAGTCGGGGAACTCTGAGTCGCGGATGCAGCGTGTCGGGTCCCGCGACGTAGCGCTGGGCGACCACGGCCGAGCGGCGCCAAGAGCGAGCGCCAGCACCGCGACCACGCCGGTAATCCTACGCACCGGGAGCATGCGGTAATTCATGGACCGACTCCCACCTCCGACGCCACCTCGTTCTCGATCGCGTTGGCCGCGGCGATCCGGGCGTAGATCTCGGCGCTCCGGCGTCGCGTGCGCGGCCGGTCCGGCGCGTCGAAGTCCACCGCGTAGAGCCCGAAGCGCGGGGCGAAGCCGTCGGCCCACTCGAAGTTGTCGAGCAGCGACCAGTGAAGGTAGCCGCGCACGTCGGCGCCGCGCTCGATCGCGCGGTGACGAGATGGGTCAGCGCCTCGACCAGCGCGCGCGGCCGCACGCGGTCCTCGGCGTCGGCGAAGCCGTGCTCGGTGATCAGCACCGGCACGCCGAGGCGCGACACGCGCCACGTGGCCTGCTCGAGCCCCTGCGCGTAGATCTCCCATGTGAGATCGGTGAGCGCGGCACCGGGTGCGGCGACGTGAGGCGCCGGTCGCCATCGCGCGCACCTTCCAGCGTGTGTAGTAGTTGAGGCCCGATGTAATCGAGGCTGCTTCGCCAGCTCCGGCACCCGGCGATGGACGCCGCGCGCGCCGGGGATCGAACAAGCCGGATGTCGCCGGTGACCGGCGCCTCGAGCACGCGCCTGGTTGAAGACGCGGTCCTCGACGCGCGCGCGCGAGTCGATCGAGCGGCGACCAGGCCAGTAGGGCTCGAGCTGCGGGCAGTGCTTGGCGAACCCGACGAGCGCGGCGCGGCCGTCGCCGTCGGCGTCGGACTGGTCCTCCTGGTGGAGGATCCGGTAGGCGCGGCCGTGGGCCTCGAGCAGGTTCGCGATCACCTCGAGGCGCTTGGTCGTCGTTCTTCTTGGCCGGCGTCCAGACGCCCTCGGACCAGCCGTGGAACGCGAGCACCTCGGGCTCGTTGACCGTGCACCACCAGTCGACCTCGCCGCCGTACTGCGCGCGCAGAAGCGCACGAACTCCGCGAACCGGTCGATGGTCGCGCGCGACTCCCAGCCGCCGCCGTCGGCGATCCACAGCGGGTTGCTGAAGTGGTGAAGCGTGACGATCGGGGTCAGCCGGTGCCGCTTGAGCGCGGCGAGGACGTCGTGGTAGTGCGCGACCGCCTCGGCGGAGACGCTTCCCGCGCTCGGGCTCGATGCGGCTCCACTCGATCGAGAAGCGGTGCGCGCCGTGGTGATCGGCGGCGGCGAGCGCGAAGTCCTGGTCGAACTGCTCGTAGTGCCGGCACGCGTCGCCGCTGCGGTCGCCGTTGGCGATCGCGCCGGGACGCTGCTCGAATCGCCACCAGTCGTTCCAGCGATTGCCGCCCTCGACCTGGTGAGCCGAGGTCGCGGCACCCCACAGGAAGCCGTCGGGAAAGCGGAGGCGGTCTCGCACCGGTTGTTTATACTTCCCCGATGCGACACGAGTCACGCGCGGCCGACGGATCGCGGAACCGATGAAGTCGATCGTGGCCGGCCTCGGCCTGGGCTGGGAGCGCTGCGCCGACCCGGCGTGGATCGCCGGATGGTCGCCGCGCTCGTTCGCGCGCTGCGCGACGGTCCGACGCAGGTCGTCGTGACCGGGGACGGTCCCACCGTCGTGCTGCTGCCGTCGCTGCCGGGCTTGAAGGAGACCTGGATCGCCTGTGCCGCGGGGCTCGCGCGCGCCGGTTCCGGATCGTGACCTACGACCTGCGCGTGCCGCTCGGGGGCGAGGCGAGCTGGGAGCCGCTGGTCGACGACCTCGAGCGCGTGCTCGACGCGTTCGCGCCCGGCGCGAGTCGGGGTCGTGGGCCACTCGCTCGGCGGCGTCCTGGCCCAGCACCTGACGTTGCGCCGGCCGGAGCGGGGTGAAGGCGCTGGTGCTCTCCAGCTCTTTCTCGCGCTTCCGCACGCCGCGCGTGGACTTCGTCGCGCGTTATCTCGAGCAGCCGCTGGTGCTCGCCGGCCAGCGTTACCTGCCGCGCGCGCTGGCGCTCCCGCTGGCACGGCGGCTCGCCGCGCGCGAGGCGTGGGTCTACGACCGATGCTGCGACGATCGCGTGCTCGACTTCGTGCGCTTCTGCATCCGCACCGTGCCGGTGACGCTCGCCACCCGGACCGTCGCGCTGGCGATGCGGCACGACGCGGGCGACCGACTCGGCACGCTCGCGTGCCCGACGCTGATCCTGAACGGCGAGCGCGAGACCGCGTTCGTGCGCGACGCGGCGCTCGAGCTCGAGCGCGCGATCCCCGGCGCCGAGCGTCGCGTGTCGCCCGGCGTCAGGCACCTGCATCCGCTCTCGGGCGCCGGGTGGCTCACCGCGACGCTGATCGAGTGGCTGACGCCGCGGCTCGACGCGTCCGAGGCGAACGGCCGTCCGGGACTCGGCGCTTGAACGCGCGACATCGCGGTGCGAGGCTTTTGCCATGCGCTGCGCCGTGACGATCGATCGCGAGGGGCCGAGGTGGTGGCGCGCTGCCGCGAGTTCCCGGGCTGCGAGGGCCGCGCCCTGAACCGGCACGAGGCGCTCACGCGGCTGCGATCGTCGGTGATCTTCTGGCTCGAGGCCTGCCCCTGCGACCAGACCGCCGACGACGGGCTGGTGCTCGACGTCGTCGAGGACAAGAGCACACGTTAGCGCGGCACCCGTAACTCGCGATTGCGGTCGATCCAGTACACCCACGGCACGAACAGCCACATCAACAGCCCCACCCACGCCACGGCGCGCTCGCTGGGTGGCGGCGGCTCGACCAGGCTCGTGACGTAGAGCGCGGTCATGACCATCAGCAGCGCCCAGATCGAGATGTGACCGACGACGTTCCGCGAGCGCGTGGTCGCGAAGTAGATCGCCACCGCCACGACGAAGAGCGTCCCCTCCACCGCCACGGTCGCGGCGAGCGAGTTCCAGAGCCCGAGGCTCGATGCCGAGCAACAGGCAGATCGGCCACAGGAGATCGAGGAAGTAGGCGGCGAACGACGGCGTCCCGATCGACGTGCGCGGCGCGACGCGCTTGGCGGCGAGCCCGACGGCGAGGTGTCCGATCAGCATGGTGGTGCGAAGACGGGAGGGCGCGCGCTCAAGAGAGCGACGCGAGGCGGATCAGCGAACCACCGCGGCCTTCACGGTGATCGATCGCGCGGCCGAGGTCAGCCGCACGACGTAGACGCCGGGCGCCAGAGCGCGCGCGTCGCCGAGCTGCAGCCGGTGCGGTCAATCCCGAGGTCGCCGACCGATCGAGACATCACGCGCCGTCCCGTGAGGTCGATCAGATCGAGGGTCACGGGTCCGGCGGCGGGCGGTGAGAACGCGACGATCAGATCGCGCGTGGCGGGGTTGGGACTGAGCCCCGCGAGCGTGAGGCTGCCGCGAGGCACCGTCACCCGCACCTCGTCGGTGAATTCTTCGCCCGTGGGCCCCTCGTAGCCGAGCCGGTAGCCGTACGTCTCGCCGGGTACGATCTCGCGATCCTCGAACTCGAACCCCTCACGTCGGGCCAGGATGGCGCCTGCGCCGACTCGCCCCCACGCGCCGTTCGCGACGCGACGATGAACGATGGCACTGGGGACGCCGTCCGAGTGCCGCACCAGGCGCACCCGCGACGGGTCGGCGTCGGCGCTGGCGAGCGCGATCAGCGTGGCGACCACGCCATCGTTGCCGATGCGTCCCACGAAGACGTCGGGGCCTGCGTTGCGCTGGGTCGATCCAGGCGACGATCGCGCCGCCGCTGCCATCGATCACCGGGACCGGTTCGAGCTGGTCGGCCGCGACACCCGAGACCAGCGCGCCCCCGCGGTCCACGCGACGTTGCCCGCGGCGTCCACGCGCTGGGCGTGAGACGTCGTAGTCGTTGCTGCTCCGCCGGTCGTGCCAGGCGACGATCGCGCCGCCCGCGAACCCTGCGATCGCGGGGTGGAACTGGTTCCCGGTCGAGGCCGAGACCGGGATGCCGTTCGGCGCCCACGACTCGGCACCGTTCGTGTCGAGCCGCTGGGCGTAGATATCGTTGTCGGTGCCGTTGCGCCGGTCGATCCACGAGACGACGACGGACCCGCTCCCGGTGGCCGCGATCACCGGATCGTCCTGGTTGTCTCCGGCGTCGCACACGACCACGCCGTCGACCGTCCACAGCGGTGACCCGGCGCCGGTGACGCGCTGCGCGTAGATGTCGTCGTTCTTCCCGCCGCGTGAATCGATCCACGCCACCACCGCGCCGCCCGTGTTGTCGGGGGCGATGGCGGGCGCGAGCTGGCTGCCGGCGGCCGCGCAGAGCACGACGCCGTCCGCCGCCCACTGCACGGCGCCGCCGACGCTGACGGCGCGCGCGACGATGTCGGAGAACAGGCCGCGGTAGCTCTGCCACGCCACGATCGCGCCGCCGGCGCCGTCGCTGGCGATCACCGAGGCCTGGTCGTCGAACAGCGGCTGGTTCGAGCGCGACCCGTGGCTGACCCACTGCACGATGCCGGCGGGGTTGATCCGCTGCGCGTAGATGTCGGGGCTGCCGTGACGGTGATCCTCCCACGCCACGATCGCGCCGCCCCGCCGTCGGAGACGATGGCGGGGATACCCCGCCGCTGTCGGTCAACGCCACGGCGCTGGCACCCCACTGCACGGCGCCCGCCCACGTCGACGCGTTGCGCGTGGACGTCGAGCGCGCTGGAGTTGAAGCTCGACCCACGCGACGATCGCGCCGCCGGCGAGGTCGGACACGATCACAGGCGAGCCCTGCTCGTTGACGGACGTCGTCAGCGCCACGCCGTCCGCCGTCCACAGCGCGTTGCCACCGGCGTCGAGGCGCTGGGCATAGATCCGGTTGCCGGCGCCGCGATCGTCCTGCCAGGCGACGACCGCGCCTCCGGAGCCGTCGGCGACGATCGCGAACGCGGTCTGGTCGCCCGCGGCGAGGGTGATCGGGACGCCGCCGGCACGCCAGCCGGCGGTCGCGGCGGATGGTGCGGCGGCGAGGACGAGGACGGCCAGGACGACGATCGAGAGCGGACCACGGGATCGCATCGCTTCCTCCGAGTGCACGGCGAAGCCGGTATTGTAGCGCATTTCGTGCGGGTGACGCCCGCGCGCGACGCGTGGTAGCGTCGGCCCGACCATGGCGCGCGCTCCCCTCGGCGATGATCTTCGATTCCGATTTCGTGCGCTCCGGCACCGCAATTTCCGCCTCTACTGGAACGGCCAGCTCGTCTCGCTGATCGGCACCTGGATGCAGAGCGTCGCGCAGGGGTGGCTGATGCACCGCCTGACCTCCTCGGCGCTCATGCTCGGCCTGCTCACCTTCCTCCAGTTCCTCCCGGTGCTGATGTTCTCGCTCTACGGCCGGCGTCGTGATCGATCGACGCCGACAAGCGCAAGCTGCTCCTGGTCACCCAGACCGCGGCGCTGGTCCAGGCGGCCGCGCTCGCGGCGCTGGTTAGCTTCGGCGTCGTGCGTCCCTGGATGGTGCTGGCGCTCGCGTTCGGCTTCGGCATCGTCAACGCCTTCGATCTGCCGGCGCGCCAGTCGTTCCTGGTCGAGCTGGTGGGCAAGGAGCGACCTCTCGAACGGCATCGCGCTGAACTCCGCCGCCTTCAACACCGCGCGGCGTGATCGGCCCGGCGATCGCCGGCGTGCTGGTCGCGACCCTCGGCGAGGCCGGCTGCTTCTGGATCAACGCGGTCTCGTTCGTGGCGGTGATCGTGAGCCTGATGCGCATGGAGCTGCCACCGCGCCCGACTGAAGGGCCGAAGGCGCGGGCGCCGATCTCCGAGGGCGTGCGGTACGCCTTCGGCGTCCGGCCGATCCGCAACCTGCTCCTGCTGCTCGGCTTCGCCGCGGGGCTCGGGTTCCAGTACATGGTCCTCCTGCCGGTCTACGCGCGCGACATCCTGCACGCCGGGGCCGCAGGGCTACGGGCTCATGGTCTCGGCGTTCGGCATCGGCTCGCTGTTCTCGGCGGTGCTCATGACGCGACGGCTCAGCCGCTGGGACCTGCGCCGCAACCTGCTGATCGGTCTCTCCACCTCGGGGGTCGGCCATGGCGGTGTTCGCTTGGTCGCGGTCGCTGCCGCTCACGCTGGCGATGGGCCTGCTCGCGGGGTTCGGCCTCATCCTCTACGTCGCCAGCACCAACACGATGCTGCAGCTCACCACCGACGATCGCTATCGCGGGCGGGTGATGAGCCTCTACACGCTCATTCTTCATCGGGACCGCGCCGATCGGGGCGCTGCTCTCGGGCTGGATCGCCCAGCATCGCGGCGCCCCGGTCGCCACCAGCCTCAGCGCGGCGGTGCTGCTCGGCGGCGCCGCTCTGGGTCGCCTACCGGCTGCGCGTGCTCGCGGCGCGCGAGGAGCACCCCACGCCGCCGCCGGTGCTCACCGAGAAGCTCGGCTGACCAAGGGTTCAGGCCGCGGCGCGTCCGGGCCGAAAACCTGGAGCGCCGGGATTCGATCTCGCCGGGGCTCCGGTTCACCACTCTCGAGGGAGACGACCGATGCGTCATCGCACCGCATGGCTGCTGCTGGCGCTCGCGCTCGCGCAGGCTGCTCGAGCCGGACCCGCTCGCAGGCCGCGACGACCGAGCTCTCCGAGCGCGAGCGCGACAGCGTGATCGCGCGATCCGATCTCCCGGGCGCCCGGACGGTCGGCCGAGCGATGGCCGATCCGACCGCGCCGCCCATCGCGCCGCGGCATGGGGACTCCCTGACCCGCTGAAACGGCCTGACGGTCAAGCGCTACTTCTTCAACGAGGCCTCGGCGACGCCGCTCGTCGGGTTCGGCCCGGCGTTCTACCTCTGGCTCGCGGCGATCATCCTGCTCGCGGCGACGTCCGTGCGCTCCGCGTTTCTTCCGCCTATCCGAGTTCCGGCTTCGGCCGGCGACGACTCGATGTGAACTCCGGGTCATGCCCGCGGCGTCGAAGCCTGCGCGCGTGACCGAATGTTTCATCGGCATCGTCGATTGTACCCGCGTCCTCACGCCGGCTCGGAGCGCGGACCCTCGTCATCTCGACTTCGCATGCACTTGCGAGGCGCCGGGTGCTACGCCTCGCGCGCAAACGAGGGCATGAACGTTGCATGAAAGCGCCAAACCAACTGGTTGGCGCGTGCGCCGATCGCGGGCGTCGCCGACCCAAACCGTGAAGAGAGGACCCTGACGATGGCCCAGTCGAGCTCGACCGAACCGATCTCCGACCCGGCCGCGGGTCGAAAACGTGACCTGCCACCGCCACGGCCCGTCGCCTTTCCGTGATGCACGTCGAGAGTCGTGACTATCGCGTGCTGGCGTCTCGCCGCGCGGCGAGGAGGCGTCGACGGTCGCGATGCTGGGCGAGGCGGGGATCGCGACCCACGCGTGCGCGACGCTGGACGAGCTCTCGAGCGCGATCGAGTCGGGCGCCGGCGCCGTGGTCATGGGGGCAGGAGTCGCTGCCCGACGATCCGACCCATCGGTTCGCCGTGGCGCTGCGCGGGCAGCCGGCCTGGTCGGATCTCCCGGTGTTCGTGCTCACGCGCGCCGATGATCTGGAGCGCGCGTTCCGGTCCCACGCGCGCGCTGGGCAACGTCACGCTGCTCGCTCGGCCGATCGCGGTCGCGACCCTGGTCAGCGCGGTGCGATCGGAGCTACGAGCGCGCCAGCGGCAATACCGAGGTGCGCGACCGCTCGGAGGCGTTGCGCGACGCCCTCCGGCGCCAGGACGAGTTCCTCGCCACGCTGGCGCACGAGCTGCGCAATCCGCTGGCGCCGATCCGCAACTCGCTGCCACATCCTCAAGCTCGCCGGCGACGCGACGCCGGCGGCCGAGCCACGTGTGCGCGATGATGCAACGCCAGATCGATCACATGGTGCGCCTGGTCGACGACCTGATGGAGGTCTCGCGCATCACGCGCGGCAAGATCGAGCTGCATCGCGCCACGATCGACCTCGCGGACGTGATCCACACCGCCATCGAGTCCACCCGGCCGATGATCGAGGCCGCCCGCCACCACGTGAGCGTCGAGCTGCCCCACGAGCCGCTCGTGGTCTCGCGGCGACTTCGTGCGGCTCTCCCAGGTCTTCGCGAACCTCCTGAGCAACGCCTGCGAAGTACACCGAGAGGCGGTGGCACGATCCGCGTCGTCGGCCGCAGCGAGGGATCGAACGCGGTCGTGATCGTCGCGGACGACGGCATCGGCATCCCGGCGGAGATGCTGCCGCGCGTGTTCGATCTGTTCGTGCAGGCGGAGCGCTCGTCGCCGCGCTCCCAGGGCGGCCTCGGCATCGGGCTCACCCTGACGCGTGGCCTGGTGCGGCTCCACGGCGGATCGATCGAGGCACGGAGCGCGGGACCGGGCCGGGGCAGCGAGTTCGTCGTCGAGCTGCCGCTCGCGGCCGCCGCCGCGGGCGACGAGGCGGAGCGGGCGCCCGCGAAGGATTCGCGCGTGCTCCCGCCGCGCCGCGTGCTGGTGGTGGACGACAACCGCGATGGCGCCGACAGCCTCGGCATGCTGCTGCGATTCCTCGGCGCCGAGACGTACGTCGTCTACGACGGTCAGAGCGCGCTCGACGTGCTGCCGTCGTTCCGTCCCTCGGTGGTCCTGCTCGACCTCGGCATGCCGGGGCTGGACGGCTACGAGGTCGCGCGCCGGATCCACTCCCGTCCGGAGTACCGGGACGTGACCCTGATCGCGCTCACCGGATGGGGACAGGATGAGGATCGCCGGCGCACGCGTCTCGCCGGTTTCGACCGCCACCTCACCAAGCCGGCGGACGTCGGCACGCTCGAGGCGGTCCTGGTCGGGGCGGAGCACAAGATGGGCGACGCCGAGTCCCTGCGCGGCCCAAGGCGCTCACCACCATGACGCCACGATCTTCGTGTCGGCGTTCTTCCACGCGCGGTCGCGCCGCGCCGTCGCCTCGGCGGCCTCGGTCGACTTCTTCTCCGCGCTGAGGCTCGCGGCCAGACCGCTCAGCGCCCAGCCGTTCTCGGGATGCTTCTCGAGATCGCGCCGGTAGACCGCCTCGGCCTCGGCCGCCTTGCCGGCGGTGAGCAGCGCCGCGCCGAGCACGTGCCGGGTGGGGAAGTACCAGTCCGAGGGCTCGTCGCCTAGCGCAGCTTGTCCTCGGCGGTCACCGCCGCCTCGAGCATCCGCAGTCCGACGTCGGGTCGCCGCGCTTGATCGCGATCGTCCCGCTCGCGGGGTTGGTGGCGACCTCGAGCAGCGATTGCGCGGTGTTGAGCCCTTCGACCATGTCGGCCGGGATGGTGACCGCGATCGCGGTCACGCTGTCGCGCTCGACCTCGGCACTGGGCGAGCCGATCGGTCGACGCGTACGCAGCGAGCGCGCGCGGCGTGCCAGGCGGCCTTCGCGAAGCGGAAGTCGGCCGGCGGCGCGGGCTGGTCGAGCAGCTCGTTCCAGCGGCCGAAGCGCGCGCGGGTCCACACCGGATATCCGAGCACGAGATCGAAGCCCGGCATCTGCCGCAGCATGTCGACCGGTATTTTCTCGAGCGCCAGGTTCGTCTCGCTTGATCGCCTCGGCGCTACGCCCCTCGAACATGCAGGACGCCATCAGGAACCTGATGGTTGTGCGCGACGTACATCATGTAGAACGCCTGAGGGTTCCCTTGGCCTGGTACGCATCGTCGGCGACGATCGCCTTGCGAGTTCCACTCGGAGGCCTCGGCGTAGCGTCCGAGCCGGAGGTAGATGTGCGAGGGCATGTGCACCAGATGCCCCGCCCCCGGCATCGCGGTCTGGAGCCGCTTGGCCGCGTCCAGGGCTTTCTCGGGATTGGGGCCGGCCTCGACCGTGTGGATGTAGTAGTGCGCGGCGCCGGGATGCCCGGGCGCGCGCTTCAGCACCGACTCGAGCGTGGCCAGGACCTCCACGGTCTCCGGACGCGGCTCGAGATCGGGAGTCAGTAGTCCCAGGGCTCCGAGATCCATCAGGGATTCGGCGAACAGCGTCGCGGACGTCGAGATCGTCGGCGTATTTCTTCGACACCTCGCGCATCGCGTTGGCGTAATCGGTGTCGAGCTTCTTCTGGAGCTCCGGGCGTGGCCGGCGCCGGGTCGGAGTAGCGCTTCTCGATCGCGGCGATCAGCGCCTTCTCCTCGGCGCTCGCCTTCGCGACCCGGGCGCGCGCCTTCTCGGCGGCCTGATACGCGGCGACGGTGCGGTCGGGGAGCGCGGGCGGGTTGACGTGGGGTCCCAGCGACAGGGCGACGCCCCACCAGCACATCGCGCAGTCGGGGTCGAGCGACGCGGCGTGCTCGGAAGGAGCGCTGCGCCTCGTCGTGATTGAAGGCGAAGATCAGCCTCAGCCCCTGATCGAAGTACTTCTGCGTCATCGGCGACTTCGTGGTGATCGGATGGTGCGTGGCGCCGAGGCCGTCCAGCAGCGGGGCCGCGGGCGCAGGTGGGTTCGCGTCATGACCGTGAGCGGCGTGCTCGGCCGCGACGGCGATCCGAGAACGTCGCGAGCAGCGCCACGGCGCCGAGGACGACGGCGGAACCAAGTCGATGACCTCTCATTGGAGATCCCTCCCAGTGCGGTTCATGGGTCGAGTGGAAATCCCGCGGCGGCATGCGCCGCTCGCGCCTTCATACGTCGCGGCCGGCGGGATGTGAACGGAGATTAAGCGATCCCGCCCCGGCGTGGCACCGGGAACCGGCCGCCTCTGGCCGGTGGCGTCGTAGAAGCGCCGCATCATGCCCGGGTTGCCGACCACGAGCAGGGAGCGGAGCGCGACCGACCACAGCGCAGACCGCGGCAGGCGGGCCGCGCGCCGGTCGGAAACGCGGGGTCGCGACGGGCGTGGGCGAGCGAGGCGAGCGCCCACAGCGCGGGCCAGAGACAGAAGAGCCGGTAGCGCACGTGCGCCGGATCGATCGTGTCGAGGTAGTCGGGGACGCGGGAGAGGGCGGCGCGAGCCTGGTCTCGAGCCGGTCGGCCACGGAGCGCACCGATGGCGCCGCGGGATCGACCAGGTCGCGCCGCGCGAGGCCGTGCTCGTCGAGCCACGCCGCCGGCACGTAACAGCGCCCGCGGCGGACGTCCTCGGGCCAGTCGAGCAGGATGTTCGTGAGCTGGAGCGACTCGCCGACGACCGGCGCCAGCTCGAAGCGCCGTCGCTCGACCTCGGTCCCGGCCTCCGCCGCCCGCCGGGTGTGCAGTCGCGTGAGCATCTCGCCGACGCAGCCGGCGACGCATCCAGCAGTAGTCGTCGAGCTCGGCCTCGGTGTCGAGATAGCTCGCGTCCGGGCGGCCGCGCTCGACGAAGCGGGTGGCGTAGCCGCACATCCCGCGCGCCATCGTGCGCACGCCTTCGGCGACGATCGAGCGGGTCCTTCCACGCGAGCCCGGAGAACTCGCGCAGCACGCGGGGAAGGTTCCCGACCAATTCCAGGTCCGCGCGGCCGCCCGCCCGGGGCGCGCGTCGGCGGCCAGCGATTCGGCGGCGGCCGCGTCGTCGCCCAGCGCCGCGAGGAAGCGATCGAAGCGGTCGCGGATCGCGCTCGCCTCGCCCGGCCACGAGTCCTCGAGCGCGTCGGCGGTGCGGCAGAGCAGGTAGGCGATCCGCACCGAATCGCCGAGCGATCCCGAGAGCAGCCGGATGTTGATCGCGAACGTGCGCGAGACGCGCGGGAGCACCGCGCGGCAATAGTCGCGATCGTCGTGGGGCATCGGATGATGGGATCACGCCCGTCAAGTTTCCACTCGTGTCCCGTCCTGTGCTAGCTTTCCCGCGCTTCGGCCCGTACGCGGAGGGAAGATGGACCGCGAGACGTCTCGCCTCGACGGCGACGCGGTCGGTGCCGCCCGCCCGATTCTCTCCACTCACGGCCGGTTCTCCGAGGCTCGATTCCTGGAGGCGGTCCTGACGTCCGCACGCGAGTATTCTGATCGCCGCGAGGCTCAGCCTCGGCACGGCGGTCCTCATGTTCGTGTTGATCGTCGTCGGATCGGTGGTGCGGACCACCGGGTCCGGGCTCGCCTGTCCCGACTGGCCGCTGTGCCAGGGGCGCCTCATCCCGCCGTTCGAGCCGCACGTGATGATCGAGTGGCTGCATCGCACGCTCGCGCTGCTGGTGAGCGTCATGCTCGCGGCCACCGCGGGGTTCGTCTTCCTGCGCCCGCGGCTGCGCGCCCACCTCGGCGGGCTCGTGGGCCTGGCCCTGGTGCTGCTGATGGTGCAGGTGCTGCTCGGCGCGCTCACGGTGTGGAAGCTGCTCCAGGCCCAGGTGGTCGCCAGCCACCTCGCGGTCGCGCTGCTCCTGTTCTCGACGCTCCTCACCGTCGCCCTGATCACCGAGTCGCGAACAGACGCGCCCGCCCCCGATCCGGGATCCGATCGCCCGCTGCCGCCCGGATGGAGCCGTCCCCGGGCTGCTCGCGACCTGCTTCGGCCTCACCGTCCTGACCTACGCGCAGGCCGTGCTCGGCGGCGTCGTGAGCAGCAGTCACGCCGGCCTCGCGTGTCCCGACTGGCCGACGTGCAACGGTGAGTGGTTCGCCTCGCCGTCGACGCTCGAGGGGATCCAGATGATGCACCGGTTCACCGCCTACGCGCTGCTCGCGCGGCGATGGTCTTCGGCGCGTTCCGCACGCGCTCGGTGGCCGACCCGGCGGTGCGCGCCGGGGCCCGGCTTGCGCTCGGCCTCCTGGTCGCGCAGATGACGCTCGGGATCTGCAACGTCTTCCTCGGCACGCCGCCCTGGCTGTCGGCGCTCCATCTCGCCACCGCCACCATGCTGCTCGGGATCCTGGTCACCGTGACCTACCGCGTCGCCGGCCTGCCCGCGCGCGCGGCCCGGCTGGTGCCGGCCGCGTCATGAGCGTCGCGCTCGAGCGTCCGTCGGTCGCGCCGGCTCGCGCTCGGCTACCTGGATCTGACCAAGCCGCGCATCGTGTTGCTCGTGATCTTCACCGGCATTCCGGCGCTGCTCATGGCCCGTCCGCTGCCCGATCCGGCGCGCGCCCTGATGACCCTGCTCGGCATCGGCCTGGCCGCCGCGTCGGCGGCGTGCTTCAACCACTACCTCGATCGCGACATCGACCGGCTGATGCGGCGCACCGCGCGGCGTCCGCTGCCGTCGGGACTGCTGCCGCCCTCGCACGCGCTGGGCCTCGGCTTCGGGCTGGCGGCGCTCTCGTGGCTCGTGCTCGTGACCTGGGCCAACGTGCTCGCGGCCGTGATCGGCCAGCTGTCGATCGTCTACTACGCGGTCGTGTACACCGCGTGGCTCAAGCGCCGCACGCCCCAGAACATCGTGATCGGGGGCGGCGCGGGCGCGTCGGCGCCGCTGATCGCGTGGGCCGCGGTCACCGGACGGATCGAGGTCGCGGCGGTGCTGCTGGCGGCGATCGTGTTCTTCTGGACGCCCCCGCACTTCTGGGCGCTCGCGCTCTACCGCAGCGAGGACTACGCGCGCGCCGGCATCCCGATGCTTCCGGTCACCCACGGCGAGGCCGAGACGCGCCGCCAGATCCTGATCTACTCGCTGGTGCTGGTCCCGATCACCCTGGCGCTCGCGCCGCTCGGGGCCACGGGTCCGGTCTACTGGGTGCCGGCGGCGGTGATGGGGGCGAGCTTCGTCTACTTCGCCGACCGGCTGCGTCGCAGCGCCGCTATCCCGGACGCCATCCACCTGTTCCGGTACTCGATCCTCTATCTCTTCATGCTGTTCGTGTTCCTCACCGCCGACGCCTGCGTGCGCATGGCGAGGTAGGGAGGTCGCGACGGTTGCGCTTCACTCCGCCCGGCTCTCGTGTTAGGTTCCGCCGCGGTTTTCCATGAAACCACCTGAGAGAACGACCGAGGACACGATGTCCGCTCGTCGCTTCCATTCATCCTCACGCACCGTGCTGGCGCGCGCTCGGCGCGGCCCTGCTCGCGCTGGCGGGCTGCCGCATGGAGGACTACCCGCAGAACGCGCTGGTCCCGCATTCCGAGTACGCGCGGTGGCTGCGCCAGCTCCTCGACCAGCAGGTGTTCTGGGTGGTGGTGATCTTCGTGGTCGTGATGCTGGCGCTCCTGATCGCGGTGGTGCGCTTCCGCAGCCGCCCCGGGATGCCCGAACCGAAGCCCGTGCACGGTCACACCCCTGCTCGAGATCGCCTGGACCATCGCGCCCGCCGTGATCCTGGCGCTGGTCGCGGTGCCCACGGTGGTCACGATCTACCGGACGCAGGGACCTCCACCGGCCGGGGCCCTGCCCGTGCGCGTGATCGGCCACCAGTGGTGGTGGGAATTCCAGTATCCGACGCTGGGGCTGGTCACCGCGGACGAGATGCACGTCCCGATGGGTCGCACGATCGCGGTCGACATCGAGAGCAACGACGTCATCCACAGCTTCTGGATCCCGGCGATGGGCGGGAAGCGCGACGCCGTCCCGACCCGCACGAACCGCATCTGGTTCACGCCCGAGACCATCGGCACCTTCCCGGCCAGTGCGCGGAGCTGTGCGGCATCTCTCACGCCAACATGCGCATGAAGCTCATGGTCGAATCGCCGCAAGACTTCGACGCCTGGGTGGCGCAGACCAAGTCGCCGCCCGCGAGTCCCGATTCGACCTCGCTGGCCGGTCAGGGCAAGACCACCTTCCTCGCGGTGGGCTGCATCGCCTGTCACACCGTCGAGGGGATCTCGGCCGGCGTGATCGGCCCGAACCTGACCCACGTCGGCAGCCGGACGACGATCGCCGGCGGGATGTTCGAGAACAACGCCGACAACCTGAGCCGCTGGATCCACGATCCGCAGGGCCGGAAGCCTGGCGCGCTGATGATCAAGCTGCCGATGAGCGACGCGCAGCTCGCCTCGCTGGTCGCGTACCTCCAGAGCCTGCGGTAGAAGGGACCGAATGGCCACCACGACGACCTCCGCCCCCGCGATCGCGGTTCCCCACAGCGAGTCCGGGCTGTGGAGCTGGATCACCACCGTCGACCACAAGCGCATCGGTGCGCTCTACGGGGTCACGGCCTTCTGCTTCTTCCTGATCGGCGGCCTCGAGGCGATGATGATCCGCATCCAGCTCTGCTCGCCCCGAGAACCACTTCGTCAGCCCCGACTTCTACAACCAGCTCTTCACGATGCACGGCACGACCATGATCTTCCTCGCGATCATGCCGCTGTCGGCGAGCTTCTTCAATTTCATGATCCCGCTGATGATCGGCGCCCGCGACGTCGCGTTCCCGCGGCTCAACGCCTTCAGCTACTGGGTCTATCTGCTCGGGGCGATCTTCCTCAACGTGAGCTTCTTCCACGGCGGCGCGCCCAATGTCGGCTGGTTCGGCTACTCGAACCTGACCTCGACCCAGTTCTCGCCGGGGCACGGCGTCGACTACTGGGCGGTCGGGCTCCAGATCCTCGGCATCGCGTCGCTGGCCGCGGGGTTCAACTTCATCATCACCATCGTCAACATGCGTGCGCCCGGCATGAAGCTCATGCGCATGCCGCCGTTCGTGTGGATGACGCTGATCACCTCGATCCTGATCGTGCTGGCCTTCCCGGTGATCACGGTGGCGCTGATCTTCCTGCTGTTCGACCGGCTGGTCGGAACCCACTTCTTCGTTCCCAGCGCCGGCGCCGACCCGCTGCTGTGGCAGCACCTGTTCTGGCTGTTCGGCCATCCCGAGGTCTACATCCTGATCCTGCCGGCGATGGGGATCGTCTCCGAGGTGCTGCCGACGTTCTCGCGCAAGCCGCTGTTCGGGTATCCGGTGGTGATCTACTCGGGGATCTTCATCGGCTTCATGGGGTGGGGGTGTGGAGCCACCACATGTTCTCGACCGGGCTCGGCCCGCTCGCGGACTCGTTCTTCGCGCTCACGACGATGCTGATCGCGATCCCGACCGGGGTGAAGATCTTCAACTGGATCGCCACGCTGTGGGGCGGAAAGATCGAGCTCAAGACGCCGATGCTGTTCGCGCTCGGGTTCATCGTGCTGTTCACGATGGGCGGCCTCTCGGGCTTCATGCACGCCTCGCCGCCGGCCGATCTGCAGCAGACCGACACCTACTTCGTCGTCGCCCATCTCCACTACGTGCTGTTCGGCGGCTCGATCATGGGGATCTTCGCCGGGCTCTACTACTGGTTCCCCAAGATGACCGGGCGGATGATGAACGAGGGCCTCGGCAAGCTGCACTTCTGGCTGACCATGATCGCCATGAACGTGGCGTTCTTCCCCATGCACTTCGTCGGCCTGCTCGGCATGCCGCGCCGCATCTACACCTACCCGCCCAACCTCGGCTTCAACGACATGAACCTGGTCTCGACCATCGGGGCACTGACGCTCGGCGCGTCGATGCTCCTGTTCGTCGCCAACGTGCTCATCAGTCGCAAGGGCGGCAAGCCCGCCGGCAACGATCCATGGGGCGGGGCCTCGCTCGAGTGGGCGATCCCGTCGCCGCCGCCGGTGTACAACTTCGGCACCATCCCGACCGTGTACAGCCTCGACCCGCTGTGGCACAAGGAGAGCCGCGACGCCGCGCTGGCCTCGAACCAGGTGCGCGGGCACATCCACATGCCGCCGAACTCGTACTGGCCGGCGCTCAGCGCGCTCGGCGTCACGATGCTCCTGAGCGGGATGGTCTACGGCTTCTGGGTGGGGATTCCCGGCCTGGTCATCATGCTCGTGAGCTTCTACTCGTGGGCGTTCGAGCCCTGCACGTGATCACGAACCGCGGAAGGGGAACTGACGTGGCGGTCGCCGCATCTGCGCATGCTCCGGTCCACGAGGAACACGCCACCTCCACCGGGCTCAACAGCCGGAAGATGCTGTTCTGGGCGTTCCTCGGGTCGGAGTGCATGTTCTTCGGGACGCTGATCGCGACCTACCTGGTCTATCGCGGACGCGACACGGGGGACCGCACCCTCACGAGATCCTCAACATCCCGTTCACCTCGTTCAGCGCGTTCGTGCTGCTCATGAGCAGCCTCACCATGGTGCTCGCCCTGGCGGCGGTCCAGCGCGGCAATCCGCGCGGCACCAAGATCTGGCTGGCGGCCACCGCGCTGCTCGGCATGACGTTCGTCGGCGGACAGTGCTACGAGTTCACGCACTTCTTTCTCGACGGCCTCAAGCTCCAGACCAACCTGTTCGGCTGCACGTTCTACGTGCTCACCGGATTCCACGGCACCCACGTGACGTTGGGGTGATCTGGCTCTGGACCCTGTTCGCCATGGCGGTCCGCGGCCAGCTCCTCAAGGGCGCGCGCTCGATGTCGAGATCGCGGGGCTCTACTGGCACTTCGTCGACGTGGTCTGGATCGCGATCTTCACGCTGATCTACCTCATCCAGTAGGGAGGCGCATCATGGCCGAACACGAAGCCCACGCCTCGAGCTCCAAGGAGCACGCCCATCCGGGCGCCAAGGAGTACCTGGGCATCGCCGTGCTCCTCACCGTGATCACCGCGGTCGAGGTGGCGGTGTACTACGTGCCCTCGATGCGGGCCCATGCTGGTGCCGGTGCTGCTCACGCTCTCCGGGCTCAAGTTCGCGCTGGTCGCGATGTTCTACATGCATCTCAAGTTCGATCATCGCCTGTTCTCGTGGCTGTTCGTGACGCCGATGTGCGTCATGGCGTTCATCGTGCTCGCGCTGCTCAAGCTGTTCGGTCACTGGTGAGCGGGCGGGAGGAAGCCGCAGGCGAGGCGGGTGCGGCGGAACGGCGCGAGATAGGGATCGAGCCCCGAGGACGTTGCCCCGGGGCTCATTTGGTAGCGGGGGCTGGATTTGAACCAGCGACCTTCGGGTTATGAGCCCGACGAGCTACCAGGCTGCTCCACCCCGCATCGATGGGACGCAGCATACGGGCCCCGGAAACTGGTGTCAAGCCGACCCTCGGATCTTGCGCCACCGTGTTGCGCTGGCTATGCTTCCGCGCTTCCGACCGGCGCGCGCGGGCACGCGCCGGCACTTCCGATCGGGATCAGGAGGTTGGGTTGAAGAGAATTCGATCGTGCGCTCGGCCTCGCGCTGCTCGGCGCCCTGATCGTGTGCGCCCAGGCCCGCGAGGCGGCGCGCGCGGCGGCCGAGGTCCATCGCCTGAACATCGCGCTCTCGGCGATTCCCACCTCGGTGAACGCCAAGGCGTTCAACGACGCGCATCGACGTCTACAACCGACCACGCTCGACCCCGCGGGCGTGAAGGGGCTCGAGCACGATCCGGTCGGCCTGGCTGTACGACGCCGAGATGCGCTACTTCCTGCGCCAGAGCATCGCGGTCAGCGCCGGCGTCGGCCAGCTCCGCAAGCAAACGCAGCGCGAGTTCCTGCCCGCCATCCAGGCGGATGTGCAGGTTCGCGCCGAGATCATTTCGGTCCCGGTCCACGTCGGCGCCGATTACTACCTTCAGGCCTACAACCAGGGCGACTTCCAGGCCCGCGCCTTCATGGGCGGCGGCTTCCAGAGCCTGGTGTACAGCCACGCTCGGCTCCAGCAGGTCGCCACGGTCGGCGACGCGTTCACGGAGCTCATTCTGGACGGCAAGCGCGACAGCCCCGGCTACTACGCCGACGTCGGCGTGCACATGTTCTTCGCCGCGCGCTTCTCGGTGCTGATCGCCGGGGTCTATCGCAGCGCGATGATCCGCCAGCTCAACCAGGTGACCACGTTCAACGGCCGGGTGATCTTCGTCCGGGCCCACGTTCGACTCTCGACACGAGCGGGATCGGGCTGCGCGGCTCTCTCGCGATCGGCTTCTAGGCGTCGCGCTCCCGCGCGCCGTTCTCGGCTGATCAGTCGCGCGACGAGGTGTCGGCGCTGCCGCCCTTGATCCGGTAGATGATCTCGCCCTGCCGCGCCATCCCGTTCTTCTCACGCAGCGCCCGCTCCGCCAGCGGTCGCGCTGCGCCTCCGGGTCGTCGCGCTCGGCGTCGAGCTTCCGGATCTCCTCGCGCATTCGCTCGAGATCCCGCTGCGCGCGCTGCTGCTCGCGACCGAGGCGCCACAACCGGTAGACGCTGTGGTCGCTGATCACGCTGGCCCACAGCGCCCAGGCGAACACGCCGAGCCACAACAGCCGCCGGCGCGCGCGGTGCGGGGATCCGTAACGGAGAGGCGGTACTGCTGGATGCGACTGCCAATGTCGCGCATGACGTCCCTGTCCTGTGGCGCCGCCGCCCGGAGGCGGTGGCGATCACGCGATCGCGACCCTCGGCGGACCGCCGGAAGGCGCGCGCACCGGGATAGCGGGCCGCGGAGCCCAGTTGTTCCTCGATGCGGATCAGCTGATTGTACTTTGCAGACCCGGTCGGTGCGGCAGAGCGAGCCGGTCTTGATCTGTCCGGCGTTCGGTGGCGACCGCGAGATCGGCGATGGTCACGTCCTCGGTCTCGCCCGAGCGGTGCGAGATCACCGTGGTGTAGCCGGCGCGGTGCGCCATCTCGATCGCGCCGAGGGTCTCGGTCAGCGTGCCGATCTGGTTGACCTTGATCAGGATCGAGTTCGCGATCCCGTTCTGATGCCGCGCGCCAGGCGCTCGACGTTGGTGACGAAGAGGTCGTCGCCGACGAGCTGGACCCGCGACGCCGAGCCGCTTCGTGATCGCGGCCCAGCCCTCCCAGTCGTCCTCGGCCATGCCGTCCTCGATGCTCACGATCGGGATAGCGGTCGCACAGGCCCGCGTAGTACTCGACCATCTCGAGCGGACCGAGCCGGCGTCCGCCCTCGCCGGCGAGGACGTAGGCCGCCGTCGCGGTAGAACTCGCTCGCCGCCGGGTCGAGCGCGAGCGCGACCTGCCCGCCCGGCCGGTAGCCCGCCTTCTCGATCGCCTCGACGATGCACGCTGGAGCGCGTCCTCGTTGGACTTGAGGCTCGGGCGCGAAGCCGCCCTCGTCGCCCGACCGCGGTCGAGAGCCCTGCGCCTTGAGCACGCCGGCCAGCGCGTGGAACACCTCGGTGGCCCAGCGCAGACGCCTCGCGGAACGTGGGCGCCCCGAGCGGCACGATCATGAACTCCTGAAGGTCGACGTTGTTGTCCGCGTGCGCTGCCGCCGTTCAGCACGTTCATCAGCGGCACCGGCAGCGTGCGGCGTGGACGCCGCCGAGGTGGCGGTAGAGCGGGACCTCGAGCGCCGCCGCGGCGGCGTGGGCGGTGGCCAGCGAGGCGCCGAGCAGCGCGTTGGCGCCGAGCTTGCTCTTGGTCGGGGTGCCGTCGAGCTCGATCAGCGTCTCGTCGATGCGGAGCTGGTCGAACGCCGTCATTCCGACCAGCACGCGGCGCGATGATCTCGTGGACGTGGCGCACGGCCTTGCAGCACGCCCTTGCCGCCGTAGCGGGCCGGCGTCGCCGTCGCGCAGCTCGAGCGGCCTCGTGCTCGCCGGTCGAGGCCCCCGAGGGGACCGCGGCGCGGCCGAGGGCGCCGCCCTCGAGCCGGCAGTCCACCTCGAGGGTGGGATTGCCCCGGGAATCGAGGATCTCGCGGGCTCTGAGGTCGGCGATGGTCATCATGGCGCGGGCAGGCTAGGGTCCCGGCCAGGCCCTGTCAAGGTTTCGGCCTCGCAAATTGCACGGCCACGCGATCTTGACCCCCGGAAGAAGCCCCCTATCGTGCCCCGCCATGAAACTTCGCTCCCGGCCGGTCGTAAGGGACACTGCAGGTTTCGGCACGGTGAACGAAGACGATGCCGAAATCGTCCGAAGGTGCCTGGCGGGGACGAGAGGGGCTACCGCCAGATGGTCGACCGGTACCAGCGTCAGGTGTACTCGCTGGCCCTCCGGATGGTGCGCCAGGCCCAGGATGCCGAAGATCTGACTCAGGAGACGTTCGTTCGCATGTTCGGCGCACTCGATCGCTACGACCCGACCCGGCCCTTCCCCGCGTGGCTGTTCACGATCGCCTCACGCCTCTGTATCGATCACCTGCGCCGCCGCCGGCTCAGCCGGTCTCGCTGTACCGCCGCGAGGCGGGAGCGAGGAAGAGCGGATGATCGACATCGAGGACACGGGCCTGAAGCCGGACGAGGTGAGCACGCATGCCGAGGAGGAGCGCCGGACGCGCGAGCTGATCGACGGCCTGCCGCCTCATTACCGGATCGTCGTCCTGCTGCGGCACCAGCAGGACCTGTCGTACGAGGAGATCGCCGAGGCCCTGGAGCTGCCCCTCGGCACCGTCAAGGCGCGCATCCATCGCGCGCGCGCGTTGCTCCGGCATCGCATCGAGGGTGAGTCGTGATGAAGACCTGTCCGGATCACGTCGAGCTTCAGGACTATCTCGAGGACGAGCTCTCGGAGCCTCGCCGCCGCGAGATCCGGTGTCCACGCCGAGGGCTGCGTGCGCTGCACCGGCGAGCTGTCGCGCTATCGCCGTGCGTTCGCAGCGCTCGACCACATCGTCCTCGCGTCGCCGCCGGCGGCGCTGACCGAGCGGGTGCTCGGCCGCGTCCTGCCGTCGCCGGATCCGCCGGCGCCGCTTCGTCGCGGTGCTCGGCTTCGGCTACGGCGCCGCGTTCGCCGCCTTCCTCGCCGGCTTCGCATTGTGGGCCGCGAATCCCGCCGGCGCGCGCGATGCTCGAGACCATCTCGGCCGAGCTGTCGCGCCGGCTGGTTTCGTCGCTGATCTTCACGCTGAACACGCTCTCGTTCACCGTGCTGAGCCTCGCCAACGGCTGGGGCTCGTGTCCACGGTGGGGGCGCGGCTCGCGCCGTTCGGCCGGGCTCTGGTCTCGCTGCTGTCGATGCCCGGGATCGAGGTGTCGCTGTGGCTCGCGGCCGCCGCGTGCGCCGGACTGCTGTGGTGGATGCGCCCGCGCGACAAGCGCTCGTCGAACGGCATGCGCCACGTCGGCGTGCTGGGGTTCTGATCGCATGCGCCCGATCCTCGTCACGACCGCCCTGCTCCTGGCCCTGATCGCCGTGCCCGCCACCGGTGAAGCGCGGATCCGCCACATCAACCGCATCGGAAGCGGCGCCGACGACGACACCGCGCGCGACGTCCGCCGCATCTCGGTGAGCGACCGCGGCGTGATCATCACCCACGGCCCGTCCAACCGGGACGACGCCGACGTCGACAGCCAGATCGTGATCCGCTCGCACGGCACCAAGGTGGTCGGTCCGGGCATCGTGATCGACGCCGACGAGGCCGGGCTGGTGCGGATCTTCGACGACGCCGAGGTGCCGGCGGGGAGACGATCGAGGGCGACGTCGTCGCCGTGTTCGGCTCGGTGCGGGTCGAGGGTCGCGTGGCGGGGAACGTGGTCGCGGTCGGTGGGTCGGTTCGACTCACGCCCGGCGCCGTGGTCGACGGCGACGCCGTCTCGATCGGCGGCGCGCTCGGATCAGCCGCGCGGCGCCACCGTCAACGGGGAGAGCGTGTCGCTCGGATTCCTGCCGATCCACTGGGAGCGCCGTCGGTCGGCGTGCTGCTCGGCGTGGTGTTCATCGGCTGGGTGCCTCGCTCCTGGTCGGCTGGCTGCTCATGCTGCTGTTCCCGAACCGCATGCTGCAGGTGGCCGCCACCGCGTCGCGCCGCACCACGGTCTCGTTCCTCCTCGGCCTGCTGTCGGCGCCGCTCCTGATCATCACCATCGTGCTCCTCTGCGTCACGGTGATCGGGATTCCGATCGCGTTCATCCTGCCGATCGTCTACCTGATCATGATCTGGGCCGGCCAGCTCGCCACCGTCTACCTGCTCGGCAGCCGGCTGATGCGACGTCCGGTTGGCGAAGGCGGCCTGATGATGCCGCTCCTGGTCGGCACGCTGATGGTCGCCGCCTTCTTCGTGATGGGCACGTTGCTCGCCGGACCCGCGGGATTGAGCCGCACGCTGGCGCTGTTCTTCGACCTGCTCGGCGTGCTGCTGGTGATCGGGCTCTCGACGATCGGCACCGGCGCCGTGCTGCTGTCGCGCTTCGGCTCGCGCCCGCGCGAGGCCGGTCCGGCGCCGGCGATTGCCGTTTCGCCGACGATCGCGCCGGCGACGTCGCCCTAGCCGGTCACGTCGCGCGGTCGCGCGGCCCGAGCCGGCCCCAGATCGCGTAGAACGCCAATCCCGCCGCACAGGCGATCCCCACGTCGCGCAACTCGCGCACGCCGCTGCTCGTGAGCAGCCACACCGACGACGCGATCGCGATCGTCGCGACCGCGATCCCGGCCGGCACCGTGAAGCGGGCCTCGGGCAGCTCGGGGCGACGGCGGAAGACCAGCATGGCGATCACCGTGCCGAGATACGTGCTGAGCCGAGCGATCACGCTCAGGCTGAGCAGATAGGTGAAGGTCCCGGACAGCCCGAGCGCGAGTCCGGCGGCGGACGTCGCCAGGATCCCGACGTGCGGTGTTCGGAATCGCGGGTGGATCCGCTCGAACCACGACGGGAGCTGGCCGCGCTCCGCCATCGCCAGGAGAAGCCTCGGGCCGGCGAGGATGATGGCGAGCATGGTGCCGGTGGTCGAGATCAGCGCCCCGAGCGAGATGAGCGTCGCGCCCCAGGTTCCCATGAAGCGCAGGCTCGCGTCGGCGAGCGGCTTCTCGGAGCTCGCGAGGGCCTGGCAAGGTCCCGATGCACACCACCTGGATCAGGACGTACACCAACGCGATCGCCCCGAGCCCGAACACGAACGCGAAGGGGAGATCTCGCCGCGGATCCTTCATCTCGCCGGCGACCACGGTCACGGTCTCGAAGCCGCTGAACGCGAACACGAGCTGGAGCATCGCCGCCGAGAAGGCGGTGGCGCCCACCGGACGCGGATCCACGAAGGCGTGCCCGTCGAGGAAGAACAGCCCGAGCCCGATGAACAGGACCAGCGGGACGAGCTTCCCGATCGTGAGCGCCGTGCCGGTCTCGGCGGCGCGACGCACGCCGACGAGATTGACGACGGTGAGCGCGATCAACACGGTCGAGATGACGGCGGACCGTCCCCACCCCGAAGCGGCTGGCCCCCAGAAGTAGGCGAAGTAGCTGGCGGAGACGTTGGCGATCAGGGCGAGCGCGGACACGCGGGCGATCCACATCAGCCAGCCGATCAGGAACCCGGGCAACGGCCCGAACGCTTCCAGCGCGTAGAGGTAGGGTCCTCCCGTGGTCGCGAAGCGGCTCGCCACCTCGGCGAAGCACAGCGCGATGCATGCCACGACGACCGCGCAGGCGAGGAACGCCCACAGGCCGTTCACGCCGGCGAGCGCATGGACCTTCGAGGGCAGGCCGAAGATTCCGGCGCCGATGACGCCGTTGATCGTCAGTGCGACCACCGCCCAGCGTCCGACCGCGCGCAACAGCCGCGATTCGGCGGGAGGGTGAGGACAGGGTCGGTCGACGAGTGCGCGGCCGGCATCGGCGGGCACTCTATCAGGTGCGGCCGAACCGTCCGCGCGATCGGTGATTCGAACTCCAACCGAAGCCCCTCGGTGGGGCGGATGCCCCAGTCCCCGTCGCGAGGGGGTGGGGTGGAGCCCGAGGGTCGAGGCGGTAACCCGTTCACGACCCTTCAACTACCGACTCGTGCACGCCGCAAGGCCACTCGCGCACCTGGCACATTTGTGGCGTTTACTCCTTCACATGAACACCGTCCCTCTCTCGAGACGAATCCTCGCGGCGGCCTTCGGCCTCGCACTCGCGGCCACGCTTCTCTCCTCGGTGACGCCAGCCGATGAGCTGTGGACCGGGGGCGCCGCTCGAGGGTTCGTCATCCACGGTCCGCTCGAGACGCTGCAGCAGTACTGCAAGAGCGACTCGCAGGGGACGCTCTGGCTCGAGCTGCCCGGCGGCTCGCGCTTCGAGCTCGTGACCTCGCCCTACGATTCCGGCGTGGCCAATCCGGGTGACGGGTCGTTCCATCCCTTCGACGAAGCGGAGGTGCGCGCGGCGCTCGCGCAGGTCAAGTCATCCGCTCGAGGGATCCACGCCGACGTCTTCCTGCTGCCCTATCCGCGACGACGAGGGCTCGACTCGGCCGCGGGCCGGGAGCTGATCCTGCTCGCGCCGGGCGTGCGTCCGATCCCGTCCGAGCAGCAGCACTCGCAGTTCACCCACGAGCTGGGGCACGTGATCCAGTACGCGCTGATGCCGGACCACGATTCCGAGCAACTGGCAGCGCTACCGGCGGCTGCGCGGGATCACCGACGAGTCGGTCTACTCCGCCGCCAGCATGCACGCCGACCGGCCGCACGAGATCTTCGCCGAGGACTTCCGCGCGCTGTTCGGCGGTGCGTCCGCCAACTACTCGGCAGCATCGAGAACTCGACGCTCCTCGAGCCCGAGCGGGTCGCGGGGCTCGCCTCGTTCATGGAGGGGCTGCTTCGGCACCGCGCGTCCTCGCGTGTCGCTCGCGGGGTTCCCTAACCCCGTCCCGCGGCGCGATGCGGTTCACGCGCTCCGGTGGGGTCGCCGCTCCGCTCGAGCTGTTCGACGCCGCCGGACGTCGCATCGCCTCGCTCCAACCGCAGTCGATCCCCGGTGGCTGGAGTATCTCTGGAACGGACGCGAAGGCGCCGGGCGTCGTCCCACTCCCCGGCGTGGTGTTCGCCCGCGTGCGCAGCGCCGCCGATCCGGCGGTCCGCGTCACCGTCCTGCCCTGACGACCGAGCTTCGCGCGCTCAGCGGACGCCAGCGTCCCGAGCGTGAACACCTCCGAGATCGCCCGCGCGGCTGATCGCCGAAGCCCGCCAGGTTGCGCACCGCGTCGAACACCGACGCGCGGGATCGCGGTGACCACACCGACCCGGAGTGCCGCTTGTTGTCTCGACCTCGCCAGACAGCCAGCCTTCGCCTTCCTCGATGTCCTCGACGCTCAGCGGTTGCAGCGTCACGGTCGACGACGATGTAGTAACGGTGGTCGGCCGCCAGCGTCTCGAGCCGGCCGACCGGCACCTCGATGGGCCTCGCGAGCACCGCCCGCACCGAATCCAGGGACGGCTCGAGGCGCCGGCAAACCTCGTCCCTCGATCAGGTAGAACGGTTCCACACGTCGTAGCGGATCCGTGAGCGCGGCGTCGACGCTGCTCTCGAGATGGTCGAACCACCCGCCGCGCTTGCGCCAGCGCTCGGCGTGCGCACGGTGAGCCGGGTCGCCGGCATCCCGCGCGCGAGGCTCTCGTCGACGCGCGTCGAGGCACCTGGTCGAGCAGCGCGCGCGGTCCAGCACGCGAGCGTCGCTCGCGTACTGGCGGCTCCAGGTCGACCTCGATCGCGTGCGCCGCCCGCGCCAGGCAGAGCGCGACCAGGGTGCGAGCAGCACGGACCGGCACTGCACCGCCGAGGCGAATAGGAACGCGCGCCGCGAGCGCGCACGGTCAGGTCGGCAATGCCGAGTGGGAGCACGGAAGGTCCTCGGCATCAGAAGGACGCTGCAGCCTCAGGCTGACCACGAAGGGGGAATCGAGGTCCTGGAGGTTCTTGGCGAAATACACTCGCAGGTTGTCTTCGGAGGTGCCCAGTCCGGAACCCGCCGTCGGTCCGGATCTGCTGCTTGTCGAGATCGTAGCGATAGTCGGTGCCGTTCCACGCGCGGCCCGCGTCGACGAACGCCATGGCGTGGAGCCCGCCCTGGAGCCACGGTGATCGGAGCCGCCAGATGCCGACGGTGTACTCGGCCTGAGCGAGCGCCATCTGGTCGCCGCGATAGGTCGCGAACGGGTGCGCGCGCAGGCCGTCGACGCCGCCGACGGTGAACTCCTTCTGGACCGTGAGATCGCCGTCGAAGGTGCGTCCGACCACCGCGCGGAGCGCGAGCGTCATCGCGGGCGAGACCCGGAACACGCCCCTCAGGTCGCCGAGCAGGCGCGTGTACTCGAAGTCGCCGCCCATCTGGTAGCCCGCGCGCTCGAGGTCGATCCAGTGGAAGTACCCGGCGCGCGTGCTCGACGTGCGGTGCGCCAGCCGCTCGAGCCGCACCGAGAGCGTGTGCGCCGTGCCCTCGTCGATCACGGGGTTCTCGCGCAGGTCGCGGTCGCGGTAGAACCACGAGCGCGCGCTGTGATCGACCGCGAGCGTGACGTAGTCGTCCTTGCGGGCGTGGATGCTCACGGTCGAGAAGTCGGGGACGCGCCACGCCAGGTAGGCGCCGAAGCCCTCGCGCTCGAAGTAGTCGTGGTAGTCCTGGCGCGCGAGCAGGAACGCCAGAGTGTTCTCGAAGTTCTCGACCTGCTGGAGCTCGTTGTGATCCGTGCGCCTCACCACCGAGACGCCGAACGCGACGCGTCCCGACGGGAACAGCGGCTGCTCGATCTGGGCGCCATAGAGACCGCGCTCGCGTCCGAAGGAGTACTCGTAGCGGACGCCGAAGCGCGGCAGCATCGGCCCGATCGGATGGACCTGGAAACGCGGCGCCGAGCCGGAACGGGTCGACGCGGTTGTAGTCGAACAGCATGTCGAAGCGGCTCCGGCCGCCCTCGCGCGACGCCCACTCGTCGGGATCCATGATCAGGTGGTCGCCGATCGGAGCGCGGAGCCAGTCGTCCTGATCCTCGACGCTGAACGGGCTCTGTCGTCTTCCTCGTCCGACTCGTCGTCCGGCGAGAAGCGCAAGGTGTCGGACGCGCCCTCGCCCGACTCCTCCCGGCGCGCGGAGACGATCGGCGTCGACCCGGGCTCGTGCCGCGTGCTCGCGGCGAGCAGGGGCATGGAGGCGGGAACCTCGGGTGCGGCGAAGAGTCCGAGCGCCAGCGCGCTCGCGGCGATCAGGTTCACGGCGACTCCTGGATCGAGGGACGGGGAGAGACCGCCCGGTGGCCTCGCAAGCCGCATTCCACGGCGCCGCCCGGCGCGAATGCCGGGAACGAGGCCGATCGTGCGGTGGCTCGCCGCCGCACGGCGCACGTCGAGCGTTCCGACCGTGGCGAACCCGCCACACCGAGCCGCGGGAACCCGACGCTCGATCAATGCCGTCCGATGCCGTACTTGCGCATCTTGCGGTGGAGGTTGGTGCGGTCGATCCCGAGCCCCGCCGCCGCCTGCGTCACGTTGCCAGTTCGCGGTCTCGAGCGCCTTGCTGGATCGCGTCGGCCTCGCGCCGCTCGATCTCGGCCCGCAGCCCGCTCGGCTCCTCGTCGCCGTCCGGCGGACTCGAGCCACGGCGCCAGGTCCTCCGCGCGCACCTCCGGACCCGTCGACCAGGATCGCGGCGCGCTCCATCAGATTTCGCAGCTCGCGCACGTTCCCCGGCCAGTGATAGTCCTCGAGCAGCGTGCGCGCCTCGGGCGTCAGCCGTTTCTGCCGGCTTGCCCTCGGCCTCGCAGTAGAGCGACAGGAAGTGCTCGGCGAGGAGCGGGACATCGCTGCGACGCTCCCGCAGCGGCGGAACGTGGACCGGAAGCACGTTCAGCCGGTAGAAGAGATCCTGGCGGAAGTCGCCCGACTCGATCGCCGGCGTGCAGGTCCTTGTTGGTGGCGGAGACGATGCGCACGTCGAACGCGCGTGGTGCGCGTGCCGCCGACGCGCTCGACCTCGCCGGTCTCGATCACGCGCAGCAGCTTCGCCTGCGCGTCCGAGCGAGAGGTCGCCGATCTCGTCGAGGAACAGCGTGCCGCTGGTCGGCGAGCTCGAGCCGTCCCTTCTTGCGACTGGAGCGCCCCGGTGAACGCGCCGCGCTCGTAGCCGAACAGCTCGCTCTCGACCAGATCGCGCGGGATCGCCGCGCAGTTGATCTTCACGAACGGCTTGCCCGAGCGCGCGTCGAGAGCGTGTGGATGGCGAGCGCGACCAGCTCCTTGCCGGAGCCGTTCTCGCCGGTGATGAGCACGCGGCCCTGGGACGGGCGCGATGCGGCGCACGGACTCGATCAGCGCGAGCGTGGCCGCGCTCTGCCCACGATGCCGAGGTCGCCGTCGGGCTGCCGCGCCGGCGTGCTGCGCCTGAGCTTGGTGACCCGCGCGGCCTGCTCGAGCACGTCGAGCAGCCGCTCGCGATCGGGCGGCTTCTCGATGAAGTCGAACGCGCCGCGTCTGACCGGCCTTCATCGCGTTCGCGATCGTCGCCTCGCCGGTGACGACGATCACCGCCGGTGTCGGGCGCGAGCTCGCGGATCCGGGTCAGCGCGTCGAGACCGCTGATCCCCGGCATGTTGAGATCGAGCAGCACGGCGTCCATGCGACGTCCCTCGAGCAGCTCGATCGCGCGGTCGCCCGTCTCGGCCTCGGTGACGTCGTGACCCGCGTGCTCGAGCACGCGGCGCAGCGAGTCGCGGATCGCCCCGTCGTCGTCGACCACCAGGACCTCGAGCCGCGCGCTCACGAGCGCGCCTCGGCCAGCGCCGGCTCGCGCAGCGCGGCAGCGAGGCACGCGCGCGCGCCGCCGCCGCCTCGCGGTCCTCGAGCGTGACCATGCCGCCGTGCTGGCGCGCGATGTCGCGCACCAGCGAGAGCCCGAGCCCGCTGCCGCGCTTCTTGGTGCTGACGTAGGGATCGAACAGCCGGTGACGAACCGGGTCCGGGATGCCGGCGCCGCGATCGAGCACTTCGATCTCCGCGCGATCGCCGCGCACGATGGTCGGGTCTCGACCTCCGCGCCCGGCGGACTGGCCTCGCAGGCGTTGAGCAACAGGTTGTGCACCGCGCGCGAGAGCAGGAGCCGGTCGCCGCGCACGAGCGCGAGACCCGAAGACGGCGACGAGACGTGGACCGGCGTGGGTGAGAGGCGCGAGGCGGTCTCGACCAGCTCGGCGAGATCGACGCGCTCGAACTGGGGCTCGGGAAGCCGCGCGTACTGGAAGAACTGCTCCGCCAGCCGCTCGAGATGACCGACCTCGCGCAGGGCGGCATGGAGGCTGTCGCCCGCCGCGGTCCGGCGCGCCTCGGGCAGCGAGTCGATCTCGCACTCGAGCAGCTGGAGCGAGAGCTTCATCGGGGTCAGGATATTCTTGAACTCATGGGCCAGCTTCCTCGCCACGTCGCGCCACGCCGCCTCGCGCTCCGCCTGCTGCAACGCCTCGCGCGCCGACAGCAGGCGCTCGGTCATCTGGTTGAACGAGTCACCGAGCGAGCGGAGCTCGAGCGCGCCCTTGGGCGTCACCCGCGTGGTCAGCTCGCCGCCGGCCACGCGCTCGATCGCCGCCGACAGCTCGCCGATCGGCCGCGACATCTGCGCGCGAGCGACGTCGCGAGCAGCAACGCCAGAGCGACGAGCCCGAACACCACGGCGGCCACCACGACCCAGATGAAGCGCCGCTTGAGCTCCACGTAGACGCCGAGCTGGCGATAATACGTCATTCCGCGGCCCACGCTCTCGACCTCGGCGAAGTAGTCGGGCGGCACCCACAATCCGACCACGAGCGCCCCGTCGGCGCCGAGCGGCGCCGCGGCGGCGATCGCCCCGCGCGGTGAGTGGATGATCTGCCCCGACGCGAGTGCGGTGGGGATCTCGTCGGCCAGGTTGGTCGGCGTCGCCGCGATCACGCCGGGTGGAGTCTCCTGCCGCTCGAGCACGAAGCGTCCGTCGCGGCGACGATAGATCTGGACGAAGTCCATGCCGGCGGCCCTCAGGTCCGCGCGGAGTGCCACGAGTCGATCCGGGTCGATCGGCTCGCGCGGCCAGGCCCCGCTCCACCTCTGCGCCTGGGCGGTCACCGCCGCGTCGAGCCGGAGCAGGAGTGCTTGGTGACCTCGAGCGCCGATCCCAGCGAGCGCTCGACGCCGGGCTGATACCAGCGGCCGATCGCGCGGTTGAGCTGATCCAGCGTGAAGACGGTGTAGATCGCCGGTCGGAACCAGGGCGAGCGCGAGCAGCGCGATGATGAGCCGCGCCCGTAGCGTCATGTCCGGTTCGTCCGGAGGCGGCGCGCGCGCGATCGGGTGAAGAAGTCGGTCGCGAAGCTCGTGGCCGTCGGAGCCTCCGCCGGGAGGTTCATGAGAGCGCGGCGAGCGGACCCGGTCACGCCCGGGGCTCGAGGCCCCCGAGTTGTCCGCACGCGGCCCAGATCTCGCCGCCCATCGTGTGGCGCACGGTCACCGCCGGCGCCCGCGGATAGAGGCGCTCGGCGAAGCGCTCGATGGCCGCGGCGGTGGGGCGCTTCCACGGCAGGCCGGGAACCGGGTTGTAGGGGATGAGGTTGATCTTGCTCGGCAGCGCCCGCGCCATGGCCGCGAGCCGATCCGCGTCCTCGTCGCGATCGTTGACGTCCGCCGAGCAGCGTGTACTCGAGGGTGACGCGACGACCGGAGTCGCGACCGTACTCGCCCGCCGCGGCGAGCAGCTCGGCGATCGGCCAGCGCCGATTCACCGGCACCAGCTCGATCGCGAAGCTCGTCGGTGGTGGCGTGGAGCGACACCGCGAGCCCGAGCGGCAGATCGAGCCCGGCGAGCTCGCGGATCTGTGGCACGAGCCCGCTGGTCGAGACCGTGATCCGCCGCGCGCCGAGGTTCAAGCCGTGCAGGATCGTGGAGGATGTGGATCGCGTCGACCACGTGGCGGTAGTTCGCGAGCGGCTCGCCCATGCCCATGAACACCAGGTTGAAACGATCGTCGCTCCAGCCGTGGAAGTCCCCCATGTGGAGCACCTGGGCGACGATCTCCTGAGGAGTGAGGTTGCGCTCGAGACCCATGAGGCCGGTGGCGCAGAAGGAGCACTTGAGCGCACATCCGACCTGGCTCGACAGACAGAAGGTGAGACGCCGCGGCGTGCGCATCGAGACGCACTCGACCCTGGCTCCGTCCGCGAGCGCGAGCACGAACTTGTGGGTGTTCCCGTCGCGCGTCGACTGCACCGAGGCGACCTTGGGCAGCGCGACGTCGCAGATCTGATCGAGTTCCCTGCGCAGGGTCTGCGGCAGGTCGGTCATCTCGGCGGGATCGCGGCGATGCTTTCGATAGACCCACGTGAAGAGCTGCGCGGCCCGGTACGATGGGAGGCCGTGGGCGCTGAGGATCTCGCCGAGCGCCTGACGGCGAACGCCGTACAGATGGGGGCGGAGAAATAGTGGGGGCGCGGTGAGCGCGGTGAGGCGATTCATGATTGGCTCGAGCTCGAGATTGGCGGTCAAGCTATCAGAGGCAAGCACTTGCGGTCAACGAACCCGAGTGATATGCATGTGCCTGCAATGATCAATGGAGACGGCAGGGCACGAAGGATCTTGGCTTGTCTCGGTCACCGTTCACGGTTTCGCGTCGTCGCCACACTGCTGTCGGGCGATCAATGCGTCACCGATCTGGCGGGCCAGATCGGCCTCTCTCAATCGTGCACGACCCGCCATCTCCAGGTCCTTCAGCGTGAAGGGATCGTCGAGGGGGCGCGGAGCGGCGCAAGCGGGTCGTCTTCCGCCTGTGCGTCGACGAGCCCTGGATCACCTCGCTGATCGCCTGGGCTCTCAACGCTCCCAAGGGCGCCGAAGAACTTCCCGCCGAGGGAACGCCGCCTCCTTCCTCGAGCTCACGGAAATCGGGTGGTGACGTCTCCGGCGGCGCCGAGGCTCCGGGGTAGCTCTTCACGGTCCGGTGGTCGTAGGTGGGTCGGCGTTCGAGAGCTACGAGTCTGGTCGGGAGACTGGACCGGAAGATCGAAGCGTCCCAGCGAGACCGGAAATCGGGACGACCTCGAGGACTTTCTACTCTAGCGCTCACCAAGGAAACTATGCGCGTCGCTGCAATTGATGTCGGCTCCAACTCGGTTCGGCTGCTCATCGCCGACGGGAACAGTTCGGCTCCGCGGGGACTCGGGCTCGGACCGTGGCCCGGGCCGGTGAACCCTGCCGGCTGGGTCGTGGGCTCGACCGGACCGGTCGCATCGACCCCGAAATCGCCGACCTCGCCGCCTCCCTCGCTCAGGACTTCTCGGCGCGGGCTCGTGCGCTCGGGGCCAGGCACATCGTCGTGGGGGCGACCGCCGCCCTGCGCGAGGCCGAGAACGGTCCGGAGGTCGCCGCCATGATCGAGGGCCGCGTGGGTTTGCCGGTGCGAATCCTGAGCGGTGAGGAGGAGGCCCGGCTGGTCTACCACGCGGTCGTGACCGGGCTCGGCGGGTCGGCGCAGCGCAGCGCCTTGCATCGTGTTCGACATCGGCGGCGCAGCACCGAGGTCGTGAGCGGCGTGGGGGACCGGTCGGGTCGTTGGACCAGCATTCCTTTCGGCGCGGTGACCTGACCGAGCGATTCTTCGTCCAGAATCCCCCTTCCGAAAACGAGATCGACGCCCTCAAGGAGGGAGTTCAGGCCGGACTCATGCAGTACTGTGCATCGATGCCGGTCGAAACGCCCGTGCTGGCCGGAGTTGGAGGGACGGTTACCGTCCCGGCGCTCATGGATCGCTCGCTGATCGGTTACGACCCGGCCCTCGATCGAGGCTGGCGCATCTCGGTTCCTCGACTCAGGGACATGGTGGACCGATTACGGAGCGCTCGACCCACGAGGAGCGCCGGCATGTGGCCCGCGATGGGGATGGCCGCGCCGACATCGTCGTGGCCGGGGCGCTCGTCGTCAGCATGCTGGTCGACCGGTTCCCTTCCTCGGGGCTGGTCTGCTCGACGCAGGGCCTCCGGTACGGATTGGTCCGGCTCGCCCTGGAAGAGATCGAGCGTCCGACCGGCGAGACCGAAGATCCGCGTTGACTCTCCCTCGTGGGCGGGCGGATACTTCGACTGGGCAAGCAGAAAACGAGGTCCCCACAATAAACTTCATTTTGCCTGGCGCCTCCTCCGGGCAGGGCTAAAAGTTTTTTATCGTCGAGTTGTCGAGCAGTGAGGAGGAAACTGGAGCTCATGCACAAACTTCGGGTAAGGCTCTAGTCGCTCTGATCCTTCTCGTCCCGGCCGTGACGGCTCGATGGGACGCGACACCGCTCGTGCGGCCGCGATCAGCACTCAGGCGAGCACCGCTCGTCCGGGACGCGTGACGCAAGAGGGTGAACCGGACCTCGGTCTGGGCAACAAGCCGCAGCCGCCGCAGAACACGAAGAGCGGCAGCACGCAGGCACAGAAGGACGTGTTGCTCCAGTGGATCGTGGGGACTTGGGTGGCTCAGTACTTGTGGCGTTGAGCCGGATTCCGGCGACGTCGACATCAACGGTCGCACACGGTATCCCGGACCGAATCCGCCGGGGTGCTCAACCGGGTGTATCTCAGCGAGGGTTCGAAAGTGCAACGAGCGGTCCCCCCGATCTGGCTCATGCCCTTCCGAAGGCGGAAGGAACGCAGCAGCATGAGGCGATCCGGCGATCTTCATCAGGCCGCAGACAACTTCGCCGGCGCAGTCGAAGCGTTCGAATCGTGTCTACGCGAGGTCGGACCCGACGCGCCGATCGAGCGCTGCCGCCTGCTCGAGAAGCTCTCCGACGCGCACGCCCGCCGCGCGGGATTTCGCCGCCGCCGCTTCCTCGCTGAGAGAGGCGCGCGAGACCGCGCGCCTGCTGCACGATCCCCGCGTCAACGCCCGCATCGCCGCCCGCATCTCGCACGTCCTCACGCAGGTCGGCGACTATCGCGTCGCGCGTCGCTACGCGCTCTACGCCTACCGCGTGCTTCGCGACACCGACGATCACCGCACGGTCGGACAGGTCTCGGTGACGCTCGGTCTCTGCAGCGCGCGGCTCGGGCGCTCGCAGGAGGCGATCGACTGGCTCCAGAACGCGGCCGCCACGTTCCGTCGCATCGACGACACCGACGGACTGGTCACCGCGCTCAACGATCTCGGATTGGTCTACAAGAACCTGCGCGAGTGGCGCGAAGCCACGCGGTTCCTCGAGCAGGCGCTCAGCATCGACGAGCGCGCCGGCCTCTACGCGCGCATGCGCGCCACCAACCAGAACCTCGGCCTGATTCGCTATCGTCTCGGTCAGTGGGATCTCGCCGAGGAGAACTTCCGCCAGTCGTTGCAGGATCTCGCGCGAGACCGGTCATCTCCAGGGCGAAGCGGTGGCGCTGCTGGCGCTCGGACTGCTGTGCCGCCGCCGCCGTCAGCTCGAGCGCGCCGAGGAGCACTTCCGCCGCGCGCTCGCGCTCGCGACCCAGATCGGCACGCAGCGCGAGACGATCCTCGCGCACGAGTTCCTCGGCGAGCTGGCGCTCGACCGTGGCGACGTCGTCGCGGCGCGCGCTGCTCGAGCCAGCGCTCCAGCAGGCGCGTGCGCTCGCGCCCGAGGGCGACATGGTGGCCGAGCTCGAGACCCGCGTCGGTCTCGCGCGGCTGGCCGAGGGCGCGGTCGATGAGGCGCAGTCCATGCTGCTGCGGGGCATGGCGCTCGCCGAGCGCCTCGGCGATCGGATCGAGCAGTCGATCGCCGAGCGCGGGCTCGCGCGTCTCGACGCCATCCGCGGCAACGCCGCGGGCGCGGAGGCCAAGCTGCGTGCCGCCGCCCAGTGCTTCGAGGAGCTGAACGAGGTCTACGAGCTCGCGGTCACGCTTGTCGTCGTGGGCCGACATCCTGCTCGTGCTGCCGACCAGCGCGCGGCTCCGGGTGTCGCTCGAGCCGATCGCCGATGCCGCGAAGCTGCGCCGCGGCGCTGTTCCGTCAGCTCGGCGTCGTGCCGCTCGGCGGCCGAGTGCCTGCTCACGCTGGCCCGGCTCGAGGCCGAGCGCGAGCACTACGATCAGGCGCTGTCGCTGCTCGAGCAGGCCGAGCAGTGGCTCGCCGAGTCCGGCGACCCCGAGACCAAGGATCGCGCGATCGCCCTGCGTCGCGACCTCGAGCGCCAGTACGTCGCGGTGTCGCTCTCCACGTGCAACGAGTTCCGTGCGCTCGACGAGGCCAACCGGCTGTTCCGCGAGACCTCGGACATGGACGATCTGCTGAACGCAGACCGTCAAGCTCGCGGTCGAGCACGCGCGGCGGCGATCGCGGCTTCGTCGCCTTCAGCCGCCGGCGGTCGGCTCGACGTGGTCGCGCAGCACGGACTCGGGCGCGACCGCGCGCGTCGCATCCTGCGCGTGATCGAGGGCGTGGCCGGCATTCGCATCGGTGAGGGCGGTCCGCTGTTCTCGAGCCGGGTCGCCGCCGATCCGCGGTTCAGCGCGCGCGCTGGTCGACGCGCTCGAAGGCGTCGGCTCGCTGGTGTGCGTGCCGCTCAACTTCCCGTCGCAGTCGGTGGGTCTCGTCTACGTCGATCGTCTCAACGACAACCTGCTCGGCGCGTTCAAGCAGCGGGAGCTCAACCTGCTCGCCGTGCTCGCGAACAGCGCGCGCCGTGCGCGATCGTCGAGGCGCAGCGCTCGTTGCTGCTCGCGGAGAACAAGCAGCTCCGCGACCAGCTCAAGCCCAGCCCGGGAATCGGAGCGCGTGGTGACCCAGTCGCGCGAGATGGGCGGGATCCTGAAGCTCCTGACCAAGGTCGGCGACAGCTCCGCCACCGTCCTCTTCATGGGCGAGACCGGGACCGGCAAGGGACTGCTCGCGCAGGTCGTTCACGAGATCTCGAACCGGCGCGACCGTCCGTTCGTGCAGGTGAACTGCGCCGCGTTGCCCGAGTCGCTGCTCGAGAGCGAGCTGTTCGGCTACGTGCGCGGGGCGTTCACCGGCGCGCAGCGCGACAAGGCGGGACTGTTCGAAGAGGCCGACGGCGGCACCATCTTCCTCGACGAGATCGAGAAGGTGCCGGAGTCGGTGCAGGCCAAGCTGCTCCATGTGCTCGACCGCGGGGAGATCCGCCCCGTCGGGGCGACTCGCGCGCGCACCGTCGACGCGCGGGTCATCTGCGCCACCGGGTGCGACCTGCGCGACCGGATCAAGGAGGGTCGCTTCCTCGAGGACCTCTACTACCGGCTCAACGACATCACCGTGCGGGTGCCGGCGCTGCGTGAGCGGCGCGAAGACATTCCGGTCCTGGCGCAGCACTTCCTCGAGTACTACTCCCGCCAGATGGAGAAGTCGGTGGCGGGGTTCTCCTCGGAGTTGATGCGCATGTTCCTCGAGCACGAATGGCGCGGCAATGTGCGCGAGCTCGAGAAGACGGTGAAGCGCCTGGTCGTGCTCGCGGACGACGGCGACACGCTCGGCGTCGACCTGCTGCCGGCCGAGATGCGCGAGCAGCAAGCCCAACGGCCGAGGTGAGACGAACGGAACCAGCCGCTGCGGTCCAACGTGTCCCAGCTCGAGCGGCGCATGATCGCCCAGGCGCTCGAACGCAATCGCTGGAACAAGGCCCGCACCGCGCGCGAGCTGGGCCTCAGCTACCCGACCCTGCTCTCGAAGATCCGCACCTTCAAGATCGAGCGGAGTCGCGTCGGTCGCTGAACTCTTCCCTTATTCATATTCCAACTATAAGGGGTTTGATATGAAACCCCCTGCGCACGCGACGCACTGAGAGCGCCGCGTGCCGCGGATGACAGTTTGTTTTCCCCTCGCGCGCTCTTCACGAGCGATCTGCTCGCGAACGACCAGGTCCGGCGCAATCCCGTAACATCTTGCCCAAGAATAGTTAAGCAGATCGGTATGCTCGTGTGCGTGACGTTGGCATGACGAGTGCTCTGAGATAGTCATTGGAGGGGGACCTCCAAAAAGTTCAGCGAAGTTGCTGAACGAAGTATCTGGGCTAGCCGGTTTCGTAGAGTCTCGGTCAGGGGTACGAGCCCCGTCTTCAAAGGACAACGTACCGGCCTCTGCGACCGGCTAGCCTGGAGTGAACGAACCGAACCAAGAAGTATTCTCGGGATGCCCGACGTGTGACTGGCGATGAGCTTGCCCGACGGCTCCGGTTGCTGTCGAAGAAACGTCGCGGAGGTGCCGGCGGGCGACCCGAGTTCAGGACACCGGTCCATTCGCACCATTGGCCAACACTGGGGGATGTCTCGGCTGATGTTGCGGCTTCAAATGGCCGGTGTCCTCGTATTTTGGCGCCGTCGTTCGCGCGCGTCGCGAGGTCCGCCTGCGGATCAGCGCGCCGAACCGGAACGAGCGTCACCGTCGGCAGAGCCGGGTGAGTCCAGCCCCGGCCTGCTGACTCTCGGGACATCACCTCTCATCGCCATTCCGGTGTAGCGCCTCCGCACAGGGTGCGACGTCACCGCATCGTTCGGCGCCCTCTTCGGGCAAAAACGAAGGCAGATGGCGCTCGAATCGACGCTGCCCCAACTGGTTTTAGAGCCACGGCGGGGGTTTGGCCCGAATCGGCTCCGATGGCATGTCCGTTGCGCAGTGACGCCACGACATCGCGTATCATCGCCTACCGAAGCCATCATCGGCCGCTCGAGGAGGTTCACGATCATGAGGCGTTCGATCACCTGGGCTGGTTTGATTCTCCTCCTCGCGGGCTGTCACGACAGCTCCACCGGCCCAGGGGACCTGCCGCCCGCGGCGCCCCGGGGTGTGTACAGCATCACGGGAGACCACGAAGTATTCCTTTCGTGGCTCGAGAACACCGAGTCCGACGTGGCCGGCTACAAGATCTACGAAGGGCCATGCGAGCGGGGCGGGGACTGTCCCTACGATCCCATTGCCACCACGACCGTGAATCGCTACGTCGTGACCGGCCTGACCAACGGCGCCACCCGTTACTACGCGGTGACCGCGTTCGATCGCCACGGCAACGAGAGCCCGCTCTCGGACGACGCGGTGTTCGATACGCCCCGGCCGGAGGGTTTCGGCCGCATGCTGTCCAATTACCTCCAGGACTCGACGCGCAGCGGCTTCGACTTCTCGGCTGACGCGGTGCGACCGTATCGCGATCAGGCGACCGATATGTTCTTCGGATCGAGTAATGGGCTATCCATGATGTTCTCCGCCTTCACGGACGTCCAGATCCAGGATGCGGGTTTCGCCTCGAGCCTCGACGCGGTGGACTTCGCTCCGCTCTCGGGATGGTCGCCGAGCGGCGGCGTCGAGGTCGTGGTGGGGCACTGTTACGTCGTCTGGACACAACAGGACGACCATTATGGGAAGTTTCGCGTAACCGCCGTGACCCCGTCGCAGGTACAATTGGATTGGGCCTATCAGATCGACCCGGGCAACCGGGAGCTGAGGGCGCGTCCCGCGAGACGCGGGGGCCCGCGGGTCAGCCGCCCGGTGGTCTGGGGAAGCTGATCGCGTCGCGGAAAAAGTACCGGAGGAACGCGGTACCCCGGGGTAGAACGAGTGACGCGCCACGATGATCGGCGGCCGTCACGGCGCCGGAGGTGACCATGAATCGGTCGATGCGTTGGAGCGGGCTGTTGCTCGCGGCGATGGTGACGTTGCCCACGGGAGCATGGGCGCGGGGCCTCGATGTCGAGATCTCGACCGATCGCGGCGACGATGGCGTCTACGACTCTGGTGACAAGATCGAGATCAAGGCCCGCGCCTCGGACGACGCCTATCTGCTCGTCTACGACATCGACGCGGAAGGCAACGTCCGCCTGCTGTTTCCCACCGGACATCGTCGCGGCTATGTCGAAGGCGGCAGAGCTACCGGCTTCCCACCGATGACGCCGACGCCGATCTCGTCGTTCAGGGTCCGGTCGGTCAGGGTTACATCGTGGCGATCGCGTCGATCGAGCCGTTCCGCGATCTGCCGCGCTATCTGAGGCCGTACGATCCGCAGGGCGATGAAGTCGGCTACTACGGTGAGCCCGAGGACGAGGACAACGGCGTGACCGAGGGGGTCGCATCGTCGGCGATCCATTCGTGGCGATGGAGCGCATCCGCCGGCAGGTGGTCGAGGATTCGCAGGACGAGGAGAGCTTCGCCACCGCCTACGCGACCTACTACGTTCATCAGCAGGTCCGCTACCCGCGCTATCTCTGCTACGACTGCCATCGTCCGAACCAATGGTCGTGGTGGGACGGCTTCGATCCCTACTACACTCGTGTTCCGTGTTCACCTTCCGGCTCAACTGGGGGTGGACCTGGGGCCCGCAGTACTGGTTCGGATACGTTCCCTACTACGTCTACCTCTACCGCCACGATTGCCCGCCCGGCTATCGCTCCGATTACGGCGCGCACTATTCCTCGTGGGACGGATGGGCACGGTGGAACAATCTGTGGGGCGCGCATCTCACCCGCTACAGAGTCCGACCCGCCCGCCGGCTACGTTCCGCCGAGCAAGTTCGACGAGCGCTCGCGCTGGCGTGACAACGGCGTGAGACCCCCGGATTCCTCGCCGGTGGTCGAGTTCCGCGCCCCGGGTTGGATCCGCGCGCCGGAAGGACGCTTGGCTCCGACACGCGAGCGCGTCGCGGCGATCTGCGCGACGGGACCGGCACCGACACGCGCGACCGCAGCGCTTCGAGCCGCGCGCCGGCGATCCGCTCGATCGCATGTTCAGGCGCAGCGATCGCTCCGGAAACCGCGAGGAGCCGGCACCCGCGCCCGCGCCGGCCCGTCGCGGGCGGTCGTACGAGCCTACCGGTCCCGCGTTCGAGCCGCGGCGCTCCGAGCGTCCGCCACGCGCCGATCGGTCCTCCGGGTTCGATGGTCCCGCCGAGCCGCGACCCTCGCGGATGCGCGCGTCGATCCGGGCATCGCTCCCGAGCTCGGGACCACCGGGACGACAGGCCGGACGGGGTTATGGTATGCCTCGCGTCGAGCCCTCGACCCCGCCTCGATCACAGGCTCAAGCGGCAACTTCCGCGGCGGCGCTCCGGCGCCGTCGATGCGAGCGCCGTCCTCGGGGACGTTCTGGCGCTCACCCCCGGCCTCCATGGGTAGCAGAAGCCGCTGAGCCGGGGTCCCGTACACGTCGATTCCTGCGATGCGGGGTGGAGCAGCCACCCGCATCGTCGATGATGGGAGCATCATGACGCGTGTTTCGAAGACGTTGCTGTTGCTCGTAGCGCTGGCGCTCGCGACTCGCGGCGTCGCTTTCGCGGACCCGGCCGGATTCGCGTTCCTCGAGATCCCGACCGGCGCGCGCGCGTCCTCGCTCGGCGGCGCCTATGGCTCGATCGGCGAAGGCGTCGAGTCGATCTACTGGAATCCCGCCGGGCTCGAAGGCGTGCAGAAGGCCCAGATCACCGGCGGCCACTCCGAGCTGATGCAGGCGCTCCGGCACGACTACTTCGCGGCCGGCTGGCGTATGTGGGGCGGCGGTGTCGCCGCCTCGGTGCGTGCCCTCTACTCCGAGCCGATCGAAGAGCGCGACGAGAACGGAACCCAGATCGGGACGTTCGGCGCGCACGATCTCGAGTTCGCGCTCGGTTACGCCCGCGCGGTGGGCGCCGGCTTGAGAGTCGGGGGATCGGCCCAGGCGGTGCGGGAGCGCATCTCCAACCTGGCGGCCACCACGTACGCGTTCGCGCTGGGCGGCACCTGGGATCCCGAAACCGTGGAGGGTCTGCGGGTGAGCCTCGCCGCTCAGAACCTCGGGCCCGCGGCCTCCTACGACATCGACGGCGTCGCCGGAGAACCCATCTCGCTTCCAGTCGCGGTGCAGACCGGCGGCTCGTACCGGTTCGACCTCGGGAACGTGGGCGTCAAGGCCGCGCTCGAGGGCGGCTCACGCGCGGACGCAGCGGCGTCACGATGATCGGGCTCGAGCTCGGATCCGGCGGTGCCTCGATTCGCGGCGGCGCGCGCATGAACGACGACGCTTCGACGATGAGCCTCGGCGCGGGCTACGTCCTCGGCGCGCTGAAGCTCGACTACGCCTTCGTGCCGATGAGCCTCGATCTCGGCGACACGCACCGGTTCTCGTTTTCGGCGCAGTTCTGAGACGTCAGTCGGCGCAGGACTTGAGCGTGAAGGTCCCGCCCTCGAGCACCACGTACGTGAAGCGGTCGATCCAGTCTCCGAGCACGAAGAAGTCGTGTCCATTCTCGCGGCGCTCGTAGACGTGGTGGAAGTGCCCGACCAGCACCGCGTCGAAGCCGCGCGCGAACTGCGGCGCGGCGATCTCCCGCCACAGGCGCTCGCCATCGAGCGGCCGGCGCCCGCGCGACTCGCGCGAGAGACGCGAGACGCGGTGGGCGAGCGGGATCCCGAGGTCGGGATGGATCAGGCGATAGAGGCCGACGCTCACCCGGTTGCGCAGCACCTTCTTGAGCACGCGGTAGCCGAGATCCCCGCCGATCAGACCGTCGCCGTGATGCAGCCAGACCCGCCGCTTCTGGATCTCCATCTCGAGCGCGCCGGAGTGGGTGCTGATGCCGATCTCGTCCGCGAGGAACCGTCCCAGCCAGAAGTCGTGGTTGCCGGCGAGGTAGGTGATGCCGATACCCGCATCGCGCAGATTGCGAAGCACGCGCAGGGTCTCGAAGTAACGGCGCGGGATCGCGGTGCCGTACTCGAACCAGAACTCGAAGAGATCGCCGACGATGAACAGGTTCGACGCGTGGCCGGGAAGGGCGTTCAGGAAATCGTGAAGCCGTCGCTCGCGCGCGGCCTCTCTCGACTTCGACGCTCGGCGCCGAGGTGCACGTCGGAGAGGAAGTACACCGCCTCGGCGGTCATGTCGCCCAGTCTAGCAACCCGCTCGCGAGGTGGCCAGAAGCCTCATCGAGGCGGACGCCTGCCTCGACGACGTGGGTTCGCGCGCGTCCGGCATCACGATTGCCGCGCTCGGCCCGCGTGCTCACCACGTCGGGACACCGAACGGCGGGGAATCCGCATGCTTGTATCGTGGTCTTCCCTCCGGAAGGTCGTCGAGACGGACGGCGCAGACAATTGACCGCTCTCTGACAGAACGCTCTTCCCGGGAGATAGGCTCTAAGACACTGCTCGACCGTTCATCGGTGACCGCGCGGCAACGACCGGCGGCCCGCGTAGCGTTCTCAAGGAGGCAGGAATGACCCCGCAGAGCTCACCCTCAAACCCGTCCACGCAGTTACTATGTCGCGGCGATCGCGTTGCTCCTCGTCGGCCTGGTCATCGGCCTCGGGCTGAGCGCCGGCCTCGATTTCAAGCGCTCCGCGACCATGCAGCAGCCCACCGCGATGGCGGCGGGCTCGTCCATGCTGGCGACGCCCGAGCCCATTCGTGAACGTGGTCCAGAAGGCGATCCCGGCGGTGGTCTATGTCGAGGTCAGAAGCAGGTCGGCGGTGGCGCGGACTCGGACGATCCGCAGGAGGAGCTGTTCCGCCGCTTCTTCGGCGAAGGCGGGCGGCAGCGCCGCGCGTGGCGCCGAGCTCGGGCTCCGGTTTCATCATCGATGCCGAGGGTCACGTGCTGACCAACAATCACGTCGTGCGCGACGCCAGCGACATTACGGTCACGCTCAACGACCGTCGCACGCTTCAAGGCCAAGGTGGTGGGCACCGATCCCGAGACCGACGTCGCGGTGATCCAGATCGAGGGCGAGCAACCTGCCGGTGCTCCCGCTCGGCGACTCCGACCAGCTGCGGGTCGGCGACTGGGCGATCGCGATCGGCAATCCGCTCGGCCAGCTGCGCGGCTCGGTGACCGTCGGCATCATCAGCGCGCAGGGGCGCACCGATCTCAACATCTACGGCGGCACGCCGGCCTATCAGGACTTCATCCAGACCGACGCGTCGATCAACTTCGGCAACTCCGGCGGCCCGCTGTGCAACATCCACGGCGAGGCGATCGGCATCAACACCGCGATCAATCCGAGCGGCCAGGGCATCGGCTTCGCGATCCCGATCAATCTCGCCAAGCACGTCGCCGATCAGCTGCATGGCGAACGGCACGGTGAAGCGCGCCTACATGGGCATTCTGCCGGCCGAGCTCACGCCCGAGCTGGCGGAGGGATTCGGCCTGCACGACACGCGGGGCATCCTGGTCCAGAACGTGGTGGACGGCACGCCGGCCGCGAAGGCCGGGCTGCAGCGCAACGACGTGCATCCTCGAGTTCGATGGTCAGCCGTACTCGGATGTGACAAAGTTCCGCCTCAAAGTTGCCGATACTCCGGTCGGTAAGCGCGTTCCGGTCGACGTCCTGCGTGACGGCAAGCGGATGACCTACTACGTCGTGCTCGACAAGAAGCCCGAACGACGTGGCGCAGGCCGAGGCCCACGAAGGCAGAACCAGGTCGCGAGGCTTCGCCGGGATCCAGATCCGCGATCTGACCGAGGACGACCAGAAGACCGCGAGGGTCAAGGCGGGCGTGGTCGTGGACGACGTCGAGGACGGCAGCGCGGCGGACGACGCCGGCATCCGTCCCGACGACGTGATCGAGGAAGTCGGTGGCAAGCCAGTGGCGAGCGTATCGTCCTTCAGCCGGGCGATCCGCGAGTCAAGGCGAGCAAGAAACACGTCGTCCTGCTCGTGAACAGCGGAGGTAACACGCGTTTCGTCGCGTTGCCGATCGATTAGCACGGCGCAGTTCCGGCGCAGGGTCAATCGGGAGGCGGTCGCAAGCGGACCGCCTCCGCCATGGACGGCAGGGTCAACCACGCATGAGAAATCACCACATCGTTGCCGGCTGCGGCCGTTTGGCCTCGCGGCTGATCGCGCCTGGTTTCGACGGCATGTCCCGCGCGGATCAGACCGTCACCGTCCTCAACGGAATGCGGTCCTGGTCGGCGCCGACCAGCACCCGCATCGTCTTCGAGTTCTCGCCAGGGCATCACCGCCGTGGCGCCGGATTCGCGGGCGCTCTCGTGATCTCGTGATCACGGTTCCGGTCGAGACCGTCCGTGCTCGGCCCGGCGTGCCCGGTTGCGCTCGGGGTTCGCGACGGCATCGTGCGATTCAGTGACCGTCGCCTTCGCGCCCCGGCGACGAGCTTCCACCTGTGGATGCGAGACACCACGCGCTTCCGCGTGCTTCACCTCGACGGCCGAGGCCGACAAGCCGTTCCGCGTGGTCGTCGACGTCGCGCGCGCCGGGCGGCCAGGCGGCCGAGGACCAGCGCGCTCGCCGACCATCGCGCGCGACGAAGCGCCGAGAGCGCGTGCGCATCGTCGCGGTCGACGCCGGTCACGGCGGCGACGACGTCGGCGCGCGCGGCCCGAGCGAGCGTGCTCGAGAAGAACGTCAACGCTCGCGATCGCTCGCGAGCTCGTCGGAGCTCAACCGAACACGTCGGCGTCACGCGGCTGCTGACTCGCGACGGCGACTACTTCATCCCGCTGCGCGAGCGCTATCGCATCGCCGAGACGGATGAAGGCCGACCTGTTCATCAGCATCCACGCCAACTCGTCGCAAGCGTCGCGGCTCGCGGCAGCGGCACCGAGGTCTACTTCCTCTCGCTACGCGGCGCGAGCGATCAGGCCGACGCAGGACCTCGCCGACGTCGAGAACGCCGCCGACATGGTGGGCGGCGTCCCGTCGCAGGCCGACGACGGACTCGGTGAACATCCTCTACGACGTGAAGCGCACCTCGGCGCTCGCAGCAGAGCCAGCTGCTGGCCGAGACGCTGCTCGACCACCTCGCCGCCGATCGCCGCGTCTGGAGCAGCGCGGCGTGAAGCAGGCCGGCTTCGCGGTGCTCAAGTCGGTCGAGTTCCCGTCGGTGCTGGTCGAGACCGCGTTCATCAACAACCCGCTCGAGGCGAAGCTGCTCCGCGATCCCGCCTTCCAGAAGCAGATGGGCAAGCAGCTCGCGACCGGCGTGCTCACCTACTTCCAGCGCGCGGGGCTGGGACTGCTTGCGCCGGACGGAATCCCGGACGAGCAGACCTGCGCTAGTGTTCCGTAACCAGTCATGTCACATCTCGCCCGGCTCGCGGGCCATGGCGGCGTTGCTCCTCCCTCGAAGTATCTTGAGATACGACTTCGTCGTCGCGCCTTGCCCTGGCCCGCGATCCCTGGCGAGCCATGTGCACGACTTCGGTTGCGAACTACGTCAGCGCTCAGCCGTGCGCGGTCGACCCCCGCAGGCAGTCCTTGCGGAAACCGCGCGTGAGAGGATCAAGCGATTCCAGGGTTCGCGCGGATACCGCACCTCGGGAGCGTGCGAGGCAGTCGCGGTCGCGGTGCTGCCCCCACGATCCAGAGCGGTCCGGTGAGCGCGAAGAACCGCCCGTTCGACACCGCTCCGAAGAAGCCGAGGGCGGTCCACCCTCCATTCCGTTCAGGTCGATGGCGTAGCCGGTCAGCTGGACGCTCCGGGTCAGGCACGGTCCACGGCGACGAGCGTGTCTCCCGAGAGCACGAACAACGTATCGGGGTGGACCGCGATCAGCTCCTTCGATCGTGCGGCGGTCCTGCTTCTGCTCTCCGGTCTTCACCGTGACCCATCCGCCGAGTGCGAGCGTCCGCGCGGCCTCGGTGGCCGGCAGCTCCACCCCGGTGGGGCGGTAGTTGTGGGCACAACCGACAGCACCCAGCCACACCGCGCACGCGGCGCCGAGGGCTGACGCGCTCACGGGCGCGCATAGCGGCTGCTCAGAACAGGGCTTCCATCTTCGACTCGTAGCGCTTGAAGTCCGGCGCCACCTCGCGCAGCGTGCGGGCCGGGTCGACGAACGAGCGAATCGCGCGGGCGAGGTCTTCCTCGGCGAGCCACTCCTCACGCATCCACTCAGGTAGTAGCCGCGGCTCTCGAGGAACAGCTCGCGCCGCTCGAAGTCATCGGGCAGCCGGTAGACCAGCGTGTAGGCGTCGCCACGCGTCGTCACCAGGACGTGACCGGGATCGCGCAACCGCGCGGGGTGCGCTCGTCCTCGCGCCCGCCGCGCAGCACCCGCTCGGGGATCGAGCCGCGAGCGGTTCGATCTCCGCCACCATCTCGGCGAGCGCCACGTAGTCGAGTCGCCACGCCCCCGCGCCGGGAGAGCTCGACGGCGACGGGGCCGGATGGCAGCAGGGGCAGCGGCACGACTTTCGTCGGCGGCGAGCGGTCCGGTCTCGTTCAGGACACCGACTCGCTGCCAGCAGCCAGTCGGCGCCGCGCACGCGGACCTCGATCCCTCCGAGCGTGCGCCCGATCGCCCCGGCGCCCGTCGCCGCGCTCGAGCCCGCGACGCCGATCCAGCCGAGCGTCCGAGCCACGCCAGGGGTCTGGTAGAAGAGATAGGTGGTCATCAGGTCGTAGCGCGCGCCGATCACGAGCCCGCCGCGCCCCTCCAGGGAGGAACTCGAGCGTCACGGTCTCGCGTGCCGCGAGGTCGGTCAGTCGGCGAGGCTCGCGCGCTCGATTCCATCGAATGCCGCGAGCGCGGCACACACCTCGCCCTCAGGGTGCGGTCGCGCGCCGCTGGCTCCTGGATCCGGCGCACGCGCCAGAACCGTCGATCGGTCGGTCGCGAACGCGCTCATCCGGCGCTCGCGGCGCGGCGGCAGATGGACGAAGCGACGACGTGGGTCTCCAGCGCCTCGTTCTTCATTTCGATCGCGAGCGTGCGCGAGCGCGGCTCAGGCTACGATAGGGGGCGTCGACGTCGGTGGCCTCGAGGGCGGGAGCAATGCTGGCCGAGAAGCCCTCGGCCTGGAGCGACGGGGGCGCCGTCCACGGCGGCGTAGAAGGTCGGGCAAGAGCCGAAACAGGCCTTGGGATTGGTGAGGCAGGCGATGGTGATCGCGACCGAGATCCCGGTGATCACCGCGAGCGCGGTGACGCCGGGGAGACGTTCATGATGACGTTGGTCTCGAACAGCGACACCGAGTCGACGGGGACCGTGAACGAGCCGCGGCCCACGGTGTCCGGCTCGGTCCCAGGCGCATGCCGGTTCCTCGCACCAGCGTTCCGGCGGAGTCGGCCGACCATTCCGACGGCACGTAGACGCCGCCGTCCTTCGCGTGCACCTTGAGTACGGCGAGCGATGGTCGAGCGTCGTCAGATCGTTCCGGTGGGACGAGGCGTCGATCGAGGCGGTGAGCGGCGCACCCATCGGGAGCAGAACCACGACGGCGAGGGCCACGCACGTCCATGACCTCGGGGTGGCGCGGCGCGGCATTCCCATTGTCACCTCGGCTCGATCATCGAGGGGAAATCGCCGCCGGGACTATGGAGGCGTCCGATCCGACCGTCAACCGCCGGCCGCCGGAGTCGATCTAGTGCGCCACTACGGGCGCTCCTGGGGCGCCGGACCGCCCACGCGCTTGACCCGGCCGTCGGGCTGGTAATCTGAGCACGCCGCCGGATTCGACTTCGCGCGCCGCACGATGAATTCCTCGATCGCGTTGCGCACCAGGATCACCAGATCCTCGCGGTGGGGAGGCCGCCGATAGCACGTCGTAGTTGTCGCCGCCGGTCGCCATGAAGTCGTTGACGGCGACGCTGGTACGTCCGCGTGGTGTCGAGGGCGACGCCGCTGGAGTCGGTGAGCAACACGCACCCGATGGTTGCGTGGCTGGCTGCGGTCGTAGCCGTAGCGAATGCCGCTCACCTGGGTGATCGCGGCCGTACTCGAGCGACTGCTCGAGGGCGCGGCTCACGTCGGTGCGCCGAGAGGTCGAGGACGATGATCGTGTTGTCGAACGGCATGACCTCGTAGATCGCGCCGCGCGTGATCGGCCCTGCCGGCAGATCGGCGCGCAGGCCGCCGCTGTTCTGCATCGCGATGTCGGCCTGCGCCGCCGGCGCGCATCGCGTCGGCGACGAGATTGCCGATCGGCGACTCGCCGCCGCCGGTCGCGGCCCACGGCGCGCGCAGCTGCGCCGAGCGGCATCGGCCGGCGATCGGCGCGACGCTGGCGTTCCAGCGCGCGATCGCGCGCCGACCATCGCGCGAGTCGGGCGTGACCTCGTCGGCGACACGTGTCGACCAGCGCGCGTGCGTCGACTCGACGCACCTGTGCGCGTCACCGGATCCACCACCAGGTCGCACACCGCCGATCGTCTGCGCCGTGCGAGCCCGCGATCATCACCGGCACGCCGTCCACGCGATCGATCACCTGGTTGTGGCTGTGGCCGCCGAACCAGGCGTCCACGCCGCGGCCACCGCGCGCGAGCCGCGCGAGGTCGCCGCTGCGCGTGCCGCGACGAGTCGGTCTCGGCGGGGATGTGTGCCGACGCACGATCACCACGTCGGTCGCGCCTGCGAGCTGCGGGCACGCGCCGCGACGCGGTCGTCGAATCGTCGTCGAAGCGCAGGTGCGCGACGTTAGCGGCCAGCGTCACGCGTCGGCGTGCTGCGATAGCACAGGCCGAGCATGCCGACCCGCACGCCGCGGCGCGTGACGCACGGTGTCCGCGCGCACCCAGCGCGGCAGCTTGTCCGGTCTTGCGCTCGACCATGTTGGCGCCGAGCGCGCGCAAGCGCATCTCGCGCACGCGGCGCTGCGAGCGTGTCGGCGCGCCCAGTCGAACTCGTGGTTGCCGATCGCGGCCGCCGCGTAGCCGAGCGCGTTCATCTGCTCGACGACCGGGCGGCCGAACTGGAGGTTCGAGATCATCGTGCCCTGGAACAGGTCGCCGCCGTCGAGCGAGCACCGTGCCCTCGGGTTCTCGGCGCGCAGCTCGCGCGATGATGCGCGGCGAGCGCCGCCGAGCCGCCGCGGCTCGCGGCCGGTGCGCCGGTCGCGCGAGCCGCCGGCAGGATCGCGCCGTGGAAGTCGGTGGTCTCGAGCACGCGCAGCGTCGGGAAGCGCAGGTTCGCGATCAGCGCCAGCGCACTGCGCGCGCGTCAGCGTGTCGGCGACGATGCGCGCGGACGCGCGAGCGCGATCCGCTGACCAGCCCGCGCGGAACGCGGTGTCCCGCGTCGCGGCCACGGCGAGCGCCGGCGCTGCGCGCGCCGCGCGCTCGCACCAGTCGAGCGTCTCGCCGAGCCGCGCGATCGCCGTCGGGCTTCAGGCTCTTCGTAGGTGACGCTGGCGCCAGCGACGCCGTGGCTCAGGAACCCGTCGATCCAGGGCCGCCAGCGAGTCAGGCGCGCCGGCCGAGCGCAGGCGCGGGCGTGGCCGCGCGCCAGCCGAAGGCGCGCGCGATCCACGCAGGCGACGTCGCCGCTGCGCGGGCCCGTTCGGACGCAGACGGCGCATCGCCTCGGAATCGGCGCAGGACGCCCTGCGTGGACCAGCCGGTCGATCAGCGGACGCTCGGCGGCGGTGGCGTAATCGGGCAGCAGGCTCAGGTCGCCGGCGTGAGCGAGGCGACCAGCGGACCACTCTCGATGCCGCGGCGCGCACCGCCGGAGGCGAGGTCGGAGCGCTCGAGCTCCTCGATGATCAGGTCGCGGATCTCGCGTGCGGGCATCGCACGCCCGCCGCTCGCAGGCGGCGTGAGGCGCGGTGCGGTGCGGATGTCCTCGAAACCGCCGCCGCCGTTCATGCGGTAGTTGTTGACCGCGACCCTGAGTCACGCGATCGGGCGCGAGCGGCGCGCCGTCAGGAGAGGCCGACGATCCGGTCGCCGGGCGGACGGGCGAGGTCGATCGCGTAGCTCACGCCGGCCGCGGCGTCGAAGTTGTAGCCCGGGCATGCCGGGCTCGACGCGCACGCCGCCGCCGTCGAACGAGTAGCCGGCGAAGTAGCGCGCGGACTGCTCGAGCGTCCGCTTGAGCTGTGGCACCGGTCATCGCCACCACGCCGATCGTGTTGTCGTAGCCGTAGACGCGGAAGGCGTCGCGCACGGTGATCGGTCCGCGCGCGATCCGGGCGGAAGGGTCGGCGAGCGCCGGCGAGCGAGACGTCGGCGCCGGTGGCCGGAGCTGCGCGCGGTGGATCAGCTCCCACAGCGCGGAGTCGGCGAAGCGTCCGGCCGGCGCGTCGACGTCGCGGCTGGCGAGCCGATGCGCCGGCCCAGCGACTCCTGCGCGCGCGGTGATAAGGCTCGGCGAAGCGCGCGAGCGCCGAGTCGGCCGGGGTTCCGTCGCTCCACCGCGAGGACGCGCGCGCGCGCGCGACGCGATGGTCCATCGGTCGCCCGCGGCGCCGCGTGCTTCAGCACGAGGTCGACGCGGCCGAGCGCTTCGCCGAAGCGGCCGGCCTGGGTCACGAGCGCGCCGCCGATCTCGGCCGCCTCGACGGTCTGGTGAGTGTGGCCGAGGATCACGACGATCGGCGCCCGCACTCGCTCGCCAGGCGGTGGCCGACGTTCTCGCCGGGCGTATCGCCGCGGCGCTCGCGTCCCGATCACCGGATCGCGCTCGAGGCCGGTGTGCGGCGAGCACGCGACGACGTCGCAGCGCTCCTTCTCGCGCAGCCGCGCACCTCGCGCCGGGCGGCGGAGACGGCGTCCGTGAAGCGCAGCCCCGCGACGTGTGCGGAGTCCTCGAGCCGCGGCACCGCCGGAGTCGTGATCCCGACCACGCCGACGCGAACCGCGCCGCGAGCTCGTCACCCACGACGCGTCGAACGCCGGCGTGCCGTCGAGGCGCTCGACGTTGGCGGCGAAGCCAGCGGTGCCGGGACGCGGTGCGGGCGCGGTCGAGCTCGTCCCAGCCGTAGCTGAACTCGTGATTCCCGACCGCCATGGCGTCGTAGCCGACGCGGTTCATCGCCCCGATCACCGGCTCCTCGAGCGTCCGCTCGCCGCGGCGATAGAAGGTCTCGAGCGGGCTGCCCTGGATCGCGTCGCCGGCGTCGAGCAGCAGCACCGGCGCGCCCTCGGATCGCACGGATCGCACGATGGTGGCGAGCTTCACCAGTCCGCGGGCCGCCGGGCGGTCGGCGAGGTAGTCGTAAGCGGTCAGCGCGCCGTGGAGGTCGGTGGTGTGGAGGATCGTGACCTTCGCCTCCTCGGCGCGCGACGGTGTGGAGCCGGCGAGCCAGGAGGTGACAGCAGTGCGAGGCGAAGGAGGCGCATGATCGACCGAACGCTAGCATCGCGCGAAAGCAACGAGCAAGGTCCGCGCGCAGCCCCGCGGTTCCGGTGACCCGCGCGCGGCGTGCCGGCCATCGTTGTCCCGCCAGCGCCGGCCTCCTTATAGGTGCAAACATGAGCGCCGAAACGATTCGCTGTCCCGATTGTGGCCGGGAGAGTCCCGCCGGCAGCACCAGCTGCGTGGCCTGCAACTTTCGCTCGCCAGAGCCTCCGCCGGCCATGCCGCCGCCGGACGAGCATCCGCCGGCGCACGAGCTGATGCCGCCGCTGCGGCGTCCGCGGCGCCGGCCGCCGCGCGCGATCGACCCAGGCGCTGTCGCTCTGGCTCATGTTCGGCTTCATCGCCGCGGCGTCGGTGATCTACGTCGCGATCAAGGCCAACCTCGACCGCGCGAGCCAGCCGGTCGAGGGATCAGGACCAGGATCAGCAGCACCGCGCCGATGCCTTCCGCTTAGCACTCGAGAAGGACTCGACCAACGTCGACGCGCGCATCGGCCTCGCGAGACGTGCTCTTCGACCACCGCGAACTGGGCGGAGGCGATCGTCCACTACCGGTTCGCGATCGCGAAGGACTCGAGCCGCACCAGCGCGATCGTCGATCTCGGGGTCTGCTACTACAACCTGAGCCAGCCCGCGCGCGCCGAGGAGCTCTTCCAGCTCGCGCTGAGCAGGATCCGCACCAACCGATGGCGCTGTTCAACCTCGGCATCGTGCACGAGCGCCGGTCAGGACCACGCCGGCGCGATGTCGTACTTCCATCGCGCGCTCGAGAGCCAGCCGCCCGAGGAGATGAAGTCGGCGATCATCGAGGCGATGCAGCGCACGCAGCAGGAGACCGGGAACAACGCTCCTCCGCTGCCGCAGCCGCGGTAGACGACCGCGCGCGCCTCAGGGCGCAGGAGGAAGCAGACCCAGCTCGCGCAGCGCGTCCCCGCGCGCGAGGATCCCGGCTCGATCACCGCATTCGCGATCCAGCGCACCAGGTCGGCGGGAACGTCGACGTCATCGAGCGAGGTCGAGCTTCGCCACCGTCATGCCTGCGCCTTCGGCCTGAGCGACCGAGCGCCTCAGCACCTCGGAGGTTCCCACGCCACGTCGCGAAACGGCGCCACGGCGAAGCGCGAGGGCCGATCAGGTAATAGCCGCCGTCGCGTGCGGGACCGAGGACGACGTCGTGCCGCTCGAGCCGCTCGAACGCGGCGGCGATGCGCGATGCGTCGAGGGCCGGACAGTCGACCCCGATTGCTACCGCTCGATCGCCGGGCGACGCCAGCAGGTCGGCGAACGCGCGCTCCAGCCGCTCGCCGAGGTCCGCGCCACTCCTGCGCGCGCGCCGCGAAGCCGCGGGCTCGAGCGTTGCGTCGGCCTCCGGCGCGTCGGCCCAGTAGATCCAGCGGCGATCGACCGGTGCGGCGCGCGCGAGCTCGAGCGCGTCCTCGAGCATCGCGCGGTGGAGCCGAGCGGCGAGCGCCGGTGGCAGCGCGGGGGAGAGGCGGGTCTTCACCCGGCCCTCGCTCGGCCAGCGCGCGAACACGGCGAGATGTCGCATGCGCGCACTCTGAGCGGAGCGCGGCGCGGCGCGCCGACGTCGCGGCGGTTGACAGTCCGCGGTCGCCTTCCTAGCATTCGATCCCAATGCCCGATCCCAAGCGCTTCCAGGTCGTCGTCGTCGGCACCGGACCCGGCGGCTACGTCGCCGCGATCCGCGCCGCGCAGCTCGGCCTCAAGACCGCCGTGGTCGAGCGCGAAGAGCTCGGCGGCACCTGCCTCAACTGGGGCTGCATCCCGACCAAGGCCTGGATCGTCACCGCTCATCTCTACGAGCAGATCCAGCGCGCGCGCGAGTACGGCATCGAGGTCTCGGAGCCCAAGATCCGCTGGGAGTGGCTGGTCGAGCGCAAGAACAAGGTGGTGAAGCAGCTCACCGGCGGCGTGAAGATCCTGCTCAACGGCCGCCAGGTCGAGATCTTCCACGGCCACGCTCGGCTCGTGACCGCGAATCGCATGCACGTCGCTTCCGAGGGCGCCGCGAGCGCCGAGCTCGCCGCCGACCACGTCATCCTCGCGACCGGCGCCGAGCGCCACCATGCCTCCGGGCATGACGCTCGACGGCGAGCGCGTGATCACCTCAAGGAAGCGCTCGATCTCACCCACCAGCCCAAGCGCCTGGCGGTGCTCGGCGGCGGCGTCGTCGGCAGCGAGTTCGCGTGCTTCTTCGCCGCGATCGGCACCAAGGTGACGCTGATCGAGATGCTCCCGCGTCTCGTGCCCGCGGAGGACGACGACATCGCCCAGACCCTCGAGCGCGAGATGAAGAAGCAGGAGATCGATCTGCACCTCGACTCGAAGGTCGAGAGGCCTGACCAAGAACTCCGACGGCTCGGTCGACGCTCACGATCGAGGGCGGCAAGACGATCGACGTCGACACCGTGCTGGTCGCGACCGGCCGCCGGCCGTACTCGAGCGATCTCGGGCTCGAATCGCTCGGCGTCGCGCGCGGCGATCGCGGCAAGATCGTGGTCAACGATCGGCTCGAGACCACGGTCAAGGGCATCTACGCGATCGGCGACGTCACCGACATCAAGCAGCTCGCCCACTTCGCGTCCGCGCAGGGCAAGGCGGCGGCCGAGGTGATCGCCGGGCATCCCGCGCAGACCAACTGGCGCGCGGTTCCCGCCGCGACCTTCACCGCGCCCGAGATCGCGAGCGTCGGCCTGACCGAGCGCGAGGCGCGCGCCGAGGGCCGCAAGGTCAAGATCGGGCGCTTCCCGTTCCGCGCCCACGGCCGCAACATCGCCGACGGTGAAACCGCGGGCTTCGTCAAGCTCGTCGGCGACGCCGACACCGATCAGGTGCTCGGCGCGCACATCATCGGCAGCCAAGGCGAGCGAGATCATCCACGAGTGCTCGATGGCGATCGCCGCCGACCTCGAACCTCCACGATCTGGCCCTGGCGATCCACGCCCATCCGACCGTCACCGAGGCGATCGGCGAGGCCGCCGAGGACGCCGAGGGCCTGGCGATCCACCTCATGCGCCAAGAGGTCAAGGCCACCGCCCGCCAGTCTTAGCCAATCCGGCCCGCCAAAACCCTGTTCGCGGCGACCGGCCGATCTGAGATAATCACCGGCGCCGATTTCCCCTGCGGCATCCGGTCCACACCCCGGAACAACAACATCTTAGCGACCATCACGCCCCGAGCTCCACGCGACCGATCCACCGCCGTCGCGGACCACGAGCTTCGGGTCTCGTTTGGATCTCCGGAGGAATCATGATTTCCACTCCACGACGTCGCTCTCTCGTCCTCGCGTGCCTCGGGCTCCTGCTGGGCTCGATCGCTCTGAACGCAGGCCCGCGCCCGGCGGCGGCGGCGATGGCCGGCGGCGGCGCGGTCCAGACCAGCCTCCGGCTGGTCGCGCCAGGACGACGGCGCCACCACCTGCGAGTCGGGCTTAAGGCTCGCCTGGACGGCCCCGCTCCATACCTCGAAGCACCTGCTGATCCTGTCGCGCACGCCGTTCGACACGCGCGGCTGGACGCGCGTCCCCACGGCGCGCGGCATCGAGGTGCGCGAGCTGGCAGCAGCCCATCACCTCGCTCGACGCGATCGGCGTCCACGTCGAGCAGGACACCCGGTTCTACTGGGCGGCGGCGAGCATCCAGGGGCGGAGCGATCGCGTCACCTTCTCGGAAGTGCGGTCGTTCCTCGTGATCCCCAGGTTCTCGAACCGGGTCGAGCCCTCGCCCTACCTCGAAGCGTCGCCGATCGGCACCGTCGCGGCGCCGACGAGCGCGTCCGCGGACCGCATCCGGCTCGAGGCCGGATACGAGATCGATCCGCGTCGCGGCGAGCCCGCGCTGCCCGAGGGGCTGCGCGATTCCGGCGTCGTGCCGGGCGGCATGCGCACGTCGATCGTCTACTTCGGTGACGAGCATCCGGCCCGCGCGCGCGCGAGGCGATCGCCGCCGGCGGCACGGTGATCGCCTACATGGCCGACCACGCCTATCTCGTGCGCTCGCCCGCCACGTCGCAGGTAGCACTCGAGGCGCGTCGAGCTGGCTCGGGAACTTCCAGCCCGCCTACAAGCTCAGCCCGCGGCTGTCGCTCGAATCCACCTCGCCCGCGGTGGCCACCGTGCTCGTGTTCGAGGACGCCGACCTCGCCGGCGTCGCGTCGTCGCTCGCGAGCATGGGAACAACGGTGCTCGGCTCCTCCGACAACGGCATCAACAAGATCCTGCGCGTGTCGGCGTCCGGGACGCGGCTCGCGTCGGTGGCGCAGCATCCCGACGTCGAATGGATCGAGCCCTACGTGCGACCGCAGGCCTTCAACGCCACCGCCCAGTGGGTCCACCAGACCAACGCGTCGGAGAGCCGCCGCATCTGGGATCTGGGCATCCACGGCGAGGGCAGGTGATGATGACCTCGGACAGCGGCATCGAGGTCGCGCACGACGATGTTCCGCGACGCCGGCGTGCCGATCACCGACTTCGGCGACTTCCCGACCCACCGCAAGATCATCGCGTACAAGAAGGGCTCGACCAATCCCGACGTCGTCTTCGGCGACCAGTCGAGCGCCAGCTATCACGGCACGCACACCGCCGGCACCACGGTGGGCAACGACGACGGCATCGGCGCCAGTCCGAACGACGGCATGGCCAAGGCCGCCAAGCTCTACTTCGAGGATCTCTCGGGTCCCTTGCTCGGCACCGGCCTCGATCCGTTCCTCGACCTGAACGACCTCTTCCTGCCGTCCTATCTCGGTAACGCCGGCGGCGCCGCGCGCGTGTCGTCGAACTCGTGGGGCGCTCCGGTGGCCGGCGCCTACGACGTGACGTCGTTGAACACCGACCAGTTCATGTGGAACCACCCCGATTACCTCATCTTCTTCGCCAACGGCAACTCGGCCGGCAGCCAGACGGTCGGATCGCCGGGCGCGGCCAAGAGCGTCGTCAGCATGGGCGCCCTTCAGACCGCGCCGACGCAGATGAACCTCGCCACCTACACGAGCCGCGGTCCGGCGGCCGACGGCCGGCGCAAGCCCACGATCGCCGCGGTCGGCACGCTGATCTCGGCGATGACACCGCCCAGCGACTACCAGCAGATCTCCGGCACCTCGATGGCCACGCCGGCCGCGGCGGGGACCTCGCTGCTGCTTCGCCAGTACTGCACCGAGGGCTGGTACCCGACCGGAACCAAGGTGCCGGGCAACGGCTTCACTCCGTCGGCGGCGCTGCTCAAGGCGATGTGCGTGAACTCGGGCGACATGCCGCTCAAGAACAGCTCGGTCACGCTGGCGGCGCCCGACAACAACGTCGGCTACGGCCGCATCGACGCCGACATCGGTGCTCTTCTTCGCCGGCGATCAGCGCCGGCTCCTGCTGGTCGACTTCACCCGGGGCTCGAGCACTGCACAAAGCATCGAGTACAAGGTGAATGTCACCGACGCGACCATCCCGCTCGAGGTGACGCTGTGCTGGACCGACTACCCCGGCAACCCGGCCACGGTGGTCCAGCTCGTCAACAACCTGAACCTCACGGTCTCGAACGGCGCGACCTCGTACCAGGGCAACGTCTACAGCGCGTCCGGCACCAACGCCGGCTTCGACCACCGGCGGCTCCACCGACAACCTGAACGTCGAGGAAGCGGTGCGTGGTCAAGGCGCCGGCCGCCGGCATCTGGACGATCAGGATCGACGCCGCGTTCGTCGCCGGTGGCGCCGCAACCGTTCGGGCTCTGCATCACCGGTGGCATCGGCACCACCGCCGGGGCGCTCGCGCTCGATCGCGCGACGCTACGGATCGGCGAGCACCGTGCAGATGAAGGTCACCGACACCAACGCCGGCCCCACGGTCAACGTCACGCTCAGCTCACCGACCGAGCCGACCGGCGAGACCGCCACGCTGACCGGAGCGAACGGCATCTTCACCGGATCGATCCCGCTCTCGCCGTACTCGGGCGGCGTGAGCGACGGCACGCTCCAGGTCTCGCACAACGACCTGATCACCGCCACGTACAACGACGCGTCGCCGGCGTGCCACGATCACCGCGACCGCCAAGGTGGTCATCAATCCGCCGCTGATCACCAACGTCAGCGCGACCAACCAGGGCAACGCCTCGGTGCTCGTGACCTGGACCACCGACGTCAACGCCTCCTCGCAAGTGGCGTTCGGCACCGCCACACCCAACCTGACGACGGCGCTCGATTCGACCGCCGTGCTCAGCCACCAGGTGCTGATCCCGGGTTTGACGGTGAAACCAGACCTACGTCTACGACGCCCTGTCGCGCGACATTCGCGGCAACCTCACGCGCGACGACAACGGCGGGCAGCACTATCGCTTCACGGTGCAGCCGCAGGGCGACCTGCTGCTGATCTACAACGGTCTCGATTTCGAGCGTCCCGAGCGTTACACCAACGCCTTGAACGGGCTGGGCTGGACGTTCGACGTCTGGAAGGGACCGCTGTCCGAGATCCCGCTGGTCGGCAACCAGACCTCCGGGATGCGCTCGTACTTCGCGGTGCTGTGGGAGATGGGGCTCGAGAACTATCCGCCGTTCTCCGACCCCGCGCGGGATTCGGTCACGCGCTATCTCGACGGCGGCGGACGGTTCGCGATCAGCGGGCACGACATCGCCTGGTCGTTCGGCTCCTCGTCCGGCGCCGGCGCCTCGCAGTTCTACACCCCTGAGCGCAACGCCTGGCTCGAGAACACGCTTCACACCCACTTCATCGACGACCGTGCGGGCTGGACCGGCCTCACCGGCGTGGCCTCCGATCCGATCTCGGGCGCCTACACCGGCGGCGTGTCCTACAGCGAGCACCGGAGCGGCGCCTCGGGCGACGAGATCTCGGTGCTGCCGGGCACGGGGACCGCGTCCTACGACTGGCGCAGCGTCGAGGGCATCCCCGACAACTGCGGGTTCCGGTGGGAGAGCGGCGGTCCGCTCGGCACGCCCGGATCCGGGGTATGGGCGGAGCGGTGTCGCGGCTCGCGGCGATGTACTACGAGTGGACGAGCATCGAGGCAGTCAACGACGTCAGCACCCTTCGCCGCGACATCCTCGACAAGACCATCAACTGGCTGCTCGGTCGGCCCAAGCCGACCGTGGTGGTGACCGCGCCCAACGGCGGCGAGAACATCGTCACCGACAACGTCGACATCACCTGGACCGAGTCCGCGGGCGGCGGCGGCTCGATCGCGTCGCGCCGCATCGAGTACTCGCTCGATGCCGGACAGTCGTGGACGTTGATCACCAACAGTCCGGGTCCGAGTCCCTATCACTGGAACCTCGTGCCGGTGCCGAACAGCCGCAAGCGCGCTGGTGCGCGTGCGCGTCACCGACAACGGCACGCCGGCGCTCACCTCCACCGACCCGAGCAACACGGTGTTCTCGATCGTGCGTCCGACCGGCGACGTCCTGGGCCCGGTGGTGCTCGCCGGCTCGGTCCGCAGCACGCCGAACCCGGTCAACAACCAGGCGTCCGCCACCCTGACCGCCACGGTCAGCGAGGTGAACGCGGGCGGCGGTCTGGTCGCCGCGGCGGAATGGTCCTTCGGCGACTCGCCGGCCGCTGCGTGGAGGCTGGCACGCCGATGACCGGCTCGTTCAACACCGCCCAGCAGATCGGCGTAGCGCCGTGCTCGCCACCGCGGGCTTCTCGCTCGGCAACCACGCGCTGTGGGTGCGCGGCCGCGACGACGCCGGGAACTGGGGTCGCGCGAGCTCGCTCAACGTCGTCGTCAACGGCATCCAGCCGGTCTCGGTCGGCGAGACGCCGCGCGTGTTCGAGCTCCGGCAGAACGTGCCGAACCTGATCACCCGCTCGACCGAGATCGTCTACTGCGCTTCCCGAGAAGAGCCCGGTCCGACTCGCCGTCTTCGACGTCCAGGGCCGCGAGGTCCGGAACCTGGTTGCCGAGACCGTCTCCGCCGGCATCCATCGGGTGCGGATGGGATCGGCGCGACGCCGCCGGCCATACGGTCCAGCCGGGGCTCTACTACTACCGGATGGTGACGCCCAAGCAGACGTTCGAGCGGCGGATGGTGGCTCCTCGTTGATCGCCTGACGTCGCGGCGGCGCCGCCGGGTCCACGCCTGGCGGCCGCTGCGCTTCCGGCGAGCGTGGTTGAATTCCTCGACTCCGAATTCGGAGAATGGGCCAGAAGATCCGCGGCGCATGGCGCTGTCGTGGCAGTGGAGCGTATTCCGAAGGAGCCGAACATGGGGCTGGCCGTGAAGACCGCCACCGATCTGGGACTCAAGCGGGCGCAGAACGAGGACAGCGTCGCCACCTGGATCCCGGATGATCCCGCCGAGCGCGGGCGGGGCGCGCTCCTGGTCGTCGCCGACGGGATGGGAGGCTCGCGCGCCGGCGAGGTCGCGAGCCAGCTCACGGTCGACACCGTGGTGAAGACCTACCGCGAGGCTCCGGGCCAGGACGTGCTCGCCGATCTCGAGCACGCCGTCGCCGCCGCGAACCAGATCGTGCACGAGCAGAGCGTCGCCAACCCCGACCTCCGCGGCATGGGCACCACCTGCACCGCGCTCGTGGTCCGCGGCGCGGAGGCGTTCCTCGCGCACGTCGGCGACAGCCGCGCGTACGCCCTGCGCGACGGACGCATCCGCCAGCTCATCGCACGATCACCGCTGGTCGCCCAGCTCGTGCAGAGCCGGCAGATCACGCCCGGAGCAGGCGCGGGTCGACCGCCGTCGCAATCTGGTCACGCGCAGCATCGGCGTGGCCGAGACGGTCGAGATCGACGCCGAGCACGTCGACGGCGCGCTGCGCAACGGCGACACGCTGATCCTCTGCACCGACAGGCTCCACGGTCTCGTGAGCGACGACGAGATCGCCGGCCTCGCCTCGGGCGGCGACCTCGACCGCGCGGCGGAGCAGCTCGTCGATCTGGCCAAGGAGCGCGGCGGGCACGACAACATCTCGCTGATCCTCGCGCGGGTTCAGGAGTCCGAGTCGAAAGGCGCCCGCGCCGGCGCCGCATCGGAATCCTCCGGCGCGGATCGCGGTCCCGCGGCATCCGGCCGGGCCGCGGTGGTGGCGCTCCATCTCTGCAAGGCCTCGCGCGCGCCGCTCCTCGCCGCCGACCGCGTGAACGCGTTGCTCGAGTGCGGACTCGAGGGGGATCGCCACGCGCGGCTCAACAGTCACCGCCAGGTTCTCCTGATGGAGCAGGAAGTGCTGGAGCAGTTCGGTCTCGTCCCGGGCGACGTGCGCGAGCAGGTCACGGTGCGGGGGCTCGATCTCGACGGGCTCGCGTTCGGGGCGCGGCTCAAGGTCGGAGGAGCGGTGCTCGAGATCGCCGGTCCGTGCGCGCGCCGTGCGCGCGCATGGACGAGATCCGTTCCGGCCTGAGGTCGGCGCTCGAGGGTCGCCGCGGTCGCTTCGTTCGCGTCGTCCAGGCCGGCGGGTTCGCGGTCGGCGATCCGTTGGTCGTGGAGACACCGGAGCCGGATCGCCCGCGAGCCTGACGCTCGCGGCGCGATCGAGACCGCGCCGCATCGCGTTTCCCGCGCCGGGAGGGAGCCCTGCAGCGGACCATCCTCACCACCATCCTGCTGGCCGCGGTCGCCGTGCTCGGCACCCTGGTCTCGACGTGGTTCGCGTACGACCGGGTGCGGGCGGCGGTCGAGTCGAGTTCGAGCGGCGCCTGCTGCGCATCGCCTCGACCGCGGCCTCGCAGATCACGCCGGACCTGGTGCGCGAGGTGCGGCGTCTCGGTGACGGGACCGGCGCCTACTCGAGCATCGACGTCCAGCTCGTGACGCTCCGCTCGGCGACCGGGATCGAGGACGCCTCGCTGGTCGACTCGACCGGCATCGCGTGCTGGTCGACGCCACCGCCCCCGGACCTCGAGGAGGGACTCACGAGCGCGCTCGACTCGCTGGCCGGTCCGGCGTTCCGGCGCGCGCTCCGGCGGCCATGCCGCGCTCTCGGGCGTGTTCCGCCGCGACGGCCGGCCACTGCGTGCGGGCTTCGCCCCGGTCCTCAGGCCCGGCGGCGCCACCGGCGCGATCGTGGTGGTGGCCGAGGCGCCTTACGTCGGGGTGCTCGCCGGGCTCGGGCGGACGCTCGGGCTCGTGCTGCTGCTGAGCGCGATCGCGGCACCGCGGTGCTGGCCACGCTGATCTTCCGCCAGGCGGCGTCCGCCGCCCGGCTCGAGCGACGGCTCTCGCGCGCGAGAACCTGCGCCGCGATGGGACGCCTGACGGCAACACTCGCGCACGAGATCAAGAACCCGCTCGCGATCATCCGCGGATCGGCCGAGCGACTGCTCGAGCTCGAGCCCGAGTCCCGGCGGATGGCGCGACTTCGTCATCGAGGAGGCCGACCGGCTGTCGAACACCGTCTCGCGCTACCTGGCGTTCGCGCGCGCGACGACGGGCAGCGGCGAGACCGGCGACGCCGCGGCGGCGCTCGACGCGACGCTCGCGCTGCTCGAGGGCGAGTTCAACGCGCGACGCGTGGTGGTCGATGCGCGGCGCGACGCCGCGCTGGGCCGGCCACGGGTCGCGCTCGACAACGAGTCGCCTGAAACAGGTCTACTTGAACCTGATCCTGAACGCGCTCGAGGCGATGCCCGACGGGGGAAGGCTGACGATCGAGGAGACCGAGCGGGCGCAGCGCATCGAGGTCGGCATCTCGGATCAGGGTCCGGGATCCCGCCGGACGTGCTGAAGCGGCTCGGCACGCCGTTCTTCACCACCAAGGCGAAGGGCTCGGGGCTCGGCCTGTTCCTGAGCCGGCGTCTGGTGCAGGCGGCGGGTGGGGATCTGACGATCGCGAGCGCTCCGGGCCGCGGCACGACGTGCACGGTCTGCGTTTCCGCGCCAGAAAGGATGAGGATTGCGAGTCCTGGTGGTCGATGACGAGATCAGAACGCCGAGCTGACGGCACTCGCCCTCGGCGACGCCGGCCACGAGACCGAGTTCGTCAACGGCAGCGCCGCCGCGCTGAAGCGGATGGAAGCGTCGCCGTTCGAGGCGGTGGTGACCGATCTGCGCATGGCGCCGCCCGACGGCCTCGCCCTGCTCGAGGCAGATCAAGGCGAAGTGGCCCGACACCACGGTCGTGCTGATGACGGCCTACGCCAGCATGGAGACGGCGCGACGCGCGTTGAAGAGCGGGGCGTACGATTACGTCGACAAGAGCGGCGAGTTCCGCGACGAGCTGGCGAGCATCCTCGAGCGCGCCGCACGCGAGCGCCGGCTCGCGGACGACAACCAGCGGCTGAGCGGGACCGTCGATTCGCTCACCAAGGGGCTCACCACCATCATCGGCGAGTCGCGCGCGACTCGGCAGGCGGTCGAGCTGGCGCGCAAGGTGGCGGTCACCGATTCGACCGTGCTGCTGCGCGGTGAGAGCGGCACCGGCAAGGATCTGTTCGCGCGCGCCATCCACTTCTCCAGCCGCCGCGCGGCGGGCCCGTGGGTCAAGGTGAACTGCGGCGCGCTGGCCGAGAACCTGCTCGAGAGCGAGCTGTTCGGCCACGAGCGCGGCGCCTTCACCGGCGCGGTGCGGCAGAAACCCGGCCGCTTCGAGGACGCGCACCACGGCTCGCTCTTCCTCGACGAGATCGCGGAGCTGCCGATGGCGCTTCAGGTGAAGCTGCTCCAGGTGATCGAGGAGAAGCGCTTCACGCGGGTCGGCGGCAACCAGACGATCGAGGTCGACGTCCGCATCATCGCCGCCACCCACCGCGACCTCGAGGAGATGACCGGGCAGCGCCAGTTCCGCGAGGACCTGTTCTTTCGCCTCAACGTGTTCCCGATCCGGCTGCCCGCGCTGCGCGAGCGGCTCCAGGACGATGCCGCCGCTGGTCGAGTTCTTCCTCACGCGTCACGGCATGAGCGCCGACAAGCTGACGCCGCGGGCGCTCGAGGCGCTCGGCCGCTACTCGTATCCGGGCAACGTGCGCGAGCTCGAGCACACGCTCGGAGCGGGCGTCGATCCTCGCTGGCGCCGATCCGATCGACGTCGAGCACCTCTCCTTCGCGCGTCCCGACGCGTCGCTCGCGGCGATCGCCGGCGGCGGGCCACCGGCGTGGGTTCCCGACATTCCGGAGGAGGGCCTGTCGCTCGAGACGCTCGAGCGCGAGCTGATCCTCCAGGCGCTCGAGCGCGCGGGCGGCAACAAGAGCCAGGCCGCGCGGCTGCTCGATCTCACGCGCCGCACGCTCTACTCGCGCATGGAGCGCCACGGCCTCCGCAAGCCCGGCGAGGACCCGGGCGGCGAGGAGAGCGCCGACGACGCCTCGGCGCGTGCGGGGAGCGAGATCGTGAACCTGTTGCGCCTGCTGTTCGACAACCTCGGCCTCAAGCTGGTCGCGCTGCTGCTCGCGCTCCTCGTCTACCTCAACGTCTACACCGAGCGGCCCGCCACGATGGTGGTGTCGTTTCCGATCCAGCTCACCGATCTTTCCGATTCGCTCGCGATCTCGGGACCCGCGCCGGCCGCGGTCCAGGCCGAGCTGCGCGGGACCGGCAAGCAGCTCATTCGCCTGTGGCTCACCGAGCCGCGGTTCAAGATCTCGCTCGCCGGGATCGGCCCGGGACGCTTCGAGCGCCACGTGAGCATCGACGATCTGCCGCTCATGCCGGCGGACAAGCTCAAGGTCGAGCGACTCGTGAACCCCGAGCGCATCGATCTCCGGATCGAGCACAAGCTCGAGCGGCGCGTGCCGGTCGCCGCGCGTGTCACCGGCGTCCCGCGGTCGGGGTCGACGTGGGCCGGGGATGTCGTGGTCGACCCGGCGTGGGTGGTCGTGCGCGGACCGCATCACGCCGTCGCCGCGCTCGACAGCGTGAGGCTCGCGACGGTGCGCATCGCGGGAGCCGCGACAGCGTTCACACGCGCGTCGGGCCGATCGGAATGCCGGACTGGACCACCATCGACCCGCCCGAGGTCTTGGTCACCGTTCCGATCGTCCGGGGGCCGTGACCTCGATCTCGTCGCGACGGTTCGTGTCACTCCGGGAAATAAAAGCGCCCCGGGCCAGAGACCCGGAGCGCCGAGGGTAGAACATGGGCGGGGTGAGTAAGCCGCGCCGGAGATGGCAGGCTAGGCTGGGTAGGACGCGACTTTGCTGCGCCCCGCCAACCTGGAACATCCGCAAGCCATATGCCACGAAGGGGTGCGTGCACGATCGCCCTCTCATCACTCGCCGTGACAACGCGCCGTCGATGTCGCGAATCGGCACCGGGCAATATGGCATGCCTCGCGGTCTGCGATCCGCACGTCGCGAAAGCGAGCGCTGCACGATCGGTTCGGACGGCGACGATCGCGCGCGCAGCGTCCGCGATACCGAATGAAAACCTCGTCGTGGTGCTTGACAGGTTGGGGGCTCGCGCTAACCTTGGTTCACAGTAGTGGACGTCGGGCGTGGAGTCCTTGCTCCCCCTCGACTCCCCGGCCGGCACCCCCGAGCAAACCCCGGGCGCTAATTCTCCCCAGGACGACCCCAGGACCCATTCGAACACTTACGTTTCACGGCTCGCTCGACTGCATCAGGCCCGATGAGACTCATGGTCCGCCGTTGACCTTGTCGTAGGACGCACACCACATCACCGCACGAGAAACGCACCCGCTTCATCTCTGGACCAGCGGAGGGTCCGGATCCAACCGATCGATCTCGATACGGCGCCGCTCGGCACCTCGAGCGGAGTAGGCCGCAAACCTCCAGAGGCGAGAAACGCGATGGAAACGCAAGCCACCCAGACCATGGAGCTGACCGAGCTCAAGGGCAAGACCATGTCCGAGCTCCTCAATCTGTCACAGGAGCTCAACATCCAGGGCACGAGCGGCCTGCGCAAGCAGGAGCTCATCTTCAAGATCCTGGAGGCCCAGACCGAGAAGAACGGCCTGATCTTCGCCGAGGGCGTGCTCGAGATCCTGCCCGAGGGCTACGGGTTCCTGCGCTCGCCGACCTACAACTACCTGCCGGGACCGGACGACATCTACGTCTCGCCGTCCCAGATCAAGCGCTTCGACCTGCACACCGGCGACACGGTTTCCGGTCAGGTGCGTCCGCCCAAGGAGGGCGAGCGGTACTTCGCGCTGCTGCGCGTCGAGGCGGTCAACTTCGAGAGCCCGGAGGCGGCCAAGGACAAGATCCTGTTCGACAACCTGACGCCGCTCTATCCGCAGGAGAAGCTCAACCTCGAGACCAAGGACCGCTGCATCGAGACGCGGATCATCGATCTCCTGTGCCCGATCGGCAAGGGCCAGCGCGCGCTGATCACCTCGCCGCCCAAGGCCGGAAAGACGATCCTGCTGCAGAAGATCGCCAACGCGATCACCGAGAACCATCCCGAGGTGCTGCTCATCGTGCTCCTGATCGACGAGCGGCCCGAGGAAGTGACGGACATGCAGCGCACGGTCAAGGGCGAGGTCGTGTCCTCGACGTTCGACGAGCCGGCCGAGCGCCACGTCCAGGTCGCCGAGATGGTGATCGAGAAGGCCAAGCGGCTGGTCGAGCACAAGCGCGACGTCGTCATCCTGCTCGACTCGATCACGCGCCTCGGGCGCGCCCACAACACCGTCGTGCCGCACTCGGGCAAGATCCTCTCGGGCGGCGTCGACGCCAACGCGCTCCAGCGTCCCAAGCGCTTCTTCGGCTCGGCGCGCAACATCGAGAACGGCGGCTCGCTCACCATCATCGCCACCGCGCTGATCGAGACCGGCTCGCGCATGGACGAGGTGATCTTCGAGGAGTTCAAGGGCACCGGCAACAGCGAGCTCGTGCTCGACCGCAAGATCTCCGACAAGCGCATCTTCCCGGCGATCGACATCAACCGCTCCGGGCACGCGCAAGGAAGAGCTGCTCATGGCGCCCGACATGCTCCAGCGGGTCTGGGTGCTCCGCAAATTCCTGAACGAGCTCAGTCCCGTCGAGGCGATGGAGTTCCTGATCGGGAAGATGTCGGACACCAAGACCAACAAGAAGTTCCTCGAGAGCATGAACCAGTAGCGGGCTTTCCCGCTCCGGCTTCGAGCACAGAGAATCGACCGTGAGTCTCCGGGACGCCGCGGTGCTGGTGCCGGTGTATCGCGATAGGTCCGGCGATCTTAGGATCGTGCTGATCCGGCGCGGCGAGCGGGGCATGCACGGCGGCCAGCTCGCGTTCCCGGGCGGGAAGCCGGACCCGAGCGACGACACGATGCTCGACACCGCGCTGCGCGAGGCCAACGAGGAGATCGGGCTCACGATCGACGCGATCGAGATCCTCGAGGCGCTGCCCGTGTTCGAGACCCTCACGACGGGATTCCGGATCGCGCCGTTCCTCGCGCGCATCCGCCCGCCGGACCGCTGGCAGGTCGCCGAAGGCGAGGTCGCCGAGGTGATCGAGCCCCGGGTGGTCGATCTGCTCGCGCCGGGAGTCCACGACGAGGCGGTCGAGCACCATCCGACCTGGCCCGGTCCGAGGAAGATCTCGTTCTACCGCATCGGCCCGCACCGATTGTGGGGCGCGAGCTACCGGATCCTCCACCCGCTGCTCCCGCGGCTCGCGGCCGGAGCGTGGGAGGTGTGACCCGACCGCTTGACGGATCCGTCACACTCATCACCACGCGGCGACGCAGTCCGGTAGAGCCCTGATCGCACGAGACGCGCCGTGGCCGCGCGGCGCGGTCGTGCGGAACCCAGCGAGACGCTCGCCGCGTTCCCGGGATCACCGTCACCCCACGCCGTTGAATGGAGGCCGCCCATGTTCTCCGTCCGGATCATGCGTCTGTTTCTCGCGTCCCCGCTGTTGCTGGTCGCGACGCTGTGCGCCGCGTCGCCGCCGGATCTCGATCTCGAGAACCACGGCGGGCGCTGTCCCCGCTGGACCGTCGACGATCTCATCGCCTCGCCGTCACCCTACGCGCTCGGTCATCGCGGGTACGGCACCAATCTCGGCGAGGATCCGAACCGTCCGATCGAGAACACGCTGCCGGCGTTCCGCCGCGCGTTCCACGACGGTATCCGCGTGGTCGAGCTGGATCTGCAGGAGACCGCCGACGGGAAGATCGTGGTGATCCACGACGACGTGCTCGCGGACTCGACCTGCATCAGCGTCGTGAGCTGGAGACGGCTGCACCGGGAGCGGCCCGAGATCCCGCTGTTCCGGACCGTGCTCCAGTCGCTCCGCCACTTCAGCCGCTCGCGCGAGCTGAGCGGGATCGTCTTCGCCGAGATCAAGGTCCCGGTGCCGTTCTGCGACGACGCGAACACGTCGGAGCAGTCGGCGGTCCGCGAGTCCCGCCTGGTGCGGGAGGTGGTCACGGAGATCCGCGCGGCGCACATGGAGGACCAGGTGATCCTGAACTCCGGCTCGCCCACGATCCTCCCGGCACGTCGCCGTCCAGGCGCCCGAGATCGCGCGGGCGCTGACGCTGAACGTGCTCCAGCTGCTGCCACCGGCGGTGGTGGAGCAGGTCACCGGTCTTCCGGTCGTCCAGATCCCGAAGAACGACTTCGGGCTGTCCTGGTACAACGTCGGCCACGTCGCGCGGCTGCCGGCGTTCCCTTCGTTCCCGGGCTTCGTCGGCATCTCGCTCGCGGTCGGCTCGCGGGCGGTGTCGGTCGACGAGCGGGTGCTGCTCCAGGCCGGCGCGAACGCGCCGGCGCTGGTCCAGGGACTCCACGGCGCGGGCCTCGAGGCGATCGTCTGGACCATCGAGAACGCGCAGGAGTGGGGCTTCATGGCCCAGGCGGGCGTCGACGGCATCACCACCAACGACATCGCGCTCGGTCTCGCGAGCCAGGCGCCGCTGCCGGCGCTGGTCGCGTGCCGCGGCGACGGCGATGACGATGGCGACGAGGATGACGATCACGGCGGCTGCCGCCCCGGCAAGAAGGGACGCGGCGGTCGCGAGGACGACGCATCCGCCGTCGTGGCGCTCGCGAGCGTCGAGCCCGATCGCGCCTTTCCGAACCCGTTCACGCGCAGCATGGAGTTCGCCTACACCGTGTCGGGAGGCGCTCAGCCGGTCGAGCTCGGCATCTACGACCTCGCCGGCCGGCTCGTACGCGAGCTGACCCAGGGCGAGCGGGACGCGGGGCGTCACCAGGTTTCATGGGACGGCACCGACGGCTCGGGCGGCCGGGTCGGGCCCGGAGTCTTCTTCCTCCGCGGCATGGTGGGCGCTCGAAGCGTGGGAGTGCGCCTGTTGCACGTGCGGTAACGCGTCGAGACACACACGCGGTCCCGGGTGATGCGCCCGGGACCGCGACGTCTTTGACGAATCCCGGCGGCGGGGTTTGGAATCTCATTCGTCTTCGGGCATACTGCCTGGCCGCATTTGAACCGCGGAGACCCAGTCGAGGTCTTCCGCCCGCTGGATTCCGGGCGTCCGGAGAGTCCCGGTCGCGTTCGGGATCGTCAGGGAAAGGATCGAGAGTCATGAAAGCCGGCATTCACCCCGTCTACAAGCCCACGCGCATCGTCTGCGTGTGCGGCAACGTGATCGAGACGCGCTCGACGGTCGAGAAGGACGAGCTGCACGTCGAGATCTGCGCCGCTTGCCATCCGTTCTTCACCGGCAAGCAGAAGCTGATGGACAAGGCCGGCCGCGTCGAGCGGTTCCGCCGCCGTTACGCCAAGCCCGAGCCCGCCAACACGCAGTAGCGACGTCTACCGGCTCCCGCGGCACCCCCGCGGGAGCTTTTGCATCGGAGCAGCCGTGCCGTTTCTTCCGGTCGGAGGCCAGGCCGTCATCGAGGGCGTGATGATGCGATCGCCCTCGAAGATCGCGGTTGCCGTGCGCCGCGGGGACGGCGGCGTGTCGCTGATGGAGAAGCCGTTCGTCTCGCTCACGCGGCGCGTTCGCGTGCTCGGGCTGCCGGTGGTGCGCGGCGCCATCTCGCTGTTCGAGACCCTCTACCTGGGCATCGTCGCGCTCAACTACAGCGCCGACGAGGCCAGCAAGGGCGAGAACGAGACCCACGGCGCCAAGCCGACGCTGCTGTTCGCGGGGCTCCAGATCCTGACCGTGATCGTCTCGCTCGGCATCGGCGTGCTGCTGTTCGTGGTGCTGCCGGCGCGGCTCACCGCGTGGCTCGGGTTCCAGGACCGGATCCGATTCGGCCTGGTCGACGGTCTGTTCCGGCTGGTCGCGTTCGTCGGCTACCTGCTGCTGATCAGCCAGTGGAAGGAGATGGCCCGCGTGCTCGGCTACCACGGCGCGGAGCACAAGGCGATCCATGCGATCGAGAACCGCGCGCCGCTCACGCCCGAGAGCGTCCAGACGTTCAGCCGCTTCCACCCCGGTGCGGAACGTCGTTCCTGTTCCTGGTGGTGGTGGTGAGCGTCGTCGTCTTCATGCTGATCGGGAAGCCGCGCGGGATCGGCGACCATCTGCTGCGCGTCGCGTGCATGCCGCTGATCGCGGGCGTGGCGTTCGAGTTCATCCGGCTCTCGGGCAAGTACGCCGACCGTCCGATCGTGCGCGCACTGGTGTGGCCGGGCATGCAGTTCCAGCGTTCTCACCACTCGCGAGCCCGATCTCACCATGTGCGAGGTCGCGATCTCGGCGCTCGAGCACGTGCGCGGCGACGAGACCGTGATCGCGCTCGAGCGGGCCTCCGCACCGGCGGCGGCCGAGGTCGCGTTCATCCAGTGAGGGGGCTCCCGTGTGGGACGCGCTGAAGACGGTGGAGGAGCGATACGGCGAGCTGACGCGACTGCTCGGAACCGTCGAGGTGGCGAGCGATCCCCGCAAGCTGCGCGAGATGTCCAAGGAGCGCGCTTCGCTCGAGCCGACGGTCCACGCGATCGAGGAGCATCGTCGCGTCTCCCGCACGCTGGCGGACGACCGTAAGGCCGCCGATTCGGGTGACGCCGAGCTGGCCGAGCTCGCCCGCTCCGAAATTCCGGAGCTCGAGCAACGGCTCGGCGATCTCGAGGGCGAGCTCAAGAAGCTCCTGCTGCCGCGCGACCCCGACGACGACAAGAACGTCATCATCGAGATCCGCGCCGGGACGGGAGGCGACGAGGCCTCGCTGTTCGCCTCCGACCTCTACCGCATGTACTCGAAGTACGCCGAGCGCCGGGGGTGGAAGCACGAGGTGCTTAGCTCGAGCCTGTCCGAGGTCGGCGGCTACAAGGAGGTCATCATCACGCTCTCGGGCGAGGGCGTGTACCGCGAGATGAAGTTCGAGAGCGGCGTGCACCGCGTGCAGCGCGTGCCGGACACCGAAGCGTCGGGCCGCATCCACACCTCGGCCGCCACCGTCGCCGTCCTCCCCGAGGTCGAGGACGTCGACATCGACATCCAGGAGAAGGATCTCCGCATCGACGTCTACCGCGCCGGCGGCCCCGGCGGGCAGGGCGTCAACACCACCGACTCGGCGGTTCGCATCACCTACATTCCCACCGGTCTCGTCGTCACCTGCCAGGACGAGCGCTCGCAGATCAAGAATCGAGCGAAGGCGATGAAGGTGCTGAGGGCGCGGCTCTACGACCAGAAGCTCCAGGAGAAGCAGGCCAAGTACGCCGCCGAGCGCAAGTCGCAGGTCTCGACCGGCGACCGCAGCGCCAAGATCCGCACCTACAACTTCCCGCAGGGCCGCGTCACCGACCATCGGATCAACTTCACGCTCTACCGTCTGCCCGAGGTGATGGAAGGCGACCTCGGCGAGATGTCGGACGCGCTCACCGCCGCCGATGCCAGCGAGCGCCTCGCGGCACTCGGCTCGGGAGACGGCAAGGCTGCATAAGGTGGCGATCCGCATCGTGGACGCGCTGCGCCGGGCGCGCGAGCGCCTGGCCGCGGCGGGGCGCGAGTCGGTGGAGAGCGACGCCGCCGAGCTGGTGAGCCGCCTGCTCGGACTCGAGCGCGGCGATCTCCATCGGTCGCCGGAACGCACCCTCAGCTCCGAGGACGAAGCCCGCCTCGCCGCCTGGCTCGAGCGCCGTGCCGCCGGCGAGCCGGTGCAGTACGTGACCGGGCGCGCGGCGTTCCGGAGCCTCGACCTCGCGGTCGACCGGAGCGTGCTGATCCCGCGCCCCGAGACCGAGGGCCTGGTCGAAGCGGTGCTCCAGACGCTGCTCGGGGAGGCCGCGCGATGGCCAACCCGCGTGTGCTCGATCTCGGCACCGGCTCGGGCGCGATCGCGCTCGCGATCGCCGCCGAGCATCCGAGCGCTCGCGTGCTGGCCACCGACGCGAGTGCCGCGGCGCTCGAGACGGCGCGCCGCAACGCCGCAGCCCTGGGGCTCGACGAGCGCGTGCGGTTCGCCGCCGGCGACTGGTTCGAGGCGGTCGCGGCCGACGAGCGCTTCGAGGTGGTGGTGTCGAACCCGCCCTACATCGCCACCGCGGAGTGGGACGTCCTGCCCGAGGACGTGCGGTCGTTCGAGCCCGCGACGGCGCTGTTCTCGGGCGCGAGCGGCCTCGACGCGCTGCGCGAGATCATCGACGAGTCGCCGCGGTATCTCGTCGCCGGCGGACTGCTCGCGCTCGAGCTCGCCGAGTGGCGGGCCGCCGAGGTCCAGGCCTGGCTCGACGGGGCGCACGACTGGACGGAGGTGCGGCTGCTCGACGATCTCGCCGGCCAGCCGCGCATCCTGCTCGCGCGCCGCGAGCGCGGCCCGGCGATTGCTCCCGCGCAGTGGAGCGAGGAGCGCTGACCGCCTAGTGGCTGTAGTGCGAGTCCATCTCGCCCGCGCGGATCGCGACCTTGAGCGCGTTCGCCTTGGGCGGGATCGGACAGTTGTAGTGGTCCGAGAACGCGCACGCGGGGTTGTAGGCGAGATTGAAGTCGAGGACGAAGCGCCCGTCGGGGAGCGGCTCGGCGTCGACGTACCGTCCCACCGGATAGGTCTCCTTGCCGGTGGTCGCGTCGCGGAAGAACACGCCGAAGTCCTTCTCGCCGACGCCGGGTTCGAGCAAGGCGCGTGGCCTCGAGACGGCAGGCGGTCTTGCCGACCATGAAGTCGAACCAGCCGATCCGCGCCGCGCGCCGAGCGTTGCCGCGCGTGGACATGATGGTCACCGTGTCCGGCTTCGATTTGGCGGTGAGCGGCAGCAGGTAGCGGTACTTGAGGTCGACCGGGAAGTACTTGAGCCCGTGATACTCGCTGGAAGCGCGGGCTCTGCGGATCGAAGACGATGATCGCGGGGAAGCGCTGGTGCGAGAGCCGGAGCGTGTAACGGCCGACGCCGATGCTGCTGGGACCCAGCGTCGCACTCCGTGTCTCGACGTCCTTCACCCGGAAGCGCGCGGCGGGATCCACGCCCTCGACGTGGAACGAATCGCCCGACGACCGTCACGCGCAGATGCCGCGGCGCGATCGCCGGATCGTCGATCGGGACGTCGTTCGACGGATCGCGTCCGACCGTCAGCGTGCGCTGGTCCTCGAAATCCTTGCGCAGCACGGTGGCGAGGTAGGAGGTGGGCTGCGACTCCAGCCACTTCTCGGTCCCCGGCGCGGTCGGCCTGGATCTTCCTCGTGATCGTGTCGGCGGCGGCGGGATCGAGTGCGGTGGGTCCGGCCGGCGTCACGGCGAGGACGGCCAGCGTCGCGAACATGAGGTGCATGGTGCAATCTCCGTTGCAGGGCCAGGAGCGAGCCAGCGGGCGTTCGTCGCGGAACGCACGCCGGCCATGATACGACAGGGTCGGCGGGCCCGACCACGGGGCCGCGTCCGGCAGGCCGCCACGCGCCGACGCGGGTGCGGTGTCGCGCACGAGCGCCGGACCGTCCGGCGGGCCTCGCGGAATCGTGCGTGACGGCGCGAAGTTGATTCGGCAGCACTCCCCGCCGATAATCCGGAGCAGCCTCACCGATCCCGCTTCAGTGTCCGCCCGCGGCATCACGAGCGGGTCAAAGGAGAGACACCCGCCGATGGCCACGGAAACCCGCACGCGTCGCGATCGCACGTCCGAGGCGGACGACACCACGAGCCCGAGCACGAACATGGACGCACTCATCATTCGAGGTGGCAAGAAGCTCAGCGGGCGCGTCGAGATCAGCGGCGCCAAGAACGCCGCACTGCCCGGTCATGGCGGCGACGCTGCTCGCGCCGGGAGTCCACACGCTGCGCAACGTTCCGCAGCTCTCCGACACCCGGACGATGGCGCGCGTGCTCGAGCAGCTCGGCGCCCGCGTCGAGTTCCGCGGCTCGCGTCTGCACGATCGACACCACCAACGTCGACTCGGTCGAGGCGCCGTACGACCTGGTGCGCACCATGCGCGCGAGCATCTACGTGCTCGGCCGCTGCTCGCGCGCTTCGGCGCGGCGCGCGGTCTCGCTGCCGGGAGGCTGCGCGTGGGGCCCGCGACCGGTGAACCTCCACATCGAGGGCCTCGACGCGATGAAGCGCCAAGCTCGAGATCGACCACGGCTACATCGTCGGCCAAGGACGTGAAGCTGCGAGGGCGTGCCCTTCCACTTCGACGACCGTCTCGGTCGGCGCCACCGCGCAGCTGATGATGGCCGGCGACGCTCGCCGAGGGCACGCACCGTGCTCGAGAACGTGGCGATCGAGCCCGACATCACCGCGCTCGGCGAGGTGCTGGTCCAGTCCGGCGCCGCGCATCCAGGGCTCGGGTCGCGCCGGCTCACCATCGAGGGCGTGAAGCAGCTCCAGCCCTTCGACGCGACGATCATTCCCGGATCGCATCGAGGCGCGCGACCTTCCTCGCGGTCGCGGCGATCACCGGCAGCTCGATCACGCTCGAGCGCTGCGGAGCCGATGGACATGGCGGCGGTCGTGCACAAGCTCGAGCAGGCGGGATGCGAGGTGCTGCCCGAGACCGACAGCCATCACGATCACGCGGTCCGTCGCGTCCGGCGGCGGTGGACGTCAAGACCATCCCGCACCCCGGTTTCCCGACCGACATGCAGGCTCAGATGATGGCGGTGTGTCGGTCGCCGACGGGCACCAGCGTGATCACCGACACCGTCTATCTCGACCGCTTCACGCACGTCCCCGAGCTGGTGCGGCTCGGCGCCGACGATCCGGCTCGAGCGCAACGCGGCGATCGTCAAGAGCGTCGAGAGCCTCCAGGGCGCGCCGGTGATGGCGACCGACATCCGCGCCAGCGCGGCGCTGGTGCTGGCGGCGCTGGCCGCCGAAGGCGAGACGCGCATCTCGCGCATCTACCACCTCGACCGCGGCTACGAGGCGCTCGACCAGAAGCTGGTGAAGCTCGGCGCCAGCATCGAGCGCGCGAGGGACTGACCGACCCGAGGCCGCGGCGGCGACGATCGTTCACGCGCCGGCTCAGCACGGTGTTCTTGCCGGCGCGGACCTCGACGCCGTCGAACGCCAGGAAGCCTGGCGCGTCGCCGCGACGGCCCGAACAGATCCACCTCGATCCGGGTAGCGTCCGGGTTCGGGGTCCAGGCTCGTGACCAGGATCTGGCCCGGGAGCGCGGACCAGCATCGCGTGTCGCCGACTCGGTGAGCACTCCGGCCAGGTTGACGAGCTGCTTCGCGACCTGCGCCTCGTCGGACTTCCCTTGATCGACGCGGGTGGCGAGGTACTTGAGCAGCGCCCGCGTCACCGCGCGCAGCAGGATCGCGCCACGATCCTCCTCGAAGCTCTTGGTGGCGAGGACCTCGAGGTTGGCCGCGCGCGTCGCCTCCGCCATCGCCTCGTCGTCGGCAGCACCGGCGCTGTCCGACCGCACCGCGTAGACCCGGGCGAACCTACGCTGGCGGGAGTGGTGCGCAGCTCCGGCAGCGCGATCTTGAGCCAGTACTGATCTCGAGGTCGTGTCCGGAATGCCCGAATCATCGCGTCGCGTGCACAGCTTGCGGGCGTAGGCGTCGCGGTCCATGTGCTCGGTGATCTCGTCCTGAAGATCGGCAGCACCAGACTGTTCTCGACCTTGGTCGGAACGCGGTCGCACTCGAGGAAGACGGTGAGCGTTCGGCTCGCCCGGGTCGCGACGCATCCTCCGTCTGGCGCCCATGCGCTCGGCATCCGACGTCTTTGCCCAGCGCGCGGGCGGTCGCCGCGGCATCGCAGACCAGCCGCGCCGGCATCTCGGCGCCGTAAGTCGGATCCGTGGGCGCGATACGACTCGAGCGCGACCCGGTACGAGACGTCGGCGTCGGCGAGGTTCCCGGTCATCGCGTAGATCCTCGCGGTCAGGTACTGGAGGAAGGGATCGTCGGCGTAGAAGGATCCTCCGGCGTCGCGGGATGACCTGCAGCCGGTGATTGAGCCGCCGGCACTTCGACCACGGCCTCGTCGAGGCACCGTCGAGAGCGCCAGGTAGTTCATGATCTTTGTAGTAGTGGACAGAAGGTCGGCGCTCGAAGCGTTCGCCGCGGTATTCGAGCAGGCAGTCGCCGATCAGCAGCGACCCGACACTCCTTCGAGATACTCTTTGGTGTAGAGGTCCTCGAGCAGGTCCTCGGCGCGATCGAGCGCCTCGTTGCTCGCGGTCCAGTCCCCCGCCTCGTGCAGCAGCAGCCCGCGCCGCATAGAGGTAGAGCAGGCGCGAGCGTCCGTTGTCGAGCGACGAGAGGCGCGCGAGCGCCGTCTCGGTCGAAGACGGCGGCGCCTGCGCCCGAGCCCCGCGGCGGCAGCCATTGAAACCAGGGCGACGAGCCCGGCCGCCGCGATCGACGATGCTCGTGTGGAGTCCCGGAGGCCTTCGTCGGAACCCCAGAGACGAGGGCACGCCATCAGAATCGGTAATCTTGGCCTTCGGGTGCGTGATCAGCTTCTTGATCTTCTCTTCTGCCCGAAGGCAGACCTTCGTCGGTCTCGATGTTCTGCCAGGTTGAGATCGACCTGATGGGAACACCGCCGCTTCTTGCCCTTTGTCCTGGTCGGTGATCGTGTTGATGGATCCGCCCATGATGTAGTCGGCCCCGTGCTCCTTTGCCCCACTCCTTCACGGTTTTGCTTGGCTGGCGTTGTCCTGCTGGTGATCCGCCCGCTCGCCGCGGACCTGCTTCGCGCTCCCCGGCGCTCGCCACCTCATCTCGACCTCGCCTGAGCCGACGGAAGGCGCGCCTCGATGTCGCCGATGAAGGTCCCGACCGCGGTGATGTGCTCGGAGCTGTTGTTCTAGCCCACGCCGACGATCACGGTGGGACGTGCTTGTCGCCCCGCTCGCCGCGTGCCGGTCGATCCATCGGTCGTCGAGGCAGTCGTCGATCATCGTCGGCAGACCAGACGCGAGTCGGTGTCGTTCCAGTGACCGGAGAGGTCGGTCACCGAGTCCTCCGGGATGCGCTGCACGTGCCTGGGCCGCACGAAGCAGCACGAGCGAGGGAACGAGCCAGAGTACCGCGATCGACAGCCACCTCAGGCGTTGCATGGGAGTACCTCGGGTGAACGGCAGCGGCGTCAACGGCTCGCCTCGCCGACTGGCGTTCACGACGAACCCATTCACCGGAGCCGCCGATTGAAGCCGGTGGCGGCGTTGTGGGCGCGCTCACGTTGCTGCCGGAGAACGGCGTCTCAACGCACCGACCACCACCGCCGCCAGTGCTCGGCTGGACCAGCTTCACGATCGAGTAGATCAACGCGCGCCGTTGAAGAACAGATGGCGCAGGCCCTCGCCGTCCGGCAGCGTAAGTCTGACCGGCACCGGGGATCACGACCGAGGAAAGAGCGCCGCGGGCGTGCGCGGCAGCTCACCGACCTCGCGGACAGCACCGCCAGCCGCCGCCGCCTCGCCCCCGGGTCGGTCGTGATGCCCTGCTGGAAGCAGTCGTGCGCCACGGACCGATTGCCGCGGGCGAGGGCGGAGAGACCGAGCAATCCAGGCGCGCCCGCGCGGTCGCGTCAGGCGGGGCTCCGTCGTGATCGCATCGCCGTTCGTGGCGGCGGCGCCGCGGCGTCCCCGCGACGCCGCCGGCGACGCGCGTCATCAGCGACGATCACCAGGTTGAGCGGCACGCGCCGCTGCCATGACGGTAATCGCGGCGCTCCGAACCACCGGTCATCGCCACCGCGCTCAGAGACTCGGGCTCGGCGACCGCCCACGACTCGGCGGCGAACCGGCAGGCGCCATTTGCGGCCGCGGCGCACCACGCCTCGGCACTCGGCGGTCCCGGCGAGGTGGCGCGCCGGAGCTCGGTGGCGGCGCGGTCGCAGTCGCCCTCGCGCGCGCGGAAGCGGCGAATCGATCTGAACGAACGGCAGGCAACGATCCGCGATCGGGCTCGGCTCCGGCGGCGCTAAAGGCCGGGGCGCGCGGGCGTCGGGTCGGCGGCACGCCCGCGACGGCAGATCGATCATCCGTCCGTTGGTGGCCCGAGCGTAGAAGCTGAGGAGCGATCGCAGCGGATCCAGCCGGTCGGCGGCGCGCGCCGTCCCGGCGACGCGCCCGTACCGCTCGATCGCCTCGAGCGCGTACTGAGCGCAGCTCGGCTGGAAGCGGCAGCGACCGTGGCGCAGCGACGACAGGTAGCGCGCTGATAGAAGCGGATCGTCGGCTCGATGCCACTCAGCTCGCCGGCGGAAGGCGTCGTGGGACGCCTCGCCGCGCGAACACCGCCGGCGCGAGCGCCAGCGCGCACGAACGCGACGAGGGTCAGCGCACCGCCCCGGCAGACCGGCGAGCGCGCGAAACACGGTGACTCACGACCTAAGTGCCGCTATCCGAACGTCACGCCGGCGTTGGTGCCGAAGATCGTCTGGTGGTCGATGTGAAGTCGATGGTCAGCGACTTCTGCTCCTCCGATTCAGGATCCCGGCGCGCACCAGGAAGCCCAATGCGCGGTCGCGTGCTCGATCCGCCGGGCGAGACCAGGCTGCCGCGTCTCCTCTCCCACTCGCCTGCGACAGCGCCTCGTCCGCTCGCCGAAATGATGACCGAGCTGTCGCCGGATCGATCGTCACGTAGCGCATGTGCGATTCCTGTTTCACCAGCGGGGGTCGGGGAGCCCCCCAGTGGAACACCATCAGCGACCGATCACACGTACTGCCCGATCCGCCAGCCGAAGTCGAGGATCTGCAGCTTCAGAGCTGGTCGGAAGTGATGCCTCGCCGTCTCTGGAAATCGAAATCGGGCGTTCCGTTCAGGGGGCGCCGTAGTCAGCGCTCGGTGGGCCGAAACGACGCGCCAGCGCCAGAGATGCGTGAGGCGAAGGCCATGAGCCGCCGACTCTTTTCGTCCGTCAGAGATCCTGCGGACCACACCCGTAATACCGGTGGCGCTCAGCAAGAGTGATCGACTTCAGCCGCTGGGTTCCGAACAGTACGTGAG
>ERZ1370068.1898-contig-1185_pt1 | contig 119368 bp, 147 predicted proteins | sample MGYA00561227_ERZ1370068 | MGnify/ENA primary metagenome ERZ1370068 (study PRJEB38410, sample SAMEA6850437) | metagenome | study: Metagenomic assessment of the ecological functions of the soil: analysis of the soil microbiota associated with the...
TCAGTTACGTATTGCTCAATGATCTCGTCGGCGTCGACCGCGAGCGCCGTGATCTCGCTCTAGGGTCGGCAGCACGATGCCGCCCGGTACCCGAAACCGGCATCGAGCATGCCGGCGTCGTCGTAGGCGACGAGCACGCTGTCCGACGAGCAGGCGGACGTGCTCCCGGCGATCACGAGTCGTCCAGACGGCAACCGCATCGATCGCTGTCGCGTCGTCGCTGAGTCCCGCTGGGCACGTCGGTCAGCGTTCCTGCCGCCGGTGCCGAAGGTCGGGTCGAGCGTGCCCGTGGCGTCGAAGCGCGCGATCGCGAGCTGTCGTGCCAGGGGAAGCGACCGCGTGCCCGGCGACGACGACATTGCCGTCGGGAGCGATCAACGCGGTTCGTACAGCCCTGGCCGCCAGTCCCGAAGTCCGCAGTCGCATGGCCGGCGGTCCCGAAGCTCGTGTCAACCGTCCCGGTGTCGTCGTAGCGGACGACGTCGAAACCGTCACGACCGCGAGCGGATCTTGCCGTCGCCTGGATGAGGACCGCGGTCGGTCTCGTGCTTCCGTCCGTGGTCGACGATGACGCCGTCACCGTCGAAGGTCGGGTCGTAGTCGCCGGGCGCAGGCGCGTTGCGGAGCGGGCGACGACGAGGCTTGCGAGGAGTAGGCCGACGGCGAGCGGACGCGATGAGCGGGGCATGCACGGCACGGCACGGATCCTCCGCGGCGCACCGTCGCCCGGAGCGCGTCGGCCGCTGTCAACCGAAAAGCGCGGCGTGCGGCCGAAACTGCGCCGACGCCCTCGACGCGCCTCTGGTCAACGCGGCGCGCGCGGTGCTCGGACGTCGCTCGGGAACTTGGCGTCGCTCCGCCGCCAGCTGCTCGAGCCACTCCGCGCCGAGGAGGACGCGCGCCGCCGCGCGACGGCATGGGCGCGCCGCCGCCGGCGTCATGCGCGAGCGTCGTCTCGGGCGGCGCGCCGGTCGGCGCCCCGCGGCCGACGACGAACCCGGCGCCAGCATCGCGGTCCGGACCACCGTCGACGCCGAGTAGGTGAAGAGCTCGGTGTCGTGCGTCGCCGCACGTCGGCGAACACGCGCTCGAAGCACTCGAGCGTCCACATCGGGTGTCGGTCTTGGCGGAGAACGGATCCGTAGAAGATGCACGTCCGGCGTCGGCGGCGCTCGGCGAGGTGCTGGCGGAAGTCGCCCTCGAAGAGCGTCCAGACGAGCGGGCGCGATCTCCGACCGCCACTCGCCGAAGCGCAGCACGTGGCTCGGCGCGGGATGGTGCAGGTGCGGAAACCTGACGCGCGTGGCGGAGCGCGAGCCGCAGCGACGCGACGTCGTGCTCGAAGCTCACCACGTGGAGCGGCGTCGCGCCGGCGCCGTCGCAGCGTCTCGCAGGCGCGGACCGGCCGCCATCGCGTTGTGCGCGGCGCCCATGCCGACGTCCCACACGACCAGCGGCGCCGCCGCTCGGCTCGCGCGATGCGCTCGACGAGACGCGATTGCTCGACGTAGAGCGCGTTGCGCTTCGAGCGCCGGGATCGATGCCCGCGTGCATCATCTCGCCCGAGGCACGGTGGACGATGCTCGCGTGGCCCTCGGCGGACTCGTGGATCGCGAAGCGCTCGAGCGCGCTGTCGTTCCGACCGCGCCGGCGGCGCGGCGTCGGCGACCGGCGGGTTGTCGTCGTCGGCGCGGGCGAGGACGCAGGCGCTGCGTCGTCGCGATACGCCGCGAACGTGTCGGCGACGATGTGCCGCCGCATCGCGGCTCATGAGGTCGTGGTAGAAGCGCAGGTTGTGTCGGGCGAGCAGCTGCCACCCGAGGCGCCTCGCTCGGTCTTGATCAGGTGGTGCAGGTAGGCGCGCGAGTAGTCGTCGTGCAGGTCGGGCAGCCGCAGTCGGCGTCGACCGGCCTCCTCCGCGAGCTTGTAGACGCCGCGGTAGAGGTTCAGGCGGCCGCGCCGAGGTGAACGCGACGCCCTGCTGCGCGAGCACCGACGGGATCGTGCAGTCGAACATGTCGACGCCGCGCTCGACGGCCTCGAGGAGGTCGAGCGGCGTGCCGACGCCCATGAGGTAGCGCGGCAGGTCGCGCGGCAGCAGCGCCGCGGCGAGGCCGTGACAGCGCTCGCGCTCGACCTTGCCTTCGCCGACCGCGAGCCCGCCGATCGCGAAGCCGTCGAACGGCAGGCGGGTCAGGTAGCTCGGCGCTCTCGCGCCGGAGGTCGTCGAAGCACGCGCCCTGCACGATGCCGAAGAGCGCCTGCGGCGCGTCGCCGCGCGCGGCGAGACTGCGCGCCGCCCAGCGATGCGTGCGGCTGCATGGCCGCCGCCGCGATCGCGTGGTCCGACGTCGACGGCATGCACTCGTCCATCGCCATCATGATGTCGCTGCCGATCGCGAGCTGGGCCGCGATGCTGCGCTCGGGGCTCAGCAGGATGCGCGCGCCGTCGACGTAGCTGCGGAAGACGGCGCCGTCCTCCGTGATCGACGCGGTCGTTCGGCGAGCGAGAACACCTGGTAGCCGCCGGAGTCGGTCAGCACCGAGCGGCGCCAGTTCATGAAGCGATGGATGCCGCCGAAGCGCGCGAACACCTCGGCGCCGGGACGCGAGGAGCAGGTGGTAGGCGTTGGCGAGCAGCACCTGCGAGCCGGCCGCCTCGGAGATCCTCGACCGTCAGCCCCTTCACGGTCGCCTGCGTCCCGACCGGCATGAAGACGCGGCGTCACGCACCTCGCCGTGCAGCGTCTGGAAACCGACAGCGCGCCGAGCTTGCGAACCTGCCGCGATCGCATCGACGCGAAAGTGCAGTGCGCGACGCGTCATCGAAAGCCCGCTCTGTCACGCGTACGGCGGAGAGACAGCCACAGGTGCCAAGGGAGCTTTGAGCGAGGCGCCCGAATTCACTTCGGGCGCCGAGGGCGCATGCGGCGGATCGAAGCGCAGGAGCGCCTGAGCGCGCAGCGGGCCGAAATCTGGATCGAACTGGCAACAGTCCGGGGCACCGGCGCGCTCTCGTTGAACGCGCCGGTGCTCCTCTCCCGCGCCGAACCCTATCCCGCGCTGCGCTCCACTTCGCGCACGGGGCGGCGTGGATGACGAAGGCTGGTACGACCCTTGTCCGTCGCTCCACCACGATCGGACGGACTCCTGACTAAACAATACTTGTTTGCTTGTCAAGCAACTTTCGATTGGTTAGGTTCGGACCGGTCATGCAACGGCGGAGTACTGCCCCCAGAGGGCATCAAGGATCTCTTCTACGAGACCCGTGTGCTGAGCGGTCGCGAGTACACCGTCACACGCTTCGCAGAAAGAAGTGCTCGGGGCCGCCGTCGACCCTGTGATGCTGGGCTACATCGAGAAGGGAAAGCGCTTCCCGAACGAAGCGTTGGTGCGTCGCCTGGCGCAGCGTACGCAACGAGCCGCGAGGCGCCGCTCATCGCGGTGCTCTACCGCGATCGCATGATCTATGCCTTCGGGCGTGAGCTCCGGCGCGCGCTGCACGACCCGGCGGCGATCGAGGGCATCGCCGACGCCGATCTCGCCGTGCAGGTGAGCCGCGCGATCGCCGCGCCTCCGACGACGGCAGCCTGGATCACGACCGCCAAGTGGCGGAAGCGAGATCAGTGTCGCCGTACGCGACAAGTCGAAAGCGACCGACGTGTCGGCGCGGTCACGAGCTTGCTGAAGGAGCGCGGGCTCGTCGAGCAAGCCAAGGGCAAGGTGCGGCGGAAGTCGCGACACTTCGTCGCGACCACGCTCGAGGAGCGGCGAGCGCTGGCAATGGAGTTCACGCGCGATCTACACCAAGGCGCTGCTCGACAAGGTGAGTCTTCGCCAGGCGCGCGCGGCCGCGACGCATCTCGCGCAATCACTACTCTGCACATCGAGCGCGAACGACTTCCCGGAGTTCTACCAAAAGCTCGAGAAGGCGGCGCGGGCACTGGCGGAAGAGTTCGCCGCCGATGCCGGTGCCGGCACGGAGTTCCTGAACGTCTGATAGTGGGAACGCCGGTCTGACGGAGCCAGGATGAACAGCGACACGCCACGACTTCGACACGGATCTACTGGCCGCGGAGCCTCCTCGCCGCGCTGGTGGTGCGGGCTTGCCGGCTGCGGCGGCAGCGGCTCGAGCGGCTTCGACGCCGTCGTGAGCGAGGCGCACGCCATCCAGCACGTCATCGACGCGGGCGACTGCACGCGCTTCGACGAGCAGACCGTTCTGCGCGTCCGGCGTCGAGGCCCGGGTCCGTTCGAAGGCGCGCTCGTGAAGATCGCAGCCGCAGGAAGAGCCCCTCGTGTGCGAAGGTCAGTCGATCTCCGAAAAGTGCACGGCGCCGCTGGCGTTCACGACCGAAGGGTTCACCGAAACCGAACACGCTGCTCGCGGCCGTCAGCGAGACCGAGGCCGGTCCCTGGAAGATCGCCCCAGTGACGGTCGAGGAGCACGTCGACGGCGGCTCGCGGACCGTCTCGATCGCGGTTCCCGGCCGCACCGACGCGGCTCCAGCCGACGCCGCTCGATCGCGGTCGTGCTCGTCTTCGACGGCGTGGCACCGGAAGACCTGCCGGCGACCGCCGACCATCTCGCCGACTTCGGGGTCGATCTCGTCTACGTGAGCCAGCGTCTCGAGATCGTCGTGCCGCGCTGACGAGACCGGGTCACGTCGCCCAACCGTCGGCGAGCGGCACGAAGAAGCGGAGGGTGATCTTGCGCGCCTGGAAGCGCCATCCCGCCGGCGTCCGGACGTAGCGGTCGTCGTACCAGCCGGCGCCGATCATGCTCTTGCCGTCGACGATCCCGCGGAGATCGACGTAACACGTCCCGCTCGCCGCCTATCGCCCGCCAGATCGACCACGTGCTGCTGGATGAACGGGAGGAACACCGAGCCTGTCGTCAGCATCTCGCGAAAGCCGGCGTCGAGCGCGGCTCGGCCGCGGATCGGCGGCCGCGTCCCGGGATCCATCTCGCCGTCGTCGGCGAAGAGCCCGGCCAAGCGGTCGACCTCGTTCTGCCAGACGCGATGCGCGTAGCGGCGCGCGAGGTCGCGGATGGCTTCGGCGGTCGGCGAGGTCGCGTGAGCGTCGCGTCGGCCGTGCTCATTCGCGCGAGGTGGTCGAGGTACTCGGAGAGGCCGTAGCCGACGCGATCGCCCCAGCGCCATTCGGTCATGCCCTCGGCGATCCGCGTGACCGCGGCCCTCGCGGCGGTTGCGGAGCGGGATCATCGCGAGGACCTGCCGGTGATCTCGATGTGCTCGCCGCTCGCGGTCGTCGCCGCGCACGCTGGATGCGGTCGTGGAGCTGCTGCTCGCCGACGTATTCGGTCGCGACCTCGGTCTTCACGATCGCCTCGTTCGGACGACCCTTCCGGTAGACGTAGCCGGCGTGCAGCTCGCGGCCGTCGCGGTGCACGGTCAGGATCGGCACCGGCGCCGAGGTCTTCGCCGAAGCTCATCGGTGAGCCAGCGGTAGTACTTCGGTGCCTGCCAGTAGCGCGGTCCCCACGAGTGATCGCGGAGACCGGGCGCGTCGATCGGCGAACGTCTCGCCGCCGATCGTCAGCGTGCCGACGGCCTTGCCGTGCTGCTCGAGATGTCCCTTCGCGAACTCCTGCCCGGGCTTCTCCGAGCGGACGCTCACCCAGCCGTCGCCCGCCTGCCGGCGGAGCTCGCCGCCGTAGCCCGGCGAGAGTCCGAGGTAGCGCACGTCGAGCTCGACCGGCACGAACGGGTTGCTGCCGAAGGCGGCCTTGGGATCGGCCATCTCGAGCGGGTTCGCGAGCATGCAGGCGTGGCCGCGATAGGTCACGCGGTGCACGGCGAACGGCGCCCTTCGACCTCGAAGCGCAGCCCGCCGGCATCGTGCCCCGCGTTCGACGCGATCTCGGGACGCTTGAACATGAAGGCGACGCGGCCGTCGGGGAGATAGAAGCACGTCGTCATCTCGGCGTAGCCCTCGTTCGGGCGATTGCCGAGCCGCACGAAGCCGCCGACGCGGCGCTCCGGGTCGTAGAAGTTGTAGTAGGCGCTCTCGTTGAAATTCTCCTCGCCGCTGTTCTCGTGCATCGAGATCGTCGGTCGGGAGCAAGATGAAGCTGTCGCGTCGGCCATGGCTCGTTCCCTACGCGATCGCATCGCCGCCGGCGCAAGCGCGACATCTTGGGCTCGATCGGCTCGCTCGTGGTAAGCGCGCGCGCGATGATCTCCACCGGCGATTTCAAGCGCGATCTCCGCATCCAGATCGACGGCGAGCCCTACGTGATCCTCGACGTCCACGTGCAGTCGCCCTCGGCGCGCGGCGCGAGCTCGCTCTCGAAGATCAAGGTGCGGAACCTCAAGACCGGGCAGGTCTTCGACAAGACCTTCCGCGGCGGCGACAAGGTCGAGGAGCCGAACGTCGAGCTCCGGCCGATCCAGTTCCTCTACCGCGACGACGACGGCTTCCATTTCATGGACACGCAGTCGCTACGAGCAGTTCACGCTGGCAGCCGACGATCTCGGCGACGTCGGCGGCTACTTGAAGGACGGCATGAGCGGCATCCGATCGGTGCTCTTCAACGAGCAGGTGATCTCGGTCGAGCTGCCGAACACGGTCGTGCTCGCAGGTCGTCGACACGGCGCCGGCGGTGAAGGGCGCGACCGCCCAGGCGCAGACGAAGCCCGCGACGCTCGAGACCGGGCTCGTGATCCAGGTCCCGTCCTATCTCGAGAGCGGCGAGCTCGTGCAGGTCGACACGCGCGAGGCGCGCTTCGTCGCCCGGGCGAAGTAACTACCAGCTCTCGACCCAGGGGCGGACGTCGAGCTCGTGGGTCCAGGCGCTGCGCGGCTGCTGGAAGAGCGACCAGTAGTTCTCGGCGATCGCGTCGGGGTCGAGGAGACCGTCGGCGCCGCGCTCGTCCTTCGAGGCTCGGCAGGAACGTGCTGATGCGGTCGCCGTCGATCGCGCCGTCGATGACGACGTGCGCGACGTGGATGCCCTGCGGGCCGAACTCGCGCGACGCCGACTGCGCGAGCGCGCGGAGCGCCGCCTTGCCTGGGCGAAGCCGCCGAACATGGCCTTCCGCGCAGCGACCCGACGCGCCGGTGAAGAGCATGCACGCCGCGCTGGCGCGGCAACATCACGTCGAGCGCCGCCTTGGCGAAGAAGAAGCCCGGCGAGCGCGTTCACGCGCCACATGCTCTCGAGGAACTCGGCGTCCATGTCGCGGAAGGGCCGCGGCCAGTTGCCGCCGGCGTTGAAGATCGCGGCCTCGAGCGGCGCGCGTCGGGACGCTCGGCGTCGGCGACGACGCGTCGGACGGCGCGCCTCGTCGGTGACGTCGCCGATCGACGGCGTCGGCGCTCCGCGCCGCGGCCCGCAGGTCGGCGAGCGCCGCCTCGATCTTCTCGGCCGAGCGTCCCATCATCGTCGACGCGAAAGCCTTCGCGCGCGAAGCGCCGCGCGATCGCGGCGCCGAGACCGCGTACGGGCCGACGCCCAGAACCACCGCCGATCGATGCTGCCATCACGCTCTCCTTTGGTCGCTCGTCGCGCCCGCGCCACGCTGGAGGCGCCGGACGTCGAGCCGCTTGCCGGTGTGCTCGTCGACGACGAGCGGCCGCACCTCGTGCCGGTCTCGTGGTCGACCAGCACGACGGGCGCTCCGCGTTCGTCCCAGAGCCAGTCGCTGCCCCAGCGGAACATCGCCGCCAGGACGTCCCAGAACGCGCGGCCCTTGTCGGTCAAGCCGATACTCGTAGCGCACCGGGCGCTCGGCATAGGCCTGCTTCACCATCAGGCCTTCCTCGACGAGGCGCGCCAGACGCTTGCGCGAGCACCGCGCGCGGCACGTCGAGCCGCGCTGGAAGTCCTCGAACCGCCGCTTGCCGGCGAAGGCCTCGCGCAAGACGAGGGGCGTCCACCAGTCGCCGATCAGGTCGGTCGCGCGGGCGATGGGACAGGGCCAGCGGTCGAAACGCGTGCGCCGCATGCTAGGTCGCTCGACCGAAGTGCCCGCCCCTCCGCGCACGGGGCGGGCGGCAGAGCCGAAGCCGCACTCCGCGCGCCGAGCGCGCGGCCGAGCGAAGCGAGCCGGAGTGGGGCCCCGGCGAATGTTGCCCGCGCGCCCTCGGAGAGGGTCTGAGGCGAGGGGGAGATCCCTCGCATATTCAAACCCGCCTGCGTGCGCGCCGGCACGTGCTTGTGCCACGGCGTGCCGGCGAGCCAGTCGCGGTCTTCCGAGGACGGTGAGCTCGTTCGGGGCGATGCCGTGCACGACCGGCGTGCCGTTCAGCATCGGGATAGCGAGAGCCGAGGCCGTTCGGCAGGCTCACGTGTCCGGCCTGCATGCAGTCGTTCACCTCGACGGTCGCCTCGGCGCGCCGCGCTTGGTGGTGATGCGGACGCGGCCGCCGTCGGCGACGCCGAGCGCGGCCGCGTCGTCCGGGCTCATGCGGAGCGCGCCGGCGGCGTCCTTCTTCCGCCACTCGGGATTCCGGAAGATGGTGTTGGCCGTCGACGTCCGACGCTCGCCGGCGGTCAGCACGAAGGGGATAGGCCCGCTCGTGCGACGGCGTCTCGGTCGCAACGCCCGGAGCTCGCTCATGAGCTCCGGGATCGTCAGGTTGATCTTGCCGTCGGGCGTCGCGAGGCGGCGCCACGTCTCGTCGTACTCGTCGACGGTGAAGGTGACGCCCGAGCGGCGCGTACGGATCGCCTCGAAGAGCGCCTCGCCGAGCGCCGGACCGTCGCCCTCGAAGCCGGCGCGCCTGACCGACTCGGGATAGCTCATCGCGCAGGTGTGGGCGGCGCCCCAGAGCAACGCCGTCGCCTCGTTGCCGGCGCCGAAGCGTCGGGCCGAGCGTCTCGTAGAGGATCACCGGCACCAGACCCGCGAGGTCGGGACGCTCCATCGTGAACTGGAGAAACGCCGGCGCGAACGCGGCGCGACCTGCGCCGCGGCGGCGTGCAAGCGGCGCCAGATCGACGTCGTCGAGCGCGCCGATCGCGCGCGCACCAGACGGCGAGTGGATCTCCGGCTCGGGCAGCGTGCCCGGCGAGCGCGCGCGAAGAGCGGCGCGCGCAGCTGGAAGACGTTCTCCGGGAACTCGAGCGTGAAGAACGTCGCCTCCCACTTCTCGAACTGCGACGGCGCCGGCAGCACGTAGTGCGCGTGCCGTCGCGGTCTCGGTGAGCGCCACGTCGATCACCACCACGAGCTCGAGCGCGTCGAGCGCCGCGCGCATCGCGCTGGCTGTCGGCGAGCGAGTGACAGGGATTCGTGCTCTCGACGATCATGGCGCGGAAGCGCTTCGGGTGGTCGGTCAGGATCTCGTCGGGGATGACGTTCGCGGGAATCAGGCCGGTGATGATGCGGTGGCCGCCGACCGGGCTCGTCTTGCCGCCTTCCTTGCCGCCGCCGAGTCCCGCCATGCGGGTGTGGATGTTCATGCCGCCGCGCCTTCGCGAAGTTGCCGGTGAGCAGGTAGATCAGCTTCTCGAGGTAGGAGTTCAGCGTGCTGTGCGGCGCCTGCTGGATGCCGAGATCCTCGAAGATCGAGACGCTCGCCGCCGGCGGCGATGCGGCGCGCCGACCGCGCGCACGAGATCCTCGGCGACGCCGGCGCGCGCGCAGTAGTCGGCGACCGGGACGGCGCGGAGCGCGGCGAAGATGCCTCGTCGTTCACCGTGTGCTCGCGGAGGAACGCGTGGTCGACCAGGTCCTCCTGCACCAGCACGCCGAGCAGCGCGCCGAGGCAGAACGCGTCGGTGCCGGGCTTCACCTGGAGATGGATGTCGGCGAGCTCGGCGGTCTCGGTGCGGCGCGGGTCGATGACGATCAGCGCGCGCGTCGGATCGCGCGGCGATCTCGCGCAGGATCGCGCGCGCGCGCGGGAAGCCGTGCGACTGCCACGGATTCTTGCCGACGAAGACCGCGACCTCGGCGTGCTCGAAGTCGCCGGTCGGTGTGGCAGCGCGGCCGGCCGTAGAGCTGGCCGTCGACCCAGAACTCGCCGGTCTTCTCCTGCGCCAGCGCGTTCGAGCGTGTAGATCGAGCCGAGCGCGCGCGCGCGTCGCGCCGCTGTACGCGCCGCCGAGATGATTCCCCTGCCCGCCGCCGCCGTAATAGAAGATCGTCTGACGCCGCCGTGCGTGTCGCGGACGTGGACGAGCTTCGCGGCGATCTCGCGGATCGCGGTGTCCCAGTCGATCGCTTCGAAGCGTGCCGTCGGGCCGGCGCCGGAGCGGGCGACGACAGGCGATGCGCGGCCGTTCTGGTAGTGATCGAGGCGCTGCGCCTTCTCGCAGGCGTAGCCGCGCGAGCCCGGATGGGCGCGATCGCCGCGCACCTTGGTGATGTGGCCGTCCGTCGAGCTTCACCTCGATGCCGCAGTTCACGCTGCAGAGGATGCACGCCGTCTGTCGCCATGCGTCGCTCATGGAGCCTCCGTCCCGGCCAGGGTCAGTTCAACGAGAGAATGGACTTCGCGCAGGCCTCTGGCAAGGGGATTCGGGCCGCTGGCTAAGGACGACCGGAGCGGCGCTCAGACCGTCGCGACGGCGTGGAAGATGCTGACCGGCGGCCAAGCGACGCGCCGGAGCTGATGGCCACGATCGTCGTCCGCGACGAGGCGCCAGAGATCGCGCCGGCCGTGCGCGACGTCGTGACCCGCAGCGTTCGAGCAACCCGCGGAGGCCAGGATCATCGACGCGCTCCGCGCCGCTGGCAAAGCGGAGTGCACCGTCGCCGGAATGCGACGGTCGCGTCGTCGGTCACGTGCTCTTCAGTCCGGTCACGCTCGCCGGCGCTCCCGCGGCGTCCGGCCTCGCCCCGCTCGCCGTCGCTCCCGAGCTACAGCGCCGCGGCGTCGGTACGGCGCTCGTGCGCTCCGGGCTCGCGCGCTGCCGCGGCGCCGGTCACGCCTTCGTGGTCGTGCTCGGCAGCCCCGCCTACTACGGCCGCTTCGGCTTCGTGCCCGCCGACCGCTACCGCCTCACCTGCGAGTACGACGTGCCGCCTGGCGTCTTCCAGGTGATCGAGCTGTGCCGGACGCGCTCGTCGGATGCAGTGGCCTCGTGCGCTACGCGCGCGGAGCTCGCGAACCGTCTGAACGGCGGCGCTAGGCGACGTGCCTGCTCGCACGAGATCCACGACCCGCGTCGCGAGCGTCTCGAGGATATCCGCCGAAGAAATGATCCGCCCGGGACGAGCGCGAGCGTGCTCGCGTGGCGCGAAGCCTCGCGGGCCGCTTCGAGCGTCGCGAGTGGACAGAACCTGATCGCGACGCCGGTCGCGAACGCGAAGCGGCACGCCCGGCCGGCGAGGAACTCGAGGCCGATCATGCGGACGGGTGGTGCTATGGCGACGATGCCGGTCGTCCGGTCCGAGCTCGGCGGTGCCGGCCCGGAGCGCCATCACCGAGCCGAACGAGTAGCCGACGAGGCTCACGCGCGGCACGTCGAGGCGGACGCGCGCAGGAGCTCGCCGCCGCCGCGCGCACGTCGTCGACCTCGCCGCGGCCGTCGTCGTAGCGACCGCCGCTCGCGCCGACGCCTCGGAAGTCGAAGCGCGAGCGTCGCGAGCCCGGCATTATGCAGGCTGCTTGCCAGAGTCACGACGAGGTCGTTCTCCACTGCTGCCGCCGTACTGCGGTGGGGATGGCAGATGACGACGCCGGCCGTCGCGTCGGCCGGGAAGCGTCACGCGTCCGTCGAGGGTGAAGTCGCCGACCGAGATGCGAATCGCCTCTTCCATGGCGGCAGGTGGTACGCGTCCGTCGCGACCGCCGCAAGACTACGGCAGTAAGCGCGCGCGGCGGTCGCGCCGCGTAGCTAGGTGCGCGCACGCCGACTAGAAAGGCTCCTCAGACGGCGTTCCTCGCGGGCGCCGTGACCGATGCGCTCGGCGCTCTTCCCGATGCTGATCCCGCCGCTCGCGGCCAAGATCTGAGGCTATTCGGCGAGCAGCTCGATGGGAGAGATCTCGCTGACCGGACCGAACGGCGCGCCGAGGTTCCGAAAACGGTCGTGACCTCGAACGCCGGGACGGCGGTGTCGTCCGCTACGCCTAGGCCCTCTTCAGCGCGCGGTAACACACCTGCACCGCGGGCGTGTCCTGCTCCTCCGCCCGCTGCGCGAGCGATGCAGGAGACGGCTCGGGGTCGTGGACGGAGCAGAGGACGTCGCCGATAACTGAGCGGTGTCGTCGCCACGGCCGTTCCGACTGGGCGGACTCGTCGCGCACCCGATAGCAGGCGAACAGTCCCGCTGAACCCAGGTCCGGGCTCCGCGCCCGAGGGCGCGGGCTCGAGGCGGCGAGTGTCTGCACGAGGTCGGGTCTCGTCAGCTCGAGCTCGACGTCGCCGAGTGCGTTCCGAGACGGAAGGTACGCGGCGGCACGAGAATAATCGTCGACGCGGAGATCCCGGCGCTCGAGCGGCGGCGCGCTCGTCGGCGGCTCGCCGTCCGTCGAAGGACCGGGAGGCAGAGCGCGCGCGCCGTCCGCGCCCTCTCGAACAACTCACCGAAGCGATCCGTCACATGGATCGGCGAAAGCGATGCGGGCTCTGGCGACGCGTCGTCCGCGATGTTCGTGCGGTGGCAAAGATACGGCTCGCCATGATCGCCGCTGCGCCGCCGTCGGTCTCCGCTCCTTCCGCATCGGACCGAGCGCCGGGGTTGATTCCGCGAGACGCGAAGTCCGCGGCGCTCGCCGTCGAGCCGGCAGGGCATCCACCGATGAGCTGGAAGCGCCCTGCTGCTCCGTTCCAGCCGTCGACCACGATGAGATGGGTCTGGCCCGCGTTCACCGATATGCGGAGGCGGGATCGCGGCTTGCCCTTGGTGGCCGGTTCCGACATCCGCCAGCGGTCGTTATTGCAGTCGACCTCCTGGCCGGTGAAGCAGCTCGTCATTCCGCACGTAGAGGACCGTGTCGAGGTCCGTCTGCGCTGCCGCTGCAGGTCTCGAGCGAGGCGGGCCAGGAGGCGTTCGGCGTCCAACCTGAGCACGCTTCCTCGGATGCAGCGTCCGTCTCGGCGCAGGAGCCAGGCGAGGTTCCGCGTCCGCGGGTTGGTGCCGGTGAACGACCGCCGATCGGCGGGATGACGGTCAGAAGCGCGCAGGCGCCGGGTCGGTGTGGCGGTCGGCGTCGGCGTGACCGCTCAGCGTCGCCGTCGCCGGTCACCGTCGCCGTCGCTGCCGAGGGTCGGGGTCGCGGTCGGCGCGGCGTCCGGGTCTCGTCTCGTCGCGGTTCGAATCGGCATCGTCGTTGTAGTCGAGGTCGGGGTCACCGTCGTGACCGGCGTCGACGTCGGTGTCGGCGTACGCGTCGCCGCGACCGTCGCGGTGGCGCTCCGCGTAGCGGCGGGTCCGGGCGTCACGGTGGCGGTCGCGACCACCGGTGGCGGCACACGCGCAGGCTGAATGCCCGCGCTGTCTTTGAAGCCGTCGACGACGATGAAGCATGTCTCGCCGCGCCGTGACGGACGGCTGGATGCGCGACCTGTGGTGATTGTTCGGCTCCGCCGTCGCGCAGCTCCCCGTGTCGTCGTTGCACGCGATCTGCGTCCCGGTCGCGCAATCGCTCTGCCGCACGTACAGGACGGTGTCGAAGCTCGTGTTGGTGCCGCTGCAGGTCTCGATCGTCCGCGAGGCCGGAGGTCGCCGGAGTCCAGCGGTATACTTTCTCCGGCGAGGTCGTCGTGTCGGCGCAGGTCCCGACCAGCGTGCTCGCGCCCGACGTCGATCCGGCGAACGTCCCGCCGGCGGCCGGGATCGCGACGGCCGTCGTGCAGGCGTCCCCCTGACCGCCGGATCGTTCGCGTCGAGCGGGTCCGTGCCGTTCGCGACTTCCGCGCCGTCGTCGATGCCGTCGCCGTCGGTATCGGCAAGGCGACGATCGGTTTCGCCCGGTTCGGTGACCATGTCGAGGTCGCGATCCTCGACCGCGTCGAGCGAGCAGATCGCCATCGCTGTCAGAGGATAGCTCGCGACCTCGGAGTAGAGTGAGGACCACCTCGTTGGACCGCGGGCTTTCGGTCTCGTCGACGTACGCCGTGACGACGAAGTAGTAGGCCGCGCTCTCGGTGAGCCCAGTCTGCAGCTGTAGCGGATCAACCGTCGGGGTCGGGGCTCAAGCCCGGAAGGTCGATCGCGGCGCCGTAGTCGCCTCCGCTCGTGTGGATGTAGAGCCGATAGTCGCTCACGCCCGCGTGTCGGCAGCCAGGCGAGACGCGGCGCCGAGCGCGACGCAGGCGCGGGGCATGAGCAGGAGCGCGCACGCGGCGACCATCGCCGCACGGCAAACGGTGGTGCGAATAGGCATGGTGGAGAGCGAAACGCGGCGTTCCAACCCGACGAGCGCCGTGCGGCTATTGCACAGCGAGTGCCAGCGAAGAATGTCGTAGGGATCGCTCTGTGCGGTCTTGCATCCGCGCCCGACTCACGGCAGCGGCGCGTGGTTCGCTGCCAGCATCGACCACTCGGGACACTAGCGCTGCCCGCTGCGCATTCTCCGTGGGTTGCTCCATGCGTTCTGCCTTCGACCCCAGCAATGCGGTGGACACCACGGCGGACACGGGCTCGGGAAACGACAGTTGTGCCGCGACCGAGGTTGGGAGTACGAAAGACGAGAGCGATGGAGCGGCCCTGGCAGTCACTGTACGCGAGCTGCGCGACACCGGCTTCGAGAGCCCCTACCTCGACCGTCTCCGAGCGCGACACGACGTCGCCGCCGCGCAGGAGCAGCTCGAAAAGGAGATCATCCGCGAGATGGCCGAGGCGCTCGGGCGATCGGGAGAAAAAGTCGACGTCGCGCCTCTTGCGGCTCGAGCTCGCCGGCAAGGAGGTCGCGGCCGCCACGAACCCGATCGAGCGATCACGCCTCGTCGCGCGTTTCAACGCGCTCGCGCCGCGTGCGATCACGGCTCGTCACGAGCTCCGCATCCACCGCGAGAGCCGTCGGCATCCCGCCGGAACTGACGTGCTCGACCGCGAGTATCCGATCCCGCCGCGTATCGTTTGATTCTGGATTTTCGCACGCTCGAGCGTCGATCGCGCCGCGCTGGATGAGGCGTCGGACCTCGCGAGTGCCATCGTCGTCTCTCATGCGACCTCGGCCAGGAAGAAACTATCGCGGTGGACACGGGGTCGATCGGCATGGCTGGCAGGAGGGGTTGGTCGCGGCTCGTGTGCTCCACGATGCGCATGCGGCCAGAGCGGGCCTGGACACGGACACGACGCTGTGATTGCGGCCGGGAATCACTGGCAGCAACAGGCGCTCGCCTGAGCGGCGCCGCCTCCATCTCGAGGCCATCGCAGAGGGATTGGAACGGAATGCGCGCAGTCGCGTATTCTCCCCGATCCAGCTCAGCACCTCGGTCCGGGGCCTTCCGACGCCTTGCAGGCATCGGATGGCATCCATGAGGACTGCAACGAGGAGTCGGCGTTCCGGTACATCGGTGAAGCATGGCAGCGTGCGATCCAACCACTGCGAAGGAATGAGCTCGTCGCCAGGATAGGTCTTGTCGGAATCCATAGTCGGTCCGATTCTTTCCGCCGCTTCCGCACGCAGGAGAGTCCGCGCGCCTCTGCGGCATCCCACGAGCCTACTCCACCTGGCCGAACGGTGTCGGATTCTCTTTTGGCGAGTCGCATTGCCAGTCCCGCATCCGTGGTATGCTCACGAGTACACGACGCATCCCGAATTCCACTTCCTGTCGATTCGATGCTCGACCGCGACGACCTCCGGCACATCACCGCGACCACCATCGCCCACTACGACGAGAGCGCGGAGTCCTTCTGGGAGGGGACACGCGATCACGACGTCAGCCAGAACATCCAGGCACTGCTCCGCCATCTCCCGCCGGGACGGCGCCGCATCCTCGACTTCGGATGCGGTCCGGGCCGCGACCTCGCCGCGCTCACGGCGCTCGGGCACGAGGCCGTCGGGCTCGACGGCGCCCTCAACTTCGTCACGATGGCGAAGCGTCACACCGGGTGCGAGGTGCTGCACCAGGACTTCTTGGCACTCGACCTCCCACCGGCGTCCTTCGACGGCGTGTTCGCGAACGCCTCGTTCTTCCACGTCCCCGCGCAGGAGCTGCCGCGGGTGCTCGGCGAGCTGCGCGCCGCTCTCCGACCCGGCGGCGTCTTCTTCAGCTCGAACCCGCACGGAGCGAACGAGGAAGGTTGGAACCGCGGTCGCTACGGCACCTATCTCGACGCGCCGACCTGGCGTCGCGTGGTGACGGAGGCGGGATTCACGGAGCTCGAACACTACTATCGCCCGCCGGGCCTGCCGCGAGCGCAGCAGCCGTGGCTCGCGACGGTGTGGCGGAAAGATTAGTCCGTCCCGTCGCGCGCCTCGCCCGGCCCGACGGCGATCGATGCAAGTCGGACACCGACGACAACGTCACGGGCATCGTGTACGACTACGTCGGCGTCAACGGCGTGGTGCCGGCGCAGCATCCGCTGAACAGCCCGGCGAAGCTCTACCAATCGGGTCCGGACCGGCGCTCGACGCCGCCGTGAGGCATTGCAACATGTGGTCTCACGAGACTACATTGAGGCCATGGCTCGGGTTGGCATCCGCGCGTTCAAGGCAGAGCTCAGTCGATATCTGAGGCGGGTGCGGAACGGACGCGCCGGTCTTAGTGACCGACCGCGGACAGGTGATCGCCGAAGTATCGGCTCCACGCCACCGCCGCGAAGGGGCCGAGGGCTGCGCGGAAGCTCGGCAAGGACGTACGCCTGGCCGCGTTGATCGAGCGAGGAATCGTGCGGCCGGCTGCGCGCGCCGATCGCCCGTGGGCGAAGGGCCGTCTCGTACGGCTCGCCGCGGGAACCGCCCGCCGACTGTTGGACGCCGATCGCAGCGAGTAGGCGGCCATGCCGACACTCTATGTCGAGACGAGCGCGCTGCTCAGGGTCGCGCTCGAAGGAGATGCGGCTTTGCGGCGGCGCTTCGTTGCGGCCGAGCGTTTGCTGACGTCGGGTCTGACCTGGGTCGAGGCGGATCGCGCCCTACGCCGCGCCCTGGCAGGGAAGCGGTTCCGAGGAGGTGCGCACGGTCGGGCCAGACGGTGGATCGACGACTTCCCTCTCGAGTTGTGACGAGATCGTGCTCGACTCGAATGTGTTGTCGCGAGCGCGACAGACTTTTCCCGTCGAACCCGTCCGGACGCTCGATGCACTACACCTGGCGTCCGTTCTGGCGTGGGATCAGGCCGTCGATCGACTGACCGTCGCTTCGTGTGACGACCGCGTGCGCGCCAATGCCCTCGCGCTCGGCTTCGACGTCGTTCCGGAATGACGAACAGTCCGAAAGGAGACGAAGGTGGTCGTCATCACAGGTAGGTACACCGGCGAGCTTCGGTGCGAGGCGGTTCATGGCCCCTCGGGTACGAAGCTCGTCACGGATGCGCCGGCCGACAACATGGGACGTGGAGAGATGTTCTCGCCGACCGACCTCGTCGCGACCGCGCTCGGCACGTGCATCGTCACGACGATGGCGATCGTCGCGACGCGCCGCGGAATCGACTTCTCGAGCGCCACGTTCAGCGTCGAGAAGCACATGGCGGCGGACCCGGTGCGGCGGATCGGACGTCTGCCCGTGACCATCCGCATGTCCGCGGCGATCTCGGAAGAGAACCGCGCGGTGTTGGAGCGCGCCGCGCACACGTGCCCGGTGCACAAGAGCCTGCACCCGGACGTCGAGGCCCCGATTAGCTTCGTCTACGAGTGACCGGCGCCAGTTGCCCTCGGCTGCCGCTGACCTGCGGTGGCGCAGCAGCCTCGCCACCGTGGCGTAAGGCGCCGCGCCCGTCGCAGGCCGAGTGACTAGTCTTCGTACTTGAACGACACCTTTACCTTCGCCCGATAGAGGACCACCTTGCCGTCCTCGGTCGTCATGTCGAGCTGCGCGATCTCGGCAACGCGAAGATCGCGCAACGTCTTTGCCGCCCGCTCGACCGCCGTCTTGGCGGCTTTTTCCCAGAATCCGTGCTGGTCCCCACGAGCTCGATGATCTTGTACACGCTCTCTGGCATGATCGTCCTCCTTCGTTGACCCCGTGATACCTCCGGTTGCATTGCGATGCCATGCGCACGGAGTCCCGACCCAGGCGCCGATCGTTTCGTCTACAGTGGGGCGTCCCTTTGCTACTCCGGTTGTTGACCCTGGTTGGATGGCATTTTCCAGCGGGGGCGATCCGACGCACCAGAGCCACGAGGCTGCCGAGCGCGAAGGGCTTGTCGAGCACCCGTACGGCGCCGAGATCGCGCGCCTCGCGGTGGGTCGCCTCGTCGCCGAAGGCGGTGATCAGGATGACCGGCGTCTGCCAACCCGCGCAGCGGAGCGCGGCCAGGACGTCGAGCCCGCCGAGACCCGGCATGCGGACGTCGGCAATGATCGTGGCGAGGGTCCGGCGCCCGTGCGGCTCTTTGGCGAGATCGTGCAAACGGGCGATCAGCTCGCTCCCGTCGCGCGCCGCGATGACCGCGTAGCCTTCCTGCCGTGAGGACGCTCGCGATCATCTCGCGCATGTCGGGATCGTCTTCCGCCACGATGATCCGCAAGTGCTCGGTCGGGTGTGGGGCGACCCGCGGGGCTCCGCTCTCGACGGGAAGCGGCTCATCCATGGTGTCCAGGGTGTCCGGGGTGTCCGGCGCGGTCGTCACCGGCGCCGCGATGCCACCGTAATCGTCATGATCCGCGACTCCTCCTGCGCTAGCTCTCGTTGCAGGCACCATGCCAGGCGACGCTGACCCAAAAACGCCGTCGCAGTTCGAATCGCGGCGCGGAGAATTGCCCACGCGAGGCAAATCGCCACGCGGTACGCGCCGCAGCCTCGCTCAGATCTGCTCGTCCGCGGCGAGCGCGGCGTAGTGCCCGAGCTTGCGGTAGAGCGTCTTGCGGTCGAATCCGAGGATGCGCGCCGCCAGTGTCTTGTTGCCGGCTACCGCCTCCATCACCCGCGATACGTAGCGCCGCTCGACTTCCTCCATGGGCACGAGCTCCTCGGGGTCATCGCTGCCGATCAGGACGTGCGAGCGGCGGAAGTCGCGGATCTTCTGCGGGAGATCTTCCACGGTGAGCGAGTCGTATTGGGTGAGGGCGAGCGCGCGCTCGACGCAGTTTTGCAACTCGCGCACGTTGCCGGGCCAGCTGTAGGCGAGCAAGCGCTCGGCCGCGGCCGCTGTGATGCCGGTCACGCGCTTTCGGCGGCCGCCGCGTAGCGCTCGATGAAGTGGTGCGCCAGCGCGAGCACGTCGTTGCCGCGCGCTCGCAACGCCGGCAAGGGCACGTGGACGACGTTGATCCGGTAGTAGAGGTCCTCGCGGAAACGCCGCTCCTCGACCAGCGATTCGAGATCGCGGTTCGGTTGCCGCGACCAGGCGGACGTCGATCGGCACCTCGGCGTCGCTGCCGACCGCGCGCACCGTCCGCTCCTGGAGCGCGCGCAGCGACTTCGGTTGCAAGCCGAGCGGGAGATCCGCGATCTCGTCGAGGAAGAGCGTGCCGCCGGTTGCCTGCAAAAGAGACCGGCGCGCGTGCCACGCGCGTCCGTGAAGGCGCCGCGCGCGTGACCGAAAAGCTCGCTCTCGAGGAGCGGCTCGGGGAGCGCCGCACAGTTCACCGCCACGAACGGGCCGTCCTGCCGTCGACCGCGCTCGTGGAGCGCGCGTGCGGCCAGCTCCTTGCCGGTTCCGGTCTCGCCGGTGACGAGCACGGTCGCGTCCGACGCGCCACCCGCTCGAGCAGCTGCGTCACCGCCCGCATCGCCGGGCTCGTACCGAGCAGGTCGCCGAAGGTCCGGCTGTGAGCCACCACCCGACGGAGCCGCTTCACCTCCTCGCGGAGCGCGCGATGTCGGACCGCGCGCCCGAGCGTCAGAGCCAGCATCTCGACCGCGAAGGGCTTCGTGATGAAGTCGTAGGCGCCGGCGCGGATCGCGGCGACCGCCGTCTCGAGGCTGCCGAACGCCGTGATCACCACGACCGGGATGTCGGCCCGGTTGGTGACGACGCGCTCGCAGAGCTCGAGACCGCTCATGCCGCCGAGATTCAGGTCGGTCACGACGACGTCGAAGTCTTCCGACTCGAGAAGTGCCAGACCGTCGACGGCCGCGGTCCGCCAATCCACGGCGTACTGCTCACGGGCGAGGCGCCGCGGCCAACATTTCGCACATGTCCTGGTCGTCATCGAGCACGAGTACGCGCGCCTCACGCCGCGGCCTCTCACGCAGCAGGATCGAGAACTCACTGCCACGCCCGTGCTCGGTCGTGACGTCGATCCAGCCTCCGTGCTCGCGGACGATTCCCCACGCCACCGACAGTCCGAGTCCGGTGCCCTCGCCCACGTCCTTGGTGGTGAAGAACGGCTCGAGCACGTGCTCCAGCACCTCACGCTCGATCCCCTCGCCTTGGTCGATCACGCTGATGCAGGCGTACTCTCCCTCCTCGCCGGCGTGATCGGCGGGCGGATGCGCGTAGCGGTGTCCGACCGCCACCGTGAGGCATCCGCCTTCGGACATGGCCTGCATGCCGTTCACCATCAGATTGGTGAGCGCTTGCAGCATCTGCGTCGGATCGACTGCGGCCGGCACGTGCTCGCTGGCATCGACGGCGATGGTCACTTGCCGGGATTTGGCGAGCGGCGACAGGATCTCGACCGCGTCGGCCACCAGACGTTGCAGCTCGTAGCGTACCAACTGCGGACCACGGCGGCGCGAGAAGTCGAGCAAGTGGCGAATGATCCGCGTCATGCGCTCGGTTTGCTGAATGATGATGCGCGCTCCCGTCGTGGCTGTTGTCGGGCGTGGGATCGGCGGCGAATCCAAGCTGGCGCGGCCGGAGATCACGTTGAGCGGCGTACCGAGCTCGTGGGCGATGCCGGAGGCGAGCTGACCGATCGTCTTCAGACGGTCGGCGTGTCGAAGTTGCTCGAGCGCGGTGATGCGGCCCTCGGTTTCCGCCGGTCACCCGACGCTGGGCTTCGGCTAACCGCTGCGACGTGACGTCGAGCTCGGCGGCGAGCGTACCGATCTCGTCGCGCTGCTTGAGGCCGAGCGCTCCCGAGAAGTCGCCGGCGCCGACCCGGCGTGCCTTCTCGCTGAGAAGGCGCATTGGCCGACCGATCACCGAGTAGCCGAGACCGGCCGCAATGAGACTGCAGACCGACACGATCAACACCGTCGACAGTACGTTCTCGACCACGCTGGCGCGGATGAAGGCCCGCGGCGGGCTCGCCGGTTCCGAGAGCTCGAGCGCCGCGGACCGTCGCGCCGCCGACAGCATCGGCACGTAGGTGTAGCGACGGTCGCCATCCGGACGGTGCCGGACGAGCGTCACTTCCTTCCCGGCGGCGAGCGCTGCGGTCAGAGACGGCGCCGAGCCGTCGCCGGCGACCTCGCCGCTCTCGGCGTCCGACAGCTCGTCGAGCCAGCGCCAGCGGACGCCGAGCTCCGCACGGTCGGTCATGCTCACGACCGCGCGCGCATGCGCCTCGTCCGCGGTCGTCCACACCGCTTGCACGGCGTCGCGGAGCGTCCTTCCCATGATGCGCTGATCCTGCGCCTGGTCGACCTCGAACAGCGCCACCTCGCGCCGCACCCGTGCCAGCGTGTTCACCACCATCACGGCTGCGATCCCCACGATCAGTCCGATGCTGAACTTGAGGGCGAGCCTCATGTCGGCTCGAACGCTGCCCCCACTCTGGGAGCGCGCAAGTATACCTTGCAGCTGAGCGGCCCACTGCTCAGCGGCCGCGTAGCAGCTCGACGAGGCGCAACGTCACGTGTGAAGGCTCATGGCCGAGATGCTTTGCGAAGGTCGTCCCGAATGAAACCGACGCCGCGACGTGGGGGCGGGCGGGAAACTCCGTGGCGTTTCGCCCCAACGCGGCACTCTGCCGCGCCGGCTCGCGACGAGGCGTGGCGCGACGCGGCTCGACGATCGGTGTCAGCATGACCGTCGCCGCGGGACCGCCGGTCCGACCGCACAGCGGACCACCGACCGTAGGAGGTCGAGAGAGAACGGCTTGTCGAGTACGGCGGTCGCCCCGAGCGAGGCGGCGTGCCGGTGCGTCGCGTCGCTCCCGAAGGCGGTGATCAGGATCAGCGGAGTGTCCCAGTGCGCGGCGCGGAGCGCGCCAGAAACTCGAGCCCGGAACAACCCGGCATGCGGTTGTCGGTGACGATCAGGGCGATGGCGTCCGGTCCGGTGTCGACGCCCACGCTCGCGCCCAGACGTTCCAGATCGCCCGCCGCCGTGACCTGGTACCCGTCGGCGCTGAGCGATGCGACGATCAACTCGCGCATGCTCGCGTCGTCTTCGGCGACCAAGATACGGACGGCTTCCTGGGAGGAGCGGGCGCTGACGTCGGGGCTCATGCCGGACGAGAAAGCACGCGGCGTGCCCGCGGAAGTCCGCGCCCACGTTGGCTGGCGCGCGATCCTCGCGTGGGGCACGATTCCTCACCGAGGCGATTCGCCGCACCGGTGCTTCGATGGCGTCGCTTGTCCAGACCGGCCGCGGGCGTAGCATGAAACCACCGTGGAACCGGACGCGTCGGCGGAGCGGTGGGACGACGAGGATCTCGCCGCGCCCGCGATCGCCATCGCCGAGACGCTGCTGCGCGCGGCCAACGCCGGACAGACGGCGGCCGAGCGCTCGCACGCAGAGAAGATCGCGCGCCTCGTGGAAGACCCGGCCGGCAGGGCGCTGACGCTCGCGCTCGTCGATCAGGCCTTTCGGAGCCACCGCCCGGCGCGCATCGCCGACCAGCTGCGCTGGCTTCTCGCCCGCTACGGCGTCCCCGACTACATGGAGTGGTGGGAGCGGGCGGCGCTCGCCGTCGGCGGCATGATGGCGCACTACCTCCCGAGCGTCGTGGTGCCGCCGATCGTCGCGCGCCTTCGCCACGAGAGTCGCTCCGTGATCGTTCCGGGCGAGGAAGCCGACCTCCGGCGCTATCTCGACGAGCGCCGCCGCGCCGGTATCCGGTTGAACCTGAACCAGCTCGGCGAGGCGATCCTCGGCGAGGGTGAGGCAGCGCGTCGCCTCGCGGCGTACCTGGCGCTCCTCGCCCGCGATGACGTCGAATACATCTCGGTCAAGATCTCCTCGATTCTGAGCCAGATCGACCTGGTCGCGTTCCGTCACACGGTCGAGCTGGTGAAGGACCGCCTGCGCACCCTCTATCGCGAGGCGCTGCGCCATCTCTTCCGCGACCGTACGGGTCGCGGAACGCCAAGTTCATCAACCTCGACATGGAGGAGTATCGTGATCTGGCGCTGACGATGGCCGCCTTCCAGGAGGTCCTCGACGAGCCCGAATTTCTGTCGCTCCGCGCGGGTATCGTGCTGCAGGCGTACCTCCCGGACTCCGCCGGCGCGCAACGGGCGTTGACCGCCTGGGCGCGCGCGCGCTGCTGCCCGCGGCGGCGCGCCGATCAAGCTCCGCATCGTCAAGGGCGCGAACCTCGCCATGGAGCGCGTCGAGGCCGCGCTGACCGGCTGGCCGCAGACGACGTACGCGACCAAGGTCGAGGTGGACGCGAACTACAAACGGATGCTCGCGTACGCCTGCCGGCCGGAGCACGCGCGCGCGGTGCACGTCGGCATCGCCAGTCACAACCTCTTCGACATCGGCTACGGACTGGCACTCCGCGCCCACCACGGCGTCGAGGATCTCGTCGAGTTCGAGATGCTCGAGGGCATGGCGAATCATCAGGCCCGCGCCGTACAGGCGCGCGCCGGCGGCCTCCTGCTCTACGCCCCGGTCGTGAAGGCCGAGGATTTTCACAGCGCGATCGCCTATCTCGTGCGCCGACTCGACGAGAACACCGCGCCCGAGAACTTTCTGCGCCACCTGTTCGATCTCGACCCGGAGTCGGAAACCTGGGCGCAGGAGCGGGAGCGCTTTCTCGCCGCGATGCGCCTGCGGACGGCCGTGTCGAGCGCACCGCGGCGCACGCAAGACCGCGGCGCCGAGGCGTCCGGTGCGATCGACGCCGACAGGTCGCGTGTCAGGGACGCGCCGTTCGCAAACGAGCCCGATACCGATTGGTCGTTGCCCGCGAACCGCGCGTGGATCGACGGCGTCGTCGCACGCTGGCGCGCGGGCGATGCCGACCGCGATTCCGCTCGAGATCGGCGGCGCGATCGCGCACGACAGCGACGTGGATCGACGGCGAAGACCCGTCGCTTCCGGACGCGCCGGCCTACACCTACGCGGTCGCGAACGCCGTCGCGATCGACCGCGCGCTCGCCGTCGCGGTGACTGCCGCGTCTCCGTGGGCCGCCCGCCCGCCTGCCGAGCGCCGCCTCCTCCTGCGGCGTGGGGCCGACATGCTCGCCCGGCAGCGCGGCGACTTGATCGGCGCCATGATCCTCGACGCCGCCAAGACGGTGTCCGAGGCCGACGCGGAAGTGTCCGAGGCGATCGACTTCGCGCGCTACTACGCCGACGCGTCCGTCATCGCCGACGAGATCGCCGACTGCCGCCCCGAGCCGTTCGGCGTCGTCGCGGTGGTGTCGCCCTGGAACTTCCCGCTCTCGATCCCCGCCGGCGGCGTCTTGGCGGCGCTCGCCGCCGGCAACGCCGTCGTCTTCAAGCCCGCACCGGAGACGGTCTTGGTGGGGCGATACCTCGCCGAAGCGTTGTGGGACGCCGGCGTTCCCCGCGACGTGCTGCAGCTCGTCCCATGCATCGACGGTCCGCCGGGCCGTACGTTGATCAGCGATCCGCGGGTCGCCGCCGTGATCCTCACCGGGTCCGTCGCGACCGCGCGGCTCTTTCTCGACTGGCGCCCGGACCTGCCGCTCTTCGCAGAGACCAGCGGCAAGAACAGCATGATCGTCACCGCGCTCGCCGACCGCGATCAGGCGATCCGCGACCTCGTGCGCTCCGCCTTCGGCCACAACGGACAGAAATGCTCGGCCGCGAGGCCTCGCCGATCTGCGAGGCCGAGGTCTACGACGACGAGGCGTTCCGGCGGCAGTTGCGCGACGCGGCCGCGAGCCTCACCGTCGGCTCGGCCTGGGAACCGACGAGCCGCATTACGCCGCTCACCCAGGTGCCCGGCGCGGATCTCCGCCGCGCGCTCACGACGCTCGACGAAGGCGAGGAGTGGCTGCTCGAGCCGCGCCAGGTCGGCGCCAACCCGCGCCTCTGGTCTCCCGGGATCAAGCTCGGCGTGCGTCCCGGCTCGTTCTTCCACCGTACCGAGTGCTTCGGTCCGGTCCTCGGCGTCATGCGCGCCGCCGATCTCGACGAGGCCATCGATCTCGCGAACGACACCCCGTTCGGACTCACGAGCGGCCTGCACTCGCTCGATGCGCGCGAGGTGAGTGCACTGGCGGGAACGCATCGCGGCCGGCAATCTCTACGTCAATCGTCCCATCACGGGCGCGATCGTTCGTCGCCAGCCGTTCGGCGGTTGGAAGCACTCGGTCTTCGGACCCGGCGCGAAGGCGGGCGGCCCGAACTACGTGCGCCAGCTCGCACGCTGGCGTCAGGTCAGCCCGCCCTGCGCGTGCGACGAATGCCCGCCGATCCTGGCCGACCTGCTGCGACGCTGGTCGAGCCTGGTCGACGCGGTCGACCGTCCCGCGCCTCGTGACCGAGCGCGGGCAGCTATGCCCATGCGTGGCGCACGCACTTCGCGCGCGAGCACGACCCGAGCCGGATCCTCGGCGAGCGCAACGGCCTTCGCTACCGCCCGGCGGCGGCGGTCGTCGTGCGCACCGAGTTGGCAGCCGGCCCGGAGCCGACTGGATCTCGCGCGCGTCGTGCTCGCGACGCGCCTCTGCGGCACGCCCGTGACGGTGAGCGTGCCGCCGTCGGCTCCGGACGTGGCCGGTCTGGACGGTGACATCCCGCTGGTCCGCGAGACGGAGGCGGCGCTCGTCGCGCGGCTCGAGACCGACCGCATGGCCGATCGGCTGCGCGTCTTCGAACCGCCGTCGCCGGCACTGCGGGCGGCGGCCAACCGGGCGCATCTCGCCGTGATCGACGCGCCGGTCGTGGCGAACGGCCTGCTCGAGCTCCGCTGGTACCTCCGCGAGCAGACGTGCACGCAGGTGGTGCACCGCTACGGCAACGTGAGCGACTCGATCCCCGGGCCCGCGCCGTGATTCCGCTCGCCTTGGCGTTCGTTTGCGAGTGAGTGCGTCACAGCTCGCTCTCATCAATAGATCCGCAGATCCGCTGGCCTCGCCTCGCCGCGCGGCGCCTTCCTGCGCACTGCGGCATGTTTTTCCCTGGACCCGCAAGCCGGTCGTGGCACGGTCGCGCGGTCGCCGTTCCGGCCCCAAGGAGGAGCCCCATGGCCCGCACCCCCATCGCCCCGATCGTGTCGTCGCTCGCCGTGTCCCTGCTCGTGCTCGCAAGCCCCATCCCCGTCGTGGCGCAGACGGTCGTCACCACATGCGGCCAAGAAGCGAGCGGTTCGGCGACGCTCAGTGCCGACCTCGATTGCACCGGCTTCGACGGTTACGCCGTCACGATGCACGGCGGAACGCTCACGATGAACGGCCACACCATCACCGGTGGCAGCATCGGCATTCAATGCGACCGGACTTGCAAGATCGTCGGCCCTGGTACGGTGACCGCCAGCACGTTCGTGGGTGTGAACGCATTCAACGTGGGCCTGAAGATGAGCCAGGTCGACGTCACCGACTGTGGGTATTTCGGAGCCCAGGTATGGCATTCCGCCGCCATCGAAGGGCCGGCCGTATTCAGCGGCAACGGCGGTGCGATCCGTGTCGGCGCAAAAGCGAAGATCAAGGACGTGACCATCACCGGCAACGGCGCGGGCGTGGACGCCGAAAACAACGCCAAGACCGGGAGCATCCAGGTGCAGCTCTCGACGATCAGCGGAAACAGCGGCACCGCCCTCAGAGCCCAGCGTGGCATCACGGTCACGGACAGCACCGTCATGGACAACGGCGAGTCGGGCGTCTTCGCGGCCGGCGGGTACTGCGAGAAGAACGCAGGCGCCTCCATCACGCGCTCCACCGTCACCGGCAATGGCACCGCCCCGGGTGCGGCTCTGAACCGGGTCTGTGCCGACGTTGCGACGTGCAAGAGACGCCCGCGCGTAAAGGAAGGCTCGACCTGTGGGACCAGCCATCAGATCGAGTCAGGAAATCCTGGCAGCGATTGGGACGTCTGCACGCTCGACTGAGCGTATTCGCGGCGTTTCGGCAGGACGTTTCAGCAGCCTAACGGCTGCGTCAATTCTTGCTCGCCTTCCCGGGCGAGGCTGCTAGTATGCGCGCCCAGTTCCGCCGGGTGGGGTAGTGGAGGGGCAGCATGGGTCCAGCCGTAGCGCCATCAATCGACGCAGATCTCAAGGAAGCCGCTGAGGAGCGGTACCTCAACTACGCGTTGAGCGTCATCACCTCGCGCGCGCTCCCCGACGTGCGCGATGGGCTCAAGCCCGTGCAGCGCCGGATCTTGTACTCGATGTACCAGAACCTGCACCTGACGGCGGGTTCGCGGCCGCGGAAATCCGCCGCGATCGTCGGCGACGTGCTCGGCAAGTATCACCCGCACGGCGACGTCGCCGCCTACGAGGCCATGGTGCGGATGGCGCAGGAGTTCTCGCTCCGCTACCCGCTCGTCCAGGGCGAGGGCAACTTCGGCTCGCTCGACGGCGATGGCGCGGCGGCGATGCGCTACACCGAGGCCCAGCTGACGGCGCTCTGCGAGGAGATGCTCGAGGACCTCGCGGCCGACACCGTTCCCTTCCGCGCCAACTACGACTCGACGCTCGACGAGCCGATCGTGCTCCCGAGCGCGATCCCGCAGCTCTTGATGAACGGCTCGACCGGCATCGCGGTCGGCATGGCGACCAACATCCCGCCGCACAACCTCGCGCGAGATCATCGCCGCGCTGGTCGCGTTGATCGACGACCCGAAGCTCGCCGTCAAGGATCTCGTCAAGCACATCAAGGGTCCCGACTTCCCGACCGGCGGCGAGATCCTGAACGGCAAGAAGGAGATCCGCGAGATCTACGAGACCGGGCAGGGCGCGATTCGTCTCCGCGGCGAGTACAAGGTCGAGACCCAGGCGCGCGGCAAGAAGGTCATCGTCGTCACGTCGATCCCCTACACCGTCAACAAGTCGACGATGGTGCGAGGAGATCGCGAACGAGATCATCGCGCGGAAGCTGCCGCTGATCGTCGACGTGCGCGACGAGTCGACGACCGACGTGCGGGTCGTGCTGGAGCTGAAGCCCGACGCCTCGCCGGAAGCGGCGATGGCGTATCTCTACAAGCACACCGGCCTGCAGACGAACTTCAACGTCAATCTCACCTGCCTCACGCCGACGAAGAATCCCGCCGTCGGCCAGCCGGCGCGCGTCACGCTCCGCGACCTCTGCCAGCACTTCCTCGACCACCGCATGATCGTGGTGACGCGGCGGCTCGAGCACGAGAAGAAGAAGCTCCTCGAACGGCTCCACATCCTCGCGGCGCTCGCGAAGATCTACGACGACCTCGACCTCGCGATCCGCATCATTCGCAAGTCCGAGTCGCGCGCCGACGCCGCCGAGAAGCTCATGAAGGAGTTCAAGCTCGACCAGGTGCAGGCGGATGCGGTGTTGGAAATCCGCCTCTACCAACTGGCGCGCCTCGAGATCGAGAAGATCCGCGCCGAGATGGCCGAGAAGAAGAAGCGCCTGAAGGAGATCGAGGCGCTGCTCGCGAAGCCGAAGGAGCGCTGGAAATTGATCCGCGCCGATCTGACCCGCCTCGACGAGAAGTTCGGCGACAAGCGTCGGACGACCTTCGCCGGCGGTGAGGTGCTCGAGTACAACCCCGAGGCCTACGTCGTGCACGAGGACGCGACCGTCGTGCTCTCGCGCGACGGCTGGATGAAGCGCGTCCGCGAGGTGAAGGACCCGACGGCGACGCGGCTCCGCGAAGGCGACGCGCTCGCCGCGTTGCTGCCGGGGTCGACACGCGATCGGCTCGTGCTGTTCTCGTCGAAAGGCACGGTCTACGTGATGCGGGTCGGGGACGTGCCGGCCACCACCGGGTACGGCGAGCCGGTGCAGTCGCTCCTCAAGTTCGGCGACGGCGAGCGCGTCGTCGTCGCCCGGCTCATCCGAGAGGTGGGCACGACCCCGAAGGGGCGACGCCAAATGACGCCCAGCCGGCGCTCCCCGGCATCATCGAGCTCACCGAGGAAGTGCTGACGGTGTTGGTCGCGACCGCGAACGGCTACGGCTTCCGCGCCACGCCCGACTTGACCGAGACGACCCGCGCCGGCCGGAAGCTCGCGCGTGTCGGCGACGGCGACGAGATCGTGAGCGTCGACGTCGTGAGCGGCCCGGTCGCGATCGTCGCGACGGCGCGCGGCAAGATGGTGCGCTTCGCCGTCGACGAGGTGCCCGAGCTCGCCGGCCCCGGCCGCGGCGTCATCCTGATGAAGCCCGACTCGAAGGAGGACGACCGCATCGTCGGCGCTCTCGCCCTCGGCAAGAAGGACGAGTTCCTCGCCGTCACCGGCGAGGGCAGCGAGCGCAAGATCGAGGTCGGCGAGGTGCCGCTCGGGAAACGCGCGCAAAAGGGACAGAAGGTCGTGAAGCGCGGCGGCGTTTCCGCGATCAAGCGCGTCGAGGCGGAGGGGTAAACGCTAGCCGGAGGCGATGGACTAGATATGGCAACAGCGAGCTACACCGCGAAAGACATCCTCGTTCTCGAAGGGCTCGAGCCCGTTCGGCGCCGGCCCGGCATGTACATCGGCGGCGTCGACGAGACCGGCCTCCATCACCTGATCTGGGAGATCGTCGACAACTCCGTCGACGAGGCGATGAACGGCCACGCCGACCGCATCGCCGTGACACTCCACAAGGACCGCGCGTCGATCACGGTCAGCGACAACGGCCGCGGCATCCCGGTCGACAAGCACGCGCAGTACAAGAAGCCCGCGCTCGAGCTGATCCTGACGACGCTCCACGCCGGCGGAAAGTTCGAGGCCAAGAACTATTTCCATTCCGGCGGCCTCCACGGCGTCGGCGCGTCGGTCGTGACCGCGCTCTCGGAGAACCTGACCGCCACCGTCAAGCGCGACGGCGCCGAGTGGGAGCAGAAGTTCGCCCGTGGTGTGGCGACCGGGCCTTTGAAGAAGCTCGGCTCCGCGCGCGGCAGCGGCACCACCATCTTCTTCCGCCCCGACGCGAAGATCTTCCCGAAGATCCAGTTCGACGCCAAGCGCATCACCGAGGCGCTCGAGGCCAAGGCCTACCTGCATTCCGGCCTCACCATCGACTTCACCGACGAGTCCGACCACTCGAAGATCAGCTTCCACTTCGAGGAAGGCCTCAAGACCTACCTCGGCAAGATCATCGCCGACGGCGGCAAGACGCCCCTTGCCGGCGAGGTCTTCGCCATCACCAAACAGCAGGACGACCTCCACCTCGACTGCGCACTCGCCTGGACCGACGAGACCTCCGAGAAGGTGCTGTCGTTCGTCAACAGCATCCCCACCATCTCCGGCGGCGCCCACGAGAACGGCCTCAAGAGCGGCATCGTCAAAGCCGTCCGCAACTACCTGACCGTCCACAACCTGCTGCCCCGCGGCGTGACCATCACCGCCGAGGACGCCCGCGAGGGCATCGTCGCCGTCCTCTCGATCAAGATCCCGCAGCCGCAGTTCCAGGGTCAGACCAAGGAGCGCCTCAACAACACCGAGGTCACGCCCGTCATCGACGGCATCATCCGTACCGCCGTCGAGAACGCGCTGAACGCCAACCGCACCGCCGGCGACGTCATCGCCAACCGCGTGATCCTGGCGTCGCGCGCCCGGAGCGCGTCGCGCGCCGCCGCCGAGCAAGTCACGCGGAAGAGCGCCATCTCTCATCGGTTGAACCTGCCCGGCAAGCTTCGCCGACTGCAGCTCGACGGACCCCAACGAGTGCGAGCTCTTCATCGTCGAGGGCGACTCCGCCGGTGGGTCGGCCAAACAAGGCCGCGAGCGCAAGTTCCAGGCGATCCTGCCTCTGCGCGGCAAGGTGCTGAACACCGAGCAAGCGTCGACGGTGAAGGTGCTCGGCAACAAGGAGCTCGCCGACATCGTCTCGGCGCTCGGCTGCGGTGCCGGCAAGGACTTCGACGCCGAAGAAGCTCCGCTACCACAAGATCTGCCTCTTGATGGATGCCGACTCCGACGGGAATCACATCTGCACGCTGCTGCTGACGTTCTTCTATCGTCACATTCCCGACCTCATTAAGCAGGGCTTCGTCTACATCGCGCAGCCGCCGCTCTATCGGGTCGAGATCGGGAAGCAGGTGCAGTGGGCGCGGGACGATGCCGCGCGCGACAAGATTCTCGCGGGGCTGAACGGCAAGGCGACCAAGGTCCACGTCACGCGGTTCAAGGGTCTCGGCGAGATGAATCCCGCGACGCTGAAGGAGACGACCTCGACCCAGCGCGCCGCGCGATGCTGCGGGTCTCGATCGGCGACGCGGCGGCGACGGAGACGGCGATTCAGACGCTGATGGGCAAGGAAGTGGCGCCGCGGTTCGAGTTCATCATGGAGCGAGCGCCGAAGGTGGATGAGATCGATGTGTAGGGTTGCAATCGGTTGATAGTTCGGCTTCCGCCACTGGGCGGCTCTGGTCGACGATCGCGATTCCGTTCGGCGCCTCGACCGCCTACGCGTGGGTCTCGGCCGCGCTCCGCGCACGGCGCGGGCTCGCGGAAGCGGGCACGCACCATTCGTGAGCACGCGCGGACCGAACTTCCGTCCGGTGTGCGCGTCGAATGCGCCGGGTCAGCAACTAAGCGATCGGCCGACCCGAAGGCCATAGCGCCGAGTAGATCTCGCGCCTGCTCTGCGCCGGGCCTCACACCTCCGTCGGTGAGCTTCGACATTGTCGGCCCGATCCGAAGCAGTGGAGACGATTGCTGTCGGGCGACGGATCCGCGAGCTCCGCAGGCTCGAGCGGCAGTACGGCCACGAGCGGAACGTGGCGCAAGCGCAAAGGCTCAGCGCTCGTGCGCCTCGAGAGTGGTAGGACCAGGTGGGCCGAGCTACATTGGTACGAAAGTCATGGCGTCGGCCTCGTCCGCATGAAGATCAAGAGGTTCCCTCGACTGATGGCAGCACGACGAAGAACGAAGCAGTTCCTCCTCTGCGTCCGGAACGAAGGCTGCGACGATCTCGAGCTGCGGAAGCTCTATCCCCAGCTCCCCGACGCCAAGGCTGCCGCGTCCGGATACGTGCGGATCATCGACGAGTCTGGCGAAGACTATCTTTACCCGGCGAGACTCTTCGTCGCCGTCGAGCTGACGAGCGCGGCCAAGCGCGCGGTCGCAGGCAGCTTGCGTCGACGATCCGCGGCCTGACCATCCGTGCGGTAAGGGCCTCCGTGCTCGTCCTCTCCGCACTGTTCGTAGCGATGCGCCGTCGCACCGCGGCTTGGTACCGCCGGAGCGATGCCAACGATCCTCCGAGTCGGACCCTATCGGATGTTCTTCTACTCGTCGGATCGCGCCGAGCCGCCGCACGTCCATGTCGAACGTTCGGGCAGAACGGTGAAACTCTGGCTGGCCCCACTTCGTCTTTGCGGATGCGGGTGGCGTGCCTGGCGTCGAGCTCAGGCGAGTGCGAAAGCTTGTGGCGCGCCATCGGGCGGAGCTACTGAGGTCGTGGCATGCGTTCTTCGGCAACTGAGGCGCGAGCGGCAAGGTCGCAAGCGTTCGCGTCACCGCGAGCGATCTCGTCGTCGCCTTGGCCGACGGCAGAACGGTGACCGTGCCCCTCCGGTGGTATCCGCGTCTAGCCCATGGCACCGCCGCCCAGCGGCGATCGTGGCGTCTCATCGGTCGCGGCGTTGGGATTCACTGGCTGGAGCTCGACGAAGACATCCGCGTCGACGACCTCCTCGCCGGCCGGCGCTCGGGGGAATCGAAAGCCTCCCTGGAGCGATGGCTGAGCTCACGCCCGCACGCGGGGAGGAAGCCACTCAGCCCGACGAGGCGCGCTCGGCCGACGACTTCACCGCCGACACGGCCACGCGCTGCCCGGGGCCAGCGTCAGGGCAGTCGGCCGGGATGAACCACGTCTCCAGAGGAATACCGTCGAGCGATCGAGGAGTCCGAGCGATGAAGGAGAGCGCCCGGCTACGTAAAGGTCGTCGAGCGGTCCGAGGAGGATCGATGCTACGTCGGCAGTGCGCCGGGCTGATCTTCGGCGGATGCCACGGTGCCGACGATCGAGCGCGCGGTCCTCGACGAGCTCTGTCGCATCGTCGACGAGGCGATCGTCCTCTACGAGCGTGAAGGCATGCCGTTGCCACCGCCGACCCGGGCCGCGACTCTCGCGAACCAGGCGCCGCACGTCGCCTGACGCAATCGCGCCGGTGGCGGTAGGGAGTTCTCGAGCAGCTCTATCCAATCATCTTCGAGAGCGAATCCACTTCGCGAGGCCTTCGCCTGACTCAGCGGGGAAGCTGCGCGATCCCCTGCCACCGGCTCCGCTTCAGTTGGCGTGCGAACGCCGGGAGCTCGATCCCGTAGCGGCGGCGCATGGCTTCCGCTTGGTTTTGGATCCAGCGCCAGCGTGGCTCGAAGGTCGGGTCGTGAAAGGCGAACACCACGTCGTTGTCGTCTTCCTCGACCGGCAGGACGAGCATGTTGTCGCCCCATACTCAGCTTCATGCCCTCGATGGGTCGCAGCGCTCGGCCCGCATCCCGGCGACGTTGGCGACGAGGATGCCGTCCGGACGTAGGCGCGATCGCAGCCCTCGTAGAACTCGCGCGTGCCGAGTCCGGGAGCCAGGCCGCGACGGTCGAACGCATCCATCAAGACGACGTCGTATTGATCGCGACACGCGGCAACGAACGCTCCCGCGTCGCCCTCGACGACGTGAAACCGGTCGTCGTCCTGAGGCACCGCAAACTCAGCTCCGTAAGGCCAACACGTCGGCATTGCTCTCGACCACCACGATGCGAGCCTCCGGCAAGGAAGATGGCAGTATTTCGCCAACGAGCCCCCCGCCGAGCCCGGAGCAGCAGCAGCGCGCGCGGATGGGTGTGGAACAGCAAGAAGCTCATCATCGCCCGGGTGTAGAACATCTGAAGCCCCACGGGCTCGTCGATGCGCATGCGGCTCTGCGTGTAGGTCCAGCAGAAGTGGAGCGCCCGCGTGGTGCCGTCCTCGGCGATGAACGGTTTGTCGTAGGCGCCGCTCAGGAGCTGCGCCGCGAGCACGGTCCGATCCGCGTCCGACGGTTCTGAGCAGGCGCACGAGCGTGCGGCCGGAGCCGAACGAATTGGCGAGGTCGAGCATGGGAGGTGAATCGATCATTGCCGTCGCCGGTGAACTTGTCGACGAAGCCCTCGTCGTCGGTGCCGCTCTGGCGATCCGGACCTCCCCGCCCGTCGGGACGGCGACGGACACCCGCGACGAGGATGCGGTTGGCGTCGATCCCGACCTGACCTCCAGTCCCGGCGCCGCGAAGGTCGACCTTTGCTGGCTGCGCGATCGCCTGGTACGCTTTTCAGTTCACGGAGTTAGGGCAGCGACCCCGCCCTGCGAGCGCTCCCGCCCCGTCGAACCAGCGCTGAACGGCGTTCCATCACCATTGAACGCCTAATTCTCGAAAGCGAGGGTTCGACATGTACGGCTTCATTCGCGGACTCGATTACGACTCGATCGTCGCGGCGTCGGAGAAGGTGGCGTGGACCGTCCCGGCGGTCGTCGACTGGCAGTTCGATGCCACCGCCGATCGTCCCTGCCAGCTGGGTGGGCGTCGACGACGTGACGTTCCTCGATGCCGAGCAACGGCGTGTGCTCAATCATTGTCGCGCCTTCAGCTACGTCCACCTGCTCGGGAGCTACGAGGACTTCATCCCACACCATCTCGACGGCTTCCGGCGAGTACGAGGCGGCGATCATGCGCGTCTGCGGGCGGTGCTGCGCTTCGAGGAAGAGGAGTTGAAGCACCAAGAGCTCTTTCGCACCGCCGAGACGCTGCTCGAGCAAGCGTGCGGGTACTCGTTCGATCGGTACTTCGACGAGCGTGGGACGCGCCTCGCGGAGTTCACCGAGGCGGTGCGCTCGCCTATCCGTCCCTGACGCGATGCCTCACGCTGTTGGCGCTCGAGTTCGGCACGCAGCGCGCGTACGTGGAGTCTCTGCACGATGGCAACATGGGAAGCCGCGGATCGCTCTACTCGCGTGTCTTGCGGGCGCACTGGGTCGAAGAAGCGCAACATACGAAGTGCGGGATGCTCGACATCGCGGCCCTCGCTTCGGAGCACGAGGCCGGCGAGCTGCGCGCCGCCGTCGAACAGGTCGCCGCCATCGGCGGGCTCGTCGATGGGACGATCGCGGGTCAAGCAACCGCGGAGATCGCGACCTTGAAACGCGTCACCGGCTGCGCGTTCACCGACGACGAGCGCTCCAGGCTGCACGAGGCGCTGCACCGATCGCTCGGCACCATCGTCACTGCCGTTTCACTCGCGCATCCCCGATTCGTCGGGGTCGCCGTCGAGCTTTCGAAGGATGGGGCAGCGACGCTCGGGCTCGCATAGGGGAGGCCGGAGAGCAGGACGCGATCGTCGTCGCCTCGGCGGGTGAGGACCGTGGCTCGCTGCGGCGTCCCGCTGGCGAAGATTTTCGTGGACACGTCGCGCCGGCCGTGGCATCTGCTCATCCACCTGCGGCACTGACACCGTCGCACCTATCGGAGGTATCCCCCATGCGTCGCTCGACCGTGCTGCTCGCCACATTGTGTCTCTTCAGGCTCGGCGCCGCCGTTCGCCCCGTGTCCTCGTCGGCGGCCGGCCCGCCTGTTTCGGGGACCATCGCGTGCTCTCTCGATGGCTTCTTGGCGTTCCGGACCCCATCTCCCGCTGGTCCTTTTTCCCCCACCGCTGAACAAGCCCATCCGGCTGGTCAGCTCGCACATTTCCGGCGCGTGCGACTCGTCCGGGTGTCGTCGGCGGTGTGACGCCGATCACCGAGACCGAGGTGCAGCTGCGCGGGGCGCTCGCGGCCGGGTCGACCTGTCTCGACTTGGAGAGCGCGGTGTCGCTTCTGAAGACCAAGATGAAGGTCCGCTGGAAGGGCGTCCGCAACGGACACCTGGTGACGGTCGCGACCAGCCATGCCCTCGTGACGAGCGGCAGCTACGACAGCGGCTCGAATGCCTTCGTCCTGACGACGGCGCCAATCACGAAGGGTGCGTTTCTCGGCTCGACGCTGACGTGGCGGTTCGCATGGGGCGACTTCGACGATCACCACCGCATCTGCACGACGCTCGACGCCGCGTACAGTGGCTTCAGTTCCGCCAACGGCCTTCCCTGGACGCTCGAGGTTCCCTGAGCCGAACCCGTTTGAGCCGGTGCCGCACGACGGCAACCCATCCCGCAGAGTCGACGCGACGGTCTCGTCGCTCAGCCGCTCGGTAGGCAGACGAGCTGCAGCGCGTCCTGATCGCGTCGCCCGTCGTAGAGCGTGGCGCGTGCGCCGAGCTTGAGCTTGCCTTCGCGCGTGCCGGTCTTGAGCGGCACGGCCACGTCGATGTCGCCGGTGCAGACGTCGGGGGCCGAGGGGCCGACGAGCGTGCCCGGCACGACGCCGAGAAAGCTCGCCCCGCACGGCGGCCATGAGGGGATCCTTCGCTGCCTTGTTGGCGCTCGGGGTCCGGAGCTCCCACGACGAGAGGCGCGTGCCCGGTTGGCAGGCCGCGAGGTCGGTGTTGCTGGCGCAGACGCGCACGTGGAAGGTGCAGCTCCCCGGGATGCCGCCGTCGAAATCGCAGGCCGGGTCGTCGTCGAGGCAGCGCTGCTGCCGGCTGATGGCGCCGCGCTTGTCGAGGAGGGGCGTGTTCGTCGGGTTGTCGACCTGCCACTCGATGAGACACGTCGCTCGCTACCGAGCCTCCACCCGGGATGCGCTCGAGCGTGCAGGCGTTGCACCCTGTCGCCGACGACGGCGTTGGCGTCGTCGCACAGCTGTCCGCAGGCCGCGTTGCTGATGCCGTCGCCGCACGCGAGCCCGGGCTCGCTCACGCAGTGCATGCTGCAGCCGTCGCAGCCTCGAGGTTGCCGTCGTCGCACTCCTCGCCGCCGTCGACCACACCGTCGCCGCAGCGCGGGCGCGTACGAGTCCGCGCGGCAGGCGTCGGGCGTGGCGCTGCTGTTGGCGGCGCCGTCGTCGCACTGCTCGCACTGCGGGTGCATCGTACCGTCGCCGCACATCGACGCCCCGGGCGCGCAGAGCGACACCACGGTGGCACTGGCCCCGGCATAGGCCCACGTCACCACGAAGCGCGATCCCGTGGTGTGGACGACGTCGATGCCGTGCGCCGACGTCGTGTCGAGGTCGCTCGTCGGCCCGAGCGGTTGATCGTCGACGCCGAAGGCGCGCCCCGCGCGGCGGAGCGTAACCGGTGTCGCCATTGAAGGTACTCCAGGCCACGTAGATCGTTGCCGTTCTCGTCGACCGCGACGACGGGCTCCGGGTAATCGTTCGGCGCCCCGGGATCGACGGAGACGTCCGGGCCCGCCGGCGTGCCGTCGGCGGCGAAGCGCCGATAGAAGATCTCGCCTGCGCCGCTGAACCCGGCGATGACGAAGTCACCGCTCGGCATCACCGCGATGCTGGCGGGGAGGAAGACGTCGCTGGTCACGAACGGGGCGTCGCCGGCGGGGATGCCGGAGAAATCGTAGAAGCGCGCGAAGTTGTCGCCGTCGGCAAAGCCCCACCAGGCGGCGACGAAGCCTCCGGGCCGCGCGGCCACGTCGCCGAAGCTCCAGCCCGGTCCGACCTCGACCGCTTCGCCGCCCGGACGTCCATCGGGGCGGTAGAGACGGAAGGAGCGGTCGGAGAGACTTTTCCAGAAGAAGACAGGGGCCGCTCGGCAGGCTCGCGACCGAGGGGTTCGCGAGTCGAGCCCCTGAGCGATACCTGGATGTCGGATCCCACGGGTCGGGCGAGATCGTCGAGCAGCTTCCCGTACAGGAACGACACGCTCAGTGTAATTGATGTAATTCCACGCGACGACGTAGCCGCCGTCGTATCCGGTGGCGATCGCGGTCTGCCCGGCGCGTGTCCGCTCTTGTCGATGCGGTGCTTGGCCTCGAGCGGCGTGCCGGCGGCGTCGAAGCGGCGGGGCGAATCGCGCCGCGGTCGCTGCCGCCGAGATCTTCCGACCACACGAACGTCATCGTGCCGTCCCGGCCGACCGCGACCGATGGGCTCAGTGGCGGCCGCGCCGGCGCCGATCCCGAACTCATCGACGTCGATGACCTGCGCGCGGGCGCAGGTCGCCGCGAAAGCGAAAACGACCAGCCAGGCGCCGGTCAGCGTCGAGGTTGGGAAGGGCCGCATCGCGGGTCTCGGCGACGGAACGCTCGCCGCTTGTAAGTCCGCCGGTGCGCCGAGTGCAAGCAAAAGCACGGGACGCCGGCCGATATCCGGCGGGCGTCGCCGTTCGCCACGGCTCCAGCTCAGCGCTGCGCTGCACGTCCGCGCTGCCGGCTGCGAGCAGCTGCTCGGCCCGCGTTGCATAGTGGGCGAGACCGAGCTGCCGGTAGATGGTCGTGGCTTCCTCGAAGCGCCGAAGGCCGGCCGCCGTGTCCCCACGTGCCATCGCCAATTCCCCGAGGCCGAGAATGGCGGCCGCCGCCAGCGAGCGTCGGCCGAGATCGTCGGCGATAGCGGAGAGCGCGGTCCGAACTGGTCGTGCGCTCCGGCGACGTGGGCGACACCGCCCGCAGCCGGATCGCGCCGAACATGAGCGCGCCGACCGTCTCCCGCAGACGTCCCCCTGCGCTCGCGTAGGCGGCATCGCGCGTACTGCTCCGCCTGGGCGACGGACCCGGCCGCGAGCAGGGCTTCGACGACGAGCGCGGTCCCGATGGGCTCGAGGTTCACCGTCGGCGCATACCTGAGCAGATCGAGGTAGCGCGCGGTCGGGATCGGGAACGCCCATCCCGAGACCGACGATCAAGCCGATCGCGGCCGCCGCGCGTGTCGCGGCGACGTTGCCGATCGCGAGCGCGACCTCGAGACTCTGCTCCACCCAGTGCGCGTGCGGCCTCGTACTCCGCGCGGCGAGGTGGGCCTGTGCCAGCGTCGCGGCCGAGGCGGTTTGCAGCGTACGGTTCGAGATCCGCACGGCCGCAGTCGTACGTCGCGGCGGCGCGCTCCAACATCTCGGCCAGGATCGTCGCGATAGTACGAGATCCGCGCCCGCATGACCTGCGCCGCCGAGCGCCAGGTCCGATGGGCCGTTCTGGATCGCCGATCCGCGCCAGGTCGGCGATCGCCGCCGTCGATCGTGCGCTCCGCCGAGATCGAGGCGGCCGTCGTAGAGAGTGGCCCGACGCGAGCGCACGCAAGGCGCGCGCCGCCGGCATGACGAGACCGTCGCGGCGCGCGACCCGCGAGTCCTCCTCGGCGATGGCGAAGCCGGCGTCGAATCGCCTCGCGATCGCGGGTCGACATCGCCGAGCGTGCCTGCAGGCTGCAGAGGTCGACGAAGGCTTCGGTGTCGTCGAGCTGCACCGCGAGCTGGCGGCCGCGGCCGCCCGACGCGCTCGGCCTCGTCGAGACCGGCGACGCCGTAGATGACCGCCATGCGACAGAGGCCCGTAGGCCGCCTGCAGCGTGCGCCGCGGCAGGTCGGCGCTGCGGCAGCACTCTGCAACAGCCCCTCCGCCATCTCGAACGCATCGCGGTAGTAGCCTGCCGCGGCGCGGAACGACGGCACGCGTTCCGCCTCACGGGCCGCCGCGAGGAGCGCGTCGACGGGCGCGCTGGCGCGGTCGTCGCTGCGCGCGTAGTGGTGGGCGAGCAACGCCGCGCGCTCGGCCGTCGGGTCGCCGGGGAGCGCGTCGAGCAGCTGACCGACGCGGGTGTGCAACGCCCGTCGCTGGCGGAGGAGCAGCCCCTCGTAGGCGACCTCCTGGGTCAGACTCTCGCCGAAGCGGAGCTCGCCGGAGAGCGCGGTCGCGCGCTGGATCACGCCGCGGTCCTCGAGCTCCGCCAGCTGCGGCGGCCACGTCGAGGTCTTCGCCGGCGAGCAGCTGGACGAGCTGGTCACGGTGAAACTGTCGACCGAGGACGGCGGCCACCTGCGCGACCCGCTTGGCGCGCGGCCCGAGGCGATCGAGGCGGGCCCCGATCAGCTCCTCGACCGTGCCCGGCATGCGAATCTCGTCGACCGGCCGCGTCACGCGTACCTGGTCGTCGCCGCGCAGCAGATAGCCTTCCTCGACGAGGCGTGCGGGTGATCTCCTCGGCGAAGAACGGGTTGCCCTCGGCCTTCCGCACCAGGCGGCGCTTCCAGCTCGGCGGGCAAGGCGCCGCCGGCGACGCCGCGCACGACCTCGGTCGTCTCGTCGTCGGAGAGCGGATTCAGCGCGAGTTGCGTGAACGCCTGACGCACTCGCCAGGTCGGCTGATGATCGGGACGATGGCGTCGTCAGGATCATCAGCCGGGAGCGGATCGTCTTGGCAGACGGCGACCGCCAGCATCTCGCGTGACGGCTCGTCCATCCACTGCACGTCCTCGATGATCATCACGACCGGCGCCGTGCGCGCCGGCGCTGGTCCACCACGCGCGCCACCGCGTGGAAGTCCTGGCGCTTGAGCTCGTCGGCGCTCGGAGGGCTTGCCGGCGCCGTCGCGGCGGCGCCGGAGACCGAGGACGTGCGACAGCCCGGGTACGAGGCGGCGACCTCCTCGGCAGGCAGCGCCGAGCTTGTCGGCGATCTTCGCCCAGGCCCGCCTCGTCGACGTCGTCCGCGCCGAGGCCGAAATAGCTGCCGCATCATGGTGACCCAGGGCGCGTACGGCACCGCCTGCGTCATGGCCGAGCAGCGCGCCTCGAAGAGACGACGGGCACGTCGCCGAGTCGCTGCTTGAGCTCGTGGACGAGGCGCGACTTGCCGCTGCCGGCGTCGCCGACGACGGTCGACGACCTGCGCGAGCGGATCCCGCGAGGCGGTCGAAGCAGGCAACGAGCTGGGCGAGCTCCTCCTGCCGACCGACCGAGCGGCGTCAGGCCGCGGGCCGCGGCGATCGCCATCGGGGTCGCCGCCGCGGTCAGAGCCACGCACCTCGTAGGCGACGATCGCCGCGCGTGTGCCGTCGCGCTCGCGACGCTCGCACCTGCTCGCACGTCGAAGAACCCGCGCACCAGCCGTTCCGTGGCGTCGCTGATCAGCACCGTGCCGGGCTCGGCGAGCCGACTCGAGGCGCTGCGACAGGTTGGTGGTGTCGCCGATCGCCGTGTAGTCCATCTTGAGATCGCTGCCGACGCGTGCCGACGACCACCGGTCCGGTGTGCACGCCGATGCCGCACGCGCAGCTCGACGCCGCCGCGGCTGCGGAGCTGCGCGCTCAGCCCCGCGAGCGCGTCGCGGATGCGCGAGCGCGGCGTAGACGGCGCGATACGGCGCGTCCTCGTGGGCGACCGGCGCGCCGAAGAGCGCCATGATCGCCGTCGCCGGCGAGCTGGTTGACGATGCCCTCGACGCGGTAGATCTCGCGCGACGCGAGCGCGATGTATTGCTCGAGGAGGTCGCGGTACTCCTCGGGATCGAGGCGCTCGGCGATCGCCGTCGAGCCCGACCAGGTCGCAGAACATGACGGTGACGAGCTTCCGCTCGCCGGCGATGACGCCCTGACTGGCGCGGATCTTCGCCGCGAGGGTGGCGGGAATCGCATCGGTCACGCGCCGCCGTCGCGGCGTCGGGAGCGACGAGGGCGCTCGCGCGTCGCTGCTGGGAACGGCGGGCGTGCCGCACTCCGGACAAAAGCGGAAATCCGCTTCGATCGCGTGTCCGCAGCTCGAGCAGATGCGGGCGACCCGCGTTCCACATGCGTGACAGAACTGCTTGCCGGGCAGCAACTTCCGTCTGACACGCCGCGCACCGCACCGGCCGACGGTCGCCGCGCTGCGGCGGTGTGTCAAGCCGAGGGTGGTCGAGAGTCAGTTCAGCTCAGCCAGCGCCGCTGGCTCGTTCCGGGTCGGCCCGTTACGATGGCGGCAATGTCGAACGCCAGGGTGCCCAAACAGGAGCAAGGACGAGCCAGCACGGACGTGCTCGAGGTCGCGCCGGGCGTGCTCCGCATGCAGCTCCTGATTCAGATGCCGCGGGCTGCGTGAACATGTACTGTCTGCTCGACGACGAGGGCGCCGCCGTCGTCGACCCCGGTCTGCCGGGCGAGGAGAGCTGGGCCGCGATCGAGGACCGGCTCGCGCGCGCCAACCTCCGCGTCCGCGACGTGCACACCGTGATCGTGACGCATTCGCATCCCGATCATTTGCGGGGCCACGCTTCTTCGCCGAGACCGGCTGCAAGGTGATCGCGCATCGCGCCTCGAGGCGTTCGGACGGACGCCTCGCTGTGCGAGCCGGAGCCGACCGTCGCCGAGCTCGACGCGGAGCTCGCGGCGCGCGACGGCTCGCACGTCGATCACGATCGGCTGGCAGAGCGTCGTCCGCGGCCGGTGCGGCAGCCCGACGGGGACGCGCTCTGGCCGGACAGCTCCGAGCGGCCGCTCGCGCCGGTGGGAGCGGACGGCAGCAGCCCGGCCCGCCGCCGGAGAGCGCTCGCGCGCTGGCAACGGATGCGGGCCTCCGGGGCGCGCGTTCCTCCCGCGCATCACGCACGCGGTCGATCACGGCGCCAGTCTCATCCGGCTCGCACGCCAGGCGAGTGGCTCATGGTGGCTCACGCCCGACACACGGCCGATCACATCTGTTTGCACGATCCCGCCGGCGGCGTCTTCGTGGCGGGCGATCACGTGCTGCCGTCGATCACACCGCACATCTCGGGCTGCCTGGATTCGGCGGACCCGCTGCAGCAGTTCTTACGACTCTCGCTCGCGGAGGCTCGCCGCGATCGGCGGCGTGCAAGCGCTGCCTGCCCCGCCGCACGGCCACCCGTTCGGCGACCTGCAGGGACGCGCCCAGGCGATTCGCCGGCACCACGACGAGCGGCTCGTGCGCATCCAGGAGATCAGTACCGTCTCGGACCCGCAGAGCGTGCAAGCGATCCAGCCGCAGAGCTCTTCCAGGAGCGCAAACTGGGGTCCGATGGCCGAGAGCGAAACCTACGCCCAACCTCGAGCATCTCCGCCTGCGCGCCAAAGCCGAGAGCCACTCTCCCCGCGACGAACCGGGCATGCTGATCTACGGCTTCAACCACCCCCCGACGTTCACGCGCCCGAATTTCTTCCGACAACCGCCCCGGCCGCCGGTCTAGCATCGCCAGCGCCGGACCTCGACTCCATCCCCAGGAGGCCTTCCGATGCACCGATCGTGGACTCGTCGCCTACTCGCCGCACTGGTGCTCGCCGCGCGCTCGTTCCGTCGCTCGCCGTTGCCGCTCCTCCGAAGGCGCTGCACCAAGCGGGGCACTGGCTCGTCGATACAGAGGGGCGGGCGGTGATCCTCCATGGCGTGAATCAGGTGAACAAGCTGCCGCCGTATCTGCCCTCCGCCATAGGGTTCGGCGCCGACGACATCGCGGTGATCGCCGCTGAGGGGTTCAACACCGTCCGGACCGGGCTCATCCACAAGGGCTTCGTGCCGGCGCCGGGCGTCTACGACACCGCCTACCTCGACGACCTCGCCGCGACCGTGAGCCTCATTGCTACGGCCGAGGGCATCTACGATGCTCATCGACTTCCACCAGGATCTCTACGGCGAGCGCTATCAAAGGGGAAGGGATGGCCGACGTGGGCGACCGGTCGACAGCTCGCCGGTCGACCCGACGACCGTGCCGAATTTGCGACCTCGGCTTTCCCGGCAACATCTTCTCGTGCCCGTTCATGTGGGAGGCGTTCGATCGCTTCCTCGGCTCGAACGGCCACGCCGTCGAGATCGGTCCGCGCGGCCTGACGCTGCAAGAGGAGTTCGCCGACGCGTGGCGGCGCAGGTGGCGGCCGCGCTTCAAGGACGAGCCGCTGGTCTTCGGCTACAACCTGCTTGAACGAGCCGTATCCCGGCAGCTCGACGCCGTTCTGCCTGAACCTGCGCCGGTTGTCCGGGCACCGCCGACGCGCAGCTCACGGCGTTCTCCGAACCTGTCGCGGACGCGATCCGCGAGGTCGACCCCGACGCGATCGTGTTCTACGAGCCGTACGGCGACCAACTTCAACGCCGGCTTCCCGACCCATCACGGCGACGTCGACGTCGACAGACGTCGGCTTCTCGTTCCATCTCTATGCGTGTCCGACGACGGCGGGGCAGTGCCGCCAGGCGTGCGGCCCCGACTGCGGAGCAGCAGCCGTGTTCAGCGAACGCCAACGCGCAGGCGCGACGCCTTCGCGCCACGCGCCGCTCCTCACCGAGTTCGGCGCGACCGACGACTACGCCGCTGCGATCGAACGCATCGTGGCGGGCCGCCGACGCCAATCGTGGTGGGCTGGCAATACTGGGCGTGGTGGAACCGCGATCCCTGCTGCGACGCGCCTCGTGACGAGGGCGTGATCGACGACCCGGCGAACTCCGCCGACGCCGGCGCACCTCAACGAGGCCAAGCTCGACGTGCTGGTGCGGCCCGTTCCCGCGCGCGCGTCGCCGGCACGCCGCTCAGCTGGTCGTTCGATCGCGCCGCGCGGCGCTTCACCATGAGCTACGCGACGACGCCGGTCGACGGCGCGCTCGGCGCCCGGCGCCGTGACCGGAGGTGTGGATCCCGCGAGCGCCACTTCCCCGGCGGCTACGACGTCGGTCGATTTGTCCGGGCGCGCAGGTGACCTCGATCGGCCAACGCCGAAGCGTCTGCAGCTCGTGGCGCTCCCCGGCGCGACGACGGTGTCGTTCTCGGTCGTGCCGGCGCGCATGCGGCGCGGTGCCGGCAGCGTCGGCCGTGGGCAGCAGCTCATGGCTAATCGCGGCTCGCTGGCGCTCACCGACACGACGTCCGACGCCAAGGACCGCTGCAGTGGTCGTGGGTCAACGGCACCGCCACGACGAAGCCCGACTTCGACGATCCGATCGTCGATCCACGAGCTATCGCCTCTGCGTATGGGACGAGACCGCCGGGGTCCCGCGCCTCGTTGAGCAGTCTCGGCGTCGCCGCGCCGGCGGCACGTGACGACAGCAAGCCCTGTTGGCGCGCCACCAAGACGGGCTTCCGCTACCGTGACCCGAATGCGCGCGAGCGACGGCATCCGCCAGATCGTCTTGAAGGCGGGCGCGGCCGGCCGCAGCAAGATCCAGGTCCGCGGGCAGGGCAACAAGCTCGTGCTGCCGACGCTCCCGTTCGCGCAAGGCGTCGAAGGTGACCGTTCAGCTGCGGAACGGCAGTGCCCCGACTGTTGGGGCGCCACGTACAGCGCCCGGCCGCGCCGCAACCAAGCCGATCAGTTCAAGGATCGCGGCGACTAGCTCCAGAGGTTCGGCAACCCGGAGAAATTCTCGGCGCCTCGAGCGGGCGGCAGGTGGCGGTCGTGTCATCGAGCACGCGCTTCGTGCCCGACCGTCGACGGGATGCAGAGCTCGAGCTCTTTGGCCGTATCGAGCGTTCCGGGTCCGGAGTTGGCTGATCACCCGTAAGCCGGACTGTGCTGCGATGCTTGGCCGGCGGGGGCACGATCTTCGTGCCCTTGTCCTTCGGGTCGATCGCGCGCGACAGCCGTTCTGCGCGATGCGCTTCTTCGCCGGCTTGGCCTGATAGCAGGCCAGATGCGTCGTCTCGTGACGGAGCGCGGCCGGCGTGAATCCCGAGCAAGGGCTCGCCGGTCTTCAGCAGAAGCGGCGTCCCCGATTCGGCGACCGGGAAACAGAGACGGGTGAGCTTCTTCAGATCGTAGCGGCGCGATTGGACCGTGTCGGCGGCGTCGACCTGCATGCCCTTCGGGAACTGGTGCGAGCGCGGCTACCGTCGCCGCGCTCCTTCTGGACCTTCACCTTGTAGCAGCGGAAATCCGCCACCTCGTGCGTCGCGGCAGCGGGCGGGAGCGCCGGCTCGGCGGGATTCAGGAGCGTCGGCACGAGCAAGTCGCCGGGCTTGGCCACGGTCACGACGACGTCACCGCACGCGTTCTGGATGCGCACGTCGGGGATCGGCCGAAACTTCGTGCCGCCCTTCCGCGCCTTCAGGCCGTAATCGGTGAGATGCGTCACGGCGTCGCCGACGCCCGCGTCATTCATGTCGACCGGAAGCCCGAGGGCCACGAGCTTCTTCCACGTCGACGTCGGTCGAGCTGGCGGCGTCGGCGAGCGTCAGTGGTCCTAGCGGAGCGAACTTGGCTGCGCCTTTCGTCGTCCTTCGTCTTGTAGATGAAGAAGGAGTCGAGAGCGGCGGCCGGCGTCGCTTGCGGCGTCGGCGTGGCGATCGCGCCCGCGACCGTCGGTGTCGCGGCCGGGGCAGTGGGCACGGTGGTGAAGAGCCGCGCCAACGCCAGGCGCGCCAGGTCATCGGCAAACTCGAACTGTCCGCCGACGATCAGGCTCTCGTCGGGTTGCAGCAGAAGCACATCTGATCATCGATGCTGAGTTTGAGTACTCGAATCCCGTGCCGTCCTGAGGGAAGGAATCATCGGCGCTGCCGTCCGCATTGAGACGAAAGATGCGATTGCGCAATGCGAAAGTGAAGAGACGGATCCCGACGAGCACTTTCCGTCCGGCGCGCAGCGCGAGCGCGCCGACGTTCTGGTCAAAGCCCGTGTATGGCGTGGCGGGGACGAAGCCGGCGTCCAACGAGCCGTCGGCGTTGACGCGTGCCGTCTGCTGTCGCGGCGTGCCGTCGTAGTTGAAGAACGTTCCGCCGATCAGGATCTTGCCGTCCGGTTGCAGCACGATCGACTGCACGCCCCCGTCCGGTCCGCTGCCGGGGTCGAACGTCGGATCGGGTGTCCCGTCCGCGTTCAGCCGCGCGAGGCCCGCGAAGAGGCCATTGATCGGCACCAAGCCGGTCACGAGCAGCTTGCCATCGGGTTGCACGACGATGTGCTCGACGGCGCCGCCCGACAAGGGAACGGAGAAGGTCTCGTCTGGGTTGCCGTTGGCATCGAGCCGCGTCAGGCGGCGTGATCCGAACTGGCCCACTTCGTTGACGAGGATCTTTCCGTCCGCTTGTAGCGCAAAGCCGGTGTTGTTCCGAGATGCCGGTCGAGTCCGGGAGGACGAAGCCCGCGTCGAGGGTGCCGTCGGCGTTGAGGCGCGCGTGAACTCCATCGTTTGCTGCGATCCAATGAGGTCGGAACGAGCCGCCGACGATCACTTTGCCGTCGGGCTGGAGCACGATGCCGAATACGGTCGCGTTTGCGTCGAACGGTGAGGTGAACGTCGCGTCGGTCGAGCCGTTGGGGTTCAGTCGTCCGATTCCGCCGAGCCGCGCGGCGTTCAAGTGGCTGGGTCGGTTGATGCCATTCGGTTGGTAACCGACCAGCAGCTTGCCGTCGGGTTGCCGGACGAGCGCGAAGACGCGGAGACTCGTCCCCGCCCCGTTCGAGTCGAATGATGGATCGCGGCTGCCGTCGGTGGCGAGTTGTAAGATGCCTTCGGCCGGCTCGTGGTTGAAGTTGTCATATCTGCCGACGACGACGACTCTGCCGTCGCTTTGCAACGCGATGGCCGACATCGTCGATGCCCGAGTCCACCCCGCCCCCGTAGAGGTTACCGGTCATGCCCGGCGTGTCGAACGTCAGATCGACGCGCGCCGTCCGTGTCCAGCCGCGCTGATGCTGTTGCGTATCACCGGATCCGTTCACGCGAAAGTTTCCGCCGATGAGGATCTTGCCGTCCGTTTGGCGCACCAGCGTGCGAAGGTCCCCTTACGAAAATCGACGAAGCCGGTATCGCGGCTCCCGTCCGCGTTCAGGCGTGCGACCGTGGCGTTTCTGCTCGGGTTCCCGTTCGTCAAGGCGCCGCCGACCAGGACCTTGCCGTCGGGCAGCAACGCGAGCGCAGCGACACTGGTGACGAACCCGAACCCACTGGCGAATTGACCGGTCGCCGGAATGATGGCGTTGTAGCCGGCGTCGAACGCTGCCGTCGCCGTTCAGGCGCGCGATGCCGTAGCGTCCCGCGCCCCCGACGTCGCTGAAGTTGCCGCCGATGATGACCTTTCCATTCGGCTGCAGGGCGATCGCCACGACCGCATTGTTGGAGCCTCCAAAGCTGCCGCCATCCGGCACGACGAAGCGACGAGTCCACGCTCCCGTCGCTGTTCAAACGTGCGATCGCTCCGTCCGGATAGGGGCACGCCAAATCTGGATTTTGCCGTTGCTGTAGAGAAAGCCGCCGCCGATGAGGATCTTGCCGTCGCCTTGGACGACGATCGCGTTCACGCTTTGCGGCGAATTGTCTCCGACGGATACGCGTCGACGGCGTTGAAAGAAGGATCGATCGTGCCATCGCGTGTTGAGGCGGACGTATGATCCGGCTGTGGGTGTACACGCCATTCTGGAACCCATCGGCGCCGAGCAGACCGACTAGAACCTTGCCGTCCGGCCTGCAGCGCCAAGGCTTTCACGGCGAGGTCGACGCGAACCGTGCCCTGGCTTTGGAGCACGACCGTGAGGCCGAGGACCGGATCGAAGCTCGCGTCGCAGCTGCCGTCGGGGTTGAGGCGCGCGATGTTCCGCCGCGCGCACCGGCGAAGGACGCGAACCATCCGCCGACGATGATCTTGTGGTCGGGCTGCGTGACGACCGCATCGACGGGCCGCCTGTAGACGCTCGTCACCGTGGCGGTGAAGCTCGGATCGACGTCGCCGATGCCGAGCGCCGCCGTGTCGTGGGCTGCGGCGTCGGCGTCGCGAGCGTCGTCGTCGGTAGCGGGGTTGGCGTCGGACCGGTTCGACGCTCGGACCCGTCGGCGGTGCGTAGTCGGCGTCGAGCGCTGGCGTCGGTGTATCGGCTGGAGGCGAGCGCGGTGCTGGCGTCGTGGACGTCGACGTCGCGTGACCGCGGGCCCTCGATGACCGATGACGCATTGCAGCAACGGAACGCAGGTTCACGCGGCCGCCGTCGTCCGTGACGGTGAGACTGCGCGAAGTACTCTCCCGGCGTGTCGGTGGTGCGTCGCGTCGTTGCGCCCGAGCCGGTGGCGCCGTCGCCGAAGTCCCAAGCCCAATCGACGACCGTTCCGATGACGGCGGTCGAGGGCGCTCCCGTCGAAATCGACGACCAACGGCGCCGCACCCTCCTGCGCGGATACTTGGTCACGACGTCGAGGGGGAGCAACGAGCTCTCGGTCAAGAAGCCCAGGCTGGACCAGATCGACTCAGCCTCCGTGCTCTCGCCTCCTGTCCACCGGCGTCTTCGTCGGGTCTTCTTCTGCCCCGAGAGCCCTCAATACTACCGCCGCCATCGAAGATGAGGTGCAGGCCAGTCGTTAAAACCCGGCAAGCTCATCAGGCTGGATGTCCTCGTTGATTTTGTTCTTCTGCACATCGCCGGCTGCAGCTGTGGTATCACATTGGCGGTCCGGTCCGGCAGAAATGGGCTGAGGCTGTAGCCTCGTCGTCACCGGCCGGAGTGGTATGCAACATGCCGACGTAGGCGCCACGTTCAACACATATTCCGTCACCGTTGATGTCTTCCGCGACCGGGGTGAGGCTCCTGGCGCCGTCGCAGTTCCAGTCGAGGCGCCTGGCTAGGGGAGAAACAACCCATTGTAGCTGTCCGGATTGTGCGCACAGGCATTCATTAGCGGCATTCGGATTCTGTCATGACCGTTCCACGTCGTCAGGTGCTTCACCGGATCTTTTGATCCCGACGTTCTCGTCGAGGCTCGTCTCTTACAGCGATGGAAGCTTCTCCCGGAATAGTCGATCTGGCGCTGCATGGCCGCTCGGGCTGAGCAAGCCCGAAAACTGAAAGCTGTAGTTCGCGACGCTGAGGTGAAGGTTTTGATTGATCTCTGTCGCCACCGCCATGGTGCAATCCGAGATTGTGGCCGAGCTCATGCACGAAGGTGCCGGCCTGTTCGAGCGTCGTGCCGCCGGGTGTGGCGGTCTTTGTGCCGAGCGTGACGAGAAAAAGTCGGCCGCGGGTCTCCCCTTCCTCGCGAGAGGCCAAACTTACTGTGCAATCCCGAGCCCAAAGCACTGGCAAATACGGCGTGAGTGGAAGATCCCCTGCCGGTGCGCAGGGATGAAATACTGCTCTTGAGCATATCGACGTCGTCCCAGCTATAAGTCTCTTCACTCGGTGTGTCGCCAAGATCCACGAGCCCGGTGGATTCCTGAAACGGTACGTCGCTGGCCTTGGAGAGGTCGCCCCATTTTTCGCCCGGCTTCATGATGCTGTCTCTTCGCCAAGGTCGATGTGGATGCGCGATGCCGTCCGTGTGGTCGGGATTCGTCACCGGCGCGGCGGCGTGAAGGCATCGATCACCATCTGGATGCGCGCGCGGATCCGGATAAAAGAGAACCGCCGGACGCGCCGGGTCCTGTCCCATCCAATCCGCGTGGACGAAGATGTCCTTGTGGCAGCGGCTTAGCGCCATCTTCGGGAGATCGATGAACGAACCCTTCGAGGTGACGCCGTTTTTCTCCCATTCGTCGGGAAGCCCGTCGGCATCGGAATCGGTTGGTTGGAAGATGACGGCTTGGCCCCTGGTTCGCTCTTCCAGTCGACGTCATGACCGGGACCGCCGACGATGATCCCGACGCCGCCGATTTGGCGACGGAGAAGCCGAAGGCGTCGTGCGCCTCCCGTCGCTGGCCCGAGCGCGTCCCTTTTGCGTCCACGTCCCGTTCTCGCGGCTGAAGGTGTACGCCGCCCCCGTTGCGGGTGCCGACCCCCCGTTCGAGTCTGGCGTGCGAGGCGCCGACGACGATCGTCTTGCCGGCGATGGCCACCGCTCCGCCGAAGGTATCAGCGGGTTGGCCGTCGTCGGCCGCGAGGATCTGCTGCTCGTTCCACGCTGAGCCGCTACGGTCGAAGCATACGCCAGGCCGATCCTCGGGGGCCGATGGTCCGGCCGCGCCGAAGACGGCGGCATTGCCGCTGACGCCGAGCGACTCGCCAAAATAGTCGGAAGCCGTGCTGCCGCCGCTGCCCGTCAGTCGCGACGGCGGCGACCAACTCCCGTTGGTTCGGACGAACGCATAGGCCTGCCCTCTGATTCTCGTTCGTCCTGGCACCCGTGACGACTATCATGCTTGGAGCGCCGATGATGACCGTGTCACGGCTGACGGCGACGGAGGTTCCGAATTCATCCTCGCGCGCTGGCCGTCGTCCGGCTCCAGCGGCGCTTCCTGGGTCCAGGCGCCACCGTTGCTGACGAAGACATATGCCTTGCCGCGGAACAGGTTGTTCTGGAGAGATTACCCTAGCCGGCGCGCCGACGACCGCCGTCTCGCCGCTGATCGCGACCGAAGCGCCGAACCTGCCGTTGTATTGGTCGTCGCTGGCCTCGATGCGCTTCTCCAGTTTCCACGCATCTCCGGAACTGGCTCCAGACGTAGGCGGCACTCGGGATGGGGTTGAGATTGGGATCGAAGCTGCCCAGCGGGTCGCCGACGATCGCGGTGTTGTAGCCGCTGGTCGCGACCGAGAATCCGTATTGATGCGGTGTGCTTCGTCCCCGGGGGCTCGAGTACGGCTCGAGCTTCCACCGGTACGACGGCTCGCTCTCGGAGGGGCTCTCGCGAACGCAAGACGAAGACCCTGCCCTTCTTGATGTTGTCGTGGAAGGCACCCACGATGGCCGTGTTCCTGCTGATCGCAACCGAGAAACCGGCTTGGTCACCAGCGGTGAGATCCCCGGAAACATTTTCCACTTCTTGCCAGACGAGCGGGTCGACGATGACCGGATACCGGGCGTCGCGATCGTCCACCTCGAGGACAACCTCGTGCCCGCGCAGCGCTCATCCCTCGCCGGCAGCTTCCGCCCCGTCGCATCCCAGGCCCCGAGGTGATCGTAACTCGCTACGTGTCGACCCTGACCATCCTGGAAGCGCACCCCTGGTGGTCCGCAGTCACTCTCTCCGCGTAAAGTCGCCGCTCAGCTCGAGCGTCAGTCGTAGCCAGTCCTCGGCCCCGACTGGGACGCGTTGGCGATCGGGCGGGCTCGGGAGCGTGATAGCCATGCTCGAGTCCCGCCGGCGTGTTCACGTACCATTCGACGACGTCTGATGACCGACGCCAGACGGTATGCTTGCGGATCTCGAGGCGATCATCCTCTGCGGTCACGGCGCCGGCCGTGACGCTCTGCAGATCCTGCCCGTATCCAACGGTCTTCAGCTCCAACCCGAGCTGCCACTTGCGATCGCCGTCCAGTGCGCGCACTCCCGAAGGCGTGAATCGCCGCCTGCATGGCGCGGGCCGGATTCAGTGCCTCGTACTCGGCTCGTGCATTCGACATCCGCCCGTCATCGACGCGATGGATCCACGTGGCTGTCCCGGGTCATCGTCGCGACGAGCGCGTCGTAGACGCCCTCATCCCGCAGGCGTGCGACGGCGGCCTCGCCGCGGCAGCACCTCGGATGGCGGAGCCTCGGCGAACGCGGGGCATTCGAGCCCGACCTGAGACGCGATGGCGCAGACCAGCAGCCGAATCGCGACACGCTTTTCGCGGGCACCCATCACGCGGGCCCGAGGAGCTTCGCCAGGGGTGGCCATCGGTGCACCTCCATATGTTGCGGGTGTGCGCGCTTGCGCGTGAAGACGAACACCTTGCCTTTGGTGTCGAACCCGCCGACCCAATCTGGCTAGCTCGCAGAAGCGGTACGCCATGGTGAGCCTCCTTGCCTTTGCATCGGAGGGCTCGTGGTGGGTGAAGCGAGAGAGACCGCGCAGTCAGCGGCCTCCGAGGCGAGGCGACGCTAGGCGACCGCGCATCACCCTGTCAACGTTTTTGGTTTCGTGTGTAGCGGGCTCTAGGGCGTCCTCGACGTCTTCCGGTGCTGTCAGGTGCCCCCTCTACTCGGGAGACTCTTCGTTGCGTCGAGGACGTCACTCCCTCAGGGACAGGAATCGGCGTGGCCTTGATTGCCCTTCCAGCACGTGTCGATCCCCGCATCGCTGACGGTTCCCACGCTATTGTAGCGAAAGAGGTTGTTGGCGGACGCGGCATCGATCGTCACGCTCGTCCCCGGCACCCAAACATTTAGCCCGCTCAACTCCACCACGACGCCGTCGGCATTGGTCAGCACGATGCCGTTGGCAACGCCGTAGCCGACCAGGACGCGGAGCGGAGGCCGGCGCCCTTGCGACCGGCGCCGTCGGCGACGTTCGTGATGGCGAATCCGATCGGGGACGGTAGCACCTCATACCCCCGAAGTTTGACCGGGCCTTCGCCGCGAGATCCTCGATACGAATGCCGGTGTCGTTGAAATCGAAAACGTTGCCGCCGCGAAAGCTCGTGCGGTTGGTATTGCGTACCACCATGCCCGTCGTTGCTGTCCCGCAGGTATCGACCGCTGAAATGATGGCGAACTTCGAGCGCGTCGTCCCGTCGACGACGACGCCCGTCGTGGTGGCGCCGAAGACACCAATCCCTGCCTCAATCTTGACCTTGTCGGCGCTGATCGTGAGGCCGACGGCGGCCGCACACTCGGCGTCGATCTGGATCCCGCCCACCGGATCGTGCTTGTCGAAGACGATCCTGAGCTGCTTGTCGATGACCACCGGCCCCTTGTAGACACCCCCGCGACGAGCGTATCGCCCGGCGCCGCGGCATCGATGGCGGCTTGCAGCGTGCCCGTCCCAGGCGGAACGTGGATGGTGACTGCGGAAGCGGCGGCGACGGACGAGGCGATCAGAGCTCCGACGGCCGGGAGCACGAGCAGGTGACGCATGGGGGATCCTCCTGGACCCGGGGCTTCCCACGCCAGGGCTCCAGGGGTCAAGGAAAAATCGTTCGGCACCACACCGGATGGACGACCGGCCCGTCATGGGCGATTGTGCGGCCCGATTTTCGAGGCGCGACCAGAGACGCATGCACTTCAAACGGATCGATCAACTGCGAGGCTTCGCCGCGCTCGCCGTCGTGCTGTGTCACGTGAAGGGCTCGGCGGAGGCGGTCGTCGCCGATCCGGACCACCAGACGCTGTCTTGGTTGTCGGGGCTGATGGGTTGGGGTATCTCGGCGTGCCGCTCTTCTTCGTGATCAGTGGCCTCTGCATTCACCTCCCCGCGGCGAGGGCGCTGGCGGCAGGCCGATCGGCGGCCCCGCGGTGGCGGGAGTTCTTCCGACGGCGTTTCTGGCGACTCCATCCGCCGTACCTCGCCGCCCTCGCGTTGGCGGCCGGCCTCCTCTTCGCCACCCGAGGCGAGCTGCCCGTGAGTTGGCGTGGGGCGGTCGCCGAGGGTTTCCTGGTCCACACGCTCCACCCCCGCCACGTTCGTGGGTCTGAACCCGCCGGACTGGACGCTGGCGCTCGAGGCGCAATTCTATCTCGTGTATCCCGTGGTCTGGATCCTCTTCGCACGCCTCGGAGGCTGGCGTGGGCTCGGGGTCGTCATGGCGACGACCATGCTCTTCCGCGCCAGCTTGAACTGGGAATGGACACCGCCGGCGCTTGGCGACGTCGCGTGGGAAGTCTTCCCGGCGCGCTGGTTCGAATGGGCACTCGGGGCGCTGATCGCGCTCTGGGCGGTCGACCTCGTGACGATACCGCGTCTCGCGCGATCGCGCTCGGTCGCGGCATTGGCGCTGACGCTCGCGGTTCTCGCCGAGTGGGAGATGTGGCGGCCTGGCTGGTACACCATCAAGGAGCCGCTCTACGGGATCGCCTTCGCGCTCGTGGTGGTGTCGACGCTGCATCGCGAGCGCGCCGGCACGCCGACGGCGGTCACGGCGATCGGCCGACGCCTCGCCGAGATCGGCGCCTATTCGTACAGCCTGTATCTCGTGCATCGCCCGATCCAGTTCTTTCTCGAGCCGGCGGTGAGGCGCGTGGCGGCTGCGCGGATTTCTCGGCCTCGAGCCCCTGACGGCGAGCCTGCTGCTCATGACCGCGACCACGCCGCTCGTGCTGATGGCCGCGCGGATCTTCCATCGCTACTGCGAGGCCCCATGCGTCGCGATCGCGCAGCGGGTCGGCACCGAGATGCGGTTGCGCACCGTCGACCATCCATCGGCCGGGCTCGCCGGCTTCGATCACACGGACCATAGCCTCGGGCCGCGCGCCGAACGATTCGCGGACGAAGCTCCCGGATGAGCCCGAGCGGCGCCCGGCGGTCGCACGCGTATCCGCAGGGCCGCCGCCCGTTTCCCTACCGGACGGCGCTACGATATCCCTTCCGTACCCTTCACTTCCCCGGAGAGCCTACGATGTCGACATTGTCCTTCGCTTCTTCCTCGCGCCGCCGACTGGTCGTGGCACTGCTAACGGCGATCCTCCTCGTTCCGGTCGCCCATGCCGGCGCTCAGGCGCCCGCCAACGACGACTGCGACACGCCGACGGTTGTCAATACGCTGCCGTTCAACACCACGGTCAACACGACGAACGCAACGACCGCACCACGGGTCTGTACGGCTGGGACGAATGGGGGCGCGTCGTGTACAACCGACTCCGAGTGCCCGGGGAGCGCGTGCCAATCTCCCGATCCGGTTAACGGCTGCACCTTCCTGCGCCACGCGCACAGCGTCTGGTACGCCTTCACGGCGACAAGCGACGGCGTCCTGACCGCGAACACGTTCGGCACGAGCTTCAACACCGTGTTGTCCGCCTACACCGGAACCTGCAGCAACCTCACCGAGAGCGCCTGCAACGACGACAACGGCGGCAGCCAGTCGAAGATCGCCTTTCCCGTCAGCACGGGCACCACGTATCTGATCGAGGCGACCGGAGCGGATAGCGACGTCGACTTCGGCACCCTGCACTTCGCGCTCAGCCTCGCCACGCCACCTGCCAACGACCTGTGCACCGCACCGATCGTGATCGGCGCGGCACCGTTCAATGAGACGCGCGACACCACCGGCGCCAGTACGAGCGCGGCGGACGACCCCATTCTTTCCTGCGGACTACCGGGCAGCCAGAACTCCGCGAGCGTCTGGTATCAGTTCACGGCGCCGAGCAACGGGACGGTCACCGCCAAAACCTTCACCAGCGACTACGACACGGTCCTGTCTGCATATGGAGGGACGTGTGCCGCGCTCGGCAGCGAGCTCGCGTGCAGTGACGACGACGACGATCAAGCGCCGCAGTCGCTGGTGAGCTTCGCGGCGACCAACGGCGCGACCTACCTCTTGAGGTCGCCGGATACGACGGGAACGGCGGCGGCAGCCTGCATTCTCGCTGACGTTCGGCGCACCGGGAACGCCCACGGTGACGGCGACGAGCACCCGAACGGCGACCGTCACACCGACGCGAACCGCCACCAGCACACCAGGAGCCGTGACACCGACGCGGACGGCGACCCCCACGATCACCGCCACCCAGACCGCGACGGCGACGCGCACGGCGACGGTCACGCCGGCTGGTGCCACTCCGACCCCGACGTCGACGCCGAGCCCGACGCGCACGGCGACGGTCACGCCGGCTGGTGCCACTCCGACCCCGACGTCGACGCCGAGCCCTGACCGTGACAGTCACCCGACCTGACTCGACGAGCGACGACCGCACGGCGACGGTCACGCCGGCTGGTGCCAGTCCGACCCCGACGTCGACGCCGAGCCCGACCCGCACTGCGACGGCGACGCGCACGGCGACGGTCACGCCGGGTGGTGCCAGTCCGACCCCGACGTCGACGCCGAGCCCGACCCGCGCACTGCGGACGGCGACGCGCACGGCGACGGTCACGCCGGCTGGTGCCAGTCCGACCCCGACGTCGACGCTCGAGCCCGACCTGCGCGACTGCGACGGCGACCGCACGGCGGCGGTCGACGCCGGCTGCCGCCAGCCGCGACTCCCGACGTCGACGCCGAGCCCGACCCGCACCGCGACCCCGAGCGCGACGCCGAGCGCGACGGCCACCCCCGAGACGGCCCCGACCCCCGATCCCGCGCTCGCGAAGGTGATCGAGAAGTGTCAGAAGGCCCTGCTCAAGGCCTCGCGCGGATTCGCCGGCAAGAAGTTGAAGCTCCTCCGCCCATGCGCCGGCGGTATTCTGAAATGCGTCGAGACGGTGGCCGACGTCGCGAAGCGCGACGCCTGCGTCGTCGCCGCGCGCACCAGTGCACGGCCGCGATCGACAAGATCGCCGGCCAAGAAGCGAAGCTCCGGAGCACCGTGCTCGACAAGTGCGGGAACGCTCTTCGCCGCGCGCCTCACCGGGACGGACAGGCTCGGATTCGGCGCGCTCGTCGCAGCGTGCGGCAACCTCGACACGCCGGCAGCCGTGGCCGACTGCGTCGTGGAACGATCCGCGTGCGAGGTCGACCGCCTGTTTGCGGCGGCGGAGCCCCGTGCCGGCGAGCTCATTGCTTTCGCCGCCGTGCCGGCGGATCGGCGCGCGAAGCTCGCGTGTCTCCCCGATCACGGTGGCAATGGGGAGGACGTCGACCTCGAATCGACGGAGGGAAGACGATCGCGAAGTGCGCGGCCGCGATCGAGAAGGCGAGCGCCAAGCTCGTGGGCGGCGAGTACGCGGCCCTCGCCAAGTGCGCCGGACGGCTCTTCACGTGTGCCCAGAGCAAGCGTGCCGACGACGCGTGCTCGCCGAAGGCGACCGCCGGCTGCACCAAGGATCTGGCGAAGATCGCCGCCGCGCGACTCAAGGTCGGTGCCGCGATCGCCAAGAAGTGCGCGCCGCCGCTGCTCGGCTACGAGCTCTTGCGGCAACCGGCGGCGGCGAACCTCGACGCGTTGACGTCAGAGTGCCTGCTCGCCGGCGTTCCCGCGCTCACGAGTCTCGAGGCGTACACCGCCTGCCTCGTGCAGCAGCACGACTGCCGAACGGCGTCACTCCTGGGTTTCGCGATGCCGCGCGCGCAGCCCTTGATCGAGGCGCTCACCCCCGCTCCACCGTTCGCCTTCCCCACCAGTTGTCCGCCGTGAGCGGGCACGCGGCGCGGAGCCGGGCCGGGTGACTCCGCGCGCTCGCGGCGTCACGCGGCCGCGGCACGCATGAGGAAGCCGCCGAGCGCGGCGCTGTCGAAGTAGAACATCTGTGCGCGCGCGAGCTTGCCGCTCCGCACCTGGTAGAGGGCCAGCACGGGCACGTCGCAGCGCTCGCCGCTCGGGGCGACGCCGCGTTGATGCCAGAGGACCACGACTTCGTCGTCGGTGGCGGCGACGACGCGCGCATCCATGTGCTGCTCAGCCTCGGTCGGTTGCAGCGGCAGCCAGGTACCGGCCCACGATGGACCTTCCGCAGGCTGCAGCGGCACCACCCCGCCGTACGGCAGCGACGGCGGCCAGTGGAACTCCGCCGCGGGGTCGACGAGATCGAGCAAGCGCGGCGTTCCGTCCTTCGATGGCGCGGAACATCTCGCGTACGAGATCGACGTTCTCGTGGGCACTCATGATCGCGTTGCTCCTCTCTGCGTCGCTACGCCGGCGGGCGGCCGCGGGACTTCGTCGGAGCTGCGCGTGACGCAGCCGGCGGATGCGGGCCGCCGTCCCGCGCAGCAGGCCGGGCATCAACGCGCGATGCGCGACGGCGAGCGTCGGCCAGATGACGCCGCCAACCAACCGGTCGTAGTGGATGAACGTGGCGACCGACACCTGCTCGTCGTCGACCATGACGACGAGATGCGCGGTCATGAACCAGGAGACGGCCTCGAGCCTGAGCCAGCGGTCGCCGCGATCGGCGACCTTCCATCCACCCACGCGGTCCGGCGCAGGGCGCGACTCGAGACGCAGGCCGCAGGCCACCCGCCAGACGAACTGGCCCCCGAGACCCGCGGTGTCTTCAACCGCGGCCCGGGCCCACCGCTCCGGTGACTTCTCCACGGCCCCGCGCGCCGCGACGGTGAAGAGGTCGACGTAGTCTGGTCGGGCCATTGCGCTGACGCGACGGATCGCCTCGGGGACGTCCTGCCGCTGAACGACGGTCGGCTCGGAGACCTGCGCGTGCTCGGCGAATCTCTGCAGGAAGGTCGTGTCTAGGTTCATCGGGGTCCTCCTCAACAATCTGAATATTCCGAGTGTTTAGAATATTCTGAACATTCAAGCAAGGGCCGACTTTGCCGGAGCCTCGATCGTCGACGGCTATATCTCGGGCGCGGATTTCACCGGCGTGAACCTCACGGGAGCCGTGATGGCGGACGCGGACGTGACCGGCGCCGATCTGAGCGGCGTCACCTGGTCGCAGACGACGTGTCCCGACGAGACCATCAGCGACACCAACGGTAGCAGTCCGGAATCGTGCTGCGCGAACCTGCAGGGGCCGTGCCGGCGGCGTGCTCGCCGTAACGTCGACGCGCCGTCCTAGCTCGGCCCCTTCGCCTGCAGCTTCGTGCTCTCGTTCTTAGTCGCCGCGTCGAAGGTCGTCTCCCAGCAGTTGCCCGCGCCGTCCAACTGCACTCGCAGTGGGAAGCTCCCGAGCGGGAGCGGCGGCAGGATGGCGGCGGTACCTTTGGCGGCGAGCTTGATCTGCGCTTTGCCGTCGATGCCGGGCTTGAGGGCGAGGCTGCCGCGGGTCTTGCTCTTGTATTGATAGCCCTTCGTGCCGGCCGGCTTCCCGAGCGCCTTCCAGCACGGCTTGCCGTCGCAGACGCCGCCGGGAGCGAAGCGCACGTCAGTGCGGAGCGTCGCGTTCGGGGTCGGACCCTCGTAGATGCAGAGCCGGTACGCATCGGATGCAACGGGATCGCCGAAGTCGCCCGCCCCGGTGGCGGCACCGCTTGCCCACTTCCACTGGATCGCGTCCTGGCGTTCACCTTGTCGTCCTTGAGCGCGAGCGACGACTTGAGCTGCACCGACGAGGTTCGGCAATCGCTACGCGGCTGCAGGGGGCAGACATCCGACGTCTCGACGTCGCAGGCATCGCCGATGTTGTCGCGATCGCCGTCGGCTTGCGCCGGGTTGGCGATCTCGGGGCAGTTGTCGAGCGCGTCCGGAACGCCGTCGTCGTCGCTGTCGCGCTCCGGCACACCGACCGTGACGGGCTCCGCCATGCAGACGGCACCGGACGGGCAGTCGTTGCCGTTCGTGCGGCAGGTCGGCGGGGTGGTGAGCGTGCAGTAGCCGGTGACGCCGTTGCAGTACGATCCGACCGGACAGTCGGCCGGGACGCTGCACGCGGGATCGGTCGCGCAGCGACCGGCCGGGGTGGTGAACGCCGTCCCCTCGTCGATGATCTTCAGCGGGTCGGACGTGGAGTCGGGATCGACGGCGCCGACCACGGTGACCGCACCGGTACAGATGTCGAAATTCTGCAGCACGAGGCCGCCGATCACGCCGTTGCCGTCGAGGTCCTGGCTCTGGTCGCTCTCGAAGGTGAGGAAGCGGACCTCGCCGCCGTTCACGCGATAGGGCGCGCGCGGGTCGCAGGCTTCGAGCCGGCACGGCGTCACGGCCTCGCCGAGCGCGTAGGTCGTGTCGGTCGTGAGGTCGTACACGACGAGCACGCCGTCGAGCGCGTCGCCGTCGCCGTTCTGGTCTGCATCGTTCTCCGCCGCCTCGAGTGAGCGGAACGCCATCAGATGATGCGGGCCGCAGACGGTGCCGACGGGCTCACCGAGCACGAGCTCCTCCGCCGCGAGGCCGAGGTTGGTGCGGGTCGCGGTCGCGGCGTCGTACACCTGGACGACGCGGTCGTCGGTGATCGGCGTCGCCGTTCAGCGACGGCCCGCCCTGCGCGGTCTCCGGCGTGATGAACGCGACGTGATCGCCCGCGATCGCGAGCGCATCGGCGGCATACCCGACGTTCGACCAGGCGGCGCCGGCGATCGAATAGACCTGGAGCACCTGATCGAGCGCGTCGCCGTCGCCGTTCAGGATGCTCGCACCCTGCGCCGGCTCGGAGACGAGCGCGGCGACTCGGGTCGTCGAGGCGACGACGGCGGTCGCGGCGCGGCCGAGGTTCACGGTCGGCCCGACGCCCTGCACGAGCTGCACGACCTCGTCGGTGACGTCGAGATCGCCGTTCAATGAGCCCGCGGGACACGCCCCCGTCCCCACGCTCGACTCGGGCCGCAGATACGCCGCGGTGCTGCCGGCAACCGTGACGTCGCCGGCGGGGCACCCGGTCGTCACCGCCCCGGTCGCCGCGTTGACGATCTCGAGCACCGTGTCGTCGAGCGCGCCGTCCGGGAAGAGCAGCGGATCGACGAGGAGGGGATCGGTGGTGTCGATCCCACGCACGTACACGTCCAGCTGGCCGTTGGCGTCCCCGCCGGGTCCGAGCAGGTTCGTCGATATCGTCGTGAAAGCAACCGTGCGGCCGTCGCCGGAGATCCACCCTCTATTGTACCCGTTGCTGTCATCACCGTCGCCGGGCGTGCCGTCGTCGGCGCGATCCACGAGCTCGGTCGTGCCGGTCACCCGATCGTGGACCCACGTTTGGGGTGGCGTCTTGAAGACCACGAAGCGTCCGTCCGCCGAAAGGGTGGGCCCGGGTTGCACGAACGACCCGCCGAAAAGCTGGGTGCCGTCGGTCGCGACGCTCACCCGTTCGTTCACGCCGCGCAGCCGATCGATCACGAACACATCAGTGACCCCGTTGGTGTCCTTGCCCGGCGCGCAGCATGTCGGCCCCGCTGCAGCTCATGGCGACGAAACGCCCGTCCGCCGACATCCCCCCGTATGGGCCGCAATCGCCACTGGCGAGACCGTCGTAGTTGCGGCTGACGAGCTCGGTCGTGCCGGTCGTGAGGTCGCGCATGTACACGTCACCGCTGCCGTTCGTGTCGTCCGGATCGACGTCCTCGTTCGTCGCGAAGAGCACGAAGCGGCCGTTGCCGCTGATCACCGGCGCAAGGAAGAGTTCGACAGTGCAACCGGCGTCTCGTCGGAGCGCAGCGACACGCGCTCGGTCGTGCCCGATCCGCGATCGAAGACGAAGAAATCGGCGCGGCTATTCGTGTCGGTGCCCGGCGGCAGGAGATTGCTTGCGTCGCTCCTGAAGCCGATCCGCTGGCCGTCGTCGGAGATCGTCGGATAGTAGCTGTCGCCGTTCGCGAAGCCGCCGCCGAACGCGTGACTCACGAGCTCGGTCGTGCCGGTCTGCAGATCGTGCAGGAAGACGTCGTAGTTAGTGAAGTCGCCAGGCACGAGACCGGCTGCGCCGCTGGGTGAACACGACCCAACGGCCGTTCGCCGAGATCATCGCGTCCTGATAATCCGTAAAGGGGCGGAGGAGTTGTTGGCGTTGCCGCCGCCGCGTCGGCTCGCTGACGCGCGTGGTGGTTTGCGGTGACGCGGTCGTAGACGAAGACGTCGCGAACGGAGCTGGTGTCGAGCCCGGGGGCGAGCAGATTGCTCGCGAACGACGAGAAGGGCGACCAGCCGCCCGTCGCCGGAGACTCCATGAACGGAGTTGCGTCTGGTGAGCGGGGGTTCCCAGCCGTCACGTCGCCGCCGCCGAAGGCCTCGGTCGCACGCTGGATGCCCTGGCGCGCCATCTCGGCCTCGGACGTCCGCACGTAGACGCGGCCGCTCGACACCTTCACCGGGCGTCGTCGATCCGGAGCGCGGCGTCGACGGCACGTGCTCGCGCAATCGGCGTCTCGCCGACCCTGTTCCGGAAGATGCGCAGCACGCCGTCCGACGTCATCGGTGTCGCCGGTCTCGTCGCACGACTGGCCGGACTCCGCTTCGAGGAACGCGAGCACGTCGCCCTCGACCGAGACCGCCGGGAAGCTGAAGGGGAACGCTGGTTGACGCGGACCACGGCGCGCCCGTCCGGGGTGCCGAGAGCCCGCCGCAACCGGCCGTCGCGCCGAGCACCTCGGTCTTCCCGCTGGCGCGGTCGCGGAACGTCATCACCATGTCGTCGGTGTCGCCGTCGCCGTTGCGATCGACGCCGTCGATCGACTCGCGGATGGAGAAGGTGCGCGCCGTGGTTGCTCGCGGCGAGGCCTTCGAGCGGCACCGGCGCATGTGGCCTCGAACGGCGTAGCCGACGCAGGCATCGCCGATGCCCGCGCAATCGCCGGGGCCGGTGCAAGCCGCGTGCGGCGGGAGCTGACAGAAGTGGGGCGTCGCGCGCTGGATCACGACGGGCCCGCCCCCGGTCACCGCCGGGCCGAAGTCGAAGAGCCGGCCGCAGACGCCCGTCGTGCAATCGCCGTCGCATCGTGCAGAGCGTCGCCGGCGTTGTCGACGCAGGAGGTCTGAGCACGTGCCGCCCTTGCAATCGAGATCGGCGGCGCAGCGCGCCCCGACCTCGCTCGCCGCCGACGCAGGTGCCATGATGGCGGTACGACGGTGAGGATGGTGTAGGGCGCGTCGATCGAGCCGAAGAGCGTCACGACGTTCGGCGACGCCACCGTCGGGTCGATCTGCGGCTCGAGGATCGGCGGCAAGCAGCCCGCCCTCGGGCGTGAACGAATGCGAGGAACGCCTGCGCCGGCACCGTGAACGCGAACGGCGACTGGAAGCGCGTCCGGATGAGGCGCGGCACCGGCACGCCGGCGTCGCGCACCGAGGATGCCGCCCCAGCCGAGTCGGCATGAGGAGATTCCCGGCGGCGTCGACCGCCATCCGCGGTCGCGGTCGCCGTCGCGGTGCAGGGCGGACCTTCCGTGAAGCAGTCGGCCTGGAAGTCGTTCGGCGGCGGGAGCGCGGTAAACGACGAGAAGCGCGGGTCCGGTACCGGCCGTGCCGCACGCGCCGTCGTTGGCGTAGAGCGCGTCGATGCACGCCATGAGACCGGCCTGCGTCGGCGACACGACGCGGTGGCGAGGCCGCAGGCAACGGCGCCCCAGCGGCCGTGACGCCGATCGCGACCGGACCGGCGAGCGTGACGTCGTCGCCGTCGGGTGCCAGCAGCGCGTCGGTGTCGGAAAGACGCGTCAGTTCAAGCGCCGATCGTGCTCGTCGAGATCGACGCGTCGTTTGCGACCGTCGCCGCGGCCACCTCCTGACAGGTCGCCGACACCGACGCCCGGTGCGCGCGCTGCACGGTCCGAGATCGACCTGGCGCAGTCGGCCGCCATACGACTCGCGTGGCGGTAGTCGCGCCCGCGCTCGCACGGAACGAATAGCGTCACGACGTGATCGTCGCCGTCGACGAGAATCCCGGCGACGGGTCGCACGAGCGGAGACGGATCTCTCCACGCGCTCGCCGGGCGCGGCGTAGGGGACGATTGGTCGCCCCGAGTGCAGCGCCGAAGCTCTTGGCGGTGCCGGGGATGAGGTTGCATCCGGCACGAGCGTCGTCGGCGGACGAGACGGTCGCGGCCAACACGACCACGACACAAAGAAGACGACGCATTGAGGTCCTTTCGGTTGCCAATGGGAGGGCACCCTACAGTGCGCCCTCGCCCACCAGCAATGCGCCGGCACGACGTTACGACACGATTCCGAATTTAATTTGCGCGCGAATCGACTCGGCGCATCGCATCGGCCATAGGCTCCGCCACCCGGAGCCATCACGATCCGAGATTGCTTATGACCTTCATGTGTTCGGCGTAGGGATCCGGGCGCGCGGATGCTCGCCGGACGGATCGCTACTTCCGGAGCTTGGTAACGCCGCCAGCAGCCGCGCCTCACTTCCGTGACGCGTCCTCACGGCGGACGCGGACGCCGTCGGTCGGCCACGAGCTGCATCGTCGGCGTGGTGCTTGATGCGTCAACGATTTTTGCGGACGCCGCGGCGGGTCCGATACTCCCGGCCCGCACTGATCAGGAGACCGGTGGTGTTTCCCGCACCCAGTCGATCCGAGATTTCTTCCAGGTCTCCCAGCCGTCGGGAAGTCGCTTGTCCACGAACACGCCTCGACGTCGGGACGGCGACCGCAGGCTCACCATCGACTTCCTTGGCGCCGGCGCTTCGTTGGCGAGGAACGCGAACAGCAAGCCGAACTCACCGGCCGATCCGACGAGATCGTCATGGCCGAGAAGCTTGGTGAGCTTCTCCTCGACGTCGCGATGAGTCGTGAGCTTGGTCAGCAACGCCGACCCCGCGGTTTCCACGAACTCGACGAAGTCGCTCGCCAACAGTGTCGCCGTGCGTGCTCCTGAACACCTTGGACCCCTGATCCTCGATCAGGTTCTCCGCAATGAAGCGCCCGACGTCCGACCGTGCGATCCAACCGTCCCGCGCTCGCCGCGTCAGCCGCGCCAAGTCCTCCGCACTCAGTCGCCCCGGAATCCGGTATCGCCGGATCGCCTTGGAGAATCCCACTGTGGCCCGGGTGCGAGCCCTGTGAGCCGGGGAATTCCAGGGAGAAGAGGCCGCTCGGCACCAGCTCGTTCAGCGTCCCAGCGTCGCCACGCATGAACCGGCGTGATTGCCGCTCGCAAACAACACGAGCAGGTCTCCGAGATCACCGCCCCCGCTGTTGCTCCAACCTTCTGACGTCCTCGATGCTGGCAAGCGGATCCTTCGCGTCGTTGCGTACGGGCAGTCTTCCTGGGCGACGGCGCTCCCGATGAACGGGCAGGTCGCTTTTCTCTCCACCAGTGAGGCTCTGTCCTCGACACTGAGCTCGGCGACGTCGTTGGGGTCGTGAGTCATGGTGCGCCGAGTATAGGCGTCGCGCGCGACGCCTCAATGCGCCCGACCTCTCAAAGCGCCATCATTGTCTCGAAACGGTGCAGCCGAGCTGCGTGCCGGCGGCGCGGCCTCGCCGACGGCATGGTGCGCCAGACGGTCTCCGCCCGCTCGCGACCCCCACTGGTGAGGGTGGGTGGCCCTAGCGTGTGCGCCATTGACACAATGCCCGATCGCAGGACGAAGGTCCTCCATGCCCCTGATCCTGCCGCCCGCCCATCCTTCCGGATCGTTCCGATTCCGCCACCGGTCGAACCTCTCGCCCGCCATCCGGCCGATGCGCCAGGCGAGGGCGCGTCGCCGTAGCGCTGCTCGCGCTCGTCGTTCCGGTGCTCGTCGCCGCCCGCGCCCACGCGGGCTGCAATCTCATCCCGAGCGCCGAGACCAGTCGGCTCGCGGCGCCCTCGGCGCGACCAACAAACCGTACGCGGGACCCGGCGACTTCGTCGAGGTCGGGCTCGAGCCGGGACACTGCGACGCGCTGTCGCTGGGCTTCGGCCCGGCCGGCGACGATCACGTGGTGAGCGTCGTCTTCACGCCGCCCGGCGAGTCCGGCGCGCGTCGTCTTCCTCACGGCCGACGCCTGCTCGGGCTCGAAGCCGAGGCGCTCCGCGCGGCGTGCGAGACGACGGTCGGTCGTCGGCAACGTCGCCTGCGTCCAAGCGTCGGAGAACGACCTCGCGATCGTCACCCGGAACGGCATCCCGCGCCTTTCGTTCCGCTTTCCCGATACCGATGCGATCTTCCCGCCCGCGGCCGACGGCCGCACGCTCGCCGGCCCCGCGACGATCGCCGTGACAGCGGCCGGCGCGCCGTTGCCGTGCGGCCTCGCGACCTCGACGTGCGCCGCGACGACCGGCGTGCTCGCCTGCGTCGACGACATCTACGACGCCGACGGCACCTGTCAGCAGAACCTCGGCAAGACGTTCAGCCACTTCACGGCGCTGCCGCAAGCGAACGACTACGCGAGCCTCTGCTTCGCGAACAGCCCCGCCCCCTGCAACCCGACGAGCTCCGAGCTGCGGATGACGATCGACGCCGCCGGGAATCTGCCTCGTGCCGTTCAACTGGCAGGGCCTGCTCGCGACCAACGGCGGGCGTCCCCGTGCCGCGCTTGTTGCGCGCGACGCTGCGCTCGCCGCTCGGCTTCAACGTTCCCGATCCGGTGTTCCTCGGGTCCTACACGCCCGAGGGCGCGAAGCTGCCGCCGATCTTCGAGCCGACCGCGGACCCGACGGTGAGCGACCCCGACGTCATCACGCTCTTCGGATCGGTCGACGCGCCGTACACCATTCTCAGGATCGCGCGCCGCGCCGGGACGTGCTCGAACGCGCCCGGCCGTGCCTGCGTGGTCGCGACGGACTGTCCGACCGGCGGCACCTGTCCGACGACGTGCGTCGGCAGCGCGCCGCCCGGCACGGTCTGTGCGAACGATGGGCCAGTGCAGCGGTGGCGGCCACTGCGGCGCGCTCTTCGGCGACTTCGCACCGCTCGCCGCGAGCGGCGGTCCGATTCCGCTTGCGCGCACGCCGGTCGGGACCGGCGTCTGCCAGTTGGAACCGCACGCGCCCTGCACGATACCCGCCAACTGCGCCGGGGTCGGCAACACGTGCGTGAGCTACGCCTTCGAGGCACGCGCGCAGGTGGCGCTCGAGAGCTCTACCAGGGCACCACCGACCAGCTCGCGTTCACGGTCGAGGAGCGCGTCGACCTCGCCGACCACAACGGCGACGGCGACACCACCGACTCCGTGATCACGCTCCGCGATCGCCTGACCGGCGGCAGCGAGAACCTCGGCGCCCCCGCCGGGTGCGGTCATCGCCGGCACGCCCGAGGGCCGCGCGGTGGTGCGCATCAGCGAGCCGCCCGTTCAACTTCCCGGCGTCCGCGATCGAGAACGACATCCTCGCCTTCCTCGAATCGGAGCCCGGCCAGAAGCACTGCGACATCGACGGCAACGGCGAGGCGTCCGGATCGATCGCCCGCGTCTTCAAGCTCGGGGCCGGCGAGATCGCGATGAGCCCGCGCCGCGCCGTCGACGCCAATCTCGCGATCGACGGGCAGAGCCTCGCGGTCTCGAACGGCCGGGTGTTCTTCCGTTCCTCCGAGCGCGAGATGGCGGCGCGGACGACCACGCGCGCGAGCGTCACCGCCGGCGGGCTCGGTCCCAACAACGACTCGACCGTGAGCGCGACTCTCGTACGACGGCCGGTACGTGATCTTCTCCAGTGCCGCGGACCGACCTTCCCAATGCGAACGACTTTGCCGCCTTGCCAGCTGCAGCAGCGTCTACCTCCGCGACCGGGTCGCCAACACGCTCGAGCAGCTCGATCCCGACGCCGACGGCGGACCGCCGAGGTGCATCTACTTCGAATGGCGGCTCGACGAGCGCGAAGATGTCGCGGGACGGGCGGTTCGTCGTCTTCGAATCCGACGATTGGAACCTCGAGAACCCGGTGTTCGACCCGGCAACCGCGGGCGACTTCGACATCCACCTGCGTGATCGCTGCGTCTCAAACGGCGTCGCCCGTCGGCGGCGGCTGCGTCCCGTCGACCGTGCGCGTCAGCGTGGCGGCCGACGGCTCCCATTGTGCGTCCCCGTCGGTCGGCTTTTCGTCGTCGCCGGCGGTCTCGGACGACGGTCGCTTCATCGCGTTCGCCAGCAGCTGCACGAACCTCGTTCCGGGCGACACGAACGGCGACGACGGACGTCTTCGTCCGCGACACCTGCCGCTCGAACGGCGTCGTCGTCCCGCGCTGCACGGCGACGACCGAGCGCGATGAGCGGCCTCCCGGCACGCCGGACGAGATCGGAAACGTGTCATCGGCGACGTCGACATGTCGGCGGACGGACGGTACGTCACGTTCAACTGCCGAGATCAGCGTCGTCCGTGCTTCTGCAGTGCCTTCGTACGCGATCGGCTCGCTCGGCACGACCGAGGTCCTGAGCATCAGCACCAGCCGCACTCGGCATCTCGCGTCAGAAAATCTCGCCCGACGGTCGCTTCATCCTCTTCTCCAGCAACAGCGCTCTCGTGCCGGGCGACTCAAACGGCATCGACCGATCTTTTCGTGCGCGACCGCCTGACCGGCACGACCGACCGGGTGAGCGTCGGCAGCGACGGAACGCAGAGCGACGACTTCACGTTCATCGGGCAGATCTCCCGCGACGGCCGCTTCGTCGCCTTCCAGACCCTCGCCACGACGCTGCTCGGTCCCGGCGGCGACACGAACGGCATCAACGACATCTACGTCCGCGATCGGCTCACCAACGTGACCAAGCGCGTGAGCGTCGCCTACAACGGCGCCCAGGCGACGGTCGGAACAGCACCTGACCGTCGCGTCGATCGGCTTCGCGCTCGCCGGCGATGGCCAGACCGTCGCCTTCGCCAGCCCCGACGCGAACCTCCTGCCGCCCGGCACCGACACCAACGGCAAGGCGGACGTCTTCGTCCGCGCCGTCAATGCGACAGACCCGCTCGGCGTCGACAATCTGCTCTTCGACAACAATCAGCTGACCGACACCGTCCTCGAGGTGCTGAACACCGGCACGAGCACGGTGCAAACGCTCTGCCCGGCGACCCAGGTCGCCGTCGCCAACGGCATGGCGGCCTTCCTCCGTCCGGAGTCTGCCGTCGGTACGGTGGCTTGTCCCGGCGGGTCGCTGAACGGCGACGCCGACGTCACCGACACGGTCGCCGAGCTCTGGCCCGGCAGCGGCAACGCGCAGAGCCTCGGCGTCGCGGCGACGGGCGGTCGCCCTGTCGCCGAACGCGATCGGCGCGATCGTCGACGAGCTCGGCCAGAACAATACGATCCTGAACGGCGACGGCGATCGCCGACGACGGCGTCGTCGAGGTCCATCCGCCGACGGTCGCGGGCGTCTGGACCAACACCGGCCAGGCTGCCGACACGCTCGCGATGTGCGGCCCGCTCGCGCGTTTTCTTGACGCCCGAGTCCGCCAAGGCTGCCGCCGGCAGCTTGAACCCGCCCGATACCGATACGCATCGATCGCGTGCTGCAGATCTGGGACACGGGGCCAACGCCGCTCACCAGTCACCGCAGCGCGCCGCCGAGGAGTTCGTCTGCGGCCCGACGCTCGTCGCGTTCCGAACCAACGAGGCGGCGCAGGGCGCCGGCAGCTAGAACCAGCCCGACGGCGACAGCGAGCGACGACGTGCTCGATGGTCTACGACCCGGCGACGCACATCGCTCCACGACACGCACCAGCCGGTGACGCCGTGCCGCATCCCCGAGTGCGATCCGCGCATCCCGTACCGTGTCTTCACGAGCTCGGTGAAGTTCCTGAGCCGCGAGTGCGACCAGCAGGGCAGCGTCTTCTCGGGATTCTGCCCGTCTGGCGGCACCGACTTGAACGGCGACGGCGACGCCGACGACCTCGTGATCCGACTCTTCGATCTCGCGACCGACACCACGCAGACGATCGGCACGGTCACTGGCGGCAATCCGCTCGCCGGCGGCGATCCCGGACGACGAGCGGCACGACCTACGTCGCGATCGGCGCCTGCCGCGAGTTCGGCGGGACGTGCACGACGAACGCGCGATTGCGGCGCGGGGTCGTTCTGCGAGTTCGGCACCTGCACGCGCAATCAGGGCGTGTGCGCGACGAACGCCGACTGCCCGCCCGGCACGACGTGCGAGAAGACCGCGGCATCGTCCCCGCGAGCCCCGACACCGATGACGACGGCATCCCCGATCACCTCGACAATTGCATCTTCATCCCGGAACGCCGATCAGACCGACACCGACGGCGACGGCGCGGGCGACGCGTGCGACCTCGAAACCTGCGGCAACGGCCTCCTCGAGGTCAGCGAGGCTCTGCGACGGGCTGCTCGGCGGCGTGTGCCCCGGCGCGTGTCTGGCCGACTGCACGTGTCCCTGCACGACCGCGGTCGCCGATCCGAAGGCGAAGCTCACCGTGAAGACCAAGGGCGAGAAGGGCCAGCTCGGCGCGAAGATGCTGATCCCGCTCGGCGCGTACAACGGCGAGCACGTGAACGTGCGGCTCGACGACGGCGACACGCAGCCGATCGCCGAGCGCACCCTCCCCGAGGTCGCCCCTCGGGCGGCTCCAGGCAAGCTCTGGAAGTTCAAGTCCAAGAGCGGGCTCACGCAGGTGCAGCTGAAGAACCTGGACCCGAAGCAGCCCGGGATGTTCCAGCTCGTGGTGCAATCGAAGAAGTGGTTCACGGCCGCCGCCGCGAACGAAACTGCCGCGAATACCCGCCTCACGGTCACGATCGGGAGTCAGTGCTTCATGCACCCGGCGACCAAGAAGACCGATTGAGGCGGCAGCTCACTCACCAAGCACACGCCTGCGATCGCGGGGCGCTTGAATCATCGAGCACACCCCGGGCTCGCTCACCCTCGACGCTCCGTCAGGGTGTCGGCGTAACCGTCGGTGTCGGAACGACCGGCGTCGGACAGCGTGCTGCCGTTCGGGAACTGCAGGCAGAGCACGTTGCCGACCAGCTCGTCCGCGAGATCGTCGACGCATTGAATGACGCCGTCGATGTCGCCGAGCGTCGGTCCGGGGCAGGGCTCGTTGTTCGGGCAATGCCCCACCACGTGAGCGATTTGTTGGGCCCGGGATGTTGTCGCACGACCCGCCGCACGCGCCACCTGGACATTCCGAGGCCGTCGTGCACGCCGCGCCGTTGTTGCCGCCGCCGACGCAGGTCGTGGTGCTGCAGACCTTTCCTTCCTGACCGTACCGCTCAGGTTGTTGAGACAATCGTCGCGATCGACGGCGACCGTGCAGGTCTGGCCCATGCCGGTTCGGCAACAGAACGGCGGCGCAGCGACGGGCTCGTAGTTGTTGCAGAAGTTCAGGATCAGCGTCTCCTTCTGAGCCTCCGCCCTTATGAGCTGGAAGCTGGAGCTTCGGGTCGGCGAGGCAGGCGCCGAAGCTCAGCCCTTTCAGCAGGCAGCGATCGATGATCTTCTCGCGCTTCAGAAGGTAATTGAGACTCGCCTTCGCCAGCGCGCGTTGGCAATCGTTCTGGGCGTTGTCCCCGAGATCGCGCTGGTTCGGCGTCGGCGCGGTGCAGCCGATGGCCGAGCAAGTCGCCGAGGTATCGTCGAGCGCGGTGCCGCATACCTCCTGCGCGTGCGACGCGTAGATCGTGCCGACGAAGCGCGAGAACTCCGCGCCCTTCCAGCACTCCATGCAGGCGGCGAACGTTTCGGGGCCGCTGACCGTCATCCCCGCGCAGGTGCCGCCGATGCCAGGGCGTCGACGGGCCGTACTGGCAATCGCCCCGGAACCCGAGTGGGCCGGTGATCATCGCGACGGTGCACTTCTGGCGATCGCGAGCTGAACCTTGAGCGCGGTGGCGTCCAGCTTCGCGTCCGAGACCGCGTCGAGGCAGGAGGCAATGTCGCCCTTGTTCTCCTTGTCGAGACACTTCTGGTAGGCCTTGAGATGCGCCTTCTTGAACTTCTCGAGCTGTTTCACGATCGTCTTCTGGCAGAGAACGTCTGGATCGCTCACCGCATGCGCGGGAGCCGAGCCGACCACAGAGACGATTGCCGCGAGAGCGCCGAGCCACGCGATCGTTCGGAACATAAGACCTCCTTCACAACAGCAGGGCCGTGAACGTGCGGGATGTGTCGTGACGCCAACCACCTGTGAGTCTAGGTGGGCCAAGGGCCTAGTCAACGGAATGGGCGCGAATACCTGCGATCCAACAATCGCGCTTCTCGCGCAACGTTTGACGCGGCGGCGAGACGTGACGTCCGAGGCGGATGGTCACACGTAGTGCGGAATCGGTCCCCGCTGCGGCGTCGCGCGATCCGACAGGTCGAACGAGACCTCGTCGACGAAGCACCAGCCCCAGCCTTCCGGCGGGTCGTAGCCCTCGATGATCGGGTGCTGCGTCGCATGGAAGTGCTTGGTCGCGTGCGTGTTGGGTGAGCTGTCGCAGCATCCGACGTGACCGCAGGTGCGGCAGAGTCGGAGGTGCACCCACGGCGAGCCGATCGCGAGACACTCCTCGCAGCCGAGCGCGCTCGGGGTGACGGTGCGGATCTCTGCGATGTGAGGGCATGCGTCAGCCATGGGATCTCCTCCGGAGGCCGACACGGACGGGCGCTCGCCCGCGCGGTCGGCGAGAAACGCGTGGAGCGCCGCGACCACCTGCGCGCCTTCGCCGACGGCGGCGGCGACGCGCTTGGTCGAGCCGGCGCGGACGTCGCCGATCGCGAAGATGCCGTCGCGGCTGGTTTCGAGCGCGCGGCGCTCCTGGCCGAGATCGGCGCCGGTGCGGATGAAGCCCTTTGGCGTCGAGCGCGACGTCGGATTTCGAGAGCCAGCCGGTGTTGGGATCGGCGCCGATGAAGAGAAAGAGATGGCGGAGCTGTCGCCGCGTCTCCCGGCCCGAGCGGCGGTGGCGCCAGCGGACGGCCTCGAGCGCGCCCGGCTTCCCTTCGAGCCCGACGACCTCGGTCTCGAGCAGCACCTCGACGTTCGGCAGCGCGCCGATGCGGTCGACGAGGTAGCGCGACATGGTCGGTTCGAAGGCTCGCGCCGCGCACGATCGAGCCACACCTTCGCGACCTGACTCGCCAGGTACACGACGGCCTGACCGGCGGAGTTGCCGGCGCCGACGAGCGCCACCTCCTGGCCGCGCGCAGAGCTTCGCCTCGAGCGGCGAGGCCCAGTAGTGGACGGCCGAGCCTTCGAAGTCGTCGAGGTTCGCGAGGTCGAGGCGACGGTAGTGGGCGCCGCTCGCGATCACCACGGCGGCGCACGCGCACCCGCTCCTGCGTGGCGAGATGCAACTGAAACCGAGCGCCATCGTGATGCCCGGACACTCCAAGCGCACGATCTCGTCCGGGATCGCCATCTCGGCGCCGAACTTCTGGGCCTGATTGAAGGCGCGGGCCATGAGCGCCATGCCGCTGATCCCGGTCGGAAAGCCGAGAGTAGTTCTCGATGCGCGCCGACGCCCCGGCCTGGCCGCCGAACGCCCGCGTGTCGAGCACGATGACCGACAGCCCTTCGGAGGCGGCGTAGACGGCGGCGGCGAGACCCGCGGGCCCGGCGCCGACGATCGCCACGTCGTAGACCTTGCTCGGGTCGATCGCGCGGACGAGCCCGATGCAGCGCGCGAGCTCGCTCTCGGTCGGGTTCCGCAGCAGCGTTCCGTCGCCGCAGAGCACGATCGGAAGCGCCGACGGCTCGACGTGGAACCGGTCGAGCAAGGTCGCGAGCACAGCTGTCGGTTGTGGGGTCGAGCGTGACGTGCGGGTGGCCGTTCCGCGCGAGGAATCCGGCGAGCCGGATCACGTTGCCGTCGCTGGCATGCCCGACGATCACGGGTCCGGTGCCGGTACTTTCGAGGAGGCCGACGCGGCGGAGGATGAGCGCCCGCATGATGCGCTCGCCGAGCTCGGCCTCCGCGACCAGGACGTCGCGGAGCCGCGTCGGAAGGAATGACGAGCGCCTCGAGCGGCGTGACCGCCCGCGCGTCCACGAGGGACGGACGGCCGGAGAGCTGCGCCAGCTCGCCCATGAAACCACCCGGACCGTGCGTGACGATCGGCTGATCGCGTCCGAGCACGTTGTGCTGGGTGACCGCGAGCTCGCCACGGAGCACGACGATCATGCCGGGGCTCGGCTCGCCCGCGGTGACGACCCGTTCGCCCGCGCCGTACGTCCGCGTCGTGCCGAAGCGCCGCAGCCGCTCGATCTCGGCAGGCTGCAGGATCGGAAACATCTGATGGTAGCGGGTTTCGATCGTCGGACGCGTCACGGGAGGCATGATCGCTCCTTCTCGATGCTGGTCTAGCAGGCATTCGTCGCCGAGCGTCAGGGAGGCTCGTTTGACGGCGCCGACGTCCCGATCATTGCCTTCGTGGGCGTCGGTGCGTACGAGAATCGCTGGGGCACTCACGATGCGCGCCAAGACCTCGCCACCGGGCAAGATCCCCGTCGAGAACGTCAACCACCCTGGAGCGGTCCGGCTCGTGGACGCATCGATGTACGTGGCCATGCGTCGAGCGGTTCTCGGAGCCCTGCCGCCCTCGGCGCCGGGCATCACGCTCGCGGAGCTCCGCTGAACGCATACTGCCCACCCTGCCGACGACGTTCTTCCCGGGCGGGGCCAAAGCGGGATGGTGGCTCAAGACCGTGCAGCTCGACCTCGAAGCGCAAGCGGGGACGGTCGTTCGTACGAGAGTCGAGCCCGCTGCGCCTCAGCCGGACGCGCTGGAGCGCACCGTGCCCGCTTCCCCCACCCGCGGGCTTTGGTAGAGGACGACGACCCATGGGCGATGCGGAGGCGACGACGCGGCTCGACGACCTCGTGGCGCGAGTTCAGCGCGGGCACGATTCCGCACGCGGAATGGACGCACGGCGCTCATTTGATGGTCGGGACGTGGCACGTCCACCGGTACGGTCCCGCGGAAGCGCTCGTGCGTCTACGGGTCGGGATCCGTGCGCTGAACGATGCGCCACGGGACCCCGAACTCGGCGACCAGCGGGTATCACGAGACCGTCACCCGGGCGTACGTCCGGCTGCTGGCGGAGTTTCTCGCCGGGTGTCCCGCCGGGATGCCGCTCGCCGAACGCGTGGCGCGCCTCTTCCGCGGCCCGCTCGCCGCCAAGGACGATGCTCTCGAGGTTCTATTCGCGTGCGCGGCTGATGTCGGCAGAGGCGCGCGCCGCGTGGGTGGAGCCGGACCTCGCTCCCCTTGCGGCACGGTGAGGATGGATGATGCGCGGCCATCACTTGCGGGACGATCGCAGCTTCTTGATCTTGGGCGGGGGTTTGGTGGTGTGTACGGCGACGTCGGTGGCGTCGGTCATCGCGCGGCGGAGGACGGTGGCAAGCTGCCGCAGCCGGTCCATTTCCTTTTCCCTGGCTCGCTCGTGCATGCAGCCTCATATCATTTCACGCGCCCCATGAACTACTCCGCAAATCGCAATCGCCGACGCGCGCTCGGCATCGACCCCAAGCTCGCGGCTCGCCTACCGCTGCTTCCCCGACGGCTGCCCACCCGGACGCAATTGCTGTGTCGGGATCATCGTCGAGGTGTCCCGACGCGAGATGCGGGTCGTCGACTCGCTCATGGACGAGATCGCACGGGTGGCGCCGGCGCTGCGGCGCGGACGTGCCTTTGCGAAACGTCTTCAGCGACGACGCCGACGGATTGCAGATCGAGCCACGCGACGAGGCGGGGACGTGCCCGTTCCTCTTCGTGCGCAAGGGCCATGCGCTCTGCGCCATCCACCACACGGCGCTCGCGACCGGCCGCGAGGTCGCCGCGGTGAAGCCCAGCGCCTGTCGCCATTGGCCGCTCGTGCTGCAGTCGCATGGCGGACGCCTTCGCGTCAGCGTGCACCCGAACGCGGAGCGGATCGGTTGCGTCGCTCCGCTCGCCGAGCTGCCCGGGCAGCCGACCGTCCGCGCCGCGTTCGCGCGCGAGATCGCGGAGCTCCGCCGCCTCGTCGGGTCTTGACGGCGCCAATCCAATATGGTGGACACTCTATGTCCATCATGAGAGAAAGCCGCTCGACCTGAATCGGCGCATCGCGGCGCGGGTCCGCGAGCTGCGCGCCGCGCATGGTCTCTCGCTCGACGCGTTGGCCGCCAAGAGCGGCGTCAGCCGCTCGATGATCTCGTTGGTCGAGCGTGGAGAAAGCAGCCCGACGGCGGCCGTACTGGAGAAGCTCGCCGCCGGGCTCGGGGTGGTCCTGGCGTCGCTCTTCGATCCGCCGGCCGCCGCGGTGCCGGTCGCGCGGGGTCCGGTCGCCCGCATGGCCGATCAGGCCGAGTGGCGCGATCCCGCGTCGGGGTACGTGCGGCGGAACGTCTCGCCGCCGGGCGTGCCGCACCCGATGCAGATCGTCGAAGTGCGGTTCCCGCCCGCGCGCGCGTGGCGTTCGAGAACGGCGCGCGCGACGTCCGCACGCACCAGCAGGTGTGGGTGCTCGACGGGGCGATCGACGTCACGCTCGGGGCGGACCGTCACCGGTTGCGTGCCGGCGACTGCCTCGCGATGGAGCTCGATCGCCCGACGATGTTCCACAACCCGACGCGGAAGCCGACGCGCTATGCGGTGGTGATCGCGTCGAGCCGATCGTGCGCAGCGCGACGCATGGACGCGCCGATGAGCCCACCCGCCTGGTCCCTTCGCCGCCTGCACGCGGCTCGACGAGGTCCACGTCGCCGGCGCTCGCCGACGTGCTTGATCGACTGCGTCGACGGCGGCGCCTCGGTGAGCTTCATGCACCCGTTCACGCGCGAGCGCGCCGTCGCGTTCTGGCGCCGCGTCGCGGCGGGGTGGCCGCCGGCGACCGCGCGCTCGCTGGTCGCCGAGGATGCGCACGGCATCTGCGGCACCGTCCAGCTCGTGCTCGACCTGCCCGAGAACCAGCCGCATCGCGCGCGGATCTCGCGAAGATGCTGGTCCATCGCCGCGCCCGCCGCCGCGGGCTCGGCGCGGCGCTGATGCGGCCGCCGAAGCGACGGCGCGGGAATGCGGCCGGACGCTCCTCGTGCTCGACGCCGTGACCGGCGGCGACGGCGCGCGGCTCTACGAGCGGCTCGGGCTGGGTACGCGTCGGCGACATCCCCGGCTACGCGTTGATGCCGCGGGGTGGGCTCTGCGGCACGACGGTGTACTATCGCGAGCTCGCATGAGGAGGACGCCATGACGTCATGACGCGCCCGCCGCGCCGGCGTCGATTTCTCGCGCGCCCTCGTTCGACGTCCGGGTAGCGAAGGGAGGATGCATGACGATGCGCGTGCCGATGTCCGGCGGCTGCGCCTGCGGCGCCGTCCGTTACGAGTGCAGCGCGGCGCCGCTCGCGTCGTTCAACTGTCATTGCCGCGACTGCCAGCGCGAGACCGGGAGCGCCTTCGCGGCGATCATCATGGTGCCGACGGCGGCGTTTCGCGTCGTCCGCGGGGAGCCCAGGTACTTCGGCGTGAAGGCGGATAGCGGGTTCGTCACCAAACGCGCGTTCTGCGCCGAGTGCGGGTCGAGCCTCTTCGGCGACCCCGAGCGCGTCCCGGCGCTGCGGACGATCCGCGTCGGCAGCCTCGACGACCCGAGCGAGGTTCCACCCGGCGCGCGACATCTACACGGCGAGCGCCCAACCGTGGGACTTCATGAATCCCGACCTGCCGAGAGTCGCCGCGGCTCCCCGACTAGCCAAGGAGGAATCGATCGAATGTCGCTCCAGCTCTATGCCCATCCATTCTCCTCGTACTGCCAGAAGGTGCTGATCCCCCTCTACGAGAACGCCGTCCCCTTCGAGCTCCGCATGCTCGCGCCCGACCACGCGCGGGAGATGGCCGAGCACGCGGCGCTCTGGCCGTTGAAGCGCATGCCCGTGCTCGTCGACGAGGGCCGGACGGTGCTCGAGGCGACCACCATCATCGAGCACCTCGAGGTCGCCTCACCCTGGACCGGTTCGCTTCATCCCCGCGGACCCGCACGCCGCGCGTCGACGTTCGCATGATGGACCGCATCTTCGACAACTACGTGACGACGCCGATGCAGAAGATCGTCCTCGACAGCCTCCGCGAGCCGCCGAGCCGCGACCCGCAGGGCGTCGCGGACGCGCGGCGACGCTCGACACGATCTATCCCTGGCTCGACGCCCGCATGGCTGGACGCGAGTGGGCGGCGGGCGACGCGTTCAGCCTCGCCGACTGCGCCGCCGCGCCCGCGCTCTTCTACGCCGACTGGACCCATGAGATCGGCGCGGCGTTCGCGAACCTCCGCGCCTATCGGCGGCGATTGCTCGCGCGCCCGTCGTTCGCCCGCGCGGTCGACGAGGCGCGCCCGTATCGGCGCTTCTTCCCGCTCGGCGCCCCCGACCGCGACTGACGTTGGCAGACTTCGCGGGGTCAAAGTCCGTGGCTGCGTCTGGAGCGGGCCGACGGGCGTTGCTACTCGCGACGCATGCAGCCGCACTCTTCGATCCTGAAGCTCGGGAGCGTCGCCGCGATCGGTCTGGCGCTCGCCTACGTCGCGACGGGCGTCACCGCGATCCTCATGCCCCGGAGCTCAGGGCCGCCCTGACATCGGGCCGCACGAGTTCTGGATGGTCCTCGCGCGGGACCCGAGCGCGCATCTCGCCTTTCACTGGTCGTGGATCACCGCGGGGCTCTTGGGGCTCGCGGTGGTTCCGGCGGTGTCCCTGGTCGTCTGGCCGGCCGCGCCCGGCGCGGTGCTGTGGGCGGGGGCCGCGGCGTTCTTCGGCTTCAGCGTCATGGCGCGGAGTCATCTCATGGAGGTCGCGTTCGATCGGAGGATCATTCCGGTCTACGCGCACGCCGATCCCGCCTTTCAACAGGCCGTCCATGTCGTGGCCGGGCTCGCGCTCGACGTCCCCGACGGTGTCCTCACCTACGGCGCGATCGGTGTATGGGTGGCGGTCGTGAGTTGGCTCGGTCTCCGTGACCGTCTGCTACCGCCAGCGGTCGCTTGGCTCGGGTTCGCGGCGGCGGCGACGTATCTCGCGGGCTCCTCGGGTACGCGTTCGTGGTCCGCCCGCTCTTGGTCGTGTCGATCGGGGTCGGCGGGCTCTTTCTCGTGCCCGCATGGTACGCGGCGCTGGGGGTGATCTTGCGGGCCGCCGCCGGCCGGGCGGTCGATTCCTCCTGAGCTGCGGCTCGCTGATGGAGTGAGGACGCCCGCGCTTGTCGCGGGTGCGGTGATCGAATACCCGTGGCGCGCATGCGCGCCCACTACCTGCAGCACGTGCCGTTCGAAGGCCTCGGCAGCATCGAGGCGTGGCTCGACGCGCGTGGCGCGCGCGTGACCAGCACCAAGCTCTACACGGAGGGCGCGCGCTTTCCGGACCCCGCCGCCGTCGACCTGCTCGTCGTCATGGGCGGCCCGATGAGCGTGAACGACGAGGCGGAGCTCCCGTGGCTCGTCGCGGAGAAGCGCTTCGTCGCCGCCGTGATCGCGGCCGGGAAGCCGGTGCTCGGCGTCTGTCTCGGCGCGCAGATGATCGCGAGCGCGCTCGGGGCCGCGATCTACCCGAATCCCGAGCCCGAGATCGGCTGGTTCGAGATCGCGCCCGGTCCCGAAGGCTCCGGTGTCGCCGTTCGCGGCGCTCTTCGCCGAGCCGATCCGGGTCTTCCACTGGCACGGCGAGACCTTCGACCTGCCGCCGGGAGCGACGTTGCTCGCGGAGAGCGAGGCGTGCAGGCATCAGGCGTTCGCGATCGGCGACCGTGTGCTCGGTCTGCAATTCCACCTCGAGACGACGCCCGCGAGCGCCCGCGCCCTCGTCGAGCACTGCGGCGACGAGCTCGCTCCCGCACGCTTCGTGCAGTCGGCGGACGAGATCCTCGGCGACCCCGAGAAGTTCCGTCGCGCCAATCAGGCGATGAGCCTCGTCCTCGAGCGTCTGGCAGCGTTCGCTCGTTGACGGTGCGTATCGACAGAGCCGGCCGACGGCGCTACGAAAGATGGAGATGCCGCGCGCGACCGACATGTCCTGCCTCGAAGCGCTCCCCTGTCCGCTCTGCGGTGAGAGCCTCGAACGGGGCGCCGGCCGTCAGGGTCTCGTCTGGATCTGCCGCACGTGTCGCGGCGGCGCCGTCACCCTGCCGATCCTCCGGAAGTTCGCGCCGAGACCGTTCGTGAACCACCTGTGGCAGACGGCGCTCCGGCACGGACGCCCGTCCGCGCTCGACTGTCCGGCGTGCAGCCATCCCTTCACCGAGGTGACGGCCGTCACGACCCCGCAGATCCGGGCCTGCGTCCGCTGCTACTGGGTCTGGCTCGATTGCGACGCGCTCGATTCCCTGACCACCGTCGCGACCCCGACCGCCGCGCTCCCGCCGCCGCGGCGCGTGCTCACGAGCCGACGTCGCACGCCGGCGAGCTCGGATTGATCCTCGAAGTCGCGCCGCTGAACGTCCGCCCGGGCAGTCGGCCGCGTTCGAAGCCGCCTTCCGCGAGGCCGAGCGCATCATCGCGGCCATGCCCGGCTACGTCTCGCACGAGCTGCAGCGCTGTCTCGAGCGCGCCGACGAGTACGTGCTGCTCGTGCGCTGGCAGACGCTCGCCGATCACGAGGTCGGCTTCCGCACCTCGCCGCAGTACCAAGACTGGAAGCGGCTCCTCCACCATTTCTACGATCCGTTCCCGACGGTCTCGCACTACGAGCGGGTCACCGGATCGCCGGCGGAACGGTGACGCGCGAGATCTTCTCGACCGGATCCGCCTACGAGCCGCTGATCGGGTGCTCGCGCGCGGTTTGCACCGACGACTGCCTCATGATCTCGGCGACCGCACCGCTCGCGGCCGACGGCAAGACGACGGCGGCCCCCGATCCCTACGGACAGGCGAAGCGCTGTCTCGAGATCATCGCCGGGGTCGTCGCCGAGGCGGGATTCGCGCTCGCCGACGTCGTGAAGACGCGCGTCTACTTCCGCTCCCAGGCCGACTTCGACACGATCGCGAAGGCCCACGGCGAGGTGTTCGGGAGCATCCGACCCGCCAGCGCCTTCATCCAGGTCGTTGGCTTCGCGAGCCCGGAGTGGCATCTCGAGATCGAAGCCGAATGCCGGCGCAGCAGCGTCGGCTGAGGCGTACGCCGGAGGACGCATGGACAGCACCGTCACCGAAATCGCCCCGACACGTTTCGTATCTCCACCTTCAACCCCGACTACGGGATCCAGTTCAACCAATTCGTCGTCCGCGACGACGAGCCGTTCCTGATGCACACCGGCTTGAAGAAGATGTTCCCGACCACGCTCGCCGCCGTGCGCTCGATCCTCGACCCGGCGACGCTCCGCTGGATCGGCTACAGCCACTTCGAGCCCGACGAGTGCGGCGCGCTGAACGAGTGGTCGGCGGTGGCGCCGCGGGTGCAGGCGCTCTGCGGCTTCGTCGGCAACATGGTGATGCTGCAGGACTTCGCCGACCGCGTCCCCGCGCGCCTCGCCGACGACGAGGTGCTGCCGATCGGTCGCCACCGGCTCCGCTATCTCGCGACGCCGCACGTGCCGCACGGCTGGGACGCGGGCTTCTTCTTCGACGAGACCGAGCGCACGCTCTTCTGCTCCGATCTCTTCTTCCAGCCGGGCGATCCCGAGCCGCTGATCGAGGACGGCATCGCGGCGCGGGCGCGCGAGGCGATCCAGTTCGGGAAGAACGGGCCCCTCGCCAACGACATGCCGTACACGGCGCACACCGCCCCCACGCTCGCGCGGCTCGCGCGCTTGGCACCGCGGACGCTCGCCGTCATGCACGGCTCGTCCTATCGCGGCGACGGTGCCGCGGCGATTCGGGAGCTCGCGACGGTCGTCGCGACGGAGCTCGGCGCGCCGGCCTAGCCGGGCGCCGATCGCCGCATGCCGCGCGTCGGCGTGATCTCGGATACGCACGGCTTGCTCCGCCCGGAGGCGGTCGCCTTCTTGCGCGGGAGCGATCGCATCGTGCACGCGGGCGACATCGGGAACGCGGCGGTCCTGACGGCGCTCGCGGCGCTCGCGCCGGTCACGGCCGTCCGCGGCAACAACGACTACGGTGACTGGGCCGACGGGGTCGCGGAGACGGCGACGCTGCACGTCGACGGGGTCGCGATCTACGTCGTCCACGACGTCGCCGCGCTCCGGCGCGAGCCGCCGCCGGCCGGGTGCGCGGTCGTGGTGTCGGGACACTCGCACAAGCCCGCGGTCGCCGAGCGCGACGGCGTCCTCTACGTGAATCCCGGGAGCGCCGGTCCGCGGCGTTTTCGCTTGCCGATCGCCGTCGCCGAGCTCGCGATCGCCGGCGGCGCGGTCGAAGCGCGCCTCGTCGAGCTCGCGGTCGGCTGACATCGGATGGCTCAGACCGCCACCATCTACAACCTCGAGGTCGCGCTCTCCGACACCGATCGCGGCGTCTACGAGTCGTTGTCGCTGCGGCTCGCGTGCCAGCCCTCGGAGACCGCCGAGTACCTCCTCACGCGGGCGCTCGCCTACTGCCTCGAGTACACCGAGGGCCTGGCCTTCTCGCGCGGGCTCGCGGAGCCGGACGAGCCGACGCTCGCGGTGCGGGACCTCACGGGCGCGCTCACGACCTGGATCGACGTCGGCACGCCGGATGCGGCGCGCGTCCACAAGGCGAGCAAGGCCGCGGGGCGCGTCGTGATCTACACCCACAAGGATCCCGTGCTGCTCGTCCAGAAGCTCGGCGGCGAGCGCATCCACCGCGCCGAGGCGATCGAGATCTACGGCGTCGACCGCGCGCTGATCGCCGCCCTCGCCGAGCGGCTCGAGCGCCGTCTCGACCTCGACCTCGCCGTCACCGATCGCGAGGTCTACGTGACGCTCGGCGACACGACGCTCTCCGGGGCGATCACGCCGTACCGTCTCGGGACGTGAACACGCTCCTGCTGACCCCGCCGAGCTCGCCGCGGCCGAGAACGGCCGCGTGCGTCTCGCCGACGACCGCCGCGTCGCGCACGTGCGGACGGTCCATCGCGCCGCGGTCGGCGACGCGCTCCGGGTCGGCGTGCTCGGTGGCCGGCTCGGGACGGCGGTCGTGGCGCGCCTCGACGACGCCGGGCTCGAGCTCGACGTGACCCTCGAGCGCGACCCGCCGCCGGCGGTGCCGCTCGTGCTCGTGCTGGCGCTCCCGCGCCCGAAGGCGATGCGACGCGTGCTGCAGACGGTCGCGACCCTCGGGATCAAGCGGCTCTGTCTCGTCGCCGCGTGGAGGGTCGAGAAGAGCTACTGGGAGAGCCCGCTGCTCGCGCCCGCGCGCGTTGCCGACGAGCTCGTGCTCGGGCTCGAGCAAGGCGGCGACACCGCGGTACCGACGGTCACGTTGCACCGGCGCTTCAAGCCCTTCGTCGAGGACGAGCTCACGGCGCTCGCCGCGGCGAGCCGCCGGCTGCTCGCGCATCCGACCGCGGCGCGCCCGTGTCCGCGCGCCGTCGGCACGCCGGTCACGCTCGCGATCGGTCCCGAGGGCGGCTTCACGACATACGAGGTCGGCGCGCTCGAAGCGCAGGACTTCGAGTCGGTGTCGCTCGGCCCGCGCGTCCTCCGCGTCGAGCAGGCCGTGCCGGCGCTCGTCGGCCGGATCTTCTGATCGGCGGGGAATGCGCCCGTGATTCTCGCCGCCAAGTTCGTCCTGGTGCCGCTCCTGATCGCGATGATCACGCTCGTCGGTGCGCGCTTCGGACCGCGCATCGCGGGCGTCGTGACGGGGCTGCCCGTCGTGGCCGGCCCGATCGTCTTCGTGATGGCGCTCCAGCAGGGCGCCGAGTTCGCGGCGCGCTCGGCGACCGCGACGCTCGCGGGCGAGGCCTCGCTCGCGGCCTTCTGCATCCTCTACGCCGTGACGGCGTTGCGGGCGCCGTGGTGGGTCAGCACCGCGGCCGGCTGGCTCGGGTTCGCGGTCGCGACCCTCGTGCTCGACCGGCTCGACCCGGTGTTGCCCGTGGCGATCGCGATCGCGCTCGCGACCCCGCTCGTCGTGACCGGCCTCACGCCGCGTCCGGCCGACGAGCGCGGGGCGCCCGTCGGCGTGACGGCCGGGAGATCGCGCTTCGCATGGCCGCCGGCGTCGCGCTGATGCTCGCGGTCACCGGCATCGCGCGACTCGCCGGCCCGCGTCTTTCCGGCCTGCTCACGATCTTTCCGATCGCGACCACGATCCTGGCGGCGTTCGCGCACCGGACCGAAGGCGGCGCCGCCGCCGTGCACCTGCTGCGAGGCCTCGCCGTCGGCGTCTACAGCCTGACCGCCTACTTCACGACGCTCGCCCTCGGGCTCACGTCGATGGGGACGACGCTCGGGTTCACCGCCGCGGCCGGCGCCGCGCTCACGACCCAAGCCCTCGTACTGCGCATCGTGAACGGCCGGCGTACCGCCCGGTCGGCTTTGCCTAAGAACTTCTTGCGCAAAGCCTAGCCCGGTCGCTCCGCGGGACGGCGGGTGGGTTCGGAGCGAGCAGCGCCGCGTTTGACCGCAACACGGATACGACGTGACGGGCTGCAGGCGCTGGGGAGCACCGACTCGGGAGCGGAGAACCCACCCGCCGTCCCCGCGGAACCGCAGCGAGTAGGCGGTACTCCGTCGTTGTGATAGCCGGCGACTGCCGCTAGATGCCTCGGAGCCGTGACGACCGAGATCCGCGACGCCGACCTTGCCGATCCGGCCGACGCTGCCGCGATCGTCGACCTCGTGAGCGCGTACGCGAGCGATCCGCTCGGCGGCGACGCACCGCTCGGCGCCGACGTCCAGGCCCGTCTCGTGCCCGGCCTCCGCGCTCACCCGACCACGCTCGTCCTCCTGGCGTTCGAGGAGGGGCGGGCGGTCGGCGTCGCGGTCTGCTTCTTCGGATTCTCGACCTTCGCGGCGCGTCCGCTCCTGAACGTCCACGACCTCGCCGTGCTCGCCGGAGGCGCGTGGGCGCGGTCTCGGCCGCGCGCTCCTCGCTGCGCCGCGCGAGGCGCGGGCGCGCGCCCGCGGCTGCTGCAAGCTCACGCTCGAGGTGCTCGAGGAGAATCGGCGGGCCCGGGCGCTCTACGCGAGCTTCGGGCTCGCCGACGTGGGCGTCGGGAGCTCGACCTGCACGCGGTTTCTCAGCAAACCGCTCGCGACGTGAGCGCGGAAGGCACGCACATGATGCAAGACTGGCTCTTGCCGTACGCGGCGACGATCTGGGCGATGGGGATCATGGGGGGCCTCGTGCTCGTGCAATTGATCGTGCTCGACGTCGCCGGCATCCGCGTCGGCCACGTGCCCGGCACCACGGTCACGGGGACCATTCGCATTTCCTCTTCCGCGCGAGCCGTGCGCATGCGAACACCAACGAGACCCTCGCCGCGTTCATCCTGCTCGCGCTCTTCGGCGTCCTGCACACACGCGGCGCCAGGCGCGCTGAACCTCTGCGCCGCGATCTACGTCGTCGCCCGCGTCGCCCACATGCTTTGCTACTACGCCGACTGGAAGCTCCCGCGCTCGGGCGCGTTCCTGGTCGCATTTCTGGCGCTCGTCGGTATGCTCGTGATCGGCGCGGCGGCCGCGTTGCGCTGACGTCAAAAGGAGTCGGTCCATGTGTCGAAACATCCGCACCCTGCACAACTTCGAGCCCCGGCGACCCACGAGGAGGTCCACGCGTCCGCCCTCCAGTTCGTGCGGAAGATCGCCGGCTTCACGCGACCCTCGAAGGCCAACGAGGCGGCCTTCCTGCGCGCCGTCGACGAGGTGACGCACGCCGCGCATCACCTCCTCGAGGCGCTCGTCACGCACGCGCCACCGCGCGATCGCGAGATCGAGGCGGCGAAGGCGCGCGAGCGCTCGACGGCGCGCTTTCGGACGGCCCGCGTCCCGTCATGAAGCGCGGCGCGATCCTCGTCACCGGCGGCAACTCCGGCATCGGCTACGAGTGCGTCCGGAGACTCGCGCGCGAGCGCGTGCCGATCATCATCGCGAGCCGCGATCGGGCCGCGTCGGCGGCCGCCGTCCAGCGCGTGCAGGACGAGACGGGGAACAAGGACGTCAGTGAGATGGGCCTCGACCTGGGCTCGCTTGCGGCCATCCGCGCCTTCGCGCAGGAGATCGCGGAGCGCGACGTCACGTTCCGCGCCGTCGTCTGCAACGCCGGGCTGCAGACGAGCGGCAAGAAGGTCGTGCTCTCGACCGACGGTTTCGAGCGTACCTTCGCGGTCAACCACCTCGGACACTTCCTGCTCGTGAACCTGCTGCTCCGCCGGCTCGCCGCCAATCCGCCGGCGCGCGTCATGGTGGTCGCCTCCGGCGTGCACGACCCGAAGCTCGGACCGGCATGCCGAAGCCCGACATCGGCCACTTCGACGTGCTGGCGCAGAGCGGCGGACCGAAAGCGGACGGCTTCGACTCGCGGCTCGCGTACGTCAACAGCAAGCTCTGCAACGTCTGGTTCACCTACGAGCTGATCCGGCGGGTCGCCGCCGCCGGGCTCACGTCGAAGGACCGGCCGCTCTCGGTGAACGCCTACGAGCCCGGTCTCGTACCGGGCTCGGGGCCTCGCCCGCGAGTATCCGCCGGCGCTCCGCTGGGTGTGGCTCCGCGTGCTGCCGGCGGTCGCGCGCTTCGCGACCCGCTTCACGCCCGCGATCAATCCCGCCGACAAAGCCGGCGGGCGCTCGCGCGGCTCGTGCTCGATCCGTCGCTCGAACGCATCTCGGGCAAGTACTTTCCCTCGCACGCACGCTGGGGCGAGGCGCCGTCGTCCGAGGCGTCGTACGACCACGGCCACGCGCGGCGGCGTTGTGGGAGGCGAGCGTACGCTTGACGCGTCTCACTGCCGCCGAGTCGCCGCTCGTCCCCGCATAGCTCGCAGAGCTGGCTACCTCGGCGACCGGGTCCATGCTTCGCTAGGCGCGCATGCAGACGAATTCCGGCTCGGACCTCTGGGTCCGCGAGGAGCTCCTCCACCTGCTCTCGGTGTCGGGAACGCTCGCGGGTCTCTGCGTGACCGTCGTCGCCTTGATGCACACGCTCAACGCGACCACCTTCACGGCGACGATCATGGACGACCTGTTCGCGCTCTGCGCCTTGCTGTTCCTGAGCTGCACCTATCTCATCTTCTCGGCGCTCCGGACCCAGCGCCGACGTCGCGCGACTCCTCATCAAGGTCGTCGACGCGGTGTTCCTGATCGGCCTGACCCTCATGACGGCCGCCGGCTTCATGATGGTCTACACGGTCTGGTAGCGCCCGCGTGTCGTCATGACCCCGGTGCACTTTCACGAGGACGCGGCCGGCCGGCGGTGGCTCGCCGCGCACGTGATGCGTCTCCCGCTCGTGGCCCTCAAGTTCGCGAGCCCCGTGCTCACGATCGCCGCCCCTGGCCGTCATCGTGAACCAACCGAATCCTCGCCGCCCAACCTCTCGACGTGCTGTATGCGTTGGCGCTGCCGTTCGCCGCGCCCTTCGTGCTCGCCGCGATCTACCCCGTGGTGCGGTGGATGCCCCAGGAGTGGATCGCTCGACGCGACCGGCATCCGCGGCCGCGGCCGGGTGAGCGGCCATTGTGCGTGGCCGGACGTGGCGACGTGGAGCGTCGGCGAGACCGAACGGTTGCCGACCCACGTCCGGGTCGTCTTCCGGCGCGCTCCCGCCTGGCGTCACCTGCGGTCGTCGATGCTCGTGCTGCGCGCCGAGCGCGAGCGCGTCGAGGCGTGGTTCCGTTCAGGCGCTGTGGCGTCCTGACTCGAGCTCCGGCGCCGGGCGGTCCCGGAGCATGCCGAGGTTCATCACGATGCGCTCGACGCCGAGCAGGCCGCTCGCGTCGAAGCGATAGAAGGTGACGAACGGCAGGACCACCTCGCGCTCCGTCGCGGCGAAGCCCTGGAACTCGCCGGTATGGGTGCCGCAGAGGTGGCCTTCCACGACAACCTCGTCCGCGGTGTAGTGCTCGCGGTCGCGGATCGTACGGAGATTGGTGAACCCGCCCGGCAGCGCCGACATCCCGATGTAGCCGTGCGCCCAGCGGATGTGGTCGGGCTCGCTGAAGCGCTGGCCGTTGTAGATCATTCTCGGCACCGCGGGCGAAGGTGGCCATGACGCGGTCGAGATCGTGGTCGTTCTCGGCGTCGTAGTGCGCGAGCGTAGCAGCGCGCGCCGGCGTTCCTGCTCTTTGGGATCGATCATTCGGGATTCTCCTGGTGGTATTGGTCGTGGGTATCCATCGGTCGTTGGGGTTGAAATTCAACGCTCGTCCAACGCGTCACGGATCGGCGGCGGTGGCGCCGTCGGCGATCGTCTGCAAGAGGCGCCGCGCTCTGCCCGGCGCGTCCGAGCACCCGGATCGCGACGGCGGCCGCGAAGCAGAGCGGCTTCCAGCCGCGCGACGTCGAGCCGCACGCCGGCGTCCGTCTCGGCCTCGCGCAGGTGACCGCGCAGGAGGCGGCGCATCTCGTCGAGGCCGCGCTGCAGGGCCCGGCGGGTCTCCGCGGCGAGGGTCGTCGATTCCGGAATCGCGTTGAGGACCAGGCACCCGCGGCGCTCCGGGTCCTTGGCGGTCAAGCGGACGACGCTGTCGAGCACGTACTGGATCGCGGCGAGTCCGCGGCGGTCGCTCGTCAGCTCGCGGCGAATCTCGGCGACGTAGCGTGTCGACGGCGAGCCGGAACATGTCCTCCTTGCCGCCGAACGCCGCGTACGAGGCTCCCGGGGAGGAGGCCGGTCGTGTCGGTCAGGGTCGGGATCGAGGTGCGGGCATAGCCGTGGCGCCAGAAGGCCGCGAGCAGGCCCTCGGCTGCCTCGTCGTCGTCGAATCCGCGTGGCCGCACCATCGAGTCGACGCTATGGCGGTTCTTGAATGCTCAGTCAATAACCCCCGGCGCCTTGCGACGAAAGATAGGCGGGCATACGACGCGCATCATCCGACCCCCAACGACGAAAGGAGACCGTATGAAGAGTTATGGCGCCGAGTTCATTGGAACGTTCTGGTTGGTGCTCGGTGGCTGCGGCAGTGCGCGTGATCTGCCGCCGCCTTTCCCGAGGTGGGGATCGGCCTCGCTCGGCGTGTCGCTCGCCTTCGGGCTCACCGTGGTCACGATGGCCTACGCGATCGGGCACATCTCCGGGTGTCACCTCGAACCCGGCCGTATCGGTCGGTCTCTGCGGCGGGCGGGCGCTTCCCGGCGAGCAGCGTCCGGCCGTACATCGTCGCGCAGGTGCTCGGGCGCGATCGCGGCGGGCGCGGTGCTCTACCTGATCGCGAGCGGCAAGGCCGGCGTTCGATGTCACGCGCCGGCTTCGCCTCGAACGGCTACGGCGCGCACTCGCCGGGCGGCTACTCGCTCGCGGCGGCGGCTGATCAGCGAGGTCGTCATGACGGCGATGTTCCTGGTCGTCATTCTCGGCGCGACGCGACAAGCGCAGCCGCCAGGGTTCGCGCCGCTGCGCGATCGGTCTCGCGCTCACGCTCATCCACCTGATCAGCATTCCGGTCACCAACACGTCCGTGAACCCGGCGCGCTCGACGGGCGTCGCCGTCTTCGTCGGCGGCTGGGCGATCTCCAGCCAGCTCTTCTGGGTGGCATCGTGTCGTGCTCGGCGCGACGATCCATCGCGCCATCGACAGCGACGACTGACATCGCGGAGGCACCGGGCGTCGCAAGGCGCGACGCCCGGTGCCTCTCCCGGAGCGCGCAATTCAGTCGGCGCAGGCCGCGGGTGCGGCCGCGCCGCGTGCCGTCCGAGACTAGTCCGGACCGGACCAGTGAGCGTCGAGAGGGCACGCTTGCTCCACCCCGGACGGGCAGGTAGGCCAGCGCGAACGTGGACACCCGTCGCATGAAAATGACGTCGGTCGGCGCGTCGTTCAGAGCGTTGCTCCTGACCATCGTCGGCGGCGTCGCCGGCGCGGGCAGGCCCCGTGCCCGTCCTGCCGCAGGATCTCCACTGGCAGAGTCCCCGGGCAACTCGGAGGTTCGGGGCGCATGGGTCGTCGGCGGCGAGAAGACGCCCGGCCTCTACCTCTTCCGGGTGCAGCTCACGCGCCGGCGCCCGGATGCCGCCGCATACGCACCCCGACGACCGCAGCACGACGGTCCTCTCGGGGACGCTGTACGTTGGCTTCGGCGCCGCCTTCGACGAGGCGGCGGTCGTCGCCGTCCCGGCGGGCGGCGTCTACGGTGCGCCCGCCGCGACCCCGCACTACGTCTGGCGAAGGACGGGCCGGTCGTCTATCAGGAGTCGGGCATCGGCCCGACGGCGACGATGCCCGTCCGATGAGCCTCCGGTTCGCGATCGTCGGGGTGGGATGGCGGGGCATCCTCTCCGCCGTGAAGCTCCGAGGAGGCGGGGCTCACCGACTTCACCGTCTACGAGAAGGCGGCGCGGCTCGGCGGCACCTGGCGCGAGAACACCTATCCGGGCATCGCCTGCGACGTGCCCTCGCACCTGTATAGCTACTCGTTCGCACCCAACGCCGAGTGGAGCCACTACTTCTCGCCGGGCGCCGAGATTCAGGCCTATCTCGAGCGCGTGGCGTCCGACGCATCGTGTCGACGCGCATCTCCGCTCTGGGCGACGAGGTCACACGCTGCGAGCACGCGGGCGGTCGCTGGTCGCATCGAGACCGCGAGCGGCCGCCGCGGACGAGGCCGACGTCGTGATCGCCGCGACCGGCGTCCTCACCACCCACGTTATCCCGATCTTCCCGGGCCTCGAGCGCTTCGACGGATCGCCGCTTCCACAGCGCGCGCTGGGATCACGCGGTGCCGCTCGACGGCCGGCGCGTCGGCGTCGATCGGCACCGGCTCGACGGCGGTGCAGATCGTCTCCGCGCGTGGTCGACCGCGTCGCGAAGCTCAGCCTCTTCCAGCGCACCGCGCAGTGGATCATGCCGCAGGACAACCTCGCGCTATGCCGAGAGGAGAAGGCGACGCTGCGGGCGGATCCCGAGCGCATCCGGAACCTCCGTGCCGAGATCTCGAGGTCTTCGCCGAGCATTTCGCCAACGCTGTCGTCGACGCCGACCTCGCCGCAGATGAAGCTGCTCGACGAGATGTGCCGCGCGAACCTCGAGACGAGCGTCGCGCGATCCCGAGCTGCGCGAGCGCCTGCGCCCGACTACCGCGCGGCCTGCAAGCGGCTCGTCATCTCGCCCGATTTCTACGAGGCGATCCAGAAGCCGAACGCCGAGCTCGTGACGTCCGGCGATCGACCGGCGTCGAGCCGGGCGGCGTGCGGACCGCCGACGGTCGCCTGCACGAGCTCGACGTGCTCGGTGCTCGCGACCGGCTTCCGCGTCGACCGCTTCATGCGCCCGATCCAGGTCGTCGGCGCGCGACGGCGTCGCGCTCGACGCCGTCTGGGCGCAGCGCCCGTCGGCGTATCTTTCGATCTCGATTCCCGGCTTTCCGAACCTGTTCATGTTGAACGGCCCGAACGGGCCGGTCGGGAACTTCTCGCTGATCGAGGTGGCCGAGCTGCAGTTCGCGTACATCGCACGACTGATCGAGCTCCTGCGTGCCGGCCGCTGCCGCGAGGTCAGCGCGTCGGTCGCTGCAACCGAGCAGTTCGAAGCCGAGCGCGTCGTCGCCGCCCGGAAGACCGTCTGGATGACCGGCTGCCGCAGCTGGTACCTCGACGACCGCGGCATTCCGGCGGCATGGCCGTGGACCTTCGACCGTTTTCGCGCGGAGATGACGGCGCCGCGTCTCGAGGCGTACGACCTGGTGCGACGATCGGTGCCAGCGCACGCGGCTGTGCGCCCTGATGGGATGCGGGAGCGCCCGTCACCGAAACTGGCGCGGCTCGGAAGTGATGGTTACGGTCGAAGGATGCTGAGACTGACGCGAATGGTGGCGGTGTTGATGACCATGGTGACGTTCGAGATCGCTCTCGCCGGCGCCGCGGAGAATCCTCCCGACGACTACCTCTGCTACGCGGCGGGAAGCACCAAGAACAAGAGGCTCCCCCATCAGCGCGCGCGCGGGTCGAGCTGCAGGATCGTTTCGGCGGGTTGCAGCGTTTCGTGATCCGGCGCCTTTCGACCCTCTGCGACCCCGCGGGGATCGACGGCGACACCGTCTCGCACGGCAACGTGCACCTCGTCGGCTTCATCCTCAAGAGGGAGAAGACCGCGCCGAAGTTCGTGCCCTTCACCCAGGCGGTCACGGACCGTTTCGGGACGCGGACGCTCGCGCTCACGGGGCTCGCGACGCTCCTCGACGTCACTCCCGTGCAACCGGGGACCACGTACCCGGCCGACTTCACCGACGACCCGATCCAGAGTGCCATCGAGGTCAACCGCTTCAAGTGCTACACGGCCGCGCTGCCGAAGGGCGCGCCCAAGTTCGCGCCGCCGGCGCCACGCCGACCGTCGCCGACGAGGCCTTCGTCGGCGGTCAGCGCTTCGTGATCACAGGAAGGTGACGAAGGTCTGCCTACCGGCCGACGTCGAGGGCGCCACCCGGGCGCCGCCGCGCGCGACACCCTGCGCGTCTGTTACGCGGTGAAGCTTCCCAGGCGGGCGATACCACCGGCTGACCGTCGGGACCCGCAGCCGCGCGGTCGGCGTGCGCATCGTCGGCCGGTGGAAGCCGACCGAGCTTTGCGTTACCGGCCGGTTGCTTCCTGGGAGTTGACCGCAGGTTGCTGAAAGAGGCGATCTGCTTCGTTGCTCGGTCGCTCACTTGTGCGGCGTAAGCTCCGCTACGCCTCCGCGTTCGCTCCTTCGCGCCTCGCATCTCACCCTTTTGAGCAACCTGCTAGGGCTACTCGTGCGCGTGGTGGAGCGGTCGCTTCGCCCCGCTCTCAAATCTCTTTGGCTCTGATTCCGTAGCTTTGAGAATTGAAGGTGGAGTGAAGCGACGCCCTACCATGCGCAACCGGCACGGCCGGCAGGTCGCTCAAAAAGGGTCAGATGCGAGCAACGAAAGCAGATGGCCGGTTTCAGCGACCTGCTAGCACGCGGTAGTACGACCGGTACCACTCGACGAAGCGCTTGACGCCGACCTCGACCGGCGTCGCCGGCCGGTAGCCGACGGCGTCGACCAGCGCTTGCACGTCGGCGCTCGTGTCGGGGACGTCGCCCGGTTGGAGCGGCAGCAGGTTCATCTCCGCCTTCTTGCCGAGCTCGGCCTCGAGCACCTCGATGTAGCGGAGCAGGGGACGGGGCTGCCGTTCCCGATGTTGAAGACCCGCCACGGCGCCGCGCTCGTCGCCGGGTCGGGCTCGTCGCTCCGCCAGCTGGCGTCGCGTACGGTCGGCTGGTCGGCGGCGCGCACCACGCCCTCGGCGATGTCGTCGACGTAGGTGAAGTCGCGGCTGTGGTGGCCGTGGTTGAAGACGTCGATCGGCTTCCCCGCGAGGATGTTCTTGGCGAAGAGGAAGAGCGCCATGTCAGGCCGGCCCCATGGGCCGTAGACCGTGAAGAAGCGGAGGCCCGTCGTCGGGAGCCCGAAGAGGTTCGAGTAGGTGTGGGCGAAGAGCTCGTTCGCCTTCTTGGTCGCGGCGTAGAGCGTCAGCGGGTGGTTCACGTGATGGTGGACCGAGAACGGCATGGTGGTGTTGGCGCCGTAGACGGAGCTCGTGCTCGCGTACGTCAGGTGCTCGCAGCCGTTGTGGCGGCAGCCTTCGAGGACGTGCTGAAAGCCGATGATGTTGGCCTCGATGTAGGCGTACGGGTGGGTGATCGAGTAGCGGACGCCGGCCTGGGCCGCCAGATGGATCACGCGCGGGAACTTGTACTTGCGCGAAGAGCTCGTCCATGGCGCCGCGGTTCGCCAGGTCGATCTTCACGAAGGTGAAGCCCTTCCGCGAGGTCAGGCGCTCGAGCCGCGCCTCTTTCAGCTTCGGGTCGTAGTAGTCGTTGACGTTGTCGAGCCCGACGACCTCGTCGCCGCGGTCGAGCAGCTTCTGGGCCACGTGCGACCCGATGAACCCGGCCGCGCCGGTCACGAGAAAGAGCATGGCGCGCATGGTGACCGGCGAGGGCCGGCTCTGCAAGCGGTGAAAAGGGCGCGGACGGCCCGGGCTTCGAAGGCCTCGGCGCGGGAGCGGCCGCTAGTGCTTCACGCCGAGCGCCCGCTCGACTGCACCCACCAACGGCTCTACCGCCGCCGCGACCGAGTTCGTCCGGGTGAGCGGTGCCCGATCGATGCGATCGGCCAGGTCCCGCAACCTTCGCACCAAGCGATCACGCTCGACCGCCGTCCTTCGAATCACGCTTCTCAGGCTCACTATCGTGGCTACGACTACCGAACCTCATGAGAGAACCGTATCGAATAGCTTGAAACCTCGCCAGTCACGAAACGACGATTGCGAGCGCTTTCGAGGATGCCGGGCGCGAAAGATCAATCCGTCGTCAAGCGCATCGCGCAGCGGCGGTGACGGGGGCGAGGGTGGGGGTGCTTCTAGCGAGCTCCGTAGTTCAGAGCCGTCCCTTGCGCTGCGCCATGATGTACGCCTCGAGCGCCCGCATCTTCGGTCGTCGGGGGCGAGCTTCACGCCGCGGACGGGATGCTCGATGCACCAGTTGATCATGTCGCGGAGCAGCGCCACGCGCCCGAGCTGCGGTTGGAACTTCGGGTACGTCTCGGGGTGGGTGTTGGAGGCGTCGGGGTGGCACATGTCGCACGAGACGGCGATCTGCGCTCCCGAGCTGGTCGCCCGAGTGGAAGACCGTCGAGCCGTGGACGGCCATCGCGAGCGTCTCGCGCTGCCAGGTCAGGACGTCGCGCTCGGTCACCTGGCCGTACGCTTGGCCTTGCGTGCGGCCGATGACGCCCTTGTTGTCGGCGGGCTCGACGATCGAGTGCTTCTGACGCTCCTCGGCGATCCAGTTCGCCTCGGGGTGCTTCCGCTGCCACTGCGCCATCAGATCGGCGGCGATCTTCTGGCCGTTCTCGCGCGTCTTCGGCGCGCTCTTGTCGACCGTGGTCTTGGTCTGGCCGTCGCAGAGCTGGACCACCATGCCGTCGGCGCTCGCCGAGCCAGCGTCGTCAGGTGGATTCGCGCCCGCCGTGCCGACCATGCACCCACCGGCGAGCATCAGGGTGGCGATTCCGAGCAGGATACGGTGCGTTCTCATCGTCTGCCCCTCCTCAGAAGCTCGTCATGTTGGGCGCCGGCGGCTGCGTCCTTCGTGCCGTTCGATGCGAGATAGCCGCTCGTCACTTCGATGGGGTTGCGGTTCCAGAGGTTGTAGACCTTGTCGACGAGACCGTCGGCGCGAGACCTGCGCGCTGCCGTCGCCGCAGCCGTCGTTCGGGTCGAACGGATCCGGACGGCTCATCTGCACGGTGAGCTTCGGCAGCCCCTCGGGCGCGTACGGCCACGGCCAGGCGGTCGACAGCATGCCGTGGAAGTCGATGTTGCCGATGCGGTTGGTGAGCATCTGGTGGGTGTGGCCGTGGATCACGGTCACGTGGTCGAACTGCTTCAGGATCGCCTGCACCTCGTCGGCGTCCTCGGTCCAGAAGTTCCAGTTGCTGGTAGTACTTGTAGAGCGGCGAGTGCGAGAAGACGATCACCGGCGTGCTCGACGCGACGTTCGCGAGGTCGTTCTTCAGCCACTCGCGCTGCTCGGCGCCGACCTCGAAGCGGCTCTGGATGCCGTTGTCGAGGCCGGCGACGGTGCCGCATGCGCTGCTGCGGGCGTCATGCCGCGCGCCGTCCAGAAGTCCTTCTCGTTGACGCTCATCGAGCACGACGAAGTGCACGCCCTTGTGGTCGAACGAGTAGGTCGGCTGGCCGAAGAGCTCGCGCCACTTCTCGCCCATGTCGAGAAACCAGTCGTGCTCGCCGACCATCATGTGGATCGGCGCCTTGGACGTTCTTCAGGATCTCGGCGCCGAGGGTCGAGCTCCTCGGCCTGACCGAGCTGCGCCAGGTCGCCGCCGTAGAGGATGAAGTCGGGCTTCGGGTCGAGGTGGTTCACGTCGTCGACCGCGCGCAGGATGCTGCGGACGAAGCGCTCGTTCAGGTCCTTCCGGTAGAGGTGCGAGTCGGAGATGTACGCGAAGCGAAAAGGGCTCACCCGTCGCGGCGCTCGCGACCGTGACCGGCTGGAACGACGTCGGATGGAACCGCACGCCGCTCGCCGCGGCGGCGGCCATGGCCGCCGCCGACACCTTCAGGAAGTCGCGCCGCCCGAGCCTGGGAAGTGCCGCGAAGAGCGCGTCGCGCTCCTCGTAGTGCTTGGTCTCGATGCTCTTGAACTTGCGGCTCATCGCGTGCCTCCTTCCGCTCCCGTGACGCGGCTCTCGAACGGCAGCACCTTCCGCATCGCGAGCGCGTTCTCGCGGAACGGCCGTTGCTCGCCGCGACCGCGCGCTGGCGCGCCGTCTCGGCGCGCTGCTCGGCCGCGAAGCGCTTGTCGGTGAGCGTGCCGAGGAACTCGACGAGGTCCTCGATCTCGCCGTCGGTCAGCGCGAGCGGCTCGATGCCGCCGTCGAGGAACGGGTTGGCCTCGCCGCCGCGGTTGTAGTGGTCGATCACGTCGGTCAGGGTCTGCATCGAGCCGTCGTGCATGTACGGGCCGGTGATCCCGACGTTGCGGAGCTGGAACGTCTTGAACGACCCGATGTCGGCGCGGTTCTTGGTGACGAGGAAGCGGCCGAGCTCGGAGAGGTTGGTCTCGATCGCGAGCCGGTCGACGGCCTCGGTGTCCTCCTTGCCGGACTTGCCGTGCAGGGCCTTCAGGGCCTTGTCGGCGAGCTCCTCGAAGTTCTGCTTCCGCGCCGAGACGCCGATGTTGTGGAACCGGTCGTCGGTGCCGAGCGGGTTCGACGGGTTCAGCATGTGGCACGTCATGCAGCGCGCCTTGCCGTTGAAGAGGATCCAGCCGTTCGCGGCTTTCGCGGAGATCGGCGCTCGTGTCGCCGGCGACGAAGTCGTCGAAGGGCGCGTCGAGGAAGACGAGCGTGCGCTCGAAGCTCGCGATCGCGCGCGCCAGGTCGTCGTAGTTGACCGGCCGGCCGTACGCCGCCTGGAACATGCGCTGGTACTCGGCGTCGTCCTTGATGTTGGCGACGGTCGCGTCTTGGCTCGGCTGCCCCATCTCGATCGGGTTCAGGATCGGGAGCTTCGCCTGCTCCTCCAGCGACGGCGCGCGGCCGTCGAGGAACTGCGTCTGGAAGAAGAGGGCGTTCATGCGTGGTCGGCGCGTTCCGTTGTCCGAGCTGGTCGGCGATGCCCTCGGAGACGGGCCGGCGGTCGGTGAAGCCCGGCTCACGTCGTGGCAGGTGGCGCACGCGAGCGTGCCGTCCTTCGAGAGCCGGGTCTCGAAGTAGAGCTTCTTCCCGAGGGCGACGCGCGCGGCCGTCGAGCTCGTTGTCCTGCGGGACGACCGCTTGCCAGACGAGCGGGTCGATCCCGCGCGGCAGCGCGGGCGCGTCGGCGAGCCGAGCTTTCGAGGCGCGCGATCTGCTCGGCGACCGGGAGCGCGCCGTGCGGCCCTTCGCGAGCTTCTGCGCGCCGGCCTGATCCGCTGGAGCCCTCTGCGCCAATCCCAATGGCAACAGCAAGGCGACGACGGCGACTGCCGTCGCGCCGCCGCGCCATCCTCGCTCGGTCGGTTGCCGCCGTTCGCTCATGGTCGCTCCTCCCCGTCGTGGCTCAAAGCATTCACGTATCGGATGCCCGCCCGGCGACCGCCGCCACGAAATCCGCGATCGAATGCCGGGTGTCGTCGCCGTGACAGGCCGCGCACGCGTGACCGGTCTCGAGCCCGTCCTCCGAGACCAGGAGATAGGAGAGCGGGGCGTGGCTCCATCCCGACGGATCGAGCCCGCGCCGCTGGAAGATCCGAAAGTCCATCGACCCCACCCGGACCCGGCGTCGTGTCGTCGCCCCACACCGGCTCGGCGAGGAGGAAGAGGGAGATCGCGCGCCCGTTCATGCGGTAGCGGACGAGGCCGGCGGGATGATCGCCGAGCGCGACCACGGTTGCGCCCTCGATCGCGATCGCGGGCGAGCCGGGGGCCGCGACGCTCGCCGCGAACGGCAGTCGCTCCAGGAGCCAGGCGTTCACCGTCGCGACGTCGGGACTGGTCACCGCGAGCGGCAGCAGGTTCTCGTCGGCACGACGATGCAGGTTCGCTGCCGCGCGTCACCACCGGCGCCGAGTCGGCCGGCGCCATCGGACCCGGCGTTCGTCGCCGTCGGGCGCGCGTCGTGCGCGGGGGCCTGCCAGAGCGACGTCCCGAGCCGGCCGAGCACGCTCCCGACGACGATGACCGCGCCGGCGACGGCGATCATCCGGCGTGGCACCGTGGTCGCTCCGAGGGTCACGAAGCGGATGCGGTCCGCGAGCCCGGGCGGCGGCTCCTCGACCGGGTAGAGCTCGCGGAGCCCGCGCATCAGATGGCGCTGTCGCCCGACGGCGCGGCGACGGGCGGCGCACGCATCGAGATGGCGCTCGACCTCGATCGCGGCGTCGACGCCGAGCTCGTCGTCGACGTACGCGGCGATCCAGAGCCGCAGCGCGTGGCAGTCAGCGGAGCTCACATCGACTCCTGAAAGGAGGCGTTCACACGACTCCTGAAAGGAGGAGCTCACATCGACTCCTGCCGGCGCTCGCGCGCACCAGCCCACGCTCGGTCGCCTGGTCGAGGAGCAGCGCGCAGCAACGGCGTACGGCCGCGCGCGCAGCCGCGACATCACCGTCCCGAGCGGGCAGAGCAGGACGTCGGCGATCTCCCGGTAGCTGAAGCCCTCGACGTCCTTCAGATACACCGGCGTGCGGTACCTCTCGGCGACGCTCGCGAGCGCCGTCCGGATCTCCTCCGACCAGCGCCGGTCGAGCGAGCAGAAGCTCGACGCTGTCGGCCATCGCGTCGGCGGCGAGGGGGCACGCTCGGACTCGAGACTCCGCGCGCGGTCCAGTCGGCGGCGGCGCGATACGAGCTCGTTTCGGAGGATCGTGAAGAGCCAGGCGCGCGCGTTGGTCTGCAAGGCGGTAGCCGGCATGACGTTCGAGGGCGCGTGCGCACGTGATCTGCACCAGGTCCTCGGCTTCGCCGGCAGCTTCGAGCGAACACGCGCGAAACGATAGAGCGCGCCGAGATGCGGCAGCAGCTCCGCCTCGAATCGGGCGCGTTTGGCCCGCTCTGTACGCCAGTTCCACACCGCGACGGCTCTTCCACTTCGTAAACGCCTACCGGGGCCGATTTATTCCCGGCGGGGGTGCTCGCCGGAGCATAGTTGGTGGTCCCTTCGATTCCAACGGTTTGGACGCTCGCCGGCCTGGACCTAGCTCTGGATTTGTGACCGATGGAGGCATGTCCGTCGTCGCCGACGTCCTGCGCTGGCTCGCGGTCGCATCGCTCGGGATCTTCGCGGGCGCCATGCTGACCGAGGGCGGCGTGCTGGTGCCGTTCTGGCGGTCGCTCGCGCCGGCCGAGTTCCTGCGCTGGTACGCGGCGAACGCGGCACGCCTGTTCGCCTTCTTCAGCCCGATCACGACCGTGAGCGCGATCGTGGCCCTGCTGGCGGCGGCTGCGTCGCTTTGGACGGGCACCCGGACGGTGGTGGTCGGTGCTCGCCGCCGGCCTGGCGCTCGTGATCGTGCGAGCTTCTTCGATCTACTTCGAGCGTGCGCAACGCGAGCTTCGCGGACGCGACGATCGCCGTCGACGCCGTCCCCGCCGAGCTCGCCCGCTGGAGCGCGTGGCACAACATGCGGACCGCGCTCAGCGTCGTGGCGCTCGCGGCGTCGGTCCTCGCCGTCCGCCAGTCACTGAGCTGAGCTCCCAGATGGAGCTCATGCTGCGCTTCATGGGCGTCGACCTGGTGTAAATCCCAGCCGACGATTGCAAACCGCCGCCGGCTCAGGCTCGGGAAGTCGCGCGGGATCGACGCTTCCGAGCGATTTCGCCTGGCACAGAACGTGAAGCATCTCCGGCATGCGTACGAGCCATCGATTCGTGGGGCTGAGCGCCAGCGCCCTCGTGGCGCTCGTGTTGATCTGGAACGAGGCGCCGATCGTCGTGGATGCTCCGAGCGACGATCGCGTCGCGTGGTCCGGACTGTACGGAGCGCCCGGCAGGGCAATCGCCGGAAGCCATCATCCGCGGCGACCGCACGGGCGCCGGCCCGGCCGCCGAGCCGGTGCGCCCGGCCAACGGCCCGGAAGTCGACGTTCGCGGCGATAGGACCGGGACGGGGACAGCCGCTGAGAACGCCAACACCTCCGGTCGCGCGCCGAGCGTCGCGCATTGACGCTCCTCCGTCAGGCGGGCAGCACGCCGATCTGCTAGCACGGGCGTTCCCGATAGCCGCCCGTCAGGGCGACCAGGTCCGGCTTCGGCATCACGATCGGGATCAGCACCGACTCCACGCGAGCTTCTTGAAACCGAGGATGCAGCGAATCTTCTCCGCGTAGGGCGACATCCAGTAGTGGTGCAGCACGAGCTCCGGCGCCATCGTTCACTCCTCCCGCGAGGATCTAGCGCGCGAGGCCGCGAATCTCGCCGGAACCGGACGCCGGTGGTCGCACGCGGGCGCGTGGCTTGCCGGTCTCAGGGGCTGCCGTAGGGTCGCTCGAGGTCGCCGCGCATGACGATCCCGGAAGACACGAGAGCGCGCCGGCAGCTCGCGGCCATCCTGAGCGCCGACGCCGTCGGCTACAGCCGTCGGATGGCGGAGGACGAGGCTGCGACCGTCGCCGCGATGCGCTCGCACCGCGAGACGCTCGGCGGCTTCGTCCGCGAGCACCACGGCCGGGTCGTGAACGCGGTCGGCGACAACATGCTCGCCGAGTTCGCGAGCGCCGTCGACGCCGCCGCGTGCGCAGTCGCCGTCCAGGCCGAGCTCGCGCGCCGCGAGGCGCATCTGCCCGCGGACCGCCGCCTCCAGTTCCGCATCGGGAGTCCATCTCGGCGACCTCGTGATCGAAGACGACGAAATCTTCGGCGACGGGATCAACATCGCGGCACGGCTCGAGGCCCTCGCCGAGCCCGGCGGCGTCTGTGCATCGTCGGCGGTCGTCGAGCAGGTGCGCGGCAAGGTCGACGCGGTCATCGAGGACATCGGCGAGCAGGCGCTCAAGAACATCCCGGTCCCGATCCGCGTCTATCGCGGCTGCGGGCGCTCGTCGCGGGTGAGCAGGCAACCGCGAACGGAACGACCGTCCCGGGGTTCGGCGGGCGGCCCGCGATCGCGATCCTCCCCTTCGAGCAGCGCGGCGGCGACGCGACCACGCGTTTCTCGCCGACGGTATCGTCGAGGAGCTGATCGGGCGACTCTCGGCGTTCCGCCTCTTCCCGGTGATCTCGCGGAGCTCGACCTTCACCTACAAGAGCAATCGCGTCGATGCGCCGACAGGTGAGCCGCGAGCTCGCGCGCGCTACGTGGTCGAGGGCAGCGTGCAAGAGGTCGCGGGGCGGGTGCGGATCGCGGTGCAGCTCGTCGACGGCGTGCAGGGACTGCAGCTCTCGTCCGAGCGTTACGATCGCGAGCTCGGCGACGTCTCTTGCGCTGCAGGACGACATCGTGCAGGCGATCGTCAGCACGATCGAGCCCGCGCTCACGCGCGCCGAACGGCAGCGGGCGCGTCAGAAGCCGCCGCCGCAGCTCGACGCGTGGGAGTCGTTTCAGCGCGGCGCGTGGTTGCTCTTCGGGCTGCGCTCGAAGGACGAGCTCCTGGCGGCGCTCGAGCTCTTCCGGCGCGCGCGCGAGCTCGATCCGACCTTCGCGTACGGCGGCGGCGCTCGAGTCGATCGCACACACCGCGCTCGTCACGTATCACTGGGCGACGATCCCGGATGTGGACGATCGCGGCGGCGTGCGCGGCGCGCGGAGGCGAGCCTCGCGCTCGCCGACGGACGATCCGTGGAGCCTACTGCGCGCTCGGATACGCGTGCTCGTTCGGCGGGTCAGCGCGCCGCGTGCGATCGCCGCGTTCGAACGGGCCATCGAGCTCAACCCGAGCCTGACGCTTGCGTACCAGGGATTGTCCGGCGTGTTGTCAAGCGACGCGCCCGGACGAGGCGCTGCCGCGTGATGGAAAAGGCGATTCGCCTCTCGCCGCGCGATCCGCAGATGCACCTCCTGCGTGCATCAGGTCGCGATCGCGCACTTCATGGCCGGACGCTATGCCGACGCCGCCGCGCGCGACGAGGAATGCCTGCGGCTGCGCGCCGACCAGCCGCATGTCTACCGGGTGCTCGCCGCGTCGTACGGCTATCTCGGTCGGAGCGCCGAGGCGCTCGACGCGCTCACGACCATGCGACGCGTGGCGCCGCAGTTCTCGCTCGAGCGCTTCAAGCGCGCCAACTCTTCGGCTCTCGTCGAACGCGCGCTCGCCGGTTGGCGTCTGGCCGGCTGGCGCGACGCCTGAGCGCCGACGCCGCGCGAGTAGCTCCGCCCACGCCGCGAGCAACAGCCTGCCCATCGGGCAGGCACCGGTGCACACCGCCGTTGGACGCGCAGTGCGCACGCGGCGGCCCACAAAGGGCATGTCATTTGCTACCGCTCAATTGTTTCGGGGTTTCAGCCGATGCACCAAAGCATGAAGGACCCGACGCGACCGACCGACGCCCATCAAAAAGCGCTCGCGGTGAACCTCGATCAGCGACGCTACGGCACCTTCGCCGAGATCGGCGCCGGCCAGGAGGTCGTGCGCTGGTTCTTCCGCGCCGGCGGCGCCGCGGGGACGATCGCGAAGAGCATCTCCGCCTACGACATGACGGTGAGCGACGCCATCTACGGGAAGGGCGAGCGCTACGTCAGCCGCGTGCGTCTCCAGGCGATGCTCGAGTACGAGCACGCGCTCAACCTCGAGCGCCTGCGCGAGCGGCGCGGCAACACGACCGCGTTCTTCGCCTTCGCCGACACCGTGAAGGCCGCCGGTTTCAACTCCGCGGACGGCTGTCACGGCTGGCTCGGTATCCGCTTCCAGTCGCACCCGCGCGACGCCGACAGCCAGGTCGTCATCCACGTCAACATGCTCGACAAAGAGAAGGAGGCGCAGCAGGAGGCGCTCGGCATCGTCGGCGTGAACCTCGTGTACGGCGCGTGCTTCCTCTACCACGAGCCCGACCAGCTGGTGGAATCGCTGCTCGACGGGCTCACGACCGACCGCATCGAGATCGACATGATCGAGATGTCGGGCATCGAGTTCCGCCACGTCGACAACCGGGTGATGAGCCTGAAGCTCGTGCAGCTCGGTCTCACGGGTGCCGCGATGTTCGCCGCCGACGGCACCGTGTTGCAACCGTCCGAGGTGCTCTACAAGAAGCCGGTGCTGGTCGAGCGCGGCAGCTTCCGCCCGGTCACGCACGTGAACGTCGACATGCTCGAGTGCGCGCTCAAGCGCTTCGCGAAGGAGCCCGGCGTAGCCGGCGAGGCCCGTGGTCCCGCTCATGGAGATCACGATGCGGAACCTGATGGCGACGACGAGCTCCGGCGACGTCGACGTCCACGACTTCCTGGCGCGCGCCGACGTGCTCGCGGCCTGCGGCATGACGGTGCTGATCTCCGGACTACTTCGAGTACTACCGGCTCGCCGCGTACCTCGGACGCCACACCAAGAAGCAGGTCGGGGTCGTGATGGGCGCCGGCAGCCTGCGCGAGATCTTCGAGGAGCAGTACTACGGGAACCTCGACGGCGGCATCCTCGAGTCGTTCGGGCGCCTCTTCAAGAACGACCTGAAGCTCTTCGTCTACCCGCTGCTCGACCGCCAGACCAACGCGCTCACGACGGTCGAGAACCTCGACGTCGCGCCGAAGCTCCGGAAGCTCTACGCCTACCTCGTCGAGAGCGGCTGCATCGAGCAGCTCGACGGCTTCCACGAAGAGTACCTCTCGATCTTCTCGCGCGAGATCCTGAAGAAGATCAAAGTCGGCGACCCGACGTGGGAGTCGATGGTGCCCCTCGGCGTCGCCGAGGTGATCAAGCGCCAGTCGTTCTTCGACTATCGCGCGAGCTAGCTGCTAGCTGCCGTTGCAGCGGAAAGAGACCGGCTTTGCCGATCGGGCCGAGGGTGTCCTTCACGCGCGCGGTGTAGGCGAGCCAGGTGCCGGAGCGGTCGACGCCGACCTCCTCGTTGCTCTTCCGGTTCCCGGGGTTGATCTTGGTGTAGCGCGAGTTCGGCCCGAACTGATCGTTCGGGGCGAGGTCGGTGTCGCGGACGACCGCCTCGTCGCCGCCGCCGAAGAGGAAGATGCCGGTCTTGGCCGAGCCGCCGGTCACGCGGGCGCCGATGCCGGCGCGGTCGCCGTCGGTGACGCCGCCCGGCGCGAGCGACTTCAAGCTGCCGCCGCCGGGGGAAAATTGCCGGTCGCGGCGAGCGTCGTCGTGGTCGGACCGACCGGGTCGGTGAGGAAGATGCCGATCACGCCGACCACGCCGCTCGTGCGCGCGCGGTACATGACCTTGTCGCCGGCGTTCACGTCGGGCGCACCGATGAAGTTGTCGTAGATCGTGCCGCCGATCGGCGTCGCGTCGCCGGCCTCGACGACCTTGCTGAAGATCGGGCCGATCGAGCGATAGATGCCGCGGAGCTCCGCTTCCATCGCGTCCGCGCACAGGAGCTTGGTCGCGGCGTGGATGACGACGGTGCCCGTGGCGCCGAGACCGACCTCGAAGACCTCGCAGATCTCGCGACCTTCGAGGGTCAGGTCGCCGACGTGCCCGGCGGCCGAAACCGTCAGGGTCCCCCCGTCGTAGACGAAGACGCCGTCGGCGCCTCCCGAGACGCGGCCGATGAACGCGACGTCGCCGCCGGCGTTCACCCGCGACACGGCGGGGAACGTCTCGAAGACGCCGCCGCCCGGCGCCGCGTCGGTCGTCGTCGCGACCTTCGCGACGGGGCTCGCGGACGGCTTCACGAACACGCCTTCGCCGACCGCGAGCCGCGCCTGGAACGCGAGATCGCCGGCGTCGTTGATCGACGGCTCGCGAAACGTCTTGTAGGCGCTGCCGCCGGGCGCGGCGCCGCCGGCCTCGGCGACGATGCTCGGTGCGCCCGCGTTCGGGTAGAGGTAGAGACGACGCGGGGCGCGCTTGGCGTGCGCGAAGAACACGACGTCGCCCTGGTTGTTGATCCCGGGCGAGTCGTAGCGGGTACCGAGCTCTTCGCCCGACGGGTCGAGGTTGCCCTTGCGGGCGACCGTCGTGCACGTGAACGTGAGCGCCTGTGCCGTCGCGGCGATTCCCACCACCAGCGCCGTCGCGGACAGCGAGAGCGCGAGCCTCTTGTGGTGTCATGGCTGATCCTCCTGTGGCGAACCGCTTCGAGAGGACGGCAGGATTACGGCACGCAGTCGATCTGCGCCGGAGGCTGCCACGGCTCAGGCTCGGTCGGGCAATCGAATTCTGGTCGGACTTCGCCTTCAGCCGGTCGTCCTGGTTGCGGAAGGTCGTCGAGTAGGTCGCGTCCCAGCATTGGCCGTCCGAGCTCACGAGCTGGACCCGGATGGGCAAGCTCGAGATCGGGAGGTCGGGGGTGTCGAGGAGTGCGCCTTTGCCCTTGAGGCCGATCTGCGCCTTTCCCGCGGCGCCGGCACGCAGCACGAGCTGCTGAATGCCGGAGGGCGTGAGGTCGCTATCGACACCGACTACCAGATCTGCATCTACGACGGCTCCGACGCGCTCCTCTTGAGCGCCCGCGCTCCCAAGGGCGAGACCTGTCGCACCAACGAGTCCCGCGATTGCTGGAAGGAAAACGCCAAGGGATTCCGCTATGTCGACCGCGACCTCACGCCCGATGGGCTCCAGCAGGTGGCGCTCAAGTCGGGTCCCACCGGGAAGGCGCAAATTGTCGTGAAGGGGCGCGGAAATAACTTGCAAGCCCCGCCGCTCTCGGTCATGAATCTCCCCGTTCGCGTGCAACTCGTGAACGGTGGCGGTGCCTGCTGGGAAGCCACCTACAACTCGACCTTCCAGAACACGGCCGCGAGCTTCAAAGCCAAGTCAGATTGAACGGGTAATCCATGAGCGACGACACGAGGCGCCGCGGGCGCACAACCTTCACCGCGGTGCTTCTGTTCGTGGCGTCGCTCGCGCTCCCGGCCGTCTCGTCGGCGCAGCTCGTGTGCGGCGACGGCGGCCTCTTCCCCTCCCGAGGAATGCGACGAGGGCCCGGCAAACGGCGCCCCGGATTCCTGCTGTGCGAGTGACTGCACGTTCGTCCCGGCGTCGACCCGTGCCGCGCCAGCACCGGCGAGTGCGACCCGGGCGACGTCTGCAGCGGCATGAGCGGCGTCTGCGACGACGTGAAGAGCACCGACGTGTGCCGTCCGGCGGCCGGCGTCTGCGACCTCGACGAGACCTGCGACGGGATCGCGAGCGATTGTCCGGCCGACGCCAAGAGCACCGCGGGTTGTCGTCCGAGCGCGGGCGTGTGCGACGTCGCCGAGAGCTGCGACGGCGTCGGCGACGACTGCCCGGCCGACGACTTCGAGGCCAACACCGTCGAGTGCCGCGCCAGCGCCGGCATCTGCGACCTCGCCGAGCACTGCACGGGTCGAGCGCCGCCTGTCCGGCCGACGCCAAGAGCACGGCGAGCTGCCGCCCGAGCGCGGGCGTCTGCGACGTCGCCGAGAGCTGTGACGGCGTCGGCAACGCCTGTCCGGCGAACGGCTTCGAGCCCGGCACCGTCGAGTGCCGCGCCAGCGCCGGTATCTGCGACCTCGCCGAGCACTGCACCGGCAGCGCCGCCGCGTGTCCGGCCGACGCCAAGAGCACGGCGAGCTGTCGCCCGAGCGCGGGCGTCTGCGACGTCGGCGAGATCTGCGACGGCGTCGGGAACAATTGCCCGGCCGACGGCTTCGTCGTGGCGACGTTCGAATGTCGCGCCGCCGCCGGCGTCTGCGACGTCGCCGAGCATTGCACCGGGAGCAGCGCCGCCTGCCCGAGCAACGGTTTCGTGTCGGCGTCGGTCGAGTGTCGGCCCGCGGCCGGCACGTGCGACGCCGCCGAGAGCTGCACGGGGAGCAGCGCGACGTGCCCGACCGACGTGAGCCAACCCGACGAGACCCCCTGCGACGACGCCAACGTCTGCAGCATCAACGACCGTTGCGTCTCCGGTATCTGTGGCGGCTTCATCGAGACCTGCGGCAACGGCACTCTCGACGGGAGCTGCGCCGAGCAATGCGACGACGGGAACCTCGATCCGGGCGACGGCTGCGACGCCAACTGTCAGTTGGAGCCTTGCGGCGTCGCGCCGTTCCTCGACTGCCGCCCGCCCTCGGCGCCCGGCAAGGCCTCCGTCCAGATCATCCAGCCGCCTCAATGCCGAGAAGAACAAGCTCCAGTGGAAGTACTCACCGGGTGCGGCCACGCCGAAGGCCGACTTCGGCGACCCCACCACGTCGACGAGCTACCAGTTCTGCATCTGGGAAGAGGTGGCCGGCGACCCTCACCTCACCGCCAGCTACTTCATCCCCGCCGGCGGTGTGTGCAGCACCGGCCCGTGCTGGAAGGCGTCGAAGACGGGCTACAAGTACACCAACAAGGCGCACACGCCGCAGGGCATCGCCGGCCTGCAGCTGAAGCAAGGGCTCGATGCCGGCAAGACGAAGATCAGTCTCATCGGTAAGGGCTCGAACCTGCCGATTCCGGTGCTCCCGTTGAGCCAGGATCCGCACGTGGTCATGCAGCTACGGGCGAGCAACGGGGTGTGCTGGGAGACGCGCTATGGGATGCCCGCCTTCCGCAATCAACCCGACCAATTCCGGGACAAATAGCGACGGCTTGACGGCGGACGTCGCCGCCCGCGCGAGCTGAGACCGATCAGCGCGCGCCCCCGTCGCGGCCTTCGCCGCTGGGTGGCGAGACCATGGTTCCGGGCGGTCCAGTGCGCGATCGGTTCGTGACGATTGCGCGCTGCGCCTGACGCGATTTCCCAGCTCGCCGGGCGCGCTCGGCCACTGTGCAGCGTCGCGAGCGATGCTAGCGATGCACCGCACGATGGCGGTCGCCGCGAAAAGCCGCGGCACCAAACCCTACGACGTGCCGGCACCGACCGCGTATCGAACGATGCGCTGGAGGTGGCGGCGGCCGCCATCGAGCCAGGGTGCCGGCGATCAGTCCGCGGGAGCGTTCCGGATCGTCAGGCGAGATGGTCGAGAAGCCTACGGCCCGACCTACGCGATGTCGTCGCGGAGCCGCGCCGCCATCTGCGCGCGAAACGCGCCGGGACTCGTCCGCCGCCAGCGCCGGAACGCGCGATAGAAGGTGCTCGGCTCGCTGTATCCGAGCCGGGCGGCGATGGCTTCGACGGTCAAGCGACGGTCGCGGAGCAGCCGCTCGGCCTCACGCCGCCGCAACTGCTCGAGGACCTCCGCGAAGCTCGTGCCCTCGTTGTGGAGACGGCGTTGCAGGGTGCGTGAACTGACGCCGAGCCGAGACCCGACATCGTCGACGGTGAGCGGCTCGGCTGCGAGCATGCTCGCGAGCACGCGCCCGAGGTCGTCGGCGAACGACCCGGTTGCGGCCGCGCGCACGTCCGCGAGGAGGTCCGTTGCGAGGGTTCGAGGTAGCCGGCGAGCGTGTCGTCCGCCGAGCGCACCGGACGCGCAACGTCCGCGCCGCTCAGAGTCAGCGCCGCATACGCGCGAGCGAAGCGCAATCGGTCGGTCCCGAACGTCCGCCGATGCTCGCCGATCCGCGCCGGTCGCCCGTACGGGAAGTCCACCGCACGCGGGACGATCCTCTTTCCCGTGAGCCGCCGGCAGACGCGGAGCAGCCCCGCGAGCCGCACATCGGCTTGTGGTCGCGCGGCCCAGTCCACCATCGCATGATCGTGGAACACGATTCTGACGGTCCCTGCGCTCCGGTCGATGTGGCACTCGATACCGTCATGCAGGATCCGGCAGTAGCGGCTGAAACGGTCGAGCGCATCGCCGAGCGTGCGGCTCGTGGCGAGCACGTATCCGACGAGTCCGAGACTGCGGACGGTGATGCGCCGGCCGAGACGCAAGCCGAGCGTCGGATCGGGATCGTGCGTGAGGACGTCGCGCCAGACGGCCCACAGCATCGACAGCGGCACGCGCCCGTCGGGATCCGCGAGGTCGCGCGACTGAGCGTAGCGCCGGTACGCCGCTGGCGCGGCGCCCGGGTCATCCGATCCTCGCAACAAGAGGAGCGGGAGACGGGCAAGACTCGTGAGCTTGCGGGTGGACATCGACGAACGGTGTGCACGCGACGTGCCGGCACTCCGCTGAGACATTTCAAGGGAAATGCCACTCGAGGCCGTGTCCTTTCACGCCCACGAGTCGGATTGACACGCGAGCAAGACGCCGAGACGCAATTGTCATTACATTTGCCCGAGCGAGCGGTTTCAGCTCGATTGCAATAGGTGAGTCGTGCTTGCGAGAACGAGCATCTCGGCATCCACGTCCACGTGGTCGCGCCCGGTTCCGTTCAGACCGACGTCTCGAAGAACGCGCTCGTCGCCGACGGCTCGACGCGCGGCGTGAGCGACGCCGCGATCGACAACGGCATGCCGGCGGCGGAAGCCGCGGCAGCGATCCTCGGCGCGATCGCGGAAGGGAAGCCCGAGGTGATCCTCGCGGTCGGCCTGGAGCACGATCTCGTGATGCTGCGCCGGCGTGAGCCGGAGACGCTGTTCGCGCAGATGTCGGGGCTCGTGCGCGCCGGCTACGCGCAGCGAATGGCGGAGGATACCGGTACGAGCTGAGCGACTCCGCGGCGCGCTCGCGGCCTTCGGGAGCTACACCGGGAGGCAAGAATGGTAGGGTGGTGCCATGAGCATCGAGTCCCAAGCTGACCTGGTAGCAATGAAGCGCGTCGGGCGGATCGTGGCGTTGATCCTCGCCGAGCTGCGAACGAAAGTCGTTCCCGGCGTCACGACTGCCGCGATCGATCAGGAATGTGCCGCGCTCCTGGCACGGTACGGGGCGCGGTCGGGACCGCAGCGCGCGTACGGATTTCCGGGCTCACTGTGCGTCAGCGTCAACGACGAGGCCGTGCACGGCGTGCCGTGCGCGCGAACGATTCAACCGAGCGATGTGGTGAAGCTGGATCTGGTGGCGGAGGAAGACGGGTACTTCGCCGATGCGGCCGTGACCGTCACCGTCCCGCCGGTATCCGCGACGGCGCGACAGCTCGCCAGATGCGCGCGCCGGGCCTTTCAGCGCGCCGCGACGTGGTACGTCCCGGCGTGCGGATCATGGACATCGGCGGCGCGATCGAACGAGAAGTGCGCCGCTGCGGCTTCGCGGTCATGCCGGGCCTCGGCGGACACGGCGTCGGTCGGGCCGTCCACGAGCCGCCGTCGATTCCCAACTTTCGCGATCCGCGCGACCACACCGTCCTCACCGACGGGTTGGTCATCGCGGTCGAGCCGATCGTCTGTGCCGGTAGCGGCAGCATGGTCGAGGACGACGATGGCTGGACGATTCGCACCGCGGATCAAACGCTGGCAGCGCACTACGAGCACACGATGGTCATCACGCCTCACGGTCCGGTGATCCTGACCGCGCTCGATTGAATTTGTCGGCAGCCGCGTCCAACGACTGAAAATGTCCGCGATGCGGCCCGCGGGAGCTAGACCGAAAAGAGCTACGATGGGTCCTTCGCGCTTCCTCGGAAGCCGGGAGAAAGCGAAGATCCCACGGCGTACACGGCGAGCGCGATCACGAGGAGCCACCGGAACCCGACGACCATCCCCAGGATCGTCGCGAGGATCGACGCGATGACGGAGAAAAACCCGTTCACCGCGCAGGCCCACGCGACGTATTCGCGGGGCCGTGTCGTGATGCGGGAGATGGTGCGGAGCCCAAGTGGCGTGAAGCTCCAAGGCAAAGCCCCATTGGTGCAACCAGCGCGATCGTCACGGCGATGCGGGCGCGCGGGTCCCGCCCACGGCAGAATCGATGATCGCAGGAGGCCAGCCTGGGCCAGAGCACCCACGCCGCGAGGACACCGAACGCCGTCCCCAGGGTGCGGTTCCTGGACAGGGTGAGCCGCTCGGAAGCGAGGCTCCCGAGGCCGGAGAAGACGAGGAGCGCGAAGAGGGTGACGGACAGCGAGTACGTGGGGTACCCAGGAGCAACGTCAGCTTCTGGATCATCGCGACCTCGACGAACATGAAGCCGAGTCCGAGGGCCGCGAAGTACGTGAGCGCGAGTCCCTTCTGCGGCATCTCTCCCCAGCCTCGCGGATGACGATGAGCGGCAGCACGAGGAACGCCGCGGCGAGGACCACCGCGATGCCGAGAAACGCCAGCATGAGCTGCTCGGCGATCGTGTCCTCGGGTTTTCGATGCTGCGTTCCTCCGGCAACGGCGACATGATGGCGTCGCGGAATCTGGTGAAATGCCAGAAGAACGGTGCGTCGTCGCGCACCGGATCCACCAGGTACTTTGCGGTGCTGAAGAAGCGGGGAGCTCGGACTCGGGCAGGCCGATGGCTGAGCTCTCCGGGCGCTGAACGATCCGATCGCCGGGCGCGAAGAGGACGATGCCGTCGGTGACCGAGGCCGTGCGCGAGCGGAACGCGGCGATCTGCTCCGGGTGATGGCCTTCCTCGACAAGATCGTGACGAACTCGCGGAACGGCGGGTACCCGGGCGCGCTCGCCAGCATGACATGCTCATCAAACCGCGGCATGCCCAGCTCGCGGAAAGCGGCTCGCGCTGTGGACAGATAGCGCGCCGTCCGATTCGGTTTCCAATCGAAGTCGAACTCACCGAACACCATGCAGATGACGCCGTCGTCGGTCAGACGCGCCAGGCTCTCCTTCACCATTTCCGTCGTGTAGAGGTAGCTCTCGGAGAGCACGAAGGCGCCCGAGGTCGCGACGTTCATGGCCGCGTAGGAATCCGGGGCGACGAACCAGATCAAATCGAATTTCTCCGGCTCTGCTTCATGAACCAGCGGCCGTCGCCGTTGAGATACGTGACCTTCGGATGCTCGGCGAGATGCCCAGTGACATCCGCCATCACCGTCGTCACGATGTCGTACATCGCGGGGTTCAGCTCGACCCCCGTCACGTGGCCGGCCCCGAAATAGAGGGACGCGACTACCTCGTGACCGCCCGCGGCCCCGATGACGAGAACCCTCGGATCCTTGGGAATCACGGAAAATGGGAGCGCGCGGAGTCCTTGTCCAGGTAGGCGAAGCGGTCGAAGGTTCCGTCGAAGCGGCGGATGCCGGACCCCGGCTGCCCGTCATGGAACACGATGAAGACGTTCTCCGGGTCGAGCACGTAGCTGGCGACGTCGACCCGGAACACCGGGCTCCACACGGTTTGCCGCACCAGCTTCAGGGCGCGGACGTCTTCGAAGAGCTTCGCCTGTGCGACTGTCGGATCCTCGAGCACGGACGGGACCACGATGGGGACGGCGGTCGCGACGATCGCCGCGCCCAGCCCGAGCAGCATGCATCGAGCCGCGCGAGTCGGAGCCCCGCGGCGGCGAGCAGCATGCCCGAGAGCATTACCGTGCGCGGCGGGGTGAGCGCGCTGGTGAGGGGCACGGCGATACTGCAGCCGAGCGCGGCCCCGAGGAGATCGGCGGCGTAGAGACGGTTCCGCCAAGTCGGGGTTGGTGCTCAGGATCGTCGATATCACCAGGCCGACTGCGAAGAAGGCCGCCGTGAGGAGGAGGCACACGCCGACCAGCTTGGTGATCTCGGTAGGAGACGTGACGGCTTGCGCGATGTTCAGCTGAAGCGGGGCGATGACGAGGTAGCCCACTAGCACCGCCGCGCCGCCGGCGAAGCTCGCCGCAGGAACGAGCCGCTCAGCGCCGATCTTGCGGACACGGTCCGAGATGGCGACCACGATCCCGCCGGCGCCGATCCCGAGGAGACCCATCCGAGGAGGTACGTGAAGTAGTAGAGGACTTTGAACGAGAAGATGCGCTGTAGGCGATCTCGGGCAACAGCGCGCCGAGCGAGGTGAGGAAGATCTCCAGGTACAGCGGCTTCGGAGCCATGCGAGCGGGCATCTGTATCACGCCGCCATCCCGCGCATACCTGCGAGCGGCGCGTGGCAATCACGGTCGCGTATGCAGCACAGTCAGGGTAGAGCTCCGAAGACTCGCCTGCCCTGTGAGATGTCTTCTGAAGAATCGACTCAACGGTCCAAAATGGCCGGACGACGTAAAGCCACCGACTATCGCTGACCGGACTCGGTTGCGACAGCGTGGCGTGGCAGTCGAACGCGGAAGATCGTCCCGTCGCTATCGGAGGAGGTGACGGCGATCGAGGTTGATAGCCATTACTACCGGCCACCGTGTCGCCCACGGTGAGACCCTCCGTGACACCCGGAGCCCAACGCCGCGAACCCCTACAACAGCTCGACCGCGTACACCGCGACGGGTTCCGCAACTCCCTGAGCGTCGTCATCCCGACGGAACGGAGTGACAACTCGTCAGCGGAACCGATAGCGGACCGTGTGCTCCCCGTTACGAGAATCGAGGCATCGCAGCCCCGGGTCTTTTCCTGGAGACGGGCCGCCTGATTCACCGCGTCGCCGACGATCGTATAGGTCACGCGCCGGCCTGCACCGACATTGCCGGCGATCATCTCGCCGCTACAAATCCCAATGCCCGCACTGAGGTGTTCCGCCTCATCGCTAGCGTTCCGCTTGGCAAGCGCCCGTTGCACGGCGACGGCCGCTCGAACCGCGCGCCTGGCGTGATCGGCAACAGGCCTGAGCGGCCCACCAAAGACCGCGACGACGCCGTCGCCGAGGAATTGCGCAATGAGCCCCGCCTGCCCTTCACAAGCGTCGTCGACGATCGCGTAATACTGGTTCAAGAGTGCCACGACTTCGGACGCCGGTAGTCGACGAGTGAGTGCGGTGAATCCACACAGGTCCACGAACATGGCGCTCGCTTGCACCATTGCGCCCTCGAGAGACGCTCCCTCGAGGGCCTGACTCGCCACTGGCTCGCTGACGATAGCGACCAGCAGCTCTCTGGCGTAGTCGGGCTTTGGCGGTTCGGCGAGCATTGCGATCACGATCTCTTCGAAGTTTGGCGTCGTATCGTGCGGGTTGTCGGGAGGGGACGCCTCGTTGTCGGGGGCACACAGCAACCGAAATGCCACAACGATGTACGCGCTCCGCGCGGTTTTCGTCAGCTGCCCCTCCGGCCCACCCTGAGCAATCCAGTGCACAGCGCCCCGGGGGTGTTCAACGCAGTGGACGGCAGCAGGCGTCCGTCGCTGGATCTCAGAGCGTCGGCGCGTGGCCCACGAGTTGCTCATTCGAGATCGCATGACGGATCGCGACGGCATGGATGTTCTCCCGGCCGGGGATCAGAAGCCGACGGCTACCGGAGCGCGCGTGCGGGCGGAGCGCGCTCAAGGGATTCGTGCACCGCGGGATCGGGAACGCCACCCTGCTCGGGATGCGGCACAACCCGAAGCTGACCATGAAGGTGCTCACCAAGGGCTACCGCGCGCTCAACTGGCTGAACGCCGCCAAGACGTGGGCGAAGGCGATTCTGCGGTTCTAAACGCAGAGACGACGATGATTACCCTCGCGAGGCACACGAACATGGCGGCGGCGAATAGCCATCGCCCAACCAAAAGGAGAGACCAATGCGAACCACCACTGCGCTGTTGTCGATGCTGCTGCTGGCGGGGGACTCCACATCGTCCACCGTTGGGGCGGCCACCGATCCGACCTGCAACTGCACGAGCACGTGCTCGGCACAGTTCCAGGCATGCTCCGAGGACGCCATTGTCACCATGAAGCACGCTCGGCTCGCTTGCCGTGCGCGGAGGCCGCCGAGACCCGCATGGCGTGCGTCGTCGACTACTCGAGAGGGCGAGGCGCCTGCACAGGCTGCGGCTCGGACAAAGCGGCGTGCACCCAGGAGGCATTCGTCGAGCGGACTTCCTGCATCGCTCCACTCCGCCAGACTCTGAAGGATTGCCTCGCCTCCGCGGACGGTCCGTACCTGACCGCCCAGGAGGAGTGTCAGGTGCAGCTGGAGCAGTGCCCGAAGACCTGCAGCTAACCGCAGTCAGATGTTGGTCCGCCCAGTCCCCCAAGCGTCAGGGGTTCTGGGCGGACGCAGCCGTTCATCTGCTCACGGCGTGTGGGCGTCGACTGTGCCCAGTAGCGATTCCCTTCGTTCGGCGATCCCAACGTCATCGGACGAGATCGCGATCTTCGACGCCATTCCTTCTGGGTCGACCGCTACTTCGAGGAGACGAAGTTGCACGCGATCCGCGAAGGCGACCCGGCACGGGTCAAGCTCATGGGCCATCGCGAAATCGTCCGCGGCCATGTCGGCAGTCTCGCGCGCGGAATCAACGTCCCGAACGCGCAGGCGAACGCGGAGGGCGTTGCGTCCGTGAATCCGCATCTTCACGTGGGTGGCGCCTCGCGCGACGCGGAGGCGATCCGTCGCGCACTGAACCGTCACCACCTCGGCATCAGAATGCCGGGCGAACGGCAGCGACGGACGCTTGCCCCCGTGCGCGGCGCACCTCGGACATCGAAGCTCTGCGAGTGTGTCGCGTAGGAGGAGGTACAGTTATGGCACCGGCACTCAGCGTCACGCTTCTCGATCACGTGACTGAGGTTATGCAAGTACACCCACTCGGACACGGAACTGATCGCCACCGTCGCCTTACATGGTGAACAGCGGCTGCGCGCGCTCTCTGCGGCAACTTTCAAGGTGCGCGCTTCGACCTGGACGCGCTCCACCGACGACGTCGCGGCATGAACGCCCGTCACATCGCCCTATGAACCGCTCCTTCCTGAGTGCCAGTAGCGCCGACCACAGAGACTGCGAGGCCAGTACGCCATCGGTATCAAAGCAAATTGATGTGCGTGGCGGGGCGTGAGGGCAGCCAAGCGTTCCAGGAATTCAGTGCGGGGTGAAGATCGACGATGGCGCGTGCCGCTCATGCCACGGGTGGCGCAGCGTGCAGACGACGCGGCCGTCGGCGAGGCGCGCGCGAGCCGTTGCTCGCGAGCGGCGGGCGCAAAAGGTATCGGCAGAGTCGTTCGAGCCCGAGACGAGTCATCGGCGCGGGACTGAGGTTGAGGCGCGCGTCGCCGACGGTCGACGGCTGACGCAGCCGCTCGTGCCGGCGTTCGGCTCGATCTCGGAGCATCACCACCGCATAGGGCGCGAGGGCGACGTCCTGGATCATCGAGAGGTCCGTCACCAGCTGTGTATCGAGCTGCTGGAGCCCCCGCCGCGATGGCCGTCGCGGGCGCGGCTATCGGAGGGGGCCGTCGCTTCGCTCCGCCCTTCAACAGAAGCTCGGGGATGAGCTTCTTCTCGTGCGCTTCGCGCTCCAATCGTTCGCGGAAATCGGGGTGGGCGAGGCGATCAATGGCTTTGCGCGTTGGGCCACGGATTGGCCTTTGAGATTTACTAGGCCGTACTCGGTGACGACGTACATGACGTCGGTGCGCGGCGTGGTGACGACGTTGCCTGGTGTCAGGTGTGCTGACGATGCGGCTTTCGCGTTTGCCGTGGCGCTCGTTAGGCGGAGGAGAGGCAGATGAACGACTTGCCGCCGCGCGTAGCGCAGCGCGGACGAATCTGCGAGCTGGCTTCCGTGCCGGTGCGATGCCGGTGCGCCGGAGGACTCCGAGGCGACTTGCCCTGGAGGTCGATCTGGGTGGTGTTGTTGATCGAGACGACGTCGTCGTTCTGCACATGATCGCCGGTGCGGGAGGTTGGTGGAGCGTCAGGAAGATCGGGCGCAGCGCCGTCGAGCGCGCGGGTTGCGTGGTCGGTGAAGTCGTATTGCTTTCCGCGAGCAACGGCGAAGGTGGACTGATCTGCCGCCGCGGTCGGTGCGCTGCGCGCGGTGACCGATCGCTACGAGGCTGGGCCTGACGAGCTCAGATATCGCCGCGCGTTGCGCGACGAGCATCTCGGTGGACGCCAGATCCTGGTCGCGGTCATGGCGTCCTTCAAGAGCGTGCGTGACGGCGTTCAGCAGGCCGCCGATCCTGATACCTGGAGACCGGCGCCGTCCGCCGCACCTCGAGGCGTAGCGATGAGCGCGGCCGCCGACCACGGTCGACGTCGGTGGCGCTCGCGTGCCGCTGGGCCTTCCGGGACGGAGCCGTCGCCGCCGCTCGATCACGCGTGAAGCGACCACTTCTTTCCGAGCCGCGGAAGATCGCCGGCAGCGCCGAGGTTCCTGACGATCGGTGACCCCGTACGCTGGTCATCGCCTTGTAGTAGCTGACGCCGCTTCGTGTTGAAGCTAATCCAGCCGTGCGTCCATATCGCAAAGCACGTGGTCCGATTTGCGCGCGGCACGATGTCGACGGGCTCGGACGACGGTTTCGGTGGTGCGCGGTAGTGGCCGGGTGCCTCGCCGAAGTTCATCGGCACGTAGCAGGCGCGTCCCTTCGCTCGGCGACGGCGGCGGTCGTAACCGGGAGGAAGCGCCAGTTGTACCGAGGAAGTGCGCGCCGCACAACGGGTCGACCTCGAAGCACCGCGCGCGGGCCGCATGCTGAAGGCGCGCCCGGATCTTTGACCCCGCGCAGACTCGCCGGCACGCGATGCGAGGGCGGCGTCGAAACGATCCGGCAATGTCCCATGCCGAACCGCAGTCGACCCAGTCGCCCGATCGACAGGCGCGGCGGCGGGCTCGGCGGTGATGGTCTGCGGCGTGTCCCGAGCCACCATGGCTCCGAGGTACGGCGTTGGCGCTATTCGGCAGCTCGTACTCCTCGGTCGTACGCCGGAGCCGCTGCCGCGGGATCAGCCCGGAGTGGTGTACAATCCCGGGCGCGTCGAGACCAAACCAGCGCGAGGTCGACGCGCCGCGCGCCGAATCTGGCAGGTAAAACACGACAACGCCCGCGAGTTTGCTATGGTGCGCGACTATGCCGCGCAGCATCCGGGGCGCAGGTTTCCCGCGCTCTGGGTTTTCCGCCCCAATAAAGTTGGCGAATCTGATCAGGTAACCAGATCAACGGGGGCTGATCGAGTACATGAGCTGGAGCCAGGATCTAAATTCAGATCGCGCTTCCAATCGCGAGGTGGTGGTTACTGAAAGGGGGTCCAACCCACTTGCTTGACAGTAGAGTAGAACCTTCGAGGAACAGGCGTGGAAGCAGTTTCGCCGTGTAGGGTGTAGTAGGTCGTGGCTGAAGTTTTCAAAACAACACAGGTAAAATGGTGTTTGAAATATGGAAAGATTCTTCCTCCTTCAGGTGGCTTGTGGCTTCCCTTGAGGCAAGAAATAGTTTATTGGAAAGAATACAAACTGATATATATATAACATATACAGTGAAATCATACTCTTATAGATGAGAAAAACACATAAAGAATTGAAGATCACTCACTGCACCCATCAACTTCTATAAGTTCTGATGTCCTTGATCTTATAAGTTTTTACAAACATAAGATAACACTGATTAATAACAGAGTTACATAATGGAACAAATAATATACTTTTTTAGAATATAACTTTTAACAACTGATTAACTTATATGTTAACCATAAGATTTCGTGAAACTTATAGATAGAAGATAACATCATATAATGGTAACTTATTTTTTAAAAATAGTTTTCTCCCTCTCTAACTCTGTTAGTAGTGCAGACAGGTTATGCATAAAAATACATACAAGCAAAGCACGGGTCGTGCACTCACGCTCGGGGAGTGCCTGGAAGGGGCATATGTCAGCTGGGTGACAGTGGGCAAAGGGCAGTCGTTGAACCTGAGAGGTCAGCAGGTGCTTCACCCACGTCTCTCCCACATCCCAAACCATGCTTGAGATATAGCTTTTCCTTGCAGGGTGGATGAGAATACTTTTCACCTTTACAGAACAGGAAGAACCCAGAGAATGAACTTACTTCCAAATATCCTTCCACAGAGATGCAAAAATCATGTGGACAGACTATAAATGGAGTAAGGTCCAAGGTTTCCAATAACAGAAAAAGGAACCCAAACACAGAGAGAACCCTTCTGAAACACATCCACCTTGATGATCCTCAAATAGGAGACAGCCAAAGCCATGAGACATTTAGGAAACCAAAATGCATCTAAAAACTTCCCTGGAAGTGCATGCATCGAAGGCGCTGCTCGCGTCCATGGTGCGGATGTCCGAGACGCCCATGGCGCCCTTCACCAGCCGGCGGCCCAGCGTCGGTGCGTCGACGGAAGGGGCCGGGGCGACGACGTTCACGTGGATAGCCAGGGTGACGCTCTTCTTTGGCGAGCGTCACGGCGAGCGCCTCGAGCGCGACCTTCGCCATGTTGTACGGCGCGCTGTTGGGCGTGAGGTACTGGGTCGCGACCGACGAGATCACGACGTCCCGCGCTCGGCGTCGCGCATCCTGGGCACGACCAGCTTTCGCGAGCGCCCACGCGCTGTAGACGTGGGTCTTCCACAGATCGGTCGGGCTCGCGCGGATCGGTGTGATCCCGGCCGCGCGACGCGACACCGGCGCTGCTGGGATCAGATGTCGAAGCGGCCGAAGCCGTCGAGGCGCTGGCCGACCATCCTGCGCACTGTTCACTCGCCGACGTCGGCCGG
>ERZ1370068.3028-contig-2154_pt1 | contig 119194 bp, 183 predicted proteins | sample MGYA00561227_ERZ1370068 | MGnify/ENA primary metagenome ERZ1370068 (study PRJEB38410, sample SAMEA6850437) | metagenome | study: Metagenomic assessment of the ecological functions of the soil: analysis of the soil microbiota associated with the...
GATGTACTTCGATTCAGTTACGTATTGCTCAATCGAAGGAGGCTCTATGTTCAGCCTGTCCAACAGGGTTCTCGGTGTCATCGATGACGCTCAGTGAAGCCGGCGAGACGGTATGCCGAGACCTCGACGGAGTCCGGCGTGCCCGATGGTGTCGTAGAGACGCTCTGCGGCGGCACCGGCGTGGAACGCATCGACATGCGCCGGCGAACATGGCAGCCGGATCGCGCGGCTGATTCGCGCGGTTGAGAGCGTGAACCCGGAAGGTGAGCAACTGCGGCACTACAAGGACGAAGCTCGAGCAGGGCACTGCGTCATCGACGTGCCCGTGTGCGACGAGGCGAGGCGGAACCAGGCCGTGCAAATCCTGCAGGCGCACGGCGCGCATTTCATCAACGCCTACGGTCAGTGGACGATCGAGACGAAGGTGAGGTGACTGGTTTAGTCAAGCGGATCGCGCCTCTCGCCGCGTAGAGTAGATGCCCGCCGGCGGGGCTGAAACCGAGCGTCTCCAGCCACTCCTTCGAGATCTCGGCCGGGTGGACCTTCGGGAACCGGAAGGTCTCCATGCCTTGCGCGCGGAGTCGAGAGAGCAGCTGCTTCAAACGGGCTCCGCCATCGTCGATGAAAGAGCGGAGCGACACGATCTCCGTCTCCTCCGTTCCGCGCTTCAGCGTAAAGGAGGTAGGCCTCGATTCGCTCGTCGGAGGCGACGGCGAGTCCTGCGATGTCGTCCTTCCTTGCCGTGAGGGTCTCGACCGAGCGCTCCCAGCACACCTGCCGATCGAGCCTCTCCAAGGAGACCATTGGCGGCGAGATCGTCGACCGTGACAGGGATCACGAACCCGCTCGCGCGATATCGCTGCCTTCGCTGTTCACGCTGCAAGACGTAGTCTGTCAGGAGCGCTTCCTGGACATATCCGCTTGCGCTGAACAGCTCGCGGGCAGGCGCGAGACGTCTCGGGAACTTCGGCGATCGATTCTCGGGGGCCGAGAATCGCCAGCTTCGAGCCGAGCGAGGCGAGCAGGTGACGGCCATGACCCTGTCGCCGATGATCGGGATGGACGGCGATCTTGTGGACGAGGGTGCCGGAAGGCCGCTTGGCGCCGATCAGGACGCCGATCGGGTCGGAGCCCGAGAAGGCGACCATGCAGCTGCTGCACCAGACCTGAAGGTCGCGGATCGACCGCTTGAACGCGGCCGGCGTCATGGGCGGCTCGTCGGGAAAGTACGGAGCCCAGCAGCGATTCAGCGCGTCGACGAGAAGCCCGATGTCGTCCGTGCGGCAGAACCGGTATGCCGCCACGATCGATCGCCGACCGATCAGCCGCTCGCGATGTTCGCCGGACGGCGAGGCCGTTCGGTCGTCACCGCGGGTCGCGCGGCTCACCTCATTGAGGTAGCCGTTGCCGCCGTTGGATGTCGCGGAGCTGCCTGCCGAATCCCGCGCCGGCGTCGCGACTGCAGGACTCTTGCCCTGTGACGGGTAGTTCGCGATCATCTCGGCCATCATCCGCTTGCCGAATCTCGATTCCGTCCTCGACGAGCGCGAGGTCGATCGCCGCCGCGGCGCGCTCCCGCGCAAGCTCCTCGACCCGCTCCTGCGTCTGGTTCCGCATGAAGCCCGCCGGGACGCGCAAGATCCGCTGCGCGGCGTCGTCCGTCCACTCGAACGTCGAGATCAGCGGGTTCTTCTTGTCGTCGCGCGCCACGAGCCTGGCTTCGCTCGCAGCGCCGTTGCCGTCGCCTCGGCTCGGTCGCTCGCGCGATTCGCCGAGCGCGGAGGCCTGATATCGAGCGGCGCCCCGTCTCCTCCTCGATCACCTGCCGGGCGAAGTCGAGCGTGATCGCGTCGAGCTTCATCATGCGCGCGCGCTTTTCGACACGCGCCTTGACGCGGCGGCGCTGATAGGCGTTCTTCATGGTCCAGAGGCCCTTCCTGGCGTCCTCCGACCAGCGGAGCTTGCGCCCGTCGTAGGTGGTCTCCTCCTCGAGACCTCCCTCGACCGCCGCGATCTTCTCGATCATCTCCTGCGAGATCACTTCGAAATCCGTGGCGCCACAGACGGTGCACTTCACGGCGCCGCTCTGCGTGGCCGTGACGCCGCACGCTCGGCACATCGACACGGGGCCGGACTTCGCCCGCTCGAGAGCCACCGCCTCGGCCAGCGCCTTGGTCGCGGCCGAAGCGCTCTTCGGCATGAACCGATCCATCGCTTCGTCGATCACCGCGTTCGTGACCACCGAATGCCCCTTCTCGAGCGCCAGGCGAAGGACCCCGGTGCGGGCGATCCCCTTGACCTGCTCGGGCACGTGCGTCATCCGCTCCTCGGCTTCGGGCGTCCATCGGACGGTCTCCTCGGCGCGCACGTCGAGGCGCGGCACCTCGAGGCGCGTGGAGAGGAGGACATCGCAGGGCGCGCGCGCGGAGAATGTTCTCCGCGTTGCTCCCCAGCGCCGTCTCGTCCTTCGGGCTGTGGACGCCGATCCGCCCCAGCACGATGAGCCACGGATTCGTCTTGCGCGCGTGGTCGATGATCTTCTGGAAGGGCTTGCCGTCGAGGAGCGTCTTCTTGATCGCGACGCCGTCCTCGCTCGCCATCCGCTCGCCCACCTCGAGATGAGACTGATAGATCTGCGCGAGCCCGGTGTCGATGATCTCCTCGTGGAGCTGATTCTGCTCCTCGAAGCGGAAGACCTTCGCCGCCTGCTCGGTGAGGACGTTGACGATGCCGTTGAAGACGGAGTAGTGCAGATAGGGGTCGTAGCACGGCGATCGCTTCGACCTTCTTGCCGAACGTGCGTGCCAGGTCGATGGCGGTCATGAGCGCGCCGAATGACTGGGGGCTGCCGTCGATGCCGACCAGGATCGTGTCCCGCTCCGCCTCGCCCGGCTCGGGAACGTGCTTGACCACCCAGACATCGCGGTCGGACTGGCGGGCGACGCGTTCGCAGACCGAGCCGATCACGCTGTCCCGCGCGCGCCCGATCCCCAGGGCGCCGATCACGACCAGGTCGTGCTGTGAGCCGGCGAGATCCTTGAGGATCTCGATGTGATGCTTCCCGTCCATCATCCGCGGCTCGAACTGCGAGGCCCGACTCTCCGCAGAGGCGCGACATGCCATCGAGATAGCTGTCGGAGATGAGCTTGAGGCCCATCGTGATGAGGCTGTCGTGGATCTTCCGCTGGCGCTCCAGTTCCACCTCGTCGATGTACTCCTCGGGCAGGGTGTACTCCATCTGCCTGAAGCGATAGTCGTGCAGCTTTGCCGCGTAGACATGGCAGCCGACCAGTTTCGCGGAGAACGCCTTGCCCAGCGCGACGCTGCAGGCGACGGCGCGGTTGGAGTGGTCTGAGTTATCGACGGGAACGTAGATGCTCTTATCATCGGATCCTCCGGATGGCCTGCGACAGCTCACGCGCTCGTGGCTGACGGTTGCATCGGCTCACCGCCGAGCTCCGCGCGGGCGCGAGAGCCGTAGCGCCGCCGCACCCAACCGATGATTGCCAGCTCGATGACGAGGATGCAGCGAGCGCCGTCCTCAGCATCGGGCCGACGGCCGATGGGACCACTTCTGGCTCGACGTAGACGAGATTCCCAGACCGTGAGGCCTCGCCTGTTGCCACGCTCGCGCGAGAACCCGTCCCAGACCGAGAAGGCGATCGGCATGAACTCTCCGGGCGTGAACGGGGCGCCCGAGGTTGCGCGAAGGGGCCGCTTGAAGATGACCGACCATTCTCCCTGGTCGTAGCTCGCGACACCGGTGACATCCCCGTGTCGTTGGGCGCGATATCCGCGCTTCCCTTGCCGGTGAACTGAAGGGGATCGGGGCGGGCCAGATCGAAGAACCAGAGATCCACCGAGTTCTGGGCGTCGCCGAAGATGAAGTAGGGCTTGCGGGCGCCCGTCGGCGCCTGCGAAGGAATCTGGATCGAGACGGCGTCGGAGAACTCGGATGGCTGGCCGGCTGGCGCGGCGTCCGCTTCGGCAAACGGGTCCTGCGGGGCGCCTCCTGCCGGCGCCTGCCCGGCGGCGGCTGGCGCGACTACCGCGTCGCCAAATGGGTTCCCCTGAGCCGCCGGCGCTCGCACCGCCGCCCGCGCCGCAGGTGCGCCGCGCTCTTCCTCCTCCTCCGGCGGCACGGGAAGCGACGGCCCGTTCTTTCCCGTTTTCTCCGCGCTCCTGTCGTGCCATCGAACGAGCAGGGCGATGTGACTCCGCATCGTAGATCGCCTGAACGGTCGACGCCGGTCGCGGGCGGATGGAACTCGCGTCCGGGCTCCGTGATCTGTCCGATGATCGGAAAGCGCGCGACAGGCGCGGAGTGCGAAGCTCGCGGCTCCCATTCTTCAGATCGATCGGATCCGGGACGTGCTTGGCGACGACGAGGTTGGTATAGCCAGGCCCGTCGGTCCCCGAGAGAGAGACGATGAAGTCGGTGATCGCCCATCGTTGCTCGGGCGTCAGAGCGTCAGAGAACGACGGCATGGGCGTGCCGTTGAGTCCCAGTGCTCATCGTCCTGAAGATATCCTCGCGGGACGAGCCTCCCCGGAAGGTCCAACTCTGCGAGAGGTCCGCCGCGCGTATCGGATGGCCCAGGTCGTCCACCAGGGTTGGAGCCGAAGGTCCGTCGCCCCGACCGAGGTTGCCGTGGCACTTGACGCAGCCGGTGTCCACGTAGAGTTTCTTCCCGAGCTCGATCGACTCGCTCGTCGAGCTCGGGGCGCTCGGGAGCTCCACCGGCTGCGGAACGTTTTCCTTGTTCGAGAAATCGGGCGAGAAGGTCGTAATGAAGTAGGCGAGATCCGACACTTCCTGGTCGGAGAGTGTTGGCCAGGCGGGCATCGACGTGTAGGGCATGCCGCGCCTGATGATGTTGACGAGGTCCTGATGGGTCGGGAGCGCTCCGTTGGGAGTCGTCCGAACCTTGAACTTGGCCGTCGTGAAGTTGCGGGGCTGCGGGCAGCAGGTGCGGGGTGGCGTAGCCTTCGCCGTCCCCCTTCTCGCCGTGGCACTGCGAACAGTATTTGAGGTAGAGCGCCTTGCCCGACTCCCGCTGCGCCTCGGTTCCGACGTCTTGAGCCGTCACGCGCACCGATCCCGTCGTCGCGGCCCACAACGAGGCGATCAGGACCGCGAGACACGCGCGCGGACCGATCAGACAGGAGGTCATTGCGTGGCGGCCTCCTCCCTGCGCGCGAGGCCTCGTGCCGGTGTGATCGTAGAGAAAGAGGATCGCATCCCAGATCTCGTCTTCCTTCAGGAACTTCTCCCAGGCGGGCATGGCCGTGTCCCAGGGCCCTCCTTCCTCGGGAAGCCCGGGGCCTCCCTTGGAAATCCGCCAGAAGAGAAACGTATCGCGCAGCAGCGGGATCGTTTCGGGGAGATTGGTCGGGATCGGGTCCAGGCCGTGGATGAACATGCCGGTGCCGGCAAGGTTATCGCCATGGCAGAAGACGCAGTTCCGGTAATAGACCTGGCGCCCGTTCTCGACGTGCTTGCGAAACTCTTCCGGATTCGACTTCTCGAGATGCCCAGAAGGGGTCCTCTCCGGCGTTGAGATCGATCTTCTTGTCGTGAACCGTGATGTCGGCAGGCGATGCAGGATGGATCGTCCGCGAGAAAAGAGGAGGCTGGAGCGGAGCGCTCATCTGGACGTAGACGTTCGCGGCCGCGAGCGCCGGGATGGCGACGACCGTTGCGCGCGAGGAGCGCTGTGTACCGCTTCTCCGTCATGAACCGGACGAGCGGGCGGGAGACTTCATCGCGGCGCTGCTGGCTCGAGGACACGTACGCCAGGATCGCAATCGAGACGATTCCCATGTAGATCGAGATGACGGAGCTGGGAATCGGGGCAGTGAATCCGAATCGGACGAGGACGTAGATCCCCACCCACCAGGCGCCGGCCCATGTCAGCAGGTTGGCTCGACGGAAGCGAAGGAGCGCGAACACGGCGACCACGGCGAGGACGACCCAGGATCTTCATCGTGTCCCTTTCGCGGGCGCGGCAGGCGCGGCGGGTGCGGCGGCGGCGCTCGGCGCGGCCGGTGCGGCCGGAGGCGCAGCTCGGCGCGGCTCGGCAGCGGCGCGCCGGCGCGGAAGCGGCGGCCGGAGCCGGCGCCGCGCCCGGTGCGGCCGGTGCGCCCGGTGGAGTGTAGTAGTGATGGCTCGTCTGGAGCGTGACCGTCGGCGTGCCGCCAAGAGTCTGGAGGTAGGCGATCACGCAGAGGATCTCCTGATCGGTGAGGCCGATCGGAGGCTTGTTGATGGCGGGCATCCCGGATTGAATCCCGGCACGATGAAGGCGTTGGGTTCGTATATCGTCTGGGCGAAGTACTCGACATCGCTCAAGCCCGGGACGCGGGTCTTCGCGCGGACATCGACCCCCGCGAGGTCGGGGAACCGGAGCGGCCCTCCGTCTTACCGATCGTGTGGCAGGTCAAGCAGAGTCCCTTGCCGTCCATGATCTCGCGGCCCACCTTGACCATGTCGGCCGTGGTCAGGTCGGCTCGGATCACAGTCTCCTGAGGAGGCTGAACTTCCTTCTGCGGCACCATCTGGCCGACATAGGTATAGAACGACGTCGCCGCGAGGACGAGAGCGCCGACCCGGAGAGTGATGCGGGATCGTCATGACGTCCTTGTCCGCGCCTCGAAATCGGGCCGGTCGTGCAGGCTCGTGATCCAGAACACGAAGCCGATCAGGAGGAAGAACAGGAGAACGGTCACCGAGACGACCCGCGTCGCGAAGCCAATGCGTGGGCGTGAACGCGTCAACCGAGGTGTCCCGAATGACGCCGTAGACGTGCCAGTGCTGGCGGAGCCCGGAGCGAACGTAGCCCATGAGCCCCATGAGCCAGGTGAAGGTGACCGCGATGAAGATCAGCACGTATTGGGAGATCGCCGGGCATCCTTCCCCACCGCACCTCGCCCGTCTTCTTCGCCCCGCGGAAGAGGAAGATGTCGATGGCCGTGATCGACACCATGGCGAAGAGGACCGAGCTGACCTGCGGCACGGACAGACCGATCCGGACCGTCGCCTCGACGAAGCTACCCGTAGATGCCGAGGAAGATGACGATGATCGCGGCGCCCGCGAAGATCGCGAGCTGCGCCGCATGGCCCATCTTCGCCCACGCCACCGTCGCGACCTTTCCCGTGCGGCGATACAGCAGGAAGCTCATGAACGTCGTGAGGATCAGGATGTTCACGGCGGTGTTCTTGGCGGACATGACACCGAGGTAGCCCAGAATCGGGTGTGTCGACCCTCCCATCGCCCGGAGTTCGGAGACGGTTGCGATGATCGATCGCGGCGTCGCCCAGACCGCGAAGCAGAGCGTGATCGCCGACGAGAAGGTACTTGATGAACTTCTGAAGCGGCTGCATCCCCTCGACCCGCCCCATCCCGAGCCAGAGATAGTAATTGGCGGCGAGGAAGAGGTTCCCGATCAAGACGGCCTGGATGATGAAGAGCCACGAGAAGGCCCCGCCCATCATCGTGAGCCCGAGCGTCTGCGAGAACGCGTAGATCTCCTTCGCGAGCCAGTAGCCGGCGAAGGGAAGCGGGAGGAAGGCGCTGATCGCGACGAAGTTGCCGATGTATCCCATCCAGTCGTAGTGCGCGCGCTCCTCGTCGGTTTCCGCCTGCAGGAACTTGAAGGCCGCGTAGGCGCCGGCGACCGATCCGCCGAACGCGATGTTCGCGATGAACCGATGGACGTTGATCGGCATCCACGTGTAGTTGTAGACCGCGTCCCAGACGGAGAGGACCGCCCCTGGTCCGAGATCCCGCTCGGCGACATCATGAACGTGAGCCAGGCATTGGCGATCATCATGATCGCCCGTGCCCACGAGGTTGAGGCCGAGCCCCAGGCCAAGATGAACCAGGGGATGGAACTTCCCCCAGCCGTAGTAGTAGGTGTAGAGGAAGAAGGCCTCGAAGAAGAAGAGCAGCACGTACGGGAGAAAGGTCGGGGAGAACACGCTCATCAGGTAGTTCGTGAACTTCGGATACAGAATGATGAGCATGAACGTCAGGACACGCCCCGAAGGTCGCGGTGAGCGAGAAGGAGGTGGAGAGCAGCTTCGTGAACTCGTACGCGAGCCGGTCGTATCGCTGATCTCCGGTCTTGTAGCCGATCACCTCGATGATGAACGCGAAGATCGGGACGGCCAGGACGAACGCCGCAAACAGCAGGTGGAGCTGCGCGACCGCCCAGATGGCCACGCGGCTCCCGACGACCGGAAAGGTGCGTGCATCGACCTCCGCGTAGGGCGTTGCCTTGGCCTTGGCCTCCGCGTCGGCCGCTCTCGGCGGCCAGTCCCTCCGCGCGCGGCGTTGCGTCGACGGTCGCGGCAGGAGCCCGGTAAGGCTCCTGTACTCGCGGCTCATCAGCTGCGACGCCATCCAGCACGACCGCCGGCGAACATCACCAGGCCGGCGACGGGACCGAGAATGAACAGCAGCTTGCGGTTCATCACGCCGTTCATACGCCGTTCGTCACGGTGCTCCGTCACTTGCGGCGCGCGGCCGTGGCCGCGCGCTTGCCAGCCGCTTGCGCTCGAGCTCTCGCACGTAGGCGATGATCGCCCACCTGTCCGCCGGAGGGATCGGCCAGCGTACGCGGGCATCAGCCCCATCCCGTTCGTGATGACGTCGAAGATCTGCCCGTCCGGGTATTTCAGGATCTTCTCGTCGTGGAAGGAGGCGGTGGGGACGTTGCCTCGCTGGAACAGGATCCCCTTGCCGTCCCCCGAGCGTCGTGGCAAGGCTGGCAATAGATCGCATACCGCTGGCGGCCGCGCTCGACGAAGCGCCTCGTCCACGGTCACGGGGATCGTCGCGACGAACTGCCCGTCCGCTCCCTTGCCCGTGAAGAAGGCCGCGTCCTCTTTCAGCCCGCCGATCGCGACCGTTCCTGGAACGGGCTGGCGCATGGACGCGCCGTCGTAGAAGAACGTGCTGGCCGTCTGGGAGAGCACCTTCGGCTGGTCGTCCATGCTCGGATTGAGATGGATGGGAGGGCGGCTCGACGTGCAGCCGCGCGCGCAGCCGGTGAGGACGACAACGAGAGGTGAGCGCGAGCGCACCGAGCACGCGTCTGCGGGCGATCTGCACGGGCCTCGTCGTCCATGCCGCCAGGCTCCCGCGTTCGCACGCCCTCGAGGTCCGGATTCGGGTTGCGCACCTTGGCCAGATAGGTCGTCCGGGGCTTGGTGTTCAGCTCCTCGAGGAGCGCGTAGTTGCGCGGGTCGGCCTTCGCCTTCACGACCCGGCTCGATCGGTCCCGAATATCTCCGAACTCGATGGCCGAGGCGGGGCAGGCCTGCTGGCAGGCCGTCTTGACGTCGCCGTCACGAAGCTCGCGTCCCGCGAGCTTCGCATCGATCTTCGCCCGATTGATCCTCTGCGTGCAGTAGGTGCACTTCTCCATCACGCCCCTCGCGCGAACCGTGACGTCCGGGTTCATCGCGAGCTTGAGGATGTCGGGCGTGTCCTTGGTGAAGTTGAAGAAATTGAAGCGGCGCACCTTGTAGGGACAGTTGTTCGAGCAGTAGCGGGTCCCGATGCACCGGTTGTAGACCATCACGTTGAGGCCCTCCGCGTCGTGGACGGTCGCGGCCACGGGGCAGACCTGCTCGCAGGGAGCATCCTCGCACTGCATGCAGGGAACCGGCTGGAAGACGATCTCCGGGCTGCCGGAGGGCTCGCCGGAGAGCTACCGGTCGACCCGGATCCAGTGCATCTCGCGCCCTTTCGCGACCTGGATCTTGCCGACGACCGGCACGTTGTTCTCGCTCTGGCAGGCGACCATGCACGCGTTGCAGCCGATGCACGAGTTCAGGTCGATCGTCATCCCCCACTGGTGGCCCTGATCGTAGGTGTGCTCCTTCCAGAGTGAGAAGTGTTGCGGTTCCTCCTCGAAGACGCCGAGCGCGCCGGGACCGCCTTCCGGGCTCTGGATCCCGCATGCGCGTTCGCTGGCTCCGCTCCGGCAGCCGATTTCGATCGAAGCTCGGTCAGCGTCGACTCGCGGACGACGGGGCGCCCCTCCATGCTGCCGTGCTCCTGGGTCGCCGAGAGCGGGTACGTGCGTCCGAGCTTGGTGAGTCTGACGCCGCTGTCGAAGCCAGGTGCCTGGGACGCTCGGACCGTGAACGTGTCGAACCCGACCCCAGACCCAATCCGTCCCGCGCGCGGACGGCCGTAGCCAAGGGTGAGGGCCACCACGCCGTCCGCCATGCCGGGCAGGATCCAGACGGGAAGCTCGAGCGAGCGGCCCGCGTAATCGAGACGGACCACATCCTCGCTCGCAAGACCGAGCGTCTCGGCGGTCTTCGGGCTCACGAGCGCGGGGTTGTCCCACGTGAGCTTGGTGAGGGGATCGGGAAGCTCCTGCAGCCACCCGTCGTTCGCGAAGCGGCCGTCGTGAAGCGACGGCGAGGGGACGAACACGATCTCCAAACCACTCGCAGATCCGCGCAGCCGGCGCGCGAGCTCCGCAAAGGCGCTCCGCTTTGACGATCGGGAACGACTTCTGTGAAGCTCGCTGCCGGCAAGCAGCCCGTCATGCAAGACGCGGTTCCACTTCTTGTCGAACTCGGCCTCTCCCAGGATCGGTTTCCAGGTCTCGCGCACGATGTCGTAGCCCGGACGATCCTTGCCCCCGACCATCAGCCCCAACACTTCAACCGGGGTGCGTCCGCCGAACAGCGGAAGGATCAGCGGCTGCACGACGCTGAGCGTGCCTCCCACCGCGCGCGCGTCTCCCCACGATTCGAGGTAGTGCGCGCGGGGAATATGCCACTCGCGCCTGGATGGATGTTTCGTCGACCGTGTGCCCGAGCGCGATCGATGTGAGGGACCTTCGCCATCGCCGACGCGAAGTCGAGATCGGCGGGTGCATCGAACACAGGATTGCCGCCCAGGATGACGAGCGTCTGGACCGCGCCTCCCTTCATCGCGGACACGAGCGACGCCAGCGAGCTCACGCTCGGAAGCGCCGCGTCCTTCGTCTCGTAGTAGCTGACCGTCTTGCCGGTGTTGCCGAGATGCGCGTTCAGCGCGCAGACCGCGGCGTGGACGGCCGCGGGCTGGCGCTCTCCGGCCACGATCAACCCCTTGCCGCGGTTCGCCAGAAGGTCCTTCGGCAACGGCGTCGATCCAGCGCGGATCGACACCGGAGACGCCCGCTCCCGCCTGGCTCGGCGGCCCCGGGCGCACCGAGGCGCGCCGCGAGCGCCGCGAGGAACGCGGCGATCTGCCGGCTCTCGAGACGGAGCCGGTGATCCGCCATCGCTCCCGTCAGCGAGTAGACGCCTTCAACGGCGTAGAGCCGGTTCATCGCGCCACCGGAGGCTCCCGCACGCCTTCCGTCCGCGAAGCCTCGCGCGTGACGGATCATCTCCGGATCGGTGAGCAGCGGATCGGCGTCGAGGGCAGAGAATCACCGAGGCTCGATCGAGCCGGAGCATGAGATCGACGTCGCGCCCCGTGGCGGACCGCAGACCTGCGAGCCGGTTCTCGTCGCTGACGGCGTCGTAGGTCGCCCATTGCAACCTGCGGATAGCGGGCGCGGAGCTCGGATGACCAGGCGCGCCAGGGTCGGCGAGGAGAAGGACTCGGAGAGGACCGCAAGGCCGGCGCCGCCATCCGCGGCATGAGCCTTGGACAGCTGCCCCCAGGCCGTCACGAAATCGCTCCAGGACTTTCGCGCGCCTTTCAGCGTGATCGATTGCGAGCGGTCGGGATCGTAGAGGCCGAGCACCGACGCCTGGACGCGCGAGCTCGAGGCCCCGAGGGTCGAGGGGTGCGCAGGGTTTCCCTCGATCTTGGTCGGTCGCCCTTCGTGGCTCTCGACGATCAGGCCGTAGGCGCTCCGGCGGAACGGCATCGTCGTCGCGTAGTAGCGGGGATCCCAGGGACGATCTCCTCGGGAGCGGTGACATACGGGACGATCTCTTCGACGGGCCGCCGGCACCCGGCGAGCCCCGCGAGCGACAGCGAGGCGCCCAGGAGCATCATCATGTCGCGCCGGGTGATCCCTTCGGGAAGCTCCGAGGCGCCCTCCGGGAACTCACGCTCGAGAACGGCGCGGGATTCGGGGCGATCCTCGAGCTGCGCGAGACTTCGCCAATAGGTTCGGCTCACCGGTGGCACCCCGAACAGTCAGTCGGCGGATTGACCGGTCGTTCGCGCTCGAGCTGCGCCGCGAGCAGCCGGACGTCCCGGGCGGGGTCCACTTCATGTTGGTGACCTCCGAGACGGGGCGTCTGTTGGGACCGGGGTTGCGGTGGCAGTCGAGGCACCAGCTCATGCTGAGGGGCATCATCTGGGTGACCGTTTCCATCTCGTCGATGCGGCCGTGGCAGGTGACGCAGCCGATTCCTGCCGCCACGTGCGCGCGGTGCGTGAAATAGGCGAAGTCGGGAAGCTTGTGGACGCGAATCCAGTGCATCGGCCGGCCGCTCTGCGGCGCTGTCCCGAATCGGTGCGAGCAGCTCGCTGTCCCTCTTCACGAGTCTGATGGCAGTTCATGCAGGTCTGCGTGGGCGGAATGTTGGCGACGTTAGAAATCTCGACCGAGGCGTGACAGTATCGGCAATCGAGACCAAGCTCGCCGACGTGGAGCCTGTGGCTGTACGGGACGGGCTGAACGGGACGGTAGCCCACGTCTGTGTACCACGGGGAAAAGTAGTACCAGACGCCCGCGATCGCGAGCGTCGGACCGAGGCTGCCCGCGATGGCGGCCACGATCGGGAGCTTGTTCCACCAGGGGGGAAGATCTGGGCCAATGGCTAGGACTCCGTGGCGCTGGAGGACAGTTGCCCAGGCCGCGAGTCCGCGATGGAACTGTGATGCGGCGACATCCACGTGCCCCCAAAGAATTCGTCGCAGGGAACGACGAAATCCCGTCGATTGAGGCCGTGATTTTATTCACAAAGTGAGAAGAGGGTCAAGCGCCGACTTGCGACCGATCGTCGCGGCGTCCGCTGCGTCGCCGTTCTGAAGGCTGCGGTCGCGCGGTTCCCGGAGCGCCACGACTGGTGTGGAGCTACTTCGGCGACGTGTTCTCAGCCGGCTCAGCGAGCGGGGCGGGCTGAGGCTCGGCAAGGCTGCGATGGCGCCGGCCGACGTCGATCCGCCCGGCGCGGTGAACCACCCGCGCGACAGGTAGTCGGTCAGCGTCAGCGTCAGCATGATCCCCAGGAAGAAGAACGCCGACTGCCGACGATCAGCTTCGTCAGGCTGGCTGCCGTATGCTCACGTGCATGAAGAACAGGACGACGAGCGTCGCCTTGAAGACCGCGATCGTCAGCGCCACGGGGAAGTTCAGGTTGCCCAGGTTGATGAACGCGGCGATCACGGTGAGGACCGTGCACACCATCAGCGCGCCAAAGATCGTGAGATACGTGGATTTCGGCGAAATATGTCCTGACATGGCTCTACACGATGTGATGCGAACGGTCCACGAGATACAGCAGCGGGAACAGGAAAATCCAGACGATGTCGACGAAGTGCCAGTAGAGTCCGGCCAGCTCGACGGGCGTGTACCACTCCGGCGAGAACCGCTTCCTGTGACGCCATCGATGGTGATGACGCTCATCAGTCCGACGCCGATGATCATGTGCAGCGCGTGGACGCCGGTCAGCGCGAAGTAGAGCGAGAAGAAGATCTGCACGTGCGGCGACTCGGGCCCCTCGAACTGGAAGTTCGGGCCCGGCACGTGGTGCAGTCTCGAACTTCTCCTTGTATTCGAAGAACTTGACGACGAGGAACGTCAGGCCGAGCGCCATGGTGAACGAGCAGCCATCCAACGGTCGCCCGCTGGGCGCCGGTCTGCGCCGAGCGGACCGCGAGCGCCATCGTCAAGCTGCTTCCGATGAGCACGATCGTGTTGAACCCGCCAAGGTAGATGTTCAGCTCCTCGCTGCCGAGCGCCCACGCGGTCGGATACCAGATGCGGTAGAGCGATGTAGGCGAGGATCAGGCCGCCGAAGAACATCACCTCGGTGACGAGGAACAGCCACATGCCGAGCGTGGAGGCCTCGTGCTGCTGCTCCAGCGTCCTCGAAGTGATGCTGGAGCGCCGGATGATGCGGCGGATGCCCGTGAGGCTCGCCGTGCGCCGCGATCGTTCCGTCAGGCAACTTTGATCTCCCGCTTGGAATAGGCGTACGCGCCCTCGGTGACGATCGGCGTCTCGGGAAGTTCTCCGGCAGCGGCGGCGACTGCGTCGTCCACTCGAGGCCGGTGGCGCTTCCACGGGTTGGCGCCGGCCTTCTGCGCCACTTGAACAGCGAGTAGAGGAAATAGAAGACCGGCAGCACGTAGCCGACGGCCGAGGATCGACGCGCCCGCCGACGACAGCACGTTCAGCACCTGGAACTCCGGCGGATACACGTGGTAGCGCCGCGGCATGCCCAGGTAGCCGAGGATGAACTGCGGGACAGAACGTCAGGTTGAAGCCGACGAAGATGAGCAGCGCCGCGAGCTTGCCGAGCGTGTCGTTGTACATCCGGCCGGTCATCTTCGGCCACCAGTAGTGCAGGCCGGCGAAGTAGCCCATGATCGCGCCGCCCACCATGATGTAGTGGAAGTGCGCGACGACGAAGTAGGTGTCGTGCAGGTGGACGTCGAGGCCGAGCGACGCCAGGAACAGCCCGGTCAGGCCGCCGATCGAGGAACAGGCCCATGAAGCCGAAGACGTACATCATCGGCGTCTTCCACCAGATCGCGCCCTTGTAGAGCGTCGCCGTCCAGTTGAACGTCTTCACCGCCGACGGAATCGCGACCGGCGAACGACAGGAACGAGAAGACCATCGCCGAGTAGGGCGAGATGCCGGCCACGAACAGGTGGTGCGCCCACACGAGGAAGCCGAACACCGCGATCGCCAGGCTCGAGAACGCGACGAACGAGTAGCCGAAGACGTTCTTGCGCGAGAAGCAGGCGATCACCTCGCTGATCACGCCCATCGGCGGCAGGATCATGATGTAGACCGCCGGGTGCGAGTAGAACCAGAACAGGTGCTGGAACAGCACCGGGTCGCCGCCGAGCGCGCGGATCGAAGATGCCGAGATGCGAAGCGCGCGCTCGAGCGACGAGCATCAGCAGCGTGATCGCGATGACCGGCGTGCCGAGCACCATGCACCAGGCTCGTCGCGTAGAGCGCCCAGATGAACAGCGGCAGCCGGAACCACGTCATGCCCGGGCGCGCGCATCCGGTGGATCGTCACCATGAAGTTGAGGCCGGTGAGGATCGACGAGAACCCGGTGATGAAGACGCCGATGCCGGTCGAGCATCGACGTTCGATGTTCGAGCGCCTGCGTGCTGTACGGCGTGTAGAACGTCCAGCCGGTGTCGACGCCGCCGAGGACCATCGCGTCGAGCGTGAAGATGAAGCCGATGACGAAGATGTACCAGCTGAGCAGGTTGATGCTTCGGGAACGCCGACGTCCTTCGCGCCGATCATCAGCGGCATCACGAAGTTGCCGAGGACCGCGGGCACGGCCGGGATCAGCACGAAGAAGACCATCATGACGCCGTGCATCGTGAACAGCCGGTTGTAGGTGTCGGCCGACAGCAGGTCGCCTGCGGGCGTGGTCAGCTCGAGCCGGATCGCCGGCGGCGAAGATGCCGCCGAGCGATGAACGCGATCGAGACGACGATCAGGTAGAGGATGCCGATCCGCTTGTGGTCCTTCGTCAGCAGCCACGACGCCACGCGTGTGCCGGTGGTTGAGGTAGTTGACGCGGTGATTCCATCGACCATGCGTTTGCATAGGATCCTGCTCTTCCTGTCGCCTGCGCGGCGATCGCCTACGGCGCGGCCTGCGCCGATGCCACGCGGGCCGCGCCCGGCGTGCAGCGACTTGATGTACTCGATCAGGCTCGCGACGCCGTCCTCGTTCACGAGCCCCTGGAACGTCGGCATCAACGGCTGGTACCCGGCGACGGTCTTGGCCTGCGAGCGTCAGGATCGATTCGCGAAGGTAGCTTTCGTCGGCGACGACCGTCGTGCCGTTGTCGAGCGTGACCGTCGATCCGAACACGCCGACGAGCGACGGTCCGCGCCCGGTGCCGTCGCCGAGGTGGCACGTCACGCAGGCCAGCTGGGTGAACAGCTGCTCGCCGCGCTCGGCCATGCTCGCACCGGCTGATGGCCGCCGCCGCCGGCCAGCCACGCCTGGTAGTCGGCGGGCTCCATCACGACGACGGTGCCGATCATCCCGGAGTGCTTCGTGCCGCAGTATTCGGCGCAGAAGAGGTGATATTCGCCAGCCTTCGTCGCCTCGAACCAGATCGCGCTGTACTGCCTGGAATCGGCATCGGCCTTCACGCGGAACGCCGGGAATGAAGAGGTCGTGCAGCACGTCCTCGGACGTGAACGTCACCTGCACGGGCCGCCCGACGGGCACGTGCAGCTCGTTGATCTCGCGCTGGCCGTCGATGTGCTGGAAGCGCCACATCCATCGCTTGCCGGTCGAATAGATCTCGAGCGTCTGATCCGGCGGCCGGACGATGTGGAAGAACACGACCGATGGCCCAGACGAAGATGCCCATCGAGATGAAGAACGGGATGAGCGACCATCCGAGCTCGAGCGGCATCGAGCCGGTGATCGGCGCGCCCACCTTCGTCGCCGGTGTCGTCGCGGTACTTGATCGCGAAGATAGATGACGCAGCACCGACCACGATGATGCGCGAAGAACGCGGTGATCGCGAGGACGCCGAAATAGAGGTTGTCGATCTCGGGGGCGAGCGTGGAGGCCTGCGTCGGGAAACAGCGGGAATCCAGACAGCATAGGAACAGTTACGCGTGGCCCTCCATGGGCGGGTGCGTCTCGCGCCGCCGCATCAGCAGCGATGAAGCCGCGCCAGCAGCACGACCGTCAGCACGCCGCCGAGCCGCACGAGATTCATCACGACCGCGCCATACCGGCCCGTTCGCGGGTCGTAGTGGTAGCAATACAGCAGCAGCTCGTCGATCGAGCGATCCGATGTGGCCCTGGCCCGACTTCGACGAGCGCCAGCCGCAGCTCTTTCGGCGAGTACTCGATGCCGTAGAAATAGCGCGACAGCCGTCCGTCGGGCGTGATCACGAGCACGCCGCTCACGTGCGCGAACTGCTGCGTCTGCTCGTCCCACTTGTAGAAGAAGCCCGCCGCGCGGCGTGACCTGCTTGATCTGCCGCCTCGTCGCCGGTCAGGAAGTGCCAGGCGCCGGACTGCGTTCTGCATCGACCAGTAGTTCATCAGCGCCGTTCTTCTCGGCCGCCGCCGTCTCGGGCGTGTCGCGCGGATCGAAGCTGACGAACACGACGTCGAAGTCCTTGCCCGCGCGTGAACGGCAGCACCTTCACGGCGCTGCGAGACGCCGTTCATCACCTGCGTGCAGAGCATCGGGCAGCTGTAATAGACGAACGCGAGGACGACCGGCTGCTTGCCGTCGAAGTTGCTGTCCGAGCGTCACCGGGCGCCCGTTATCGTCCTTGAACGCGCGTCGAGTGGCAGCCTGGTGTTGAGGCGCTGCTTGAACGTGACGTCCTCGAGCTGCGGCAGGCGCGCCGTAGCAAGCGTGCCCGGCTCCATCATGTCGTAGCCTGGCCGGGGAAATCCCGGCTCTGCTGCGCGTAGCGCGGGAATGCTCAATGCGCACAACGGCCCGATGCTCAATGCCCAGGCGCCTCATTGCCTTCTCTTTTCCAGCACCGGCCCGGAGCTCGAATCCGACGGAAACATGTCCGCCGGCTGCTGCGGCTTCGACGCCGTCCACCGGGCGCGTGGTCAGCGCGCCGCGTTCGAGCATCAGCCGCATCGCGTCTTCGATCGGGATGTGCACGATGCCCGCGTTCTTGTCGACTCCAGCCGTAGCTGTGCAGCCGCCGCGTCTTCTTTCATGCGGAAGTCGTAGCAGCTCGTTGCGCGGGAACTGCTGCAGCCGCGGTCCGGCCGGCAGGCGCGGCGGCCCGTTGACGGCCAGCGGGTAGCGCTGCGTGTCGACGCGCTCGGTCGATTCGCGGATGAGCAGCCAATACATCCCCGCCAGGCCGACGTGGCACGATCGCCGCGGAGATCACCAGCCAGATCGCGAACTTGATCAATCGGCCCGACGTGCGCGTCGGTGTGCTCGTAGGTGGAGCCCGGCGGCGTCTCGAGCATACTGATCGTCGGCCGTAGCGCGTGGCTGAGCGGCGCCGTGGTGCTGGACGTGCTCGGCCATCAGTGCCCTCCCCGTGCTTTCGAGCGCCGAGGCGAGTACGGATCGCCGATCGGCAGCAGGGGCCGCTGGCGCAGCTGCGTGAAGAACATCCAGAGCCAGAGGCCGCCGATCGCGATGCGGCGCCGCGACGATCGAGCCAGTGCACGAAGAAGCACGCTCGGGTGCTCGCCCGGCGAGCATGTGCAATGGTTCAGCACCGCTCGCCGTCGAACTCCGGCGCCACCATCATGAACAGTGTCGATCGTAGCCGCACGACCAGGAGCCAGACGCCAGCATCAGACCAGGCGCTGCGGGCGTGCGCTTCAAGTCGGCGCGACAGCAGCAGCAGCCAGAACGGCACCGCGAACTGGAAACACGACGAGGAACAGCGCCAGGTACTGCCAGCCGTGGTTGATCTCGCGTCAACACATACGGGATCTCCTCCGTCCAGGTTCGCGGCGTAGACCAGCAGGTACTGCGAGAACTGGAGATTACGCCCACAACATCACGAACGCGAGCGACAGCTTGCCGTAGATCGTGGAAGTGCGTCGGCTTGAGAAGCGCACGCCATCGGCCCGCGTGCGCCAGAAGCGCGTGCCACGATGATCGTGAACGCCAGCGCCGCCAGGCCCGGGCCGTCCAGGAACAGGAACCCGAACATCGTCGGAGTAGTCAGTGCGGGTTGAGCGACATGACCCAGTCGACTCCCGCGAACGTGATCGAGAGCGCGAGGAACACGCAGCCCGCCGCCGCTCAACCGCTGCATGGCTGCGCGTGGCGGCGACGTCACCCTCGTCCTGCGCGCGCGACAGCGACGATCATCCGTCCACGCGATCAGGTTCCAGCCGATGAAATAGACGCGCCGCGCGCGATCGGAAGAACGTCGGGTTCAGATACGCCGCCTTGTGGCGCAGGATCTGCGTCCGCCTGCATGAGCGTCCGGGATGCATCCACGGATAGAGGCTCCGCAGCCCGAGCAGCGATCGGGATGAAGAGGAGCGTCATCAGCGGCAGCGTCCGGCTCGACGCCTCCCAGACGCGGCGGCACCACCATGCCCCATGCGCCGCCGGACAGGTGGTGGATCATCATCAGCCCCATCGAGCCGAGCGCGACGCCGAGCCACAGCATGTAGCGCAATGAGCCAGGCGCGGAAGAACTGGTCGCGGTTGATCGACGAAGCCGATGCCGCAGACGACGACAGCCGACGACGCCGATCGATCAGCGCACGCGAGCGGCGCGCGTCGATGTCGGCGGGCGGGTCGAATGGCGTCGTGTCACGTTCACGGGGCCTCCGGCCTGGCGGGCCTCGCCGGCGGGCGCCGTGGCAGGCCGATCGAGATCCGGCGCGGCGATCGCCGGGCACGTCGCCGACGCGCCGCATGCTGGCTGAATTGCAGCGCGCGCTCGTAGGCGACGATGGCCCAGCGATCCTCGACGGGAATCTGCGCCGCGTAGTCCTGCATCGCGCCGAAGCCGTGCGTCATCACGTCGAAGAAGTACCCGGCCGCGCGCGTTGCGCAGGCGATCGTCCATGAACGACGGCGGCTGCCGCATGCCGCGCTGCACGATCATGCCGTCGCCCTTGCCGGTGCGGCCGTGGCACGGCGAGCAGAAGATGTCGAAGCGCTCCTGGCCGCGCGCGAGCACCGCCGCGGTCACCGGCATCGGGAACTCGTTGGCGAGCGTGCCGTTGACCTTGCCGGTGTAGGAGCTCGTCGGTGTCGGCGAGCGGGTTGCGCGACACGGTGTTGGCGACCAGGCATGCGCGCCGACTGGCCGTCGGTGAAGAACGCGCTCGCCTCGAGCGGCTCGTAGCGCGGCGCGTCGTGCATGTCCTGGCGGCAGCGCCGAGCGCAGCGCTCGCGCATGCCGACGATCGCTCAGCGCCCAAGCGATGCAGCGAGTTGGAACGAGCGGCGACTTACGGCGCAACTGTCGGATACTCCCACCGGATGCAGATCCTTGAGAAACGACTCGCGTCGCGTGGCGATCGAACTTCGGATCCGTCGCCTCGATGCAGAGGAAGAAGCGGTCGCGCGACGCACGGTCGAACGCCGGCACGTTGAACACGGGGTGATACGGCATCGGCAGCCCGTTGAGCGCCAGCATGCCCGACAAACGCCGCGAGCGACGCGCCGAGCACCGTGCACTCGAACGTGACCGGGATGAAGTGCGGCCAGCTGTGGAACGGACGGCCGCCGATGTTCATCGGCCACGCGATCACCTGCGTCCAGTATTCGAGGCAGTAGCCGCCGAGGCCGCCGAAGATCCCGCCGAGCAGGACGATGAGCGGCAGCCGGATTCTTCGCAGACCCGAGCGCGTCGTTCAGCTCCTCGATCGGAAACGGCGAGTACGCGTCCATCGCGCGTGTAGCCGGCCAGCGCGCGCGCGATCGGCCGCCTCGACGAGATCCGTCGGGTTGTCGAATTCGGCCATCAGGCCGTGGATCGCGTCCGGTGTGGTGTCGTGCGCCATCACCTCACCCGTGGTGCTCCGCCGTCTTCAGCTTCGCCTCCGGCACGAGCGTGCGCACCTCGAAGATCGAGATCGCGGGCAGGAAGCCGGACGAAGAGGAAGAACAGCGACAGGAACAGTCCGATCGTTCCGGTGAACATGCCGAAGTCCCACCGCGTCGGCGCATACATGTCCCACGACGACGGGCAGGAAGTCGCGGTGCAGGCTGACGTGACGATGATGACGAAGCGCTCGAGCCACATCCCGACGTTGACGAGCAGCGAGAGGATGAACAGCAGGACGATGTTGTCGCGCACGCTGCGGAACCAGAACAGCTGGATCATGCACGCGTTGATCGCGATGAGCGATCCAGTAGAACGGACCGCATGGGCCCGGTCATGCCGGTTGGTCATCATGAACTGCTCGTACAGGTTGCCGCTGTACCACGCGTAGAACGCCTCGTTCACGTAGCCGTAGGCCACGATCATGCCCGTCGCCAGCATGATCTTCGTCATGTTGTGGATGTGGCGCATCGTGATGAGGTCTTCCAGGCCGTAGAAGCTGCGCGCATCGGAATCGCCAGCGTCATGCACCATCGCGAAGCCGGAGTAGATCGCGCCGGCGACGAAGTAGCGGCGGGAAGATCGTCGCGTGCCAGCCGGGCATCACCGACACCGCGAAGTCGAAGCTCACGACCGTGTGCACCGAGAGCACGAGCGGCGTCGAGAGGCCGGCGAGGAGCAGGTAGATCGTCTCGTAGCGCTGCCAGTGCCGCGCCGAGCCGCGCCAGCCGAGCGCGAGCACGCCGAAGATCCGCGTCGCGACCTTCGATTCGCGCCGAGTCGCGCAGCGTCGCCAGGTCGGGAATCAGGCCCGATGAACCAGAACAGCAGCGACACGGTGACGTAGGTCGAGACCGCGAACACGTCCCAGATCAGCGGGCTGCGGAACTGCGGCCAGAGGCCGCATCGTGTTCGGATACGGGAACAGCCAGTAGGCCGCCAGCCACGGACGGCCGGTGTGCAGCAGCGGGAACATGCGCCGCGCACGCGACCGCGAAGAGCGTCATCGCTTCGGCGAACCGGTTGATCGACGTGCGCCACTGCTGCCGGAAGAGCAGCAGGATCGCCGAGATCAGCGTGCCGGCGTGGCCGATGCCGATCCACCAGACGAAGTTGATGATGTCGAACGCCCAGCCGACCGGGATGTTGTTGCCCCAGATGCCGATGCCCGTGAACAGCAGCTTGACGATCGTGAGGTTCAGGACCATCAGGAACACGAACGCGACCGCGAAGCCCAGGAACCAGCCGATCGGCGTCCGGTGCGTGCAGGACGATCCCGGCTGATCTTGTCGGTGACCGAGCTCGAAGGTGTGACCCGGCGCGATGACGTCCGGCGTGCGCGCGAGCAGCGTCGCGGTGCGCGGCCGTCGCGTGCCGTGCCTCGGGCGGAGCCTGCAACGGCTGTCTCGGTGCCGCCATCAGCGTGCCTCCGCCGTCGGTCGCGCGCCGCGCGGCTCGAGCTCGGTGTTCGGGTTGCGCACGAGCGCGAGATAGGTCGTGCGCGGACGGTTGTTCAGCTCCGTCGAGCAGCGAGTAGTTGCGCGGGCTCGCCTTCAGCTTCGCCACCTGGCTGTTCCGGATCGTTGATGTTGCCGAAGACGATCGCGTTGGTCGGGCACGCCGCCTGGCACGCGGTCACGATCTCGCCGTCGCGGATCTGCCGATCGTCGAGCTTGGCCGCGATGCGCGCCTGGCTGATGCGCTGCACGCAGTAGGTGCACTTCTCCATGACGCCGCGGCTGCGGACCGTGACGTCGGGATTGCGCATGCAGCCAGAGGCTCTGCGTGTCCCAGTCCTGATACAGCAGGAAGTTGAAGCGGCGCACCTTGTACGGGCAGTTGTTCGAGCAGTACCGCGTGCCGACGCAGCGGTTGTAGACCATGTCGTTCAGGCCTTCGTCGCTGTGCGTCGTCGCCGCGACCGGGCACACGACCTCGCACGGCGCGTTCTCGCACTGCTGGCACGGCATCGGCTGGTGATACGTGTCCGGGTTCTCGATGTCGCCGGTGTAGTAGCGGTCGATGCGCAGCCAGTGCATCTCGCGGCCGTTCATCACCTGCGCCTTGCCGACGACCGGCACGTTGTTCTCGGCGACGCAGGCGACGACGCAGGCGTTGCAGCCGGTGCAGACGTTCTGATCGATCGTCATGCCCCACGCGTAGCCTTCGTAGCTTGAAGGTCTGCCGGTACATCGTGAGGCCGCCGTCTTCGCCGCTCCTCCATCTTCTGGGCGAACTGCCGGATCCTGCGTCGTACTGCGTCTTGGTCGCGACGCGCACGAGGTTGCGTCCCTCGAGCGACCAGTGGTCCTGCGTGCAGGCCAGCTCGTAGCTGTCGCCGGTCTTCGTCGAGCTCGACGCCGCTGCAGAATGTCCGGCGCCGTCGAACGTCCGAAGCGCGTTGACGTTGAAGCCGGTGCCGTTGCCTGCGCGGCCGGCGCGCGTGCGGCCGTAGCCAAGATGCAGCGTCAGCGTGTCCGGCGCCTGGCCCGGCGCGAGCCACACCGGGATCCGCAGCGTGCGGCCGCCCTGCTTCAACTCGACGACGTCACCGCTGATCAGGCTGCAGGCGATCGGCGGTGCCGGAGAGATCAGCGCCGCGTTGTCCCACGTCAGCTTCGTCAGCGACTTCGGGCAGCTCCTGCAGCCACGCGTTGTTGGCGAAGCGGCCGTCGTGAACGCTGGGATCCGGACGGAAGACGACCTCGAGCCCCTGCGACGGCGGCGCGCGGCAGCCTGCGAGCGAGAGTTCGCCGTGCAGCGCGACGCGTCTTCGGCGCGAACGCGGTGTTCGGCACGACGCCGTCGTGCAGCCACTGACGCCACGTCGCGATCGAACGGCGACGTCGCGCATTCGCGGCGGCGGCGGTGCAGGGGCCGGCGGCGCCGCGGCAGGTGCCGGCAGCCGCGGCCGCAGCTGCGGCCGGCTGCGCTGGCGCGTGCGGCGCGGTGCCGATGCGGCGATGCAGCGTTCCGCGCCGCTCGCGGCGCCTGGACTGCTCCAGTACGCGCGAACCAGGTCGTAGCCGGATCGCTCGCCGCCGCTCGCTCAAGCGCCGCCATCACTTCATGCGCCGACTTGCCGCCGTACAGCGGCGCGATCAGCGGCTGGATGATCGTCACGGTGCCGTCGTCCGGCGCGCACGTCGCTCCACGATCTCGAGGTAGTGCGCCTCGGCGATGTGCCAGTGGCAGAGCGCCGCGGTCTCGTCCTCGTAGAGTCCGAGATGCGCGCGCAGCGCGACCTTCTGCATCGCGTCGGCTGAACTTCAAGATCGACCGGCGCGGTGTAGACCGGATTGCCGCCGAAGATCGAGCAGGCAGCGCGACCGTGCCGGCGTTCATGTCGTCGACGAGCGCCTGCAGCGCCGGCGCGCTGATCCATCGGCTGCGCTTCGGCCGTCTGCGTGTAGGTCGACCGTCGCGCCGACGTTGCCGAGCGCGTCGTTCATCGCGTGCGCGAGCGCGTGCACGACGGCCGGCTGGCCGTCGCCGGCGATCACGAGACTGCGGCCGCGGCTGGCCTGCAGATCCTTGACGAGCGGCGTCGATCCAGCGCGTCGCGCGCCTGCGGCACGGCCGCGTCGCCGACGCCGGCGACGCCGAGCTGCGACGGCGACGGCGCGCGCGAACGCCTCGATCTCGCGACGCCTTCAGCGGCAGCCGGTGATCGGCGCGCGAGCCGGTGTTGGTCGGCGTCGCTCTCGACGGCATAGAGGCGATTGAGCTGCGCCTGGTCGCCCTCGAGGCGGCGGCGCGACGGCAAACGCGCGCGCGAGTGACGGACGCCCGAGGCGCCGGTGCAGAGGAAGTCGGCGTCGAGCGAGAGGATGACGTCGGCCTTCTCGATCGCGTACTGCGCGTCGACGTAGTCGCCGAACGCGAGCGGCTGCCCTCGCGCGCGTTATGGCGGCCGAGCGGGTTCCCACTGGATCCACTTCGCCTGCGGGAAGCGCGTCAGGAACTCGCTGCATCTGCGCGGCGAGCGTCGGCGACGCGACCGTCTCGGTGAGGATGCGGATGCCCGCGCCCTGGCTGGCTTCGCTGCGCCTGCGAGCGCGATCGCTGCATCGCGGCGACGAACGCGCTGAACGGACGGATGTCGCCGAGGTTGGTGATCGTCTGCGACCGATCCGGGTCGTAGAGACCGAGGATCGAGGCCTGCGCGAACAGGTCGGTGGCGCCGCGGCTCGACGGATGATCCGGGTTGCCTTCGATCTTCGTCGGGCGCCCTTCGTGGCTCTCGACCAGCAGCCCGATGCCCGCGCCGTTCAATCGGCATCGCGGTCGCGAAGAAGAGCGGCTTGCCGGGGACTATCTTCTTCCGGCTGACGCACGTACGGAACGATCTCCTCGTCCGGCTGCCGCGTGCAGGCGCTGACGCCCGCGAGCGCCAGCGACGCGCCCATCAACTTCAGGAAGCCGCGGCGGCCGACCGGATCGAGCCATTCGGACGCGTTCTGCGGAAACTCGCGATGCAGGAATTCCTTGAATTCGGGCGTCTCGGCGAGCGATTCGAGGCTGCGCCAGTATTCGCGGCCGCGCGTGGCTTCGAGCCTGGCGCGCAGCGCCTCGATGTCGTTGCGTTCGTTCATGTGCGCGTCACTCATCGATGGCACGTCGAGCAGCTCGTGTGGCGGATTGACGTCGTATTCCTTCATCGAGCTGCGGACCGAGCATCGACTGCGGCCACGGCCGGCCGGTAGCCCATCGTCGTAGATCTCGCTGCGCGGGCGGACGTAGTTCTGCGCCGGGTTCGTGTGGCAGTTGATGCACCACTCCATCAGCAGCGAGTTCTGCTGGTACATCAGCGGCATCTGGTCGACGCGCCCGTGACACGTCTCGCAGCCCACGCCCTTCTTGACGTGGATGCTGTGGTTGAAGTAGACGAAGTCGGGCAGGTCGTGGACGCGCACCCAGTGCAGCGGCGTGTTGTCGCGGAAGCTGGCGCGCACCGGCTCCAGAAACGGCGCGTTGGCGAACAGAACCGAGTGGCAGTTCATGCACGTCTTGGTCGGCGGAATGCCCGCGAACGACGACGTCTCGACCGACGTGTGGCAATACCGGCAGTCGATGCCGTCGTCGGCGACGTGGTGCATGTGGCTGAACTGGAGCGGCTGCTCGACGAAGCTCGTGCTGCGCGGGTGACGTAGCGTCGATCGCGCGAGCACGATCGCCAGACAAGATCAGGCCGCCGACGAGCGAGAAGAAGGCCGAAAATGCTGACTTTCGAGAGCGTGTTGGCGCTTCGACGGAATATCTGCGGCATCTGACGTTGTTCGGTCCGACCACCGCGTGCAGTGGAGCCTGCTTACATGGCAGACGCCTTGTGACGATAACCAACCAATCGGTTTACCACACTTGTGAAAAAAGGATCAAGGAAGGACAATCACTCCGATGAGCGACGATCGGAAGCTACCGGCAGCGCGGCTATCAGGACGACGATCGCGAGCGTGCGCCGAAGCCGGCGGCCAGGAAACCGCCCGAGCCGGGCGCGCCCGCCGGAGCCCGCCGAATCTCGCAGGACGGCCCAAAGAACATCAACATGCCGGGCTTCCGCGAGGTCGTCCGCTGCTCGCAGTGCGGCAATCCCGTATCGCCCGATGTCGGCTTAGAGACGCGCTGCCCGAGATGCGGATCGACCTCCACACGTGTTCGCAGTGCGTCGTCGTTCGATCCCGGCAGCCGCTTCGAGTGCATGGATCCGGCGCTCACCGCTCGCGTCTCGCCCAAGAACACCCGGAACACCTGCACGCTGTTCTCGCCGCGCACAACGGTCGAGCGCGAAACGACGACGCCGCGCACCGATGACGCGCGAAAGGCCTTTGACGACCTGTTCAAGTTCTAGGGCAATGGCACGCTCTAAATGGCACTGCTTTCGGAACAGGATCGGCAGACAGTACGGGCACACCTCGCCGGGATCATCCATCGCGGTCACGCTTCTCTTCTTCACGCAGACGCATCGGCTGTGCCCAGAGAGCGCGCTGCTCGCTGTCAGGCAGATCCTCGACGAAGTCGTCGGATCTGAACGACCACATTGCGCTCGAGGAAGTGAATTTCGTCCTCGAGAAGGATCGCGCGGCGCAGCTACGGCATCACCGACATTCCGGCGATCGCCATTCTTCGGGACGGTGCGGACACGCGCATGCGGTTCCTCGGAGCGCCTGCCGGATACGAGTTCGTGTCGCTGGTCGAAGCAGTCATGCTCGCCGGCGGCAGCGATTCGGGCCTCAGCGAGACGAGCCGGAAGCTCATCGCCGAGCACGTCTCCGCGCCGCTCGACATCCAGGTGTTCGTCACGCCAACCTGCCCGCATTGCCCGCGCGCGCGGTCACGCTCGCGCACCGGATGGCGGTCGAGCATCCGCTGATTCGCGCGACCTGCGTCGAGGCGACAGAGTTCATGGAGCTGACGCGGCAGTATCGCGTCACGGGCGTGCCGAAGACGATCGTCAACGGCACGTATCGAGATTCTCGGTGCGGTGCCAGAGGAGACCTTCGTCCGGACGGTGCTGCCAACCTGCCGAGGCTTCGGCAGAATAGGCCGGTTCCTTCGGACCCGACATCGTTCCCAAATTGTTGAGATTAAAGGCGGAATTCAGTCTGTTATGCTGCTGCCGCGTATGGCTGAGCGCGGCGACTGACCAAGGATCGGCTCGCTGATTTCTCGCGGCAGCTCAAGGCGCTTATCGACAAGGCGCAGCGGCTGCGCGACGAAATCAATCGGTCCATCATCGCCACCACGCCCCCGCCCGAGGCAGATGGATCGTCCTCGCCGCCGCCCGCGCGTCAGGCGCTAAAGCACCCTCGCCTCAAAGCCTCGCGCACGCTGGAGTCCGGCGCGCTGCGGGCTAACCGCGCATGCCCGGCGCGTGCAACCGCGGCCCGAGTACCGTACATCAGGTCGATTTCGATCGCCGCTTCGAGCCTGCTGCGATCCGCGCGGCGCCGCCGCGCAACAAACAACAGCGCAACGGCATCGTCGCGGCGACGATCGAGATGAACGCGGGGAAGAGCTCGAAGAAGAGCACACGAGGCCATTCCAAACGCCGTGCCAGAATCGCAGCAGAGCAGGTAGCCCACGCTGACCAGCACACTACCCAATGCATACCGTCAGTCAGGACATCCAGATCAGCGGCGTCGAGGCTGCCGGCGCATGGCGTAGGGCACCGACGGCAGCGGCGCCATCAACAGCGCGAGGAACACGATCAGCCGCCGAGCGTGAATCGTTCGCGATCGCGGCGTCACGTTATTGGCCCAATGCCGCCTGCCACGCTTCGAGATACTGTACCCGCTGCCCGTGTTGAAGAGCACGACCGATTCGTGGCGCGCAATCTTCCCGTGCGCGATCAGCTTGCCGATGGCCGCGAGCCCGGCGCCGCCTTCCGGCGCACCGAGAATGCCCTCGAGCCGGAGCCATGTCCACGCATGCCGCCATCAGTTCGGCGTCGGTCACGGCCACGGCTTCGCCACCGCTCGCATACACGTCTGAAAGGATCAGGAAATCGCCGAGCGGCTTCGGCAGCGCGCAGGCCCGCCGCGACGGTCGCCGCGTTCTCCCACATCACCGATGCCGACTCGTGCTGCTGCTCGAACGCGCGGACGATTGGCGCGCACCCGTCGGCCTGCGCCGCGATCATTCGAGGCCGCGCACTGCCCGATGAGTCCCATCGCTTCGAGCTCCTCGAATGCCTTCCACATGCCGATGAGGCCGACGCCGCCGCCGGTCGGATACACGATCACGTCCGGCAATCCGTCCTTCAATTCCTCCCACAGCTCGTAGCCCATCGTCTTCTTGCCCTCGATGCGGCACGGCTCCTTCAGCGTCGAGACCTCGTACCAGCCATGGAGCGGGGCGTTCTTCGCGATGAACGCGCCGCAGTCAGAGATCAGGCCGTCGATCAGATGGACCTCGGCTCCGAACGCGCGGCATTCGAGAACGATGGCGCCCGGCGTATCGACGGGCATCGCGATGACGCATCGAAGACCGGCGTGCGCGGCATACGCCGCGGCGGCGCCGCCGGCGTTGCCCGCGGTGGGAAGCGCGATGGTGCGTGATGCCGAGCGACTTGGCCATGCTGACCGCCGCCGACAGCCCGCGTGCCTTGAAGGAATTGGTGGGGTTCTGCCCTTCGTCCTTGATGTACAGCCGGTCGAGGCCCAGGTGCTCGCCGAGGCGGCGCGCGTGCAGGAGCGGCGTCATCCCTTCGCCGAGGGTCACGGGCGCGGCCGGGGGCATGACTTCTTCGTAGCGCCACATCGACGCGATGCGCGTGTGCAACGCGTCGCGGGTGAACGTGCGGCGCGCCTTCGCGAGGTCGTAGCGGGCGAGAAGCGGGCTGCGATCACGCCGGACACAGGTTCTGGGGACTCGCGCAGTCCAGCGTCTGGCCACAACCGGGCCGGGAGCATTCGAGGTGGGTGAGGGACGACTCGCATCGCGCGGGAGTCTAGCACCGCGCGGTTATGCTGTTGCGAGGGGCGTAACGCTGGTGCAGGTAAAACCGTATTCGCCTTCGCTCGGCGCTGTAGCTACTGCGGATCGATCCTCGCGAACGGGCTTGATGACACGACGTATCGCGACGTCCAGCCCGGCGTTCCTGAAGCTTGACGGCGTGCTCTTCTTCAAAGGGCAGTCAGAAATTCCGCCCTGCTGTGCAGGTCTCCACTGGCCGGATGTTCGGTGACCTGCACATGCATCCGGCCGCGCCGCAGATGCCGGCGTTCCCAAGCCTTCATCATCCATGCCCATCGTGACCGAAAGTGGCCAACGGCGAGTTCTGGCATCTGGATGTTTCGTGTGACGAAGTGCCGCCGCTCGGCACGATGCTGCAGATTCACGTCCTGCCGGAGGTCGGCGGCGACACGCTGTTCGCAGAACATGTATGCCGCGCACGACGGAGCTCTCGGCTCCCATGGAAGGAGATGCTCGAGGTCGACGGCGCTCCACGAATCGGAGCACATCTATCGCGGGCGCCACCGGATCGCGGCGTTGAGGATACCGGGAAGGCATATCCAAGCGCGATCCACCCTGTGATCCGCACGCATCCTGAGACCGGCCGCAAGGCGATTTTCGTCAACCGTACGTTCACCACGCGCATCACCGAGCTCACGCCCGCCGAAAGCGACGCGGTGCTGAAGCTGCTGTCTCGATCACCGCGAAGGAGTGGACTTCCAGATCCGGTTTCGCTGGGAGAAAACGACGTGGCGTTCTGGGACAACCGGTGCGTGATGCGACCGGGCGATCTGGGATTACTGGCCGAACGAGCGCAAGGGGCGACGCGTCACGAGTCAAAGCGCGACAAACCGCGATAGTCACCGCACGCTGGCGACGGTTGGCGGAGAGGAAGGGATTCGAACCCTGGAAGCCTTTCGGCTTCAACGGTTTTCAAGACCGCCGCCTTAAACCACTCGGCCACCTCTCCGCTCGGACGACCTGACACCTGACACCTTCATTGTCGCGTGATTGTCGTGAGGCCGTCCATGTATGGCTGGAGCGCCGTCGGAATCGTCACGGACCCGTCTTGCTTGCTGGTAGTTCTCCAGAATCGCGATCAGCGTCCGGCCGACCGCGAGGCCCGAGCCGTTCAGCGTGTGGGCGAACTCCGCCTTGCCCGCCGCCTTCGGGCCGGAACTTGATGTTGGCGCGCCGCGCCTGGAACGCCTCCGTGTTGCTGCAGGACGAAATCTCGCGATACGTCTGCTGGCTTGGCAGCCACACCTCGAGGTCGTAGGTCTTCGCGGACGCAAACCCCATGTCGCCCGTGCACAGGAGCATCGTGCGATACGGAAGCTCGAGACGCTTCAGCACCTCCTCGGCGTTGCCAGTCAGCCGCTCGAGCTCGTCGTGCGACTCCTCAGGTCGTCGTGAACGCCATCAGCTCCACCTTGTCGAACTGATGCTGCCGGATCAGCCCGCGCACATCGGCGCCGTACGAACCGGCTTCGCTGCGGAAGCACGGCGTGTACGCCGTGTAGCGGATCGGCAGCTAGCGGCCGTCGAGGATCTCGCCGCGATGCATGTTCGTCAGCGGCACCTCGGCGGTCGGCACCAGGTAGAGATCCCAGTCGCCGCGCAATCTTGAACAGGTCCGCTTCGAACTTCGGCAGGTTGCCCGTGCCGGTCAGCGACGCCGTGTTCGCCATGAACGGCGGCTCGATCTCCGTGTAGCCGTGCTGCTTCGTGTGGAGATCGAGCATGAAGTTGATCAGCGCGCGCGCCAGCCGCGCGCCGGCGCCGACCAGCACCGTGAAGCGCGCGCCCGCGATCTTCGTGCCGCGCTCGAAGTCGATGATGCCGAGCGCCGGGCCGAGATCCCAGTGCGCCTGCGGCGTGAACGTGAACGTCGCGCGGCGTGCCGACGCGGCGCACCTCCTTGTTGTCCTCGGCGCTCTTCCCCACCGGCACGCTCTCGTGCGGGATGTTCGGCACGATCAGCAGCCCGTGGTTCCTGCGCTGCTCGATCAGATCGAGCTCGACGCTCAACTGCTTGATCTGCTGCGCGCGCTGACGGTTGGCTTCCTGGATCTTCGTCGTGTCGAGCCCTTGCCGCTTGGCGCTGCGCCACTTCGTCGCCCGACGTGTTCTGCTCGCGCTTCAGCCCTTCGAGCTCGGGCAGCAGGCGGCGTCGCCGCGATTCGAGCGCGGCCAGCTCCTCGAGCTCGCGCGGTCAGATCGATCGCCGCGGTTCGCAGAGCGCGGCTCGAACGGCCTCGAGGTTGTCTCGAGAAGCGAATCATGGCGCGGATCAATCATGCGCGGACGCGTCGCGGTCCGACAGCGCTGCTCATCGCATCGCGCAGGCGCGTCCTGCGATAGGATGGCGCCATGGCTGGCACGATCCGCAAGGCCGTCTTCCCTGCCGCGGGTCTCGGCACGCGATTCCTGCCGGCCACCAAGGCGCAGCCGAAAGAGATGCTCGTGCTCGTCGACAAGCCGGTCATCCAGTACGGCGTCGAGGAAGCCGTCCAATCCGGCGTCGACAACATCGTCATCGTGACCGGCCGCGGCAAGAACGCGATCGAGGATCACTTCGACGTCGCCGTGGAGCTCGAAAGCTATCTCGAACAGCGCGGCAAGACGGCGCAGCTCGAGGAAATCCGCAAGATCACGCAGCTGATCAACGTGTCGCACGTCCGCCAGGGCGAGCCGCTCGGCCTCGGCCACGCCGTGCTCGTGACGCAGAACCTGATTGGCGACGAACCGTTCGCCGTGATCCTCGGCGACGACGTGATCGATGCGAACCCGCCGGCGCTGAAGCAGATGATCGACGTGTTCGAGCGCGTCGACGGACCCGTGCTCGCGGTCGAGCGTGTGCCGCCGAAGACGTCTCGAGCTACGGCATCGTCAAGATCGACGAATCGGCCGGCGATCTCGGACGCGGCGTCTACCGCATCGCGGATCTCGTCGAGAAGCCGCGCCGCGAGGACGCGCCGTCGAACCTGGCGATCATCGGCCGCTACATCCTGACGCCCGACATCTTTGCCGTCGCTGGCGGCCACGTCGAGCGATCGCACGGGCGAGATCCAGCTCACCAACGGCCTGCGCCACCTGCTGCGATCGCGCCCGATCTACGCTGTGAGATCGACGGCGTCCGCCACGACACCGGCAACAAGCTCGGGTTCCTGAAGGCGCTGGTCTACTTCGCGCTGCGGCGGCCCGATCTTGCCGAGCCGTTCCGCACTATCTCGAATCGCTCGATCTGAAGGTCGGCGTCGAGCCGCTAGTCCTTCTCGAGTCTTCGGCTTCGAGGCGGTGGCGCTGCTGTCGCTCTGCGGCGGTGTCGCTCTTCGTCGTCTCGCTCTTGGTCGACTCGCTGCTGTCGTGCTCGCCATCGGTCTTGTTGTCCGGACTGTCGCCGCTGTCGCTGGTCTTGCCCGCGGGCGTCGTTGACGACGAGTCCGACTTCCCTTTCTGCGCGTAGTCGGTGATGTAAAAGCCGGTTCCCTTGAACTGAATCGCCGGCGAGGACAGCAGGCGATGGACGGGTCCCTTGCCGCACTCCGTGCAGGCCTCGGGCGGACGGGTCGGAAAACTTCTGGATGACCTCGAAGCGGCCGGCCGCACGCGTCGCATTCGTATTCGTATAACGGCACGTTCTTACTCCAGCACTGCGTCGGCCGCCGTCGGTCGAGCAGCAGGCGTCTCGATGCGCGGAAAACGGCGCGCATCCCTGCGCGAGCACGCGCGTCGTGAAAGCTGCGCAGCGAATACTTGCCGCCCTGCTGTTCCTTGTAGTCGCGCCGCAGCTTCAGCATCATCAGCTTGCCCACCGAGTACACGAGATAGGTCGGATCGAACGTCCCGCGCTCGGCTTCGCGCCGCGCCGTCGCTTCCTCGAGAAACGCCTCGTCGCGGAAGAAGCGCATCCCCTGCTCGACCGACATGTCCTCGCAGTGCAGGCGGATGCACGACGACGAACCGCGCCGAGCCGCACGAGCGCCTCCGCGAGCTGCCCGAGCTTGATCGTCGGGTCGTTCCGGCGGAAGCCCGCTTCGATCATCATCTGCTCGCAGTAGTGCGCCCACCCTTCGACGAACGACGCCGGCGCGAAGAACGATCGACTTGCGGACCTTCGACTCGACCTGGCGCAGATGCTGGAAGTGCAGGAAGTGGCCCGGATACACCTCGTGAATCGAGATGTGCCAGAGCGTCGGGAAGTTGAAGTACGCGCAGGTGCTCTTCCTGGCGCTCGGGCGGCCAGCTGCGATCGGCGTCGGTCAGGTAGTAGTACGCGCGGCTTGGCTTCGTTTCGAACGGGCCCGGCGTCCACATCGACGCAAACGTCCACCGGTAGAACTCCGGCGTCGGCGCGACGACGACCGGCTCTGCCTCGCGGCAGCGTGACGATCGACTGGCGGCTGGAGGAACTCCTCCAGCTCCTTGACCTGCTCCTGCGCGGCTTGCACGAGCTTCCCCGGCGCCGGATGCTGTTCGTTCGCGGCGCGCCAGGCGGCCTGAAGTCGCGTCGCCGCCGTTCAACCGGCTCGCGACGGAGCGGAATTCCTCCTGCACCTCGTGCAGCTCGCGAAGCGCGATGGCCAGCAGCCGATCCGCGCTGAGCGTGATGCCTTCCTCGAGCTTCAGCTTCTTCTCGAACTTGTCGCGCCCGAGGCGGAACGAGGCCTTCGCCCGCGGCGCGAGATCGGTTTCGAGGTAGTCGATGTAGCCCTTGATCGGCGTGCGACGCTTCGGTGGACGTGTCCGCAAGGTCGCCGAGGATGTGCAGGTCGTCGAGCGACGAGAACGCGCGCGGGCAGATCGGCGTCGATGAACTTGAGGATGCCGCGCCAGCTCTCGAGTCCCATCTTGACGAAGATGCCCGGGCGTTCCTTGATGTTGTCGCGGGCCGCCTGCACAAGCCGCGGCACCTGCCGCAGCTTCGACACGATGCGGCGGCGCGCGCTCGGCCTCGGGCGCGTAGGCGAACAGCGCCTGTCCGGCGAGGCTCGTGCCGATCAGTGTCCGCGTACATCTGCGGGTTGCGCTCCCAGGTGCGCACCTCTTCGAACTCGAACATCCGCGCCTCGATATTCGAGGCGACGATGCGGATGTTCGATCCGCTCGGCTGGCGGGAAGCGCGCCTGAGTCGATCTGATGAAGGCGCCGGCCGAATCCGGATAACGCCCGGACGTGGGCGTCGATCGCCTGGCCGGCTCAGGTCCTCGAGCAGGTCATCGTGCAGGTGGGTGCCGTCGAGCGTCGCCTGGGTCGGACAGACCTCGTACAGGTAGGCGAGGTAGTCGTCGACAAAATGCGGGAACGGCTCCGATGGGTACATGCCTGATCATGGCGGCGCTCTGCTGCTCGACTCGGTGAGCGCACATCCCGCAATGGGCATAATAATCTACTGTCCCTCCTGATGTCCGGCACGCTGTACGTGGTCGCGACCCCTATCGGCAACCTCGAAGACATCACCTTGCGTGCGCTTGCGCGTGCTGCGCGAAGTCGACGTCATTGCTGCCGAAGACACGCAGGCGGACAGCCCGCTTGCTTAGCCATCATGCGATTACGACGAGGACGGTCAGCTTTCACGAGCACAACAGCTCGCTCGCGGGTGCCGCAGCTCATCAGTCGCCTCGAAGCCGGGGCAGAGCGATCGCGATCGTGACCGACGCAGGCACCCCGGGCGTCTCAGATCCGGGGCTCGAACTCGTGCAGGCGGCTATCGAACGGGGCATGCGCGTCGATCCGATCCCCGGCGCCAGCGCTCCGCTGACCGCGCTGATCGCGTCTGGCTTTCCGATGGTTGCCGTTCACAGTGTTCGGTTCGCGCCGAGTAGGTCAAACGCCAGATTAAAGTGGCTTGAGGCAGTCGCCCAAGACCGCTCACACACGTTCTCATTCTTCGAGGCGCCGCATCGAATTCAGGCAAACGCTGCGGCGAGGCCCAGCAGTTATTTGGTAAACGACCAATTGTTGCGGCCCGCGAGTTGACCAAGCTGCACCAGGAGTTTCTCCGAGGCACCGGCGTCAGAGCTCGCGACGCGCATCTACCGAGCCTCGCGGCGAGTTCACGATCATCGTCTGGCAGGCAAGCTATTGTGAACAACACGCAACGACGATATCCAGCTGACGGACGCCGAAGTGGTGCGCTGAATTCTGGCGTATAACCAACAATGGCTGGCTGCTCGCGGCGTGCAGTCATCACTGACAGCTCGCGAGAAAGTCCGGGCGAAGCGCGAAGGACGTCTATTCGGTGATCGAACGCGACCAAGAATATTGGTCGTATAACATATTTAGATGCCCCTCCGAAATCCACGTCGTCGTCCTCGCCGCCGGCCAAGGCACGCGAATGAAATCTCAGGCTGCCGAAAGTCCTGCATCCGACTGGCCGGCAAGCCGCTTATCGAGCATGTGCTCAAGACCGCGGAAGGCTATCTCTCCATCGACAGTGACACTTGATCGTCGGCCACGGCGCAGAATGCGTGCGCACATCGATAGGCAATCGACCCAATGCTGACGTTCGTCGTTCAGGAACCGCAGCTGGGAACGGCGCACGCCCTTCAGCAGGCGGAGGCGCGGCTCGCCGGGCAGAGCAGGGACACGGTGGTCCTTCTGTCGGGTGACGTCCCGCTTCTGACGAGCGCAACGCTGCGCCGGCTCATTGAGACCCACCAAGGCGCCCAGCGCCGCGGCGACCGTCGTCACGGCCGATTGTGGAACGCCCGTACGGCTACGGGCGGATCGTCCGCACGAAGGGCCGCATCGCCAGGATCGTGGAGGAACGCGACGCATCTCCAGAGGTGCGGCAGGTTCGCGAGATCAACGGCGGCATCTATGCGTTCGACCTTGCGCCGCTCTTCGACGCCCTTCGCGGGCATTGCCTCGCAGAACGCGCAGGGCGAGTACTACCTGACCGGACCTGATTGCCATCTACCGCCGGCGGAAGCTGCCGGTTGAAACGCTCGTCGTCGACAACCCCGCGGAAATCCGGGGCATCAACAGCCGCACGGAACTCGCGGAAGTGAGCCGAATCGTGAGACAGACAAAGAACGAAGAACTGATGGCCGCCGGCGTCACGATCATCGACCCGGCCACGACCTACATCGATCCCGACGTCGGAGATCGGCGCCGACACGGTGATCCATCCAGGTGTGTCGATCGAGGGACAGAGCCGGATCGGCGCAGCCTGCGAAATCCAGAGCCACGTCCGCATCGTCGGACTCGGAAATCGCCGATCAGGTCGATGATCCACAACTTCTGCCTCATCATCGGTTCGCGTATTGCAGAGGGCGCGTCGGTCGGCCCGTTTGCGCATCTGCGGCCGGAGACGGTGGTGGGCGAAGGCGCAAAGATCGGAAATTTCGTGGAGTTGAAGAAGACGACGCTGGGCGCGGGCTCGAAGGCCAATCATCTGGCCTACCTCGGCGACGCGACGATCGGCGCGAAGGTGAACGTCGGCGCCGGCACCATCACCTGCAACTACGACGGCATCACAGAAGCATCCGACGGTCATCGAGGACGGCGCGTTCATCGGCAGCGACACGCAGCTGATTGCGCCGGTGCGCGTCGGCAAGGGCGCCTACGTCGCGGCCGGCTCGTCGATCACAGAGGACGTGCCGGCCGGCGCGCTCGGCATCGCGCGAGGCACGGCAGACGAACATCGACGGATGGGTCGGAAGAAGCCGCGAACGGAAGAAGGCGCGAGCCAGGGACTGACTCATGTGCGGAATCATCGGATACATCGGTTCGAAGCCGGTCGTGCCCGTCCTCATCGAGGGGCTGCGGCGGCATGGAATATCGCGGCTACGACTCCGCGGGCGTCGCGGTCGTCAGCCCCGAGGGGATCTCGCTGCGCCGGTCAGCGCGGCAAGCTGGCGAACCTCGAGACAGGCGATCCGCGTCGATCCGGTCGACGGTCTCTACGGCGTCGGCCACACGCGCTGGGCGACGCACGGCCGGCCGACCGAGGAGAACGCGCATCCGCACCGCGACTGCACCGGCCGCATCGTCGTCGTGCACAACGGCATCATCGAGAACTACCTCGATCTGAAGCAGCGAGCTCCAGGCGCAGGGCCACGAGTTCAAGACGGAAACGGACACGGAGATCGTCGCGCACCTGGTCGAGCGCGAGATGCAGCGACGACGGCCTCGAGAACGCGGTGCGGCGCGCGCTGCACTACATGCGCGGGATGTTCGCGATCGTGCTGGTCTCGGTCGACGATCCCGAGAAGATCGTCGCCGTCCGCAACGGCCCGCCGATCGTCGTCGGTCTCGGCAAGGACGAGTTCTTCGTCGCGTCCGACATCCCGGCGATCCTCGCGCACACGCGCGACGTGGTGTTCCTCGGCGACGAGGAGATGGCGGTCATCACGCCGGTCGGGCGTGCAGTTCACCGACTACCCGGGACGCGCGGTCTCGAAGACGACGCAGCGCGTGCTGTGGGATCCGATCGCGGCGGAGAAGGGCGGCCACAAGCACTTCATGCTCAAGGAGATCTTCGAGCAGCCGACCGCCGCGCGCGACACGATCCTCGGCCGCGTCTCGCTCGACCGCGGCCAGATCTTCCTCGAGGACCTCAACATCTCGGAGGAGACGCTCCGCGACGTTCAGAAGGTCAGCGATCATCGCGTGCGGCACGTCGTGGCACGCGGCGCTGGTGGGCAAGTACCTGATCGAGGCGCTGGCGCAGGTGCCGGTCGAAGTCGACTACGGCTCCGAATACCGCTACCGCAATCCGATCGTCGCGCCGAACGACGCTGGCCGATCGTCATCACGCAGTCGGGCGAGACCGCCGACACGCTTGCCGCGCTGCGCGAGGCGAAGCGCAAGGGCGCCCGCAGCATCGCCATCTGCAACGTCGTCGGCAGCATGGCGACGCGCGAGGCCGACGGGACCGTCTACACGCACGCCGGGCCGGAAATCGGCGTCGCGTCGACCAAGGCGTTCACGTCGCAGCTCGTCGCGCTGCAGCTGCTCGCGCTGCTACATGGCGCAGGTGCGCGGCACGCTGACGCCTGCGCAGATCCGCAGTCACATCGAGGAGCTGCTGCAGCTGCCGCAGATCGCTCGAGCAGACGCATCAAGGCGTCGGCGGTCGATGGAGAAGGTGGCCGAGCGCTTCTACAACCGGCACTGACTTCCTCTATCTCGGGCGCGGCATCAACTACCCGATCGCGCTCGAAGGCGCGCTGAAGCTCAAGGAGATCTCGCTACATCCACGCCGAAGGCTATCCGGCAGGCGAGATGAAGCACGGACCGATCGCGCTCATCGACGAGCAGATGCCGGTCGTGGCGATCGCGCCCGAACGATCACGTGTTCGAGAAGATGATCGGCAACGTCCAGGAAGCCAAGGCGCGCGGCGGGTCCGTGATCGCGCTCGACGACCGAGGGCGATCCGCGGATGGCCGGCGGTGCTCGATCCGCAGAATGACGTCATCGTGCCGTTGCCGGCGACCACGCCGCTGCTGACGCCGATCGTGATGACCGTGCCGCTTCAGCTGCTCGCGTATCACATCGCCGTGCGCCGCGGCTGCGACGTCGATCAGCCGAGGAATCTCGCGAAGAGCGTGACCGTAGAATAGTGATGAGTGGTCTCGTCATCAGTGATTGACGCCGCGCGCAGACGACGGTTCGATCGCTAGTCACGCTCGCGGATCACGAATGGATCTGCTTTCCGCCGTCAACCCCGAACAACAGGAAGCTGTTCTTCACACCGAAGGCCGCGCTGCTGATTCTGGCCGGCGCTGGGTTCCGGCAAGACGCGCGTCATCGCGCATCGCATCGCGTATCTGGTCAGCGAAGGCCTCTGCGAGGCCGGACCGGCTGCTCGGCAGTCACGTTCACCAACAAAGCGGCGGAAGAAATGCGGACGCGCGTCGAAACCCTGCTGGGCGTCGACTGCCAAGCGGATGTGGATCTCGACGTTCCACGCGCTCTGCGCGCGGCTGCTGCGGCGCGAGGCGCCGCACATCGGCCTGTCGCGCGACTTCGTCATCTACGACTCGACCGATCAGCTCACCGTGATCAAGCAGGCGCTTCGCCAGATTGGCGCCGACGACAGCGCCGTGCAGCCTCGCCTGGCGCTCTCGCGAATCAGCCACGCCAAGAACCGGATGGAAGGTCCGGAGGTATTCACGGCGAATTCCTGGAATCCGCGCGACGAGCAGATCGGCAAGCTCTACGAGCTGTACGTGAAGGCGCTGCGCGACGCGAACGCGCTCGACTTCGACGACCTGCTGCTGAAGACCGTCGAGCTGTTCGAGAAGGCGGAAGCCGTCCGCGAACGTTACAGCCGGCAAGTTCGTCCACGTCATGGTCGACGAATACCAGGACACGAACCGCCCGCAGTACCTGCTGATCCAGCGGCTGGCCGGCTGCTCACCGCAACCTGTGCGTCGTCGGCGATCCCGACCAGTCGATCTACAAGTGGCGCGGCGCCGACCTCGCGCAACATCCTCGACTTCGAGCACGATTTCCCGAAGCGCGCATCGTCGCGGCTCGAGCGCAACTACCGCTCGACCGCAGGTCATTCTCGACGCGGCGTCATCGGTGATCTCGCAGAACCGCAACCGCAAGGACGAAGCGGCTCTACACCGAGCGCAAGGGTGGCGCGAAGATTCTGTATTACCGCGCCGGCGACGACCTCGACGAGGCCGAGTTCATCGCGCGCGACCGCGCGGACCGCGCTGCACGACGACGTCGAGAACACGGTCGCGGTGCTGTATCGCACCAACGCGCAGTCGCGGACGCTGGAAGATGCGCTGCGGCGCGCCGGCATCGCCTACAAGATCATCGGCGGCGTCCGGTTCTACGAGCGGAAGGAGATCAAGGACGCGCTCGCGTACCTGAGGCTCGTCCTCAATCCGCATGACGACGTCAGCCTCAGGCGCGTGATCAACGTGCCGGCGCGCGGCGTCGGCAAGGGCGTGATGGAATCGCTCGACGTCGGTTGATCTTGCCGACCGATGCGGACGCGCCGCCGCTGCTCGCCGGTCTGCAGCCGGTCGCCACGAACAATTCGCTCTGGGTGCGGCTCGTTCATGCGGTCGATCGGCGCGCTGCTCGCGCCGCGCGCCACGCAGTCACTCGCCGGCGTTTCGCGACCTGATCGTCGCGCTGACCGACAATGGCGTCGCACGAGTCGGTGTCGATCGCGCTGGGCAAAGTCCTCGACCAGAGCGGTTACCTGCAGGACCTGCGCGAGGAGCGAAGCGAAGAGGCCGAAAGCCGGGTCGAGAACCTCGCAGAGCTCGTCTCGGCGGCGCGCGAATACGAAACGAGGAGTCCCGAACCGTCGCTCGGCGGGTTTCGTCGATCAGCTTTCGCTGCTCTCCGGACGTCGACGAGGAAGCCGGCGCCCGCGACGCCCGCGTGTTGATGATGACGATGCACAGCGCGAAGGGGCTCGAGTTCCCGGTCGTGACGATTGCCGGGCTCGAAGAAGGACTCTTTCCGCATTCACGCTCGGCCGACGACGAAGCGGAGCTCGAAGAGGAGCGCCGGCTCTGCTACGTCGGCATCACGCGCGCGCAGCGGCGCCTGGTGCTGACGTCGGCCGCGCGACGGCGTGTCTTCGGCGAGTATCAGTCGACCGATCCGTCGCGTTTCATCGACGAGATTCCGGCGGAGCTCGTCGAGGAAGTGCCGTCGACGTTCCTCGCGCCGCAGACATCGTTCTCGAATTTCAGGGCAAATCCGTATGGGCGGGGATATCGGGGGAAAGTGCAAGAAGAACAGACGGCTTATTCGTACGCGGACGAGGACCAGTCGACACCCGTCAGGTCTGCATCCAGGCGCGCGCGTGCGCCATCCGCATTTCGGGCTCGGCACGGTGCTGTCGGTCGAGCAGCTCGATGACGACATCAAGCTGCTCGTGCGATTCAACACGGTGGGGCAGAAGACGCTCCGCGCGAAATACGCGAAGCTCGAGATGGTCAGCTAGGCTCGACGCTGGCGGTCGGCCTCTGCGAGATCGACATGATGATCCAGCGGCCCTCGATCGCCTGGTCACCCTTCTTGCCCGACGCTCGCTGAAGCGTCACGACCATCGTTTTCGGCGCGGTTTGTCCACTCGGTGACTGCACCTGCGCGGTCACGGTTACCGGTTCGGTGATGATGTCGACGTCCATGCCGCTCACGTCGACGTCGTCGCGTCCCGGCGGGGTCAGGCTGGAGACGGCCGTCGCCTTCTCGTGCGCGACCTTCTGACGCGCCTGCGAGAGCTTCCGTTCGAGATCGCGGCTGTCGCCGTCCCATTTCGTCCAGGTCGGTCAGCAGCTCCGCGTCCTTCCCGCGTCACGGTCTGTTTCGCCTGCTGCGCCTTCGCCGCGCGGTCGATCGCGATCGAGTTCGACTGGTAGAAGTCGCGCATCTTCTTCGTGAACTCGACCTGCTCGGCGCGAACCTTGTCCTGCTCGTCGGTCAGCTGCTGCAGCTCCAGCTTGCGATGCTGCTGCGCGCCGATGCTGTCGATCGTGAAATCCTGGACGGATCCGTCGGTGCGCGGGTCGAAATTGACAGCCGAGATGCTGGCGAGCGTCGTGTTGTCGCGGACGCGCGCGGCGCGGAAGAACGTGGTCAGCACCTGCTGCTCGATGGGCGGCGAGCTGCAGGCGGCGATGATGAGAAGTGCACAGCCAAGATCACTCGACGTGACATCGGGGCCTCCTCCTGATTGTCCGTATGCGACGGAGCCTACTCTTCTTCGTCTTTCTCGGCAAGACGCGCGATCGAGACCGCGCCGGTCGTCGCCTTCGATGTCGATCAGCCGGACGCCCTGCGTCGCGCGGCCGATCGTGCGGATGTCCTTCGCCGCCATCCGCAGGATCTTGCCCTGCTGGCGTGATGAGCATCAGCTCGGCGTCGTCGGAGACCTGCGCGATGCCGATGACCTTGCCGTTGCGGTCGGATGTCTGGATGTTGATGATGCCGATGCCGCCGCGCGACTGCACGCGGTATTCGTCGAGCTCGGTTCGCTTGCCGTAGCCTTGCTCGGTGACGGTCAGGATGGTGCCGCCGGGCGTCAGCACCTCCATCGCGACGACCGCATCGCCGTCACGCAGCGAGATGCCGCGGACGCCGTAGGCGGTACGTCCCATCGAACGCACGTCGGCTTCCGGGAATCGAATCGCCATCCCGTCGCGCGTGCCGATGAAGATCTCGCCCTTGCCGTCGGACACATTCGCGGCAATCACCGGCGTCGCCTTCTTCGACGCCCATCGCGATGATGCCGCCGGCGCGCGGATTGCTGAACGCGCTCAGCTCGGTCTTCTTGATGACGCCGCTGCGCGTTCCCATCACGATGAACTTGTCTTCCTCGAATTCCTTGACCGCCAGCAGCGCCGCGATGCGCTCGCCTTCTTCCATCGACACGAGGTTGGCGATCGCTTTGCCGCGGCCGTCGGGCCCGACGTCGGGGATTTCGTGGACCTTCAGCCAGTACGCGCGGCCGCGGTCCGAGAAAATCATGATGTAGGCGTGCGTCGACGCGACGAAGAGATGCGAAACGAAATCCTCCTCGCGCGTCCGCATGCCGATGCGGCCCTTGCCGCCGCGCCGCTGGTTGCGGTAGTTCGTGATCGCCGTCCGCTTGATGTAGCCGGTGTTGCTGACGGTGATCGCCATGTCTTCTTCGGCAATCAGGTCCTCGATGCGGAACTCGCCTTCCTCGGCGAGGATCTCCGTCCGTCGCGGGTTGCCGTAGCTTCTCCTGAACCTTCCGCAGCTCCTCGACGACGATCTGCATCACGAGCCGATCGCTCGACAGAATGGCGAGCAGGCGCTCGATCGAGCTTCAGCAGCTCCGCGAGCTCGTCGAGAATCTTCTGCCGCTCGAGGCCGGTCAGCCGCTGCAGCTGCATGTCGAGGATCGCCTGCGCCTGGATCTGCGAGAGGCTGAACTGGGTGATCAGTCCGTCGCGCGCTTCGCCTGGATTCTTCGCGTCGCGAATGAGCGTGATGACCGCGTCGAGGTGGTCGAGCGCGATCTTCAGTCCTTCGAGGATGTGCCGCCGCGCCTCCGCCTTGCGCAGCTCGAATTCGGTCCGCCGGCGCACGATCTCGCGCCGGAACTCGACGAAGTTGTCGATCAGCTCGACGAGCGAGAGGACCTTCGGCCGCCCGCCGACGATGGCGAGCATGATGATGCCGAAGCTGCTCTGCAGCGCGGTGTGCTTGTAGAGATTGTTGAGGATGACGTCGCTGAGCTTCGCCGCGCTTCAGATCGATCGCGATGCGCATGCCGTCGCGATCCGACTCGTCGCGGATGTCGGAGATGCCTTCGATCGTCTTCTCGCGAACGAGCTCTGCGATGCGCTCGATCAGCCGCGCCTTGTTGACCTGGTACGGGATCTCGGTGATGACGATCGACGAGCGATCGCCCTTCTTCGACACCTCGATCTCCGACTTGCGCGCGCATGATGATCGATGCCGCGCCCGGTCAGGTAGGCCTGCTGGATGCCCGTGGCGGCCGACGATGTAGCCGCCGGTGGGGAAGTCGGGGCCCGGAACGAGCTCGAGCAGTTTGCGCTGTTTCTCCGACAGCGTCGCCGGCGCGTCGGCCTGCGCGGTTTCGATCGTCCAGATCGCGGCGTCGATCACCTCGCGCATGTTGTGCGGCGGAATGTTCGTCGCCATGCCGACGGCGATACCCGCGGACCCGTTGACGAGCAGGTTCGGGAAACGGCGCCGGCAGCACCGTCGGCTCTTCGGTCGTCTCGTCGTAGTTGGGAACGAAGTCGACGGTCTCCTTGTCGAGATCCGTCATCATCTCGTCGCCGAGCGCCTGCGAGCCGCGCTTCGGTGTACCGCATCGCGGCCGGCGGATCGCCGTCGATCGATCCGAAGTTGCCCTGGCCGTCGACGAGCGGCGAGCGCATGTTGAAGTCCTGCGCCATGCGGACGAGCGTGTCGTAGATCGACGCGTCGCCGTGGGGATGGAAGTTGCCCATCACCTCGCCGACGATCTTGGCGCACTTGCGGTAGCCGCGCGTCGCCGACAGGCCCATCGTCTTCATGCCGTACAGCACGCGGCGATGCGCCGGCTTGAGCCCGTCGCGGACGTCGGGCAGCGCTCGTCCAATGATTACGCTCATCGCGTAATCCATGTACGAGCGCTTCATCTCGTCTTCGATGTTGACGGGAACTCGGTTCGGTGCGGTGTGGTCGGTGGATTCATGCAGCAGTACGGACGCGGCCTAGAGCGCGGCTGACCAGGCGGACCCGCGTGTCGTTACACATCCAGGTTGCGAACGTCGAGCGCGTTGTCCTCGATGAACTTGCGGCGCGGCTCGACCTGGTCGCCCATGAGTGTGGTGAACATCTGGTCGGCTTCCGCGTGATCTTCCGCGCGGACCTGCAGCAGCGTCCGGATCTCCGGATCCATGGTCGTCGTCCAGAGCGTGTCCGGGTTCATCTCGCCGAGGCCCTTGTAGCGGTTGACGGCGATCCCCTTCTTGCCGGCGGCGATGAAGTTACTCGACGAAGTCATCGACAGTCGCGAGCGTGACGTCCGCTTCCTTGCGCCCGCGTGCGCCTGCGGGCGGTGAGCCTTCGGCTCGGCCGCGAGCTTCGTCGCTTCGTCGACCGGCGCGCCGCCGATGGCGGTGTCGTCGGCCGCGGCAGCCGTCTCGCCCTCGGCGACGTCGTCTGCGTCGCGGCGGACTCGGTCGCCTTGATCACAACCGGGAAGGTGATGTCCTGGATCTCGCGATACGCGGCATGCAGCGTGCGGTACTCGCCCGACCCGATGAAATCGACGCCGATCTGATATTGCCGCGGGTAGCCCTGCGATCGATCCTCGATCGTCAGCTCGAACGCGTTGTGCTCGTCGTCGCGGCTGACCGAGACCGTGCGCGTCGGCGTCGTCATCCGCGCCGCGATCACGTCGAGCTTGTCGCGCTGCTCGAAGAACGATTTGTCGCGCGCGTCGAACTGCAGAAGCGCGCGTGACGATCTCCGGCGGGTTGCCGCGCCGCGTGACCTGCTGCAGCAGCTTCCGATACGACATCATCCGCTGCAGGTATCGCTGCGAGCGCATCGCCGAACATCTCGGTGCCGTCCGCCAGCTTCGCGACGCGCGATTCGACGGCGCGGCGTGATCAGGAACGTTTCGAGGTCGCGCTCGTCCTTGATGTAGGTCTCGGTGCGGCCGCGCTTCGCGCGGAAGAGCGGCGGCTGCGCGATGTAGATGTGGCCGCGGTCGACGAGCTGCGGCATCTGCCGATAGAAGAACGTCAGCAGCAGCGTGCGGATGTGCGATCCGTCCACGTCCGCGTCGGTCATGATGATGATGCGGTGGTATCGGAGCTTCTCGATGTCGAAGTCCTCGGCCCCGATGCCGCAGCCGAGCGCCGTGATCATCGTCCTGATCTCGTCGCTGCCGATCATCTTGTCGAATCGCGCCTGCTCGACGTTCAGGATCTTGCCCTTGATCGGCAGGATCGCCTGGAAGCGGCGGTCGCGGCCCTGCTTGGCCGACCCGCCTGCCGACTCGCCCTCGACGATGTAGAGCTCGCTCTGCGCGGGATCGCGCTCCTGGCAGTCGGCGAGCTTGCCGGGCAGGCCGCTGCCGTCGAGCGCGCCCTTGCGCCGCACCAGGTCGCGCGCCTTGCGCGCGGCCTCGCGGGCGCGTGCCGCGTCGACCGCCTTGCCGATGACCTTCTTCGCGACGACCGGGTTCTCTTCGAGGTACTGACCCAGCTTGTCGTTGACGATCGTCTCGACGATGCCCTTGACCTCGGTGTTGCCGAGCTTCGTCTTGGTCTGGCCCTCGAACTGCGGCTGCGGAATCTTCACGCTGACGACGCCGGTCAACCCTTCGCGGATGTCGTCGCCGCTGATGCTGGCGTCCTTGAGGTCCTTCGCCAGGTTGCTCTTGGCCGCGTAGGCGTTGATCGTCCGCGTCAGCGCCGACCGGAAGCCGGACAGGTGCGTGCCGCCTTCGTGCGTGTTGATGTTGTTCGCGAAGGTGAAGATCAGCTCGGAGTAGCCGTCGTTCCACTGCAGGGCGATTTCGGCGTCGATGCCGTCCTTGTCGCCCTTCATGAAGATCGGCTTGTCGTTGACGACCGCCTTGTTCTTGTTCAGGTGCTCGACGAACGACACGATGCCGCCCTCGTACTGGAACTTGTGGCTCTTGCCGTCGCGCTCATCGTCGATCGTGATGAGGATGCCGCCGTTGAGGAACGCGAGCTCGCGGAGGCGCTGCGCGAGCGTGTCGAAGCTGTATTCCGATCGATCTCGAAAATCTGCGGGTCCGGCTTGAAGGTGACCTTCGTGCCGCGCCGCTGCGTCGTGCCCGTCGCCTCGAGCGCGCTTGATCGGCGTGCCGCGCTCGTAGCTCTGCTGGTAGACCTGGCCGTTGCGCCAGATCTCGAGGTCGAGCCGCTCGGACAGCGCGTTGACGACCGACACGCCGACGCCGTGCAGACCGCCTGAGACCTTGTAGCTGTCGTTGTCGAACTTGCCGCCGGCGTGCAGCACCGTGAGCACGACCTCGGCCGCCGAACGTGCCGCTCCGTGCATCGGATCGACGGGAATGCCGCGCGCCGTTGTCGACGACGGTGACCGAGTTGTCGATGTGGATCGTGACGTTGACCTGGTCGCAGCAACCCGGCCAGCGCCTCGTCGATCGAGTTGTCGACGACCTCGTAGACGAGATGGTGCAGTCCGGGCTCGCCCGTCGACCCGATGTACATCGCGGGTCGCTTGCGCACCGCTTCCAGCCCCTCGAGAACCTTGATCTTGTCCGCGCCGTAGTCGTCGGCGGAGCAGACCCGTTCCCATTCGGGCCCGGTGATGCCGGAGTGTCGGGCGTGAGGAGCGCTTCGGTCTGGTCGGTCTGCTGTTGTTCGGATGTGCCACGCGTGTCCTTCAGGTGCTCCGTCAGATTCGCATCGGCATGATCACGTAGGTGTAGTCGTAGCCCTCGCGCGCCGACGGGCTTCATCACGGCCTGGCTGACTTCGTCCTTCAGCGAGAGCGAGACGACGTCGGTTTCGACGACGTTGAGGAAGTCGAGGACGTACTGCGCGTTGAACGAGATCGGCCATCGCGCTGCCCTGGTAGTCGACCGGCAGCGTTGCTCGCGTGCCTCGCCGAATTCCGGAACTGCTCGACGTGACTTCAACCTTGCCCTTCTCGATCTCGAACTTCACCGCGCGCGAGCGCTCGTTCGACAGCAGCGCAACGCGCTTGACGGCGTTGGTCAGCCGCTCGCGTTCGAACTCGATGTCCTTGTCGTTGCCCTTCGGGATCACCCGCTCGTAGGCCGGAAACTGCCCGTCGATCATCCGCGAGATCAGCATGCGTCCGCCGACCTCGAAGAACAGGTGGTTCTCGCCGCGCTCGTAGCGCGATGTCGCCGTCGCCTTCGGACAGGAGCTGTGCCGAGCTCGAGCGAGCGTCTTCTTCGGCAGAATCACTTTCACTTCTCGCCGGCCTTGATACGCCTGGTCCGCTGCCTTCGCGCTTCACGGTCACGAGCGCCAGGCGATGGCCGTCGGTCGCCACGAGGCTCATCGAATCGGATCGCAGCACGAACAGCGCGCCGTTCAGGAAATACCGCGTGTCTTCGCCGGTGATCGCGAACTGTGTTTTCGCGACCATCTCCTTGCAGCGCCTCGCGCGGCAGCGTCGCGCGTCGCGCGCCGCCCGCTTCCGGCAGCGTCGGAAAGTCCTCGCGCGGCAGCGTCTGCATCCGCGAATCGAACTTGTCGGCGGCGACCTTCACGCCGTTCTTGTCTTCTGCGATTCGAATGTCGGTTTCAGGCAGCGCCTTGACGATCTCGTAGAGCTTCTTCGCCGGGAGCGTCAGCGACCCGCCCTTGGCAACCGCGGCGTCGCAGCGGCTGCGCAGCGCGACTTCGAGATCGGTCGCGAGCATGCGCACCTCGTTGCCCTTCGCTTCCATCAGCACGTTGGCGAGAATCGGAATCGTGTTCTTGCGTTCAACGATGCCCTGGAAAAGTTGCAGTTCTCGCAGAAGCTCGTTCTTCCGGACGACGAGTTCCATAGGCGTGCGGTGACCTCGAAGCGGAGCGGCTGGTCCGTCGTGCAGGAGCCTCAGTCGGGTTCTTAAGTTCTGAGATTAGAGAGATCAGAAGAGATAAAGAATTATACAGAAGAAGAGGGCTGTGCAAAGCACGATCCTGCCGATTAGTCCTTGACTATCGAATAATTTACGCGTGTGGATAAATTGCGGTTTAGAACCTCGGCGAGCGCGGGCTTTCTGTGCGAAATTTGACCGTCCGAAGACGTCCACAGGCCGCGGTCAAGCTCAGCTGTGGAAAGCCTGTCGAATCTACCGGAAAGCCTCAAGAAAATTCGCGATCAGGCTGTTGAAATCTCGCGTCACGTTTTCCGCAGATCTTCGACCTTCGTGATCGAGTGGATGACCGTCGAATGGTGCTTTCCGCCAAAACTTCGGCCGATCTCCGGCAGCGACGCGTGCGTCAGCGACTTGCAGAGATACATCGCAATCTGACGCGGCATGCGCGATCGACTTCGAGTTGTTGCGCGACTTCAGCTCGACCGATCTTGAGCTGGTAGTAGTCGGCGACGAACTTCTGAATCGTCTCGATCGTGACGGCCTTCTCGTCGTGGTCGAGGATGTTCTTCAGCACTTCCTGGGCGAGCTGCAGCGAGATCTCGCTGGCCGGTCAGCGACGCGTAGGCGATCAGCCGGATCAGCGATCCTTCGAGCTCGCGGATGTTCGACTTGATCCTGCCGGCGATGTACATCGCGACGTTGTCGGGCAGCGGCACCGCTTCGGCTTCGGCTTTCTTCTTGAGAATCGCGACCTTCGTCTCGAGATCCGGCGACTGGATGTCGGCGATCAAGCCCCATTCGAAGCGCGATCGCAGCCGCTCCTCGAGCGCCGGAATCTCGTGCGGCGGGCGATCGCTGCTCAGCACGATCTGCTTCTGCGAGTCGTAGAGCGCGTTGAACGTGTGGAAGAACTCGGTCTGCGTGCCTTCCTTGCCGGCGAGAAACTGGATGTCGTCGACCAGCAGCACGTCGACGCATCGATACCGCTCGCGGAAATCGAGGACGCGATCGTAGCGGACGGCGTTGATCATCTCGTTCATGAATCGCTCGGACGAGATGTAGGTCAGCTTCAGATTGCGATCGTGCTGCAGCACGTAGTGGCCGACGGCGTGCATCAGGTGGGTCTTGCCCAGACCCACGCCGCCGTAGATGAACAGCGGGTTGTATGAGCGCGACGGCGCTTCGGCGACCGCGCGGCAGGCCGCATGCGCGAACTGATTCGACGATCCGACGATGAACGTGTCGAAGGTGTAGCGCGGGTTCAGCCCCGCCGGCCCCGGCTGGCGTGGTCGGCGGCGGTCCGCTTTCGAGCAGCTGCCGCCTCGTCCGGGCCGAGCGGAATGACCGGCGCCATCCGCCTGTGCGTCGGCGACGAATGTGACCAGCAGGTTCGGGCCGCTTGCAGCTTCGCTGCGTCGCCTCGGTGATCACCCCCGAATAGTGCTTCGTCAGCCAGTCCTTGAACGAGGCGTTCGGCACCCGCACCGTCACCGAGACTCGGTCTTCGGCTGACGAAAGTCGTCGGCCGGAACCAGGTGTAGAAGCTGTGCCGGTTCACCTTGGTTTCGATGCGCGCGAGGATTTCGTCCCAGAGGTTCATTTCGTTAGGCGATGAGTGAGACGACGCCGCGGGCTACGCCCGTAACTTGCAGCCCGTAGGTCGTTTCGGACGATTTTCCACAGTTTTTTCCACAGGTGTGGAAAACTTTGGCGAGAGACCAAACGTGCATGGAATCACTGCGGATTGGTGCGGCTGAGAAGGACGCCGACTCTAACACACTCAGGGCTGATTGACACTCCTCGAAGTGCGTCCGCTAACATTGAAGGTTCGTTTTCATTCCGAAGGGATGTCATGGCTAAGGGAGTTCGGACTTTTCAGCCCAACACGCGTCACCGCAAGACGGACGCATGGGTTTCTCGTGCGCATGAGCACCAAGAACGGCCGGCTGGTGCTGAAACGGCGCCGCGCCAAGGGCCGGAAGCGCTCTGACCGTGTCCAGCGAGTAGTGCGGCGCAGCTTGCCGATGTCGGATTTCCGCCCGCACGAACGCATTCGCCGCCGCCCCGAGTTTCAGCAGGTGTACGAGCGCGGCGTCAAGATCCACAGCCGCTACTGCACCGCTGTTCTTCCTGTCCAACGCCGGGCGGGTGGGACGGCTGGGGATCGCGGCGACTCGGAAGCTCGGGGGAGCGGTCCAGCGAAACCGGGCGAAACGACTGATTCGAGAGGTTTTTCGTCGCAACAAGATCGCCCCGGGGTTCGACGTCGTCGTCATCCCGAAGCGCGACTTGCTCGACGCCAGCCTGAGCGACCTTGAAGCCGATTACCGAACCCTCGTCGAACGAGCGTCTGCGTGGCCGGTGATCGGCGGATTGCGTACGGCTGGCGCTGGGGCTCCTTCAGAGGCTATAAGTTCTTTATTTCACCGTACTTCTAGCGGCTCCTGCCGTTTCCTCCCATCGTGCGCGGACTACGCGGCCGAGGCCATCAACCGCGCACGGCGCCATCCGCGGCGGGTGGCTGGCGGCCAGGCGCCTTGTTCGCTGTCACCCGTTTTGCGCTGCGGGTCACGACCCTGTGCCGTCCTAAATGGAAAGACGCGTCCTCCTCGCCATCTTCTTAGCGTTCCTGGTGCTGTACGTCTGGCAGGCGCGTCGTCGTGAAGCCTGTTCCGAAGCCGGCACCGCAGCGACCGCCACCGAACGCCGCTCCATCGGCGACCGCGGAAGCACCCGCTGGCGCAGACGCCAGCGCCAGCCAGCCCCGCCACGCCGGAGAAACCGGCGCCCGCTACGCCGGTCCGCACCGGCGGCCGCGCCGCTCGTCGCAGAGAGCGCCGAACGCGACGTCCGCGTCGAGACCGCTGACGTCGATCGCCGTCTTCACGAATCGCGGCGCGCGCCTCAAGAGCTGGCGCCTGAAGCGGTATCTCGATCGGAACGGGCAACCGCAGGAGCTCGTCGAGAGCCAGCTCAGCGTCGCAGCCGCTGCCCTTCACGCTGCGCACGGCCAGACGACGCGCTGACGACGACCGCTTGAACGACGCGCTGTACACGGTGAGCGGCGCGCCGGAACGCGCAGCCGTCGCGACGGCGCCGGTCGATCTGCGCTTCGAGTATCGCGACAGCGCCGGCGTCCACGCAGTCGAAGACGTTTCATCTCGATCCGGCGTCGTACGTCGTCACGTTCCAGGCGACGGTCACCGAAGGCGAACGTGCGCTCGCGCCGACGATCGTCTGGGGGCCCGGCGATCGGCGACATCGGCGAGGTCGAGCCAGCTTCGCCAAGAAGGCCGAGGCGCTCCGTCTTCGAGAACGGCAAGGTTCAGCGGACTGCCCCGAAGGACATCGCCAAGCAGTCGGTGCGTCGAGGGCGACTTCGAGTACGCCGGCGTCGACGACAACTACTTCATGGTCGCCGCGCTGCTTCGCGGGCCGCGAGCAAGGTCACCTTCCACCCGGTCTCGATCCCGCCGCCGGCCGGGCACGAAGGACGCGGCGCGCGAGCTCGTGTCGTCTCTCGATCGAACCGGCACGCAGCGCGACGCGCCCCATCAGGTTCTTCGTCGGGCCCGAAGGACTTCGACGTGCTGGCGGCGATCGATCGCGATCTGGCGCGGGCGATCGACTTCGGCATGTTCGCGGTCATCGTCGTGCCGCTGCTGCGCTCGCTGAAGTGGGTCAACGGCTACGTCGGCAACTACGGCTGGTCGATCATCATCCTGACGATCATCATCAACGCGATCATGTTTCCGCTGCGGCACAAGAGCGTCGTGTCGATGCGGAAGATGCAGGAGATTCAGCCGCGAGGTCAAGGCGATTCAGGATCGCTACGCGAAGCTGAAGGCGACCGATCCCGGCGCAAGCAGAAGATGAACCAGGAGATGATGGCGCTCTACAAGGAGCGCGGCGTCAACCCGGCCAGCGGCTGCGTGCCGATGCTGCTGACGATGCCGATCCTGTTCGCGTTCTACGCGCTGCTGTCGACGGCGATCGAGCTGCGCGGCGCGCCGTTCTTCGGCTGGATTCACGATCTGTCGGCGCACGATCCGTATCTACGTCACGCCGATCCTGATGGGCGTCAGCCAGTTCTGGCAGCAGCGGCATGACGCCGGCCGCCGGCGTGGATCCGGCGCAGCAGAAGATGATGATGTTCATGCCGGTGATCTTCACGTTCATGTTCCTCTGGCATCCGTCGGGCGTGGCGCTCTACTGGTTCGTCAGCAACATGTGGGCGATCGGCCAGCAGTACGCGACCAACTATCATGATCGGCCCGCCGAATGTCCGCCGGCCGACGGCTCGGCCGGCGAGCGCCGGATGAAGCGCGTCGGCGGCGGCAAGACCGATGCGGCCGCGCGCGACGAACTAGACCGCCGAGTGATCACCATGACCGACGCACCGCCATCGTCGACTTCCTGAACCGCGTCATCGCGGCGCTCGGCATCACGGCGACGGTCGACGTCGAGGAGACGCGCCGACGGCCCGCGGCTCAACCTGACCGGCGAGGAGGCGGAGCTGCTGGTGCGTCATCGCGGCGAGCCGCTCAAGGCGCTGCAGCACGTCGTCGACATGTCGCTACGGCCGCTCGCTGCCGGACGAGAAGCGCGTGTTCGTCGACGCGCTCGAATACCGCAAGGGCAAGGACATCGAGCTGCGGCAGCATGGCGAAGTTCCTCGCCGAGAAGGCGAAGCAGACCGGGCGTCGATCAGCAGCTCGGGCCGCTGAATCCGCTACGAGCGCCGCATCGTGCACATGGCCGTCGCCGAAGTCCCGGGCGTGACGACGGAAAGCGTCGGCGACGCGTTCTCGAAGACGGTCCTGATCTCCTTACGCAAGTAGCGCCGGTAGGACGCTGCTCAGCAGCCCGCCTGAGCCGCCGAGCGTGTTTTCCACCACCGACACCATCGTCGCGATTGCGACGCCGCCGGGCCGCGGCGGCATCGGTGTCGTGCGTCTCAGCGGGCCCGACGCGCACGACGATCGCGCGGCAGCTGATCGACCACGACGGTCGCGCTCGAGCCGCGGCACGCGACGCTCACGACGATCCAGCTGCGACCGGACGAGCGCGGCGCACGTCGCCGACGGCGCGATCGATCACGTCGTCGCCACGTACTTTCCGCGCCCGCGTCCTACACCGGCGAAGACGTCGTCGAGTTGAGCGCGCACGGCAGTCCGGTCGATTCTGCGCGCGATCGTCGACGGCGGCGATCGCAGCGCGGCGCGCGGCTCGCGGAGCCCGGCGAGTTCACGCTGCGCGCGTTTCTGAACGGCCGGATCGATCTGATGCAGGCCGAAGCGGTCGCCGATCTGATCGACGCGGCGACGCCGCTGCAGGCGCGCGCGGCGTTCGATCAGCTCGAAGGCACGCTGACGCGCGCGATCGCGGCGATCGACGCGACGCTGTTCGATCTCGATCGCGCGGCTCGAGGCGTCGGTCGATTTTCCCGGAGGAGGGCTATCACTTCGTCGATCCCGGCGCGCTCGCGCGGCGCATCGACGCGTTGATCGAGCGCGACCGTCGCCGTTGCTCGCCGACGCGCGGCGCGGCCGGCTGGTCCGCGAAGGCTTGCAGGTCGCGATCGTCGGCGCGCCCGAACGTCGGCAAGTCGAGCCTGTTCAACGCGCTGGTCGGCGCGTCGCGCGCGATCGTCACGGACGTGCCCGGGCACGACGCGCGATCTCGTGACCGAGGTCGTCGACATCGACGGCCTGCGGGTGACGCTCGTCGACACCGCCGGCCTCCGCGAGACCGCCGACACCGTCGAGGCCGAGGGCGTGGCGCGATCGCGAGCAGGCGCACGACGGTGGCCGATCTGGTGCTGCGTGTGCTCGACGGATCGCGATAGAATCGACTGCAGAATCAGCTGAATACAAAGGCACTTATTGTCGCAGAACAAGTGCCGATCTTCCGGCGCCTGGATCACGACGTGCGCGATCGCAGGTGTCGGCGACGACGCGGCGCTGGACTGGATGAATCTGCGCCGGACGATCGTCGGCGGCGCTCGATGTCGATCCGCTGCGCGATCGGCCGGCGATCACCAACGTCCGTCACATCGCGCTGGTCGAGCGTGCGCACGACGCGCTGACGCGGGCGCGCGACGCGGCGCTCGCGGCACGGCGGCGTCGCATGCCGGAAGAATTCGTGCTCGCGGATTTGCGGAGGCGCGCGCGGCGCTCGAGGAAATCACGGCGCCGCGCGCCGGACGATCTGCTCGCGCATATCTTCGCGCGCTTCTGCGTCGGCAAATGAATGCGTCACTCGAAGACACTATCGCCGCGCGTGTCGCGGCCTGAGATCGCGCGAAATGTGCTGAGACTTCAGTCGATACGGTCCACTAAGAGCTTCGACGTCATCGTGATCGGCGCGGGTCACGCGGGCTGCGAGGCGGCGCACGCCGCGGCGCGTCTCGGCGCGCACGTCGGGCTCTGCACGCTGTCGACGGACACCGTCGCGCACATGCCGTGCAATCCCGCGGTCGGCGGCACGGCGAAGGGCCATCTCGTTCGCGAGATCGACGCGCTCGGCGGCTTGATGGGCCGCGCGATCGACGCCACCGGCATTCAGTTCAAGCTGCTCAATCGCAGCCGCGGGCCGGCGGTCTGGTCGCCGCGCGCGCAGGCGGACAAGAAGGTCTACGGCCAGCTGGGTGAAGGCGACGCTCGACGCGGAGCCGAACATCGAGTGGCTGATCGGCAGGGCCGGCCGCATCCTCGTCGAGCACGGACGCGATCGTCGGCCTCGCGATGGAGGACGGCGACGCGTACGCGTGCCGCGCGCTGGTCGTCACGACCGGCACGTTTCTGAACGGCCTGATTCACATCGGGCCGGAGCAGCATCCGGCGGGCCGCGCCGGCGAGCCGCCGTCGCGCGAGCTCGCGGAGTCGCTGAAGTCGTTCGGCTTCGAGTGGGGACGGCTGAAGACCGGGACGCCGCCGCGGCTCGATCGCGCGAGCATCGATTTCGATCGGCAGGTCGCGCGACGGCACGTTCACGCGTCGAGCGCGGCGACGATCCGCCGGTGCCGTTCTCGTTTCTGTCCGGACCGATCGAGCGGCCGCAGATCGACTGCTATCTGCTCCACACGAACGATCGCGTTCGCGATCTCGTGCGCGCGAACATCGATCGCTCGCCGCTGTTCAACGGCCAGATCCACGGCATCGGCCCGCGCTACTGCCCGTCGCTCGAAGACAAGATCGTGCGCTTCCCGGACAAGGAGCGGCACCAGATCTTTCTCGAGCCGGAGGGCGTCGACGCGCGCGAGATCTACGTGAACGGCTTCTCGATGTCGCCTGCCGCGCGACGTGCAGGCCGATCTCGTTCACGCGCTGCCGGGCCTCGAAGACGCCGTCCTGCTGCGTCCCGGCTACGCCGTCGAGTACGACTTCATCCAGCCGACCGAGCTGCACGCGGCGCCTCGAGACCAAGCGCGTCGCCGGGCTGTTTCTCGCCGGGCAGATCAACGGCACGTCGGGATACGAAGAAGCGGCCGCGCAGGGGCTCGTCGCCGGGATCAACGCCGCGCAGCGCGATCGACGGGCCGGCGCGGTCTCGAGCTGCGGCGCGACGAGGCCTACATCGGCATTCTCGTCGACGATCTCGATCACCAAGGGCTGTCTCGAGCCGTATCGGATGTTCACGTCGCGCGCCGAGCATCGGCTGCTGCTGCGGATCGACAACGCCGACCTGCGTCTCACGCCGCGCGGGCGCGAAGCGGGCCTCGTGGACGACGAGCGGTGGGAGCGTTTCATCGAGCGCCGGGAGCGGTTCACTCGAAACCTCGCCGCGCTGGACTCGACGCTCGTTCGAACCGTGGCCGGGGATCGCGTCCCGGCGAGCCAACTGCTTCGCCAGCCGGAAGTGCGCCTGGCGGATCTCGTCGCCAGGAGCCGCTCCCGGCTTTTCGCTCGAGGTCCGCGGACGCGGCGATCGACCTCGCCAGCGCCGAGACCACGGTGAAGTATGCGGGCTACCTGCGACGCCAGGAGAGCGAGATCGACGCGCGCGCGCAAGGACGAGCGCCGCGGCATTCCGCACGACTTTCCCTTCGACCGCGTCCCCGGACTGTCGCGCGAGGTCGTCCAGCGCCTGTTTCAGGTCCGGCCGGACACGCTCGGTCAGGCGCTGCGAATCCCCGGCGTGACGCCGGCCGCAGTCGCCGTGCTCGGCGCGTTCGTGCGGTCGCTTGTCATCAGCTCAGCCGTGACCTCGCTGGAATTTCGCGACCGCCTGGCCAGGCGAACGCGCCGCGCCAAGGCGCCGCTGACGCTCGCGATGCTCGACCCGCTCGAGTCATATTTCCGCCTGCTCACCCTGTGGAACTCGAAGATCAACCTCACCGCGCTGCCGCTCGAGAGTCCGACTGACGAGACGTTCGATCGCCTGCTCGTCGAACCGCTTCTGCCGCCGCCCCTCACCTGAACTGGGGTCGGACGGGGTCCTGAGGGTGTCAGACACCCGTCTGACCCCATCATCTGGCTCGACCTCGGTTCCGGCGGGGATCCCCGCGATCCCTCTACCGATCGCTCAGCCCGCCCTCGAGCTCACGATGATCGAATCGAAGACGCGCAAAGCGGCCTTTCTCCGCGAAGCCGTCCGAACCGTGGGTCTAGTCTGCGGATCGTTGTCTCAGAGCGATTTGAGGACGTGGCTCAGCAGGCGGAATTTACGGAACGCCGCCGACGTCATCACCGTGCGGGCGGTGAGAGGCCGACGCGCCGCTCTTCGAAGTGTGCGCCGCGATGCTGAAGGATACGGGGCGGCTTTTCCTGTTCAGACCGGCTCATGATCCCAGCCCGGACCCCCGGGTTCGCGCGAGTCGCCACAGTTCAGTTGACGGATGCACCTCAAGCGTTCCTGATGCAGCTATCCGCCGAGTGTTCCACGTGGAACAAAGTAAGCGTTGACGATCGATCGGACCCTCCCGTATCCTCGGGAGACGCCAAATCGCCCAGCGCTGAGCGACAAATTGGCTATCCGCCCAAACATGCCACGAACCGTAGCTGTCGCCAACCAGAAGGGCGGCGTCGGCAAGACCACGACGACCATCAACCTCGCCGCGCTCGCTGGCCCTGGCCGAACGGCGCGTCCTGCTCGTCGACGTCGACCCGCAGGGCAACCTGACGAGCGGCGTCGGACAGAAAGGGACCACGCCACCCGCGCAGGCACCATCTACGAGCGCGCTGACGTCGCTCGAGCCGACCGCCGACGCCGCGCCCGTTCATGATTCCCACCGCGATCGACGGCATGACGCTGATCCCGGCCGACCGCCAACTCACCGGCGCGGAGATCGAACTGGTGACGCTCGGCAGCGCGAGGAACGGCTGCGCGCTGCTGCTCGCGTCGGTGCGCGACGACTTCGACTACATCTTCATCGACTGCCCGCCGTCGCTCGGCCTGCTGACGCTCAACGCGCTCGTCGCCGCCGACGCCGTGCTGATCCCGCTGCACTGCGAGTACTTCGCGCTCGAAGGCCTCGCCGATCTCGTCGGCACGCATGCGGCGCGTCCGCGCCGCGCTCAACCCGATCGCTCGACATCGAGGGCGTGCTGCTGACGATGTTCGACGAGCGGACGAACCTCGGACAGCAGGTCGCGACCGACGTGCGGCAGTTCTTCAAGGAGAAAGTGTTCCGCACCGTCATCCCGCGCAACGTGCGCCTCGGCGAGGCGCCGAGCCACGGCATGCCGGTGATCCTCTACGACGCGAAGTCGCGCGGCGCCGAAGCGTATCTCGCGCTCGCGCGCGAGGTGCTCGAACGTTCCGCCGCCAACGGCCGCATGACGACAACGCATCAACGCACGAAGACACGCAGAACCCGCAGAGCCGACATTTTCTCTGCGAATTCCGCGAGCTCTGGTGTTGAAGGTGACGACTATGGAAAAACGCCCCGCGCTCGGCAAAGGTCTCAGCGCGCTCATCCCCGACGCGCCCGAACCGCCGCGCGTCGCACCGATCGAGGCCGATATCGATCGCCTCGCGCCGAACGACTTCCAGCCGCGCGTGCACCGTCGACGATGCGCGCCTGCGCGGAGCTCGCGCGAGTCGATCAAGGCGAACGGCATCATCCAGCCGATCGTCGTCCGCAAGGTCGGCGATCGCTTTCAGATCATCGCCGGCGAGCGCCGCTGGCGCGCCGCGCAAGCTCGCCGGCCTGCTGCGCGTGCCCGGTCGTCGTCCGCGACGTCGCGCCGGGCCAGGAGCAGTCGCTGCTCGAGATGGCGCTCATCGAAAACATCCAGCGCGAGGATCTGAACCCGATCGACGAGGCGCTCGCCTACCGCCGGCTCGCCGACGAGTTCCAGCTGAAGCAGGAAGACATCGCGACCGCGGTCGGCAAGGATCGCGCGTCGGTCGCGAACTCACATGCGGCTGCTCAAGCTGCCCGACGAAGTCCGCGCCGAAGTCGCCGTCGGGCCGCTGTCGATGGGCCACGCGCGCGCGCTGCTCGTCGCTCGCCGACGAAGCCGATCAGCGCCGCGTCGCGCGCGACGTCATCGCGCGCAGCCTCTCGGTGCGCGAAACCGAGTCGCTGGTCAAGAAGATCGTCGAAGGCGGCGCGCCGGCGCCGCGAGGCGGCGCCGCCGAAGCCGGTCGACGTCCACACCCGCGCCGCCGAGGATCGGCTCAAGCTCCTCCTCGGCACCACGCGTCCGCATCGTCCGACAGCGGCACGCGCGGCCGCATCGAGATCGATTTCGTCTCGGAAGACGAGCTGATCCGGATCTACGAACAGCTCACCGAGCGGTGAGTACGACGATCAGCGGAACCCGCGGAACTCGCAGAGACAGAGTCTGGTCTGCGTGTTCAGCGAGCTCTGCGTTCAACGTCGTACATGTGAAAGGAGGAGAAAGTGGCCAAGCGTCTGACGCAGATGGTCTCCTGCGCCGGTTGAGCGAGCAAACTCGCCGCTGGCGAGCTCGCTCAGGTGCTGAGTGACATCCCCGCGCAAACCGACGACCGTGTCCTCGATCGACTTCAGGACCGCGGACGATGCGGGTGTATACAGGTGGGAGAGCGGGCCGGCGCTCGTGCAGACCGTCGATTTCTTCACGCCGATCGTCGACGACCCGTACATCTACGGCCAGATCGCCGCCGCCAACGCCGTCAGCGACATCTACGCGATGGGCGGCCGGCCGCTGACCGCGCTGCGCGATCGCCGGCGTTTCCGAAGGAAGGGCTCGAGCCGGAACGATCCGCGCGATCTTCCAGCGGCGGCTTCGACAAGCTGCGCGAGGCCGGCGTCGTCGCTGCTCGGCGGCCACACCGTGCAGGATCAGGAGATCAAGTTCGGCTACGCCGTCACCGGCGCGATCGATCCCGGCGCGCGTGCTGTCGAACGCCGGCGCGAAGCCGGGCGACGTGCTGTTCCTCACCAAGCCGCTCGGCACCGGCATCGTCGGCACCGCGATCAAGTTCGATCGCGTGGACGCGGCGCTGGCGGATGCAGGCGATCCGATCGATGCGCACGCTGAACCGCGCGGCGGCCGAGGCGCTGCAGGCGCTGCCGGCCGGCGCCGTGCACGCGTGCACCGACGTCACCGGCTTCGGCCTGATCGGGCACGGCAGCGAGATGGCGACGGGCGAGCGGGGTGACGCTGTCGATCGACGCCGGACGCGTGCCGGTCTTCGACGGCGTCCTGGCGATCGCCGGCCAGAACCGGTCGGGCGGCATGAGCTCCAACCATGGAGCACTTCGGCGGCGGCGTCAGGGTCGAGCCGGGTGATCAGCGCCGACCGCGATCATCCTGCGTACGACCCGCAAACCTCAGGCGGATTGCTGGTTGCGGTCAGTGCGTGGCGCGCCGCCGCGGTCGAAGCGCGCGCTGCGGGCGGCGCGGGTGCTGGTGGCCGCGATCGGGACGGCCAGTCGCGCCGAGCCGGGCGTCCAGATCGTGGTGCGGCCGATGAATGCGGCTTGTGGCGATTTGTCCTTACAATGGTATAAATTTGGGCTGCTTGTGAAACTCTTCGCAAGCTCCCGCACGGGCACACAGCAGGCCGACGCCTGCGCGACGAGCAATCGTGACGAACAAGACCGCCGCCATCCGCTACGCCCGCGCCCTCCTCGACGTCGCCGTCAAGGAGAAGGCCGATCTCGAGCCGATCGAAGGCGAGCTGACGCAGTTCGTCGAACCTCTTCGCCGCAGTATCCGCTGCTCGAAAAGGTGCTGCGTGAACCCGGCGGTGCCGGTGCCGCGCAAGCGCGCCGCCGATCGCCGACGTCTGCCTGCGCGGCGAAGTTCTCGCCGATCGTGACGAAGCTGCTCGCGCTGCTCGCCGACCGCGATCGCCTGGTCGCTGCGTGCCGAGCTGCTGACAGGCGTACAGCGACCGCCTGCTCGACCATCGCCACGTCGTGCGCGCCGAAGTCACGACCGCCGCGGCGCTCGACGGCGCAGCGCACGCGAGGCGATTCAGCGCGGCCTGGCGAACCTGACCGGACGGACCGTGAAGCTCGTCGACGAAGATCGATCCGGCGATCATCGGCGGCGTCGTGGCGCGCATCGGCAGCACGCGTCTACGACGCCAGCGCTGACGCGGCAGCTCGAGAAGATGAAAGAACGACTTGTGGAGAGCGTGTAAATGGACATCAAGGCCGAGGAAATCTCCAAGATCATCCGCGAGCAGATCGGCAGCTTCGCCGTCGACGTCGACGTCGCCGAAGTCGGCAGCATCATCTCGATCGGCGACGGCATCGCGCGCGTCCACGGCGTCGAGCAACGCGATGGCCGGCGAGATGCTCGAGTTCCCGCACGGCGTGTTCGGCATCGCGCTGAACCTCGAAGAGGAAAGCGTCGGCGCGGTGCTGCTCGGCGAGTTCAAGGAGATCAAGGAAGGCGACCCGGTCAAGCGGACCGGCCGCATCATCTCGGTGCCGGTCGGCGACGAGATGCTCGGCCGCGTCGTCAACGCGCTCGGCCAGCCGATCGACGGCAAGGGCCCGATCGCGACGAAGCAGTTCTCGCCGATCGAGCGCCTCGCGCCCGGCGTCGTCGATCGGCAGTCGGTGAAGGAGCCGCTGCAGACCGGCCTCAAGGCGATCGACGCGATGGTGCCGATCGGCCGCGGCCAGCGCGAGCTGATCATCGGCGACCGGCAGACCGGCAAGACCGCCGTCGCGATCGACGCGATCCTCAACCAGAAGGACACCGGCGTCATCTGCATCTACAACGCGATCGGCCAGAAGCAGTCGACGGTCGCGCAGGTCGTGCGCACGCTCGAAGAAGCCGACGCGATGCGCTACACGATCGTCGTCGCGGCGACGGCGTCCGATCCGGCGCCGCTGCTCTACATCAGCCCGTATTCGGCGTGCACGATCGGCGAGTTCTTCCGCGACAGCGGCCGCCACGCGCTGGTGGTCTACGACGATCTGTCGAAGCACGCGCAGTCGTATCGCGAGATCTCGCTGCTGCTGCGCCGTCCGCCGGGCCGCGAGGCGTATCCGGGCGACGTCTTCTACCTGCACTCGCGCCTGCTGGAGCGCGCGGCGAAGCTGAACAACGAGCTGGGCGGCGGATCGCTGACGGCGCTGCCGATCATCGAGACGCAGGCGGGCGACCTGTCGGCCTACATCCCGACCAACGTCATCTCGATCACCGACGGGCAGATCTTCCTCGAGTCGGACCTGTTCCACCAGGGCGTCCGTCCGGCGATCAACGTCGGCAACTCGGTGTCGCGCGTCGGCGGGTCGGCGCAGATCAAGGCGATGCGGCAGGTGGCCGGCACGCTGCGGCTCGACCTCGCGCAGTACCGCGAGCTGGCGGCGTTCGCGCAGTTCGGCAGCGACCTCGACAAGTCGACGCAGGCGCAGCTCAATCGCGGCGCGCGGCTGGTCGAGATCCTGAAGCAGCCGCAGTACGAGCCGCTGCCGGTCGAGCGCCAGGTCGCGATCATCTACGCCGGCACCAACGGCTATCTGGACAACATCGCGCTGCCGGACGTGCGCGCGTTCGAAACCGAGCTGTATCGCGTTCATCGAGTCGCGCTACCCGCAGCTGTTCAGCGGCATCGCCGAGAAGAAGCAGCTCGACGACCAGCTGAAGGGCGGCGCTCGACGCGGCGGTGAAGGAATTCGCGGCGACTTCGCGGCGAGAAAGGCCGCCGCTGCATGACGATCACGCAGAACCACGAACGCAGAACCTCGCTTGCGTTCAGCGGTTTCTGCGTTTAACGTTGTGGACATATGCCGTCACTGATCGATCTCCGGCGCCGGATCCGCGCGGTCAAGAACACGCAGCAGATCACCAAGGCGATGAAGATGGTCGCCGCGTCGAAGCTGCGCCGCGCGCAGGAGCGGATCATGAACGCGCGGCCGTATGCCGTGCAGATGCAGCGCGTGCTCGGCAGCGTCGCCGCGCGCGTCGATCCGTCGATTCACCCGCTGCTCGACCGTCCGCGAGCCGCGCGCCGACAGCCGAAGACGCTGCGTCGATCGTCGTCACCGGCGACAAGGGGCTGTGCGGCAGCTTCAACACCAACGTCGATCAAGGCCGGCGGCGCGTTCGTCGTCGAGCAGCCCGCAGCCAGTGCACGCTCGGGCTGGTCGGCCGCAAGGGGCGCGACTTCTTCGGCGCGCCGCGGCTTCGCGGTGCTGTTCGAGCAGATCGGCATCTTCCAGAAGCTGCGCTACGACGATGCGCAGGACGATCGCGCAGACCGCGATCGAGGCGTTCCTGTCGGGCGAGGTCGACCGCGTGGTGCTGATCTACAACGAGTTCACGCTCGGTGATGACGCAGCGCGTCGTCGTCGATCAGCTGCTGCCGATCGCGCGCGCGGACGTCGATGCGCGCCGGCCGCGGCCGCGCCGGTGCGTCGCCGGCGCGGCGATCCGCGCGCGCAGATCGACTACCTCTACGAGCCGGCGCCGCAGGAGATCTTCAACCAGCTGCTGCCGCGCTACGTCGAGGTGCAGGTCTACCGCGCGCTGCTCGAGTCGAACGCCGCGTTCTTCGCCGCGCAGATGACGGCGATGGACACGGCGACCAAGAACTCGGCGGAGATGATCGCCAGCCTGACGCTCTACATGAACAAGGTGCGGCAGGCGGCGATCACGCGCGAAATCATCGAAGTGGTTTCGGGGCGGAGGCGTTCTAGAGCGCTGGCACGCTCGGACTGAGCAGCGGACACATAGCATATGGCTACAGCAACTGACACAGCAGGTCGGCAAGATCGTCCAGGTCATCGGCCCGGTCGTCGACGTCGAGTTCGAGGCCGGGCACCTGCCGGAGATCTACAACGCGCTGCGCATCCAGGCCGACGGCGCAGGGCGGCCGCGAGGCGATCGACGTCGATCGCCGAGGTCGAGCAGCACCTCGGCGAGAACCGCGTCCGCGCGGTGGCGATGAAGCCGACCGACGGCATGCAGCGCGGCATGAAGGCCGTCGATCTCGGCGAGCCGATCTCGGTGCCGGTCGGTCCCGAGACGCTCGGCCGCGTGCTGAACGTGCTCGGCGAGCCGGTGGACTTCCCGGATCGGCCGGTGCAGTCGAAAGAGCGCTGGCCGATTCACCGCGCCGCCGCCAACGCCTCGAAGCAGCAGTCGACCGAGCTCGAAGATGTTCGAGACCGGCATCAAGGTCATCGACCTGCTCGAGCCGTACCTGCAGGGCGGCAAGATCGGCCTGTTCGGCGGCGCCGGCGTCGGCAAGACCGTCGTCATCATGGAGCTGATCCACAACATCGCGCTCGAAGCACGGCGGCGTGTCGGTGTTCGGCGGCGTCGGCGAACGCACGCGCGAGGGCAACGACCTCTGGCTCGAGTTCCAGGAGAGCGGCGTCATCGACACCGCACGATCACGACCAAGTCGCGCGCGGCGCTGGTCTACGGACAGATGACGGAGCCGCCGGGCGCGCGCCTGCGCGTCGGCCTGTCGGCGCTGACCGTCGCCGAGTACTTCCGCGACGCGGAAGGCAAGGACGTGCTGCTCTTCATCGACAACATCTTCCGCTTCACGCAGGCGGGCTCGGAAGTGTCGGCGCTGCTCGGCCGCATGCCGTCGGCGGTCGGCTACCAGCCGACGCTGCTCAGCGAGATGGGCGAGCTGCAGGAGCGCATCACGTCGACCAAGAAGGGCTCGATCACGTCGGTGCAGGCGATCTACGTGCCGGCCGACGACTACACCGACCCGGCGCCGGCGACGACGTTCGCGCACCTCGACGCGACGACGAACCTGTCGCGCGCGATCTCGGAGCTGGGCATCTATCCGGCGGTCGATCCGCTGGCGTCGACCTCGCGCATTCTCGATCCGCGCATCATCGGCGACGAGCACTACAACGTCGCGCGCCAGGTGAAGCAGATCCTGCAGCGCTACAAGGACCTGCAGGACATCATCGCGATTCTCGGCATCGACGAGCTGTCGGAAGACGACAAGCTCGACCGTGTCGCGCGCGCGCAAGATCCAGCGGTTCCTGTCGCAGCCGTTCTTCGTCGCCGCAGCAGTTCACCGGCCTCGAAGGCAAGTACGTGCCGATCGCCGACACGATCCGCGGCTTCAAGGAGATCGTCGAAGGCAAGCACGACGAGATCTCCGAGCAGGACTTCTACCTGGTCGGCACGATCGAAGAAGTCGGTCGCGAAGTCGCAGCGAGCGGAAGAACGGTAGGCCGTGGCCGACAGCATGGCGACCGCTGCCGACACACGATTCAGCTGCAGATCGTCTCGGCCGATCGCTCGCTCGTCAACGAGACGGTCGACGAGGTGGAGATCCCGGCGCCGACGGCTACTTCGGCGTCCTGCCCGGGCACACGCCGCTGCTCGCGCTGCTCGGCGTCGGCGAGCTCTGGTACCGCCAGGGCCAGGAGAAGCACTACCTCGCTGATCGCGTTCGGGTTCGCCGAGGTGCAGCCGGATCGCGTGACGATCCTCGCGCAGATTGCCGAGAAGGCCGAGGAGATCGATCGTCGCGCGCGCCGAGGCGGCGAAGAAGCGCGCCGAAGAGCGGCTCGCGCAGCCGGCCGTCGGACATGGACTGCCGAGCGGGCGCGCATCGCGCTGATGAAGGCGCTCGATCCGCCTGCAGGTCGCGAGTCGCGCTAGAATCCGCTCGTAATTGTTTTCCAACCTCGCCAACCTGTTTCGCTACCGCGGCCTGATCCAGAGCCTGGTCGCGCGCGAGCTGAAGGCGCGCTATCGCGGCTCGGTGCTCGGCTTCTTCTGGTCGTTCATCAACCCGCTGCTGCTGCTGCTCGATCTACTCGTTCGTCTTCACCGTCGTCCTGCCGAGACCATGCACCGAAGGATCTGCGAGCCGTACGCGCTGTTCATGTTCTGCGGCATCCTGCCGTGGACCTGGTTCTCGTCGTCGCTGATCGAGGCCGTCGGGCTCGCTCATCTCCGGCGGCAACCTGATCAAGAAGGTGCTGTTCCCGGCCGAAGTCCTGCCGCATCGTCAGCGTGCTGGCGAACATGGTGCACTTCTTCCTCGGGCTGCCGATTCTGGTCGGCGTTCCTGATCTACTACCGGCACTGGCCCGACCCGCCGGACCTGCGTCTGGTTCCCGGTGGCCGTGCTCGTGCAGCTGATCTTCACGACCGGCGCTGGCGCTGATCCTCGTCGGCGCTGACGGTCCACTTCCGCGACATCCGCGATCATCCTGTCGAACCTGCTGACGCTGTGGTTCTTCGCGACGCCGATCATCTATCCGTGGATCGAGCCGAAGCGTGCGCGCCTAGCAAGCGGCTGCTTCGACCTCAACCCGATTCACGCACCTCGTCGTCTCGTATCAGGAGATCCTGTTCTTCCACGGGCCGGTCGGCCACTGGAAGTGGCTGCTGGCGCTCGGCGGCGTGTCGATCGTCGCTGTTCCTCGCCGGCTACTGGCTGCTTCGATCGGCTGCGCGACTCGTTCGCGGAGGCGGTAGTGACGCCGCGCGATCGAGCTCGACCAACGTCTCGAAGATCTACCGCCGCTACAGCGGCCGGCAGTTCGCGACGCTCAAGAGCGCGCTGCTGCAGCGCAGCATCCTGCGCGACCTGCAGCCGAGCGAGACGTTCCCGGCGCTCACCGACGTGTCGTTCACGGTGCCGAAGGGATCGACCTACGGCGTCATCGGCCGCAACGGATCGGGCAAGAGCACCGCGCTGAAGCTCGTCGCCGGCATCACCAAGCCGACGAGCGGCACGGTGCGCGTCGACGGCCGCATCTCCGCGCTGATCGAGCTCGGCGCCGGCTTTCATCCCGAGATCTCCGGCCGCGAGAACGTCTTCATCAACGGCATCATGCTCGGCCTGACCAAGCGCGAGATCCAGCGAGCGCTTCGACGAGATCGTCGACTTCGCCGAGCTGCGCGAGTTCATCGACGCGCCGGTCAAGACCTACTCGTCGGGCATGTACATGCGGCTCGGCTTCGCGGTCGCGATCCACGTCGATCCCGACGTGCTGCTCGTCGACGAAGTGCTCGCGGTCGGCGACGAGGGCTTCACGCACAAGTGCCTCGACAAGTTCGCGCGAGTTCCGGCGCCGCGGCAAGACGATCCTGCTGGTCACGCACTCGCTGAACCTGGTCGAGCGGTTCTGCGACGAGGCGCTGTGGCTCGACGGCGGCCGCGCGATGACGCACGGCGATCCCAAGCGCGTCGTCGGCGCCTACCTGACCAACGGTCGAAGAGGGCGAAGGACGCAGCTGCTCGCGACGACGACGGCGCGAGGCGGTCGAGGACGCGAGCCGCAGGAGGGCCGGGAGGGCCGGAGGGCGCGCGAGCGGCGACGGCAGGACAGCCCGCCGATCCGACCGTCGAACATGTTCCAGGCGACCGAAGGGCGCTGGGGATCGCGCGAGGTCGAGATCGCCGACGTCGCGCTTCTCGATCAGCGACGGCCAGCCGTCGTTCGTGTTCCACTCCGGCGATCCGATGTCGATCCGCGCTGAAGGTGCGCGCGCGCGCAGCCGGTCGACGACTTCGTGTTCGGCGTCGGCCTGTTCAACGCCGACGGCGTGTGCTGCTACGGCACCAACACGTATCTCGAAGAGATGAACCCGCAGCGCTCTGCCGGCGAGGCCGACGCGACGTTCGCGATCGACAGCCTCGACCTCGTCGAGGGCACCTACAAGCTCGACGTCGCCGTGCACAAGCGCGACGGTTATCCGTACGACTATCATCGGCTGCTATACGTTCCGCGATGAAGTCGCGCGCGCATGACGTCGGCATCTACCGGCCGCGCCATCGAGTGGACGTTTCTCGCCGGACGTGCAGTTCAAATCGTGACTGTTCCCGAGGCCGGTGGCGGTCGTCGAGCGCCTCCGGGCGACGCGGCAAGACCGTGGTGTTCACCAACGGCGTCTTCGACCTGCTGCACGTCGGGCATCTCCGCTATCTGCAACAGGCGCGGGCGCTGGGCGACGCGCTCATCGTCGGCGTGAACTCGGATCGATCGGTGCGCGCCAACAAGGGCGCGGGCCGCCCGATCACGCCGGAGACGGAGCGCGCGGAAATTCTGAGCGCGCTGGCGTGCGTCGACGGCGTCGTCGTTTTCGACGAGGACACGCCGCACGAGATCATCGCCGCGCTTCAACCGGACGTGCTGGTCAAAGGCGCCGACTGGGCCGCCGACGCCATCGTCGGCCGCGACGTGGTGGAAGCGCGAGGCGGCCGCGTCGTGCGGGTGCCGATCGAGGCGGGCACATTCCACCAGCGCGCTCGTGGAGAAAATACGCCGATGACCGAGTTTCGTATCGAGCGCCGTCTCGTCGGCGACAACGCGCCGCCGCTGGTGATTGCCGAGATCGGCATCAACCACGAGGGCGACGTCGCCAAGGCGATCCGCATGGTCGACGATGCGGCGCGGGCCGGGTGCGAGTGCGTGAAGTTCCAGTGCCACGTCATCGACGACGAGATGATCCCGAACGACGTGGTGCCCGGGAACGCGACCGAGTCGATCTGGGACATCATGGCGCGTTGCGCGCTGTCCGAAGACGAAGACCGGCGCCTGAAGACCTACGCCGAAGGCAAGGGTTGATCTACATGTCGACGCCGTTTTCGCGCGCGGCCGCGGATCGGCTCGAAGGCATGCGGCGTGACGGCATAAGATCGGCTCCGGCGAGTGCAACAACTACCCGCTCGTGCAGCACATCGCCGGCTTCGGCAAGCCCGTGATTCTCAGCACGGGCATGAACGATCTCGAGAGCATCCGGCCGGCGGTCGACATTCTGCGGTCCGCGAAGGTTCCGTTTGCGCTGACGCACTGCACGTCGATGTATCCGACGCCGTACGACAAGGTGCGGCTTGGCGCGATTGGCGATCTGCGGCACGCGTTTCCCGACGCCGTCGTCGGCCTCAGCGATCATTCGCTCGGCAACTACGCCTGCCTGGCTGCGGTCGCGCTTGGGGCGCGCGATTCTCGAGAAGCACTTCACGTCCGACAAGACCTGGCCGGGGCCGGATGTGCCGATCTCGATGGATCCCGCCGAGCTCGGCCGATCTGGTGCGGGGATCGCGCGCGATCTTCGAGGCGCTCGGCGGCGGCAAGACCATCCTGCGCTGAAGAACAGCCCACGATCGACTTCGCTCTACGCCTGTGTCGTCACCATCCGGGACGTGAAGGCCGGCGATTCAATTCTCTGCCGCCAACGTGTGGGTGAAGCGTCCCGGAACCGGAGAGATCAAGGCGCGCGATTTCGATCGCGTCCTCGGCCGGCCGCGCGACACGATCGCTCGCCGCGAACACGCAGAGTGCGCTGGTCCGACATCGCGGTGTAGTCGGGAGTCGACAGTCGAGAGCCGAGGGTCGACAGTTGACTGGGTTGACTGTGAACCGTCGACTCTGGACTGTGAACTGTTGACTGTCCCTAAGCTACACTCAGAGGTTGGGCCTGCCGTGGCGACCTCGACTTCTCTCAACCTCCGCGCCGTTCTCAAAGACCGCCGTCACGCGCAGCGGGATGGATGTGCCCGCGCGCGTCGTGTCCGGGTCTGACGCCTCCCGCCAAAGCGCTGTTCGTTGCGAGCGCGGCGCATGCGCGGCCGCACGCGGTCATTCTCTATGTGCTTCCCGGCGATGGCGATCTCGAGGAAGCGTGCAGCGACGTCACGTTCTTCCTGGCGGCGCTCGAAGGGCTGACGCCGGCCGGGGTCGAGCTCGCCGTCCTCCTCGCAGCCCGTCGCACGAAGTCGACCCCTACCGCGGGCTCGCGCCGCACGTCGGCGTGACGTCGGCGCGCGCGGGTGCTGCATGGCATCGCGCGCGGCACCGCCCGAGTGGTCGTCGCCTCCGCGGCGGCGCTGCTGCCGCGCGTGTCGCGCGCCGGACCAGATGCTCGCGTCGGCCGTGGAGCTGAAACCGGGTCAGGACATCGACCCGGCCGACCTCGCGAGCCGGCTCGTCGACGCCGGGTTCTCGCGCGAGGATCCCGCCGACCAGCACGGCGAGTTCGCGGTCCGCGGCGGCATCGTGGACGTGTTTCCGGCCGCGGCGACCCATCCCGTCCGCCTCGAGTTCATTGGCGACACCATCGAATCGCTGCGCACCTGCGACCCGTCGCACGCAGCGGTCGATCGCCGCGATCGATCAGGTATCGATCGTCCCGTTGCGCGACATCCTCGCGCGACGACCGCACGGCTACGCTCTTCGACTACCTGGCGTTTGCGAAAGACTCGCAGATCATCGTGTCCGAGCGGGACGAAGTGGACGCGAACGTCGCGGCGCTGTTCGAGCAGGTCCAGGACAGCTATCGCCTGGCCGTCCAGAACGCCGCCGACGCCGATGTTCCCGTGCCGGACACGCTCTTCATGGATGCCGCTCGCCGGCGAGCGCGATCGCGCAGGCGACGCAGGTCGCCGGAAGCTGGGGCTGGACGATGACGCGCCGGCCGAGCGAGGAAGGGACCGGCAGCCCACGCGGCGCTGCCGGTGCAGCACGTGCGATGTCAGCCGGCGATCGAGCTGCAAGGCCGCGTCGCCGACTGGGTCGCGGAGATCCGTCGGCTTCGCGACGAGGGCGAGACGACGCTCGTTCGTGGCCGCCACGCGCGGGCCGCGCCGAGCGGACCGATCGAGCTGCTCAAGGAACACGACGTCTTCGCGGTTCCGGTCGAGCGCGCCGAGGACGCGCGCTATGCCGCCGTGCTCGTGGCGGTCGGCGCGTTGTCGCGCGGCTTCCGGCTGCCCGACGCCGGCCTGCAGATCTACGCCGAAGCCGACGTCTTCGAGGAAGAGCGCCGCGCGCCCGAGCGCCGCGCGCTCCGCCACCAAGGCGTTCCTCTCCGACCTCCGCGATCTGAAGGTCGGCGATTTCGTCGTCCACGTCGACCACGGCATCGGCATGTTCGTCGGCCTCAAGCAGATCGGCGTCGGCGACAGCATGCAGGAATTCCTCGAGCTGCGCTACGCGGGCGAGGACAAGCTGTTCGTGCCGGTCGAGCGGCTCGACCTGGTGCAGAAATACTCGGGCGCGACGCGGCCGCCGATCGATCGCCTCGGCGGCGCGTCGTGGGAGCGCGCCAAGACCAAGGTCAAGAAAGCCATGCGCGACATGGCCGAGGAGCTGCTGAAGCTCTACGCCGCGCGCAAGGCGGTCGCCGGCCACGCCTTCAGCCGCCGACTCGCACTGGCAGCAGGAGTTCGAGGACGCGTTCGAGTACGAGCTGACGCCCGATCAGAAGTCCGCGATCGCCGACATCAAGCGCGACATGGAATCGTCGACGCCGATGGATCGCCTGCTCTGCGGCGACGTCGGCTACGGCAAGACCGAGGTCGCGATGCGCGCCGCGTTCAAGGCGGTGATGGACGGCAAGCAGGTCGCGTTCTCGCGCCGACGACGGTGCTGGCGTTTCAGCACCAGAAGACGCTGCAGCGAACGCTTCGCCGGGTTTCCCGGTGCGCATCGACATGGTCAGCCGGTTCCGCACGCAAGGCGGAGCAGAAGGCAGACGCTCGCCGATCTCGCCGCCGGCAAGGTCGACATCATCGTCGGCACGCACCGCCTGCTGTCGAAGGACGTCGCAGTTCCGCGATCTCGGCCTGCTGGTCGTCGACGAGGAGCAGCGCTTCGGCGTCGCGCACAAGGAGAAGATCAAGCAGCTGCAGCAAGAAGGTCGACGTGCTGACGATGAGCGCGACGCCGATTCCGCGCACGCTGAACATGTCGCTCGTCGGCATCCGCGACATGTCGATCATCGAGACGCCGCCGAAGGATCGCCTGTCGATTCAGACCAACGTCGTCAAGTTCGATCAGCAGGTGATCGGCCGCGCGATCCGCAACGAGCTCGACGCGCGGCGGCCAGGTGTATTTCGTCCACAACCGCGTCGAGTCGATCTTCTCGATCGGCAACCTGATTCAGCGGCTCGTGCCCGAAGCGCGCGTCGTCGTCGGCCACGGCCAGATGGACGAGGACGACGCTCGAGCGGGCGATGCTCGACTTCGTCGCGCGCAAAGTTCGACGTCCTGCTGGCGACGACGATCGTCGAGAACGGCCTCGACATTCCGAACGCGAACACGATCATCATCAACCGCGCCGATCGCTACGGCCTGTCGCAGCTCTATCAGCTGCGCGGCCGCGTCGGCCGATCCGATCGGCCGGCGTACGCGTACCTGCTGATTCCGCCCGAAGACAACCTGTCGCCGGTCGCCAAGAAGCGGCTCGCGGCGATCAAGGAGTTCAGCGACCTCGGCAGCGGGTTCCGCGTCGCGGCGCTCGACCTCGAGATCCGCGGCGCCGGCAACCTGCTCGGCGGCGAGCAGAGCGGCCAGATCGACACCGTCGGCTTCGAGATGTACATGAAGCTGCTCGAGCAGACCGTCCGCGAGCTCAAGGGCGAGGAGCTCGAAGACGACGTGCGCGCGACGGTCAACCTGCGCGTCGACCTGCGGATCGACGACGTCCTACGTCGCCGGACATGAACCAGCGGCTGATGCTCTACCGCAAGGTCGCGGCCGCGCGCCGCGACGACGAGATCGATCGCGTGCTCGAGGAGGCCGCCGATCGCTACGGACCGCTGCCGGACTCGGTGCTGAACCTGGCCGACTACGGCCGCATCCGGGTGATGGCCGACCGGCTGGGCATCGACACCATCGACCGCGAAGGCCGCATCGTCGTCTTAAAGTTCAGACCGCAGGCGAAGGTCGATCCGGTGCGGCTCGTGGCGCTGGTGCGGCAGCGGCCCGAGCTCACGCTCGTCCCGCCTGCGGCTCTCAAGCTGAACCTCGACGCGGCGATGGCCGAGCTGAGCCATCAGCCCTCAGCGCATCAGCCCATGGCAAGCCGGGCCGCTCGACGGTCTCAGGCGGCGCGCGCGCCCAGTTGGTGGACTGGCGCGCGCTCGCGAGGCGAGGTCAAAGCCCGGCTTTACCAAGGAAGAAATGACCGCGGCCCGCCAGCGAGAACCCGCGGGCGCCCGGCGGGTTGTTCGAGCGACGTGGGCGGTCTGTTGAGCGATCTTGCTCGGATCAGGGATAAAATATTCAGTTCACGGATACTTATGGCTAAGCATCAAGCTCTGCGCTCGTCGCTCGTGGCAGCTAGCGCTCGTCGCGGCCAGCGTGGCGACGCGCGCGGAAATCATCGAGCAGATCCTCGTGAAGGTGAACGGCGAGATCTTCACCAAGAGCGATCTCGAACAGCGCCAGGTGGCGGCGCTGCGGCAGAAGGGCCAGCAGTTCGACCTCAAGAGCGATCCTCGAACGACCAGCAGCTGCGCAAGGCGCTCGACGAAATCACGCCGCAGATCATGGTCGAGGCGGTCGACGAGATGGTCGTCGTCCAGCGCGGGAAAGAGCTCGGCTACAAGCTGAGCGACGAGCAGTTCAAGCAGCGTCGTCGACAACATCCGCAAGGAAAACAAGATCGAGACCGACGAGCAGTTTCAGGCCGCGCTCAAGTCCGAGAGCATGACGATGGCCGACCTGCGCCGGAACCTCGAGCGGCTCGATGATCTTCCAGCGCGTGCAGCAGAACGAAGTGCTCGGGAAGATCGGCGTCACCGACGACGAGGCGCAGAGCTACTACGAGACGCACCTGAACGAGTTCACGACCGCGCCGTCCGTCACGCTGCGCGAAATCCTGGTCGCGGTGCCGGGCGACGGCCGAGGCGTCAACGTCGCCGCCGACGAAGCGGCCAAGGCGCAGGATCGAGGAGACTGCGCGTGCGCGTCACCACCGGCGGCGAGACCTTCGAGCAAACTGGCCGCCGAGGTGTCCGACTCGCCGTCGAAGGCCAACGCCGGCCTGATCGGCCCGCTCAGTCGTGAACGACTGTCAGCCCGGATCTGCGGAAGCTGATCGAAGCGATGAAAGCCGGCGACATCAGCCGAGGCGATTCGCACTGCCGCGCGGCTACCAGATCCTGAAGCTCGAGACGCTCACGCCGGCCGCAGACGATGTCGTTCGAGCAGGCGCGCGAGCAGATCAGCGAGCGCGTGTTCACCGACAAGCGCAAGGCCGAGTTCCAGAAGTATCTCGACAAGCTGCGCGGCGCAGGCGATCATCGAGTGGAAGAACCAGGACGTGAAGAAGGCGTTCGAGCAGGGCTTGAAGCAGCCAGGCGACGGCCGGCGCATCGCACTAATGGACCGCGACACGGCGCACGCGCAGTGGTTCGCCATCTGGACGCGATCGCGGCACGAGCAGGTCGTGCGCGATCAGCTCGAACGCAAGCACGTCGAAGCGTTCCTGCCCACCATCACCCGCTGGAGCCGCTGGAAGGATCGCAAGAAGAAGATCGACTGGCCGCTGTTTCCCGGCTACTGCTTCGCGCGCTTCGATCCGGCCGACGCGCTGCCGATCCTCAAGTGCACCGGCGTCGTGAACATCGTGTCGTTCGAGGGCAAGCCGGCGCCGATTCCGCGACTACGAGCTCGACAGCATCCGCGTCCTCGTCGGCAGCGAGCTGCAGTTCGACCCGTGCCCGATGATCCGCGAGGGCATGATGGTGGAAGTCGTCCACGGCCCGCTGCGCGGCGTCGTCGGCCGGCTTGATGCGGAAGGACGCGCCCAAGGCGCGGCTGGTGCTCTCGGTCGATCTGATCGGCCAGGCGGTGAGCGTCGAAGTCGACGCCGCGGACGTGAAGGCATACTGACACTCGGAAATGCGATAGGTCACGTCGATCTCGCAGTCGCCGTTCGCCATCGCGCCCGATGGCGGGCATGACCGACACGGCGTTCCGCCGTCTGGTCAAGCGCCAGGGCGGGTGCGGGCTCGTGGTCACCGAGATGGTCGAGCTCCGAAGGGCTGGTGCGCGGCATCGACCGGACGCTCGAGTACGCGGAGTACACCGAAGAAGAGCGGCCGATCTCGATTCAGATCTTCGGCGGCGATCCCGGCAAGATGGCCGGCGGCCGCGCAGATCGTCGAAGGCATGGGCGCCGACATCGTCGACGTCAACATGGGCTGCCCGGTGCCGAAGATCGCCAAGCACAACGCCGGCTGCAGCCTGATGCGCGAGCCCGCGCACGCCGCCGGCGGTGATCGCGCGCGATGACGCAGGGCGGTCAAGATTCCGGTGACCGTCAAGATGCGCGCGGGCTGGAACGACGACGAGCGCAACGCGCCGACGCTGGCGAAGATGGTCCAGGACGCCGGCGCCGTCGGCGATCGCCGTCCACGGGCGCACCGCGGCGCAGAGCTACAGCGGCTTCGCCGACTGGGATCTCGTCGCGCGCATTGCCGACGATCTGTCGATTCCCGTGTTCGGCAGCGGCGACTGCGTCGAGCCGGAGCAGATCGTCGATCGCGTGCGCACCGGCGTGAAGGGCGTTCTGGTCGGCCGCGGCGTGCTGCGCAATCCGTGGATTCTGGCGCAGGCCGCCGACCTGGCCGCCGGCCGCGCGCCGCGGCCGGTGACGCTCGAGGATCGCGGCAGCGTTCCTCCTCGAGTACATCGATCTGCTGCTCGCACGAGCGGATCGACGAGGCGCGCGCGCTGCACGAGCCACGATCGCTGGGTCGATCAACAAGCTGCGCGCGCTCGGCTCGTGGTACACGAAGGGTCTCGACAACGGATCGCACCTGCGGACCGCCATCAACACCGCCGATTCGCTCGCGCGTCTGCGCGAGGCGATCATTTCGTTCTTCTCGGTCCGCCCCGACCTTTCGGAGGACCGCTCCGGCGCGGCAGTGGTACGCGGCCGTCCGCGCGTCGAACTCAGGGGCCGCGTCCCTGCGCGGCCACTCTGCCGCTGACTCGGCCCGTCGCTCGCTCTTCTTGCGGAATCGATCGACGCGGGGTCAGGCGCTGCCGTGCCGCCCGGCCGCCACGCCGGCCCGCGCTTCTCTCGACAGCCTGCGGCGGCCGGCGCAGCCGGCGCGCCTCGGTCGCGGCTCTTCGGGCGAGTCCCACAGCCGTCCGCCGGAAAACCACTTCAGCACCACGTTGGGATTCTTCCGTTTGGAGTTGGTGGAGCGTCGGCAGCAAATCCGCTGCGTCGCGCGCGCGAAATGCAGTCGGTCCGTTGTCGATCAGGAGCGTCCAGTAGGCAAAGCGCGGTGGCATGGGTCACAGATTACCGCGTGTGACACGTCTCCGGGAGTGTGCGCATCTGGCACAGGTGCACACGGCACACTCGGCACGCCAGGTTCGGCGCAACGTCAAGCGTCACAACAACTTCGCCCATTCAGCACTACCGGCACCGTTCTCGCTCTGGGGCTGGGCACCCGCGCATTCTGCGCAGCTGTCTTGGAGAGAGAACGAACCCATGCGCACCATCGCCGTCGCCGTTGCTTTCAGCACCATCTTCGCGGCGTCCGCTGCGCGCGCAGCAACGGCTTCGTGACGTCCGACGATCAAGACGATGGACTCGGTCGCGGCAGATTCACCCAAAGGCACGAAGGACGACGAAACCACGCCGCCGCTGAAGCTGCAGCCCGCGGGCGGCTCGTTCGTCGGCGCCTCCGCCCTGCGCTCGATGTATGTGAGCCTGGGTATTCTGCAGGCCTACGACGTCTACTCGACGACCACGGCGATTCGGCACGGCGCTGTGGAGCGGAATCCGCTGATGCAGGGCACGGTCGGCAACCGCGCGCTCTTCATCGGCCTGAAAGTCGCGATGACGGCGGGCCCGGTCTATCAAGCCGAGAAACTCTGGCGCAATCATCACCGCCTCGGCGCGATCGCGACTGATGGCGGCCTCGAACGGCATCATGATGGGCGTTGCAGCGCACAAATTCGAGCGTCATCAAGAAGGTCGAGGCCAGCCCGGCTATCCGCTAGTCAGACTACTTCGCCAGACAACAAAAGGGCGGACGTCCGAGTCCGCCCTTTTATTTCGACTCACGAATTTTCAGACGGACGGTTCGATCGCGATTCGCGGCGCCCGCAACAGGCGCCGGATTTCCTGAAGCATCGTGGTCAGGGAAAGGGCTTCTCGAGCACGGCGACGAGCGGAAGACCCGCCACGGTGGTGTCTTCGACCATCGTCGAGGTCGCTCGTCGCGACAATGAGCGGCACCGCCTGGCCCGCGCCGCGCAGGCGGTCCACGATCTGCGAGACTGACGCATTGGGCAGGCCGTTCTCAACGACGATGACGTGCGCCGCCGAGGCGTCGATGTGCTCGAGCGCGCGACTAGCCGTTACCGGCCTCCAAAACACCGAACCCCGATTCGATCAAATACTTAACGCAGTAATCCGAGCCCCGTCGTAGCTGTCGGCGACCAGCACCTGGGGATGTCGCCCGGCCGGTCGGTTGCCCGGCGCGCCGCCGCGCGCGATTCGACGGCGGTCCGGAGAGGCTTGCCGCCGGTCGGTGCGTCATGCCTTGTCATACTGCACTGCAATTTACCATATAGACGTGTAAACGCACAAAATGTCAGCGCCAAAAGCGTCGCAATTCTTGAGGCGTCCGTGGGCGCAGCGCGCCGGGCGTTCAGGGGTTTACGCTTAGGGCTGGTCAAGGAGAGGCATGATGCGCTGGACTCATGAGAGTAGCTGCCGTCACAGTGGCCTTCGCGGCGGCACCGGCCGCCGTCGCCCAGGATCCGCATGCCGCCGATTCCCGCGGACAAGCTGACGGCGGCGGCCCAGCAGGCGGCGATCCAAGGAGTTCAAGGCGGCGCGCTCGGTCGACATTTCCGGTCCCTTCGTCCCGCTGCTCCGCAGTCGGAGGCGATGACGCGGACGCGCGCGCTTGGCGACTACATGCGCTTTCGCAGCGCGCGCTGCCGCCGCGGCTGAGCGAATTCGTCATCCTGCTCACCGCGCGGCAGTGGACGCGGAAGCTTTGCGAAGTGGAACTGCGCCACGCGCCGATCGCGCGCTGAGGCCGGGCTGAGCGGCGAGATCATCGCCGCGATTGCCGAAGGGCGGCGTCCGAGCCGCATGGCGGCGGACGAAGAGGTGCTCTACTGCTCCACGACGAGCTCCATCGCACCCACGCGGTCAGCGACGCGACCTACGCGCGGGCGGTGGCGGCGTTCGGGAACGCAGGGCGTCGTCGACGCGCTGGGCATCATCGGCTACTACACGCTGCTGGCGATGGTGATGAACACCGCGCGCACGCCGATGCCTCCGGGCGCGACGGCCGCGCTCGCGCCGCTGCCGAAATAGCGTTACGTCATCAGCCACGTAATGATCACGTCGGTTCGCGTAATCGCCCTCGTCCTGGCCGATGGCGCTGGGCAGCGACTGCGGCGGCGGTTCGCCAGCGGCGGCGTCGCGCGTGGTCCAGCGCGCCGGCACGGTCGATGGGGTCAGAGCTGCGGCTCACGCGCCTACACGGCTGACGGGCGGCGGCCCAGCGCGCTTTACGACGCGGTCTTCAGCGGAGTTCGAGCGGCTCGATGCGCTGCTCAGCGTGTAGCGCCCCGGCAGCGACGTGCTGCGCGTCAACGCGGCAGCGCGGCGATCGGCCGGTGCCGGTGAGCCCCGACACGCGCGCCGTGCTCCGAGCCGCCCGGCAAGCCAGCGACGTGGACCGGCGGCAAGTTCGACGTCACCTTCGGCCCGCTCGCCGAGGTGTGGAAGTTCGACGCCCAGGATCAGGACGACTCCATCCCCGATGACGCGCACATCCGGATCGCGGCTGCCGCTGATCGATTACCGGCGGGTCGAAATCGACGACGAAGCCGGCACGGTGTTTCTGGCGCGCAAGGGGATGCGCATCCATCTGGGCGGGATCGGCAAAGGTACGCGGTTGAGCGTGCGGCCGCGATCCTTCGCCAGGCCGGGATCCGCGACTTCATGATTCAAGCCGGCGGCGATCTGCGCCGGCGGCCTCAGGAGGGAAGCCGTGGCGGCTCGGCATCAACGATCCGCGCGGGCCGGCTGGCCGGATCTTCGCGGCTGTGGATCTGAGCGACGGCACCTTCAGCACGCTCGGGGAGACTACGCGCTTCTTCATCAGGGGCGGCATTCGCTACCACCATCTGCTGGATCCGGCGACCGGTCTGCCGGCACGCGGATGCCGCAGCGTGACCATCGTCGCGGACAGTCCGATCGCGAGGCGGATGCGCTCGACCGGCGTGTTCATCCTCGGTCCCGCCGACGGCATGGCGCTGGTCGAGGCGGCTTCCCGGCGTCGAGGCGGTCATCGTCACGGCCACGAACGAGGTGCATCGTTTCTTCCGGGCTCAAGGAACGGCTGGTCCTGCTGGAGCCGAGCCGACGGACGCCCCGTAGCACCGACGAGGGCACACATGACGCAGCCCGCGGTTCGACGACAAGACGCGTTCGTCCCGATTTTCGAAGGAGGAATTCCGCCGGCGTTTCTTCGCGCGCTTCTACGATCCGGCGTTCGAGTCAGTGATGGCGGAGCTCGAGAAAGTGTTCGAGAAGGCCTGGGATGGCTACCACGTGTACCGGAAATGGCCGCGCGTCGTGTCCACGCGGGTCCGGGTTCAGCGGATCCGAGCTACGGCGCTGCCGCCCGAGTGGCTCGAGAGCCCGTGCAGCGAATCGTCGCAGGCCGAGACGACGGCAGAAGGATCCGGCGTCGCCGTCCGCGCATCCTCGTCGTCAACGGCTCGACGCGCAGCGAGCACACGTGTCCCGGCGAGATCTCGAAGACGCGGCGGCTCGCGCAGCGTGCGCGCGTCATCGTCGAGGCGCTGCCGAATCACGAGGTCGACTTTCTCGACCTGTCGACGCTGCGCGGACGAGCCGTGGAAGGTGATCCATCCGTGCAAGGCGCTGCGTGTCGACGGCGCATGCCGCTCTGCCACTGGCCGTGCACGCTGCTATCCCAATCATGCGCTCGGCCAGACCAACGACTGGATGGCCGAGATCTATCCGCGCTGGGTCGCGGCGCACGGCGTGTTCATTCTGTGCCCGGTGCACTGGTATCAGGCGCCGGCGCAGCCTGAAGCTGATGATCGATCGCCTGGTGTGCGCCGACGGCGGCAATCCCGATCCGACGATCGACGCACGGCAAGGACCGCGGCGCTGGCGAAGGCGATCGAGCTCGAAGGGCTGGGACTATCCCAAGCATCTCGCCGGCCGCGCGTTCGCGGTCGTCGCGCACGGCGACGCCGCCGGGCCGGAGACGCTGCCGGCGTCTGCTCGCCGACTGGCTCACCGACATCGGGCATGATCCAGGCCGGGCCGAGCGCGCGTGCTCGACGCGTGGATCGGCTACTACCGGCCGTACGCCACCAGCCACGACGGATCTCGACAACGGATCCGAACACGTTCGACGAGCGTCAACGAACGCCGCGCTGTCGCTGGTGGAGATGGTGCGGCAGATTCGAGCGGTCAGTAGTCGCGCGCCAGACGCAAGAACTCGAACCGCCGGTAGAGGCAGGGATTGCCGATGCTCGTGGTTCGACGCCTCACCACATGAGCGTGTCTCACGGCCGAGGTGAAACACCTTGGCGCTCTTTCGTCGCAGGATGATCCAGTGCGGGCACTTCTGCTGATCCAGGTAGAGCCGCTCGCAGTCGTCGCAGCGCACGCACTCGCTCTTGACGATCTTCGGTCCCTGAATCGCGCCCCACTCGCAGGTCTTCTCGCAGATCTTGCAGGTCTTGCACTCGGACCAGCGCTTGATCCGGAAGACGGTCAGGTTCGACAGGATGCCCGAGCGCCGCGCCGACCGGGCAGAGGAACCGGCAATAGAGGTTGCGGACGAAGACCGTCGCGACGCAGCAGCACGCGCGAGGCCGATCCACATCGCCGTCGTGCCGAACAGGCTGAACATCCAGAACGGCTCGGCGTAGCTGGACAGGCCGCGAGATCGTCGCGTGACGCAGGTAGTAGAGGACCAGCGCGCCGAGCAGCCCGTAGCTTGATCCAGATCGCGCTGCGTCTCGATCGCACGCGGGACGCTCGACGCGCATCTTCTTCGGCAGCATCGGCGTCCATCAGCTGCGTCGAGCGCGCCGAACGCGCAGATGCGGCCGCAGTACAGCCGGCCCCACAACACCGTCGAGACCACCGACGAACACCCGAGAAGAGGTACCACGCCGAGGCTGTAGCTGAGATGGCGGCAGGTTCAGGTCGGTCAGCCGGAAGACGTCGCTGATCGACATGAGGCTGCTCTTGTAGAACCCGAGGTAGCCGACCGCGCGCGACGAGCGCGACGTATTTCAGCGGCGACGCTCTTGCGGAAGAAGCTGCACGAGCGCGAGCGCGAGGAACGCCGCCAGCAGCGTGAGATCGAGCGCCTGCGGGCCGAGCAGATCTCTCCCCAGGTTTCCGATCGCGTCCACTTACCTGGCGACCTCGGGCGGAGCAGCTTCTGCGCGACCATGCGCGAGCTGTCGCGGATGGCGCGCGCGGCGCTGCTGATGGTGATCGAGGCGCGCGACACGGCGTCGACGTCGCCGCCGACCCTGAACGGATCGCTGAAACGTCTTGCCCTTGAACTGCGCCGCGAACTTCGGCGGCTCGACCGAGAAATAACCGTACGGCTCGGAGTTGTAGGCGACGACCACGCCGGTGAACGTCCCGGTCATGTTCATGCCGACCAGGATGTGAATCGGTCCGTGGTAGCCGTGCTCCTGCGGCACCAGGTCGGTCGTCCAGAACGCGACGCCGAGCGAGCGGCGCGGACGGGTTCGGTCTTCGGATCCGCCGCGTACGGCCGTGAAGTGGAGCGGCTCGCCGCTGCAGCGGCGAAAACGCCGCGGCATTGGGAAACAGCTGCTTCAAGCTCGGCCTGCGGATTGGGATTCGTGTAGATGCGATCGGCCGCGAGCACGCCGCGCCGCCGCACGACAAGCAGAACCGCGATGGTTCGGGCACAAACGCACGTTTCATGACAGACCCGGCGATTATAGCGCGCTGCACGTGCTCGGAATCGAGGGATGCTGCTGATGCGGGCTTAGCCGAGCGTCAGCCTGGTCCGCCACGGCCGCGTCAGGTAGTCGCCCATCGTCAGCGCGAGCAGGATGCCGAGCCAGAACACGCTGCCGACGCACCACGGCCCAGGTGAGCCGCGTGCTGTAGCTTCACGTGCATGAAGAACAGCACGACGAGCGTGGCCTTGAAGACGGCGATGGTGAGCGCGGCGACGCGTGTTGAACGGTCCGAGATCGATGAACGCGATCCGCACCGTCAGCGCCGTGCAGAGCATGCAGGATGCCGAAGATCGTGTAGTAGACGCGCGTCGGGCACGATGTGCGTCGCGGCATCATGCGCGTGCCTCCCGATCAGATAGAGCAGCGGGAACAGGAAGATCCACACGATGTCGACGAAGTGCCAGTAGAGGCCGCTGATCTCGATCGGGCTGGCGTAGTCGGCGCGTGATCGTGCCGCGCCACGACCAGATCCAGCATCACGAGCATGCACGCCGATGCCGATGATCATGTGCAGCGCGTGCAGGCCGGTCATCATGAAGTAGAGCGAGAAGAAGATCTGCGCGTGCGCGCTGATGCTCGCGCTCGAACTGGAACGTCCGGGCCCGGCACGTGGTGCTCGGCGAACTTGTGGTAGTACTCGACGCCCTTGATGCCGAGGAACACCGCGCCCGAGCACCATCGTCACGACCAGGAAGATCATCAGCAGCCGGCGCTGGCCCGAGCTGCGCGGCGTGAACCGCCAGCGCCATCGTCAGGCTGCTGGTGATGAGGACCGCGGTGTTGATGCGCGCCGAGCAGGACGTCGAGCTCGTGGCTCGCCGCGGCGAACGCGCCGGGTAGCACGATGCGGTAGACCGCGTAGGTCAGCGAACAGGCCGCCGAAGAACAGCACTTCGGTGACGAGGAACACCCACATCCCGAGCGTCGCCGCTTCGGTCTGCTGGCCGAGGCTGTCGAACTGGTGCGCGAGCGCCGGATGGTGCGCGTCGCCGCGTGCAACGGCGTCAGGCGACGATGACCGCTCCACCGTCGCACTGGATAGTCGTACGCATCCCAGGTGACGACCGGCGTCGTCCGCGAAGTTCTCGGTCGGCGGCGGCGACGTCGTCGTCCACTCGAGGCCGACCGCGCCCCACGGGTTCGAGCCGGCGACGCGGCCGTAGCGCAGCGACCACATCAGGTAGACCATCGGAATCAGGTAGCCGACGCCGAGGATCGAGCGCGCCGGCCGACGACAGCACGTTCAGCACCTGGAACTCCGGCGGATACGCGTGATAGCGCCGCGGCATGCCGAGGTAGCCGACGATGAACTGCGGGAAGAACGTCAGGTTGAAGCCGAGGAAGATGATGCCGCGCGCTGAACTTCGCGAGCCACTCGTTGTACATGCGGCCGCTGATCTTCGGCCACCAGTAGTGCAGGCCGCCGAGATAGCCCATGATCGTGCCGCCGACCATGATGTAGTGGAAGTGCGCGACGATGAAGTAGGTGTCGGTCACGTGGACGTCGAGGCCGACCGCCGCGAGAAACAGCCCGGTCAGGCCGCCGATCGTGAACAGCCCGATGAAGCCGATCGCGTAGAGCATCGGCGTCTCCCACGACACCGAGCCCTTGTACATCGTCGCCGTCCAGTTGAAGACCTTCACCGCCGACGGAATCGCGACGAGGAAGCTGAGGATCGAGAAGATCAGCGCCGCGTAGACCGACTGCCCGGCGACGAACATGTGGTGGCCCCACACCAGGAAGCCGAGCACCGCGATCGCCAGGCTGGCGAACGCGACGAAGCTGTAGCCGAAGACCGGCTTGCGGCAGAACGCCGCGACCAGCTCGCTGACGACGCCCATCGCCGGCAGGACCATGATGTAGACGGCCGGGTGCGAGTAGAACCAGAACAGGTGCTGGAAGAGGACCGGATCGCCGCCGAGCGCGCGGATCGAAGAAGCCGAAGTGAAACAGCGCGCTCGGCCGCGACCAGCAGGATCGTGATCGCGATGACCGGCGTGCCGAGCACCATGATCAGGCTGGTCGCGTAGATGCGACCAGACGAACAGCGGCAGCCGGAACCAGGTCATGCCCGGCGCGCGCATCCGGTGAATCGTGACGATGAAGTTGAGGCCGGTGAGGATCGACGAGAAGCCGGTGATGAAGATGCCGAGCGCCGCCGGGATCACGTTGGTCGTCGACGACGACGGTGCTGAACGGCGTGTAGAACGTCCAGCCGGTGTCGACGCCGCCGGTGACCAGCGCGTAGAGTCGTGAACAGCCCGCCGATGCATGTAGATGTACCAGCTCGCGCAGGTTCAGCTTCGGGAACGCCAGGTCCTTCGCGCCGATCATGATCGGGACGAGGAAGTTGCCGAGCACGGACGGGATGGCGGGAATCAGGAAGAAGAACACCATCATCACGCCGTGCATCGTGAACAGCTTGTTGTAGGTCTCGTCGCTGACCAGGTCGCCGACCGGCGTCGCCAGCTCGAGCCGGATCAGCACGGCGAACGCGCCGCCGATGAAGAAGAAGAACGTGACCGCCGGCGAGGTACAGCAGCGCGATGCGCTTGTGGTCGCGCGTCAGCAGCCACGACGTGATGCCGTAGCCGTCGTTCAGATAGTGCCGCGGCGGCAGTGAACAGGCGGCTGGCCATGGCTATCTCGTCTCCACCTGCGGCAAGCGCCTTCAGCGACTTCACGTATTCGATCAGCTCGAGCAGCTGCTCTTCGGTGACCAGCCCCTGAAACGTCGGCATGATCGGCTGGAAGCCCGCGGTGATCTTCGCGGCCGGCGTGCAGAATCGACTCGCGGACGTAGCGCCTCGTCGACGGTGACGGTCTCGCCGCTCTGCAGCTGCGACGGTCTTGCCGAACAGCCCTTCGAGCACCGGGCCGCGGCCCTGCGCGTCGGGACGATGGCAGGTGTTGCACGCGAGATCCTGCGAACAGCTTCGCGCCGGCCGACGCGAGCGAGCCTTCCGGCGCGCCGCCGCTCAGCCAGGTCTGGTACTCGCTCGGCTCCATCACGACGACCTCGCCGATCATGCCCGAGTGCCGCGTGCCGCAGTACTCGGCGCAGAACAGGTGATAGCGGCCCGGCTTGGTCGGCTGGAACCAGATGGTGCGTAGCGTCCGGGCATGCACGTCGGCCTTCACGCGGAACGCCGGCACGAAGACGTCGTGGATGACGTCCTCGGACGTCATGATCAGCTTCACCGGCGCGGCCGACCGGCACGTGCAGCTCGTTGATCTCGCGCTGGCCGTCGAGGTGCTGGAACTTCCACATCCACTGCTTGCCGACGACGTAGATGTTCAGCGTCTCGTCGGGCGGCCGCGACATGGCGAAGAACACGCTGCGCGCCCCACACGAAGATCACCATCGCGATGAGGAACGGGATGACCGTCCACGCGATCTCGAGGATCATGCTGCCGTGGATCGCTGCGCCGACGTCGTCGCGCGCGCGCCGGCGATAGCTGATCGCGTAGAACACGATCAGGCCGGCGATGAGCAGCGAGAAGAAGACCGAGATGCGCGAGCAGGAAGAAATACAGCGCGTCGACGCGACCAGCCATGGTCGACGCGCGCTCGGGGAAGAGCGGCATCCCGGACCACATATCAGCGCGGCTGCCTTCGCGGCTCGACGGCGCTGTGGCGATCGGCTGGACGCCACGGCGCTTCGCTTCGAATCATGACGAGGATGAACGCGCCGAGCGCGAGCACCGTGGCGCGCCGGCCAGACGGATCGCGCGCATGATGACCAGGCCGTAGCGGCCGGTCATCGGGTCGTAGTGATAGCAGTAGAGCAGCAGCGCATCGACCGGCGTAGCCGACCTTGCCGGCCGACGCCTCGACGAGCGCGAAGCGCAGATCGCGCGGGCCGTATTCGATGCCGAACAGATAGCGCGCGAGCCGGCCGTCGGGCGTCAGCACGATGACGCCGGTCGGGTGCGCGAACTGCTTGGTGTCCGCGTCCCAGGCGTAGCGGAAGCCGGCGGCCTGCGTCAGCCGATCGATCGACGCGCTGATCGCCGGTCAGGAAATGCCAGCCGGCGCTCGGCGCCGGCGCGCTTGTAGCGCTCGAGGTAGACGTCGCTTTCTTCGCCGTCGCGGTCGCCGGCGTGTCGCGCGGATTGAAGCTGACGGTGACGATCTCGAAATCCGTGCCGGGCATCGAGCGACAGCACGCTCAAGCGCGCTCGCCAGGCCGTTGATCGACCTGCGTGCACAGCATCGGGCAGTCGTAATAGGCGAACACCATCACGACCGGGCGGCGTGCCGAAGTAGTCGCCGAGCCGCACCGTCGCGCCCGCCTCGTCGCGGAACGGTGCGTGTCGAGCGGCACGCGCTGGTCGATGTTCTGATCGAAGCCGATCTCGCGCAGCGGCGCCGGCATGGCCGACGACGGCATGCCCGGCTCCCGCTTGAAGCCGGCGCGCGCCGGCGCGCCGGCCATCTGGGCGTGCAGCGCCGGCGCGCACGAAAACGCACAACCACGGAGGACACAGAAAGACGGAGGACACGGCACTCTGCAGCAGTGTCCGCTGTGTTCTCGTGCCGTGTCATCGCGGTGCGTCATCGTGCCGCCGTTCGTCGCGCGGCAGCCCGCGCTCGAGCATCAGCTTCATCGCCGCCTCGATCGGGATCCGGACGACGCCGGCGTTCTTGTCGACCCAGCCGTACGACGTCGAGCACCTCGTCTTCGCTGCGCGCGCAGATCGGCGCAGGTCCTCGCGCGGGTTGGTCTGGAGCCGCGGCTCCGGCGGCACGCGGTCGTCCTGCGCCGGCGAGCGGATACTCGCCGAGCACCGTCCGCGCCTCGCGGCGCGTCGAAGTAGCTGAACAGCACCGCAGATCAGCGAACGTGACGACCACCGTCGACGACGATCAGGCCGACGCCGAAGCCGAAGATCGCGCGGATGTTGACGTCGCTCGTCTCGTGATGACCTCGAGGCTGGCTCGGCGGTCCACGGTCGGCGTCGCGGTGGTGCATCGGTCATCGGCCATGCCTAGTGAGCCGTCCTCGGCGGCGCGCCGCGCTCGATGATCGCGGCCGAGCGCCTCGTCGAACTCCGGATCGTGCACCGGCAGAATCGCGCGGCCGCGCAGCTGCCAGACGAAGCAGCCGAGCCAGATCGCGCCGAGCGACGAGCGGCAGCACGACGTCGAGCCAGCTGACCGACGATGCCGTTCTGGTGGAACTCGGGCGCGATCAGCCAGAACAGATCGACCAGCCGCACGAGCAGGATGCCGACCGCGACCTTCGATCAGCAGCTCCGGCTGCGCGCTTCACCGCCGCGACAGCAGCACGACGAACGGCACGGCGAAGTGAAAGAGGATCAGCGTCGACGCCGACGGCGCGCCAGCCGGTCTGCAGCCGGTGCATGTGCCAGGCGATCTCGAGCCGGCAGGTTGCCGGACCAGATGATCAGGTACTGCGAGAACGAGAAGTAGGCCCACAGCATCACGAACGCGAGCATCAGGTTGCCGAGGTCGTGAAAGTGCGCGGCGACGACGATGCGATCGAGCGGCGGCGCGGCGGCTGAGCCAGACGAGCACGACGATCAGGAAGGCCAGCGCCGACAGGCCCTGGCCGCCCATGATCAGCACGCCGTAGATCGTCGAGAACCAGTGCGGCTCGAGCGACATCAGCCAGTCGAACGACGCGAACGTGATCGTCAAGCCGTAGGCGAGCAGGCCGCCGCCGCTCAGCATCTGCATGCGGCGCGCGAGCCGCGGATCGGCGGTGCTGGTCCTGCTCGAGCGACCAGCGCGTTCAGGAAGTACGAGAGCGCGTTCCAGACCAGCGAAGTAGACCGCGGCGCGGACCAGGAAGAACGGCGTGTTCAGGTAGAGCTGCTTGTGCTGCAGCATCTCGTCGTGCGCGACGAGATCCGCGTTGCGTCCAGACGTAGAGCTGCCGCATGCCGAGCGCGATCGGCAGGAACAGCACGCGTCATCACCGGCAGCACGCGCGTGGCCGCGCCGATCGGCCGGCGGATGACGACGCCCCAGGCGCCGCCCGACAGCTGATGGACCATGCCGAGCGCCAGGCAGCCGAGCGTGACGCCCAGGCAGAGCATGTAGGCCATCAGATACGACTGGAAGAACTGCCGCGCGTTCGAGGAACGCGCCGACGAGCGACACCGCGGCGCCGACGGCGCCGGCGATGAGCAGCCGCCGCTGCAGACCCGCGAGCTCCGGGATGGCGACGTCGGCGGTCTGCGTCAGCGGCGTCATGGCTGGATCCTGCTCCCGCTCGGCCGCGCGGCACGTCGGCGAGCGTCGCGTGCTCGCTCAGCTGCAGCGCGCGGATGTAGGCGACGATCGCCCAGCGATCCTCGCGCCTTGATCTGCGCGGCGTAGTCGGGCATCGCGCCGAAGCCGTTCGTGATCACGTCGAAGAAATGGCCGACCGGCGCGCTGCGCAGCCGGTCCTGGTGGATCGACGGCGGCCGCCGGTAGCCGCGCCGCACGACCATGCCGTCGCCCTGGCCGGTGCGGCCGTGGCACGGCGCGCAGTAGATGTTGAAGCGCTCCTGGCCGCGCGCCATCACGCGTCGCGTCGACGCGGAACGGAAACACCGTCGGCGTCCGCGCCGTTGACCTTGCCGGTGTAGAGCATCGGATCGTCGTGCAGCTGCCCGCGCGCCACGGTGCCCGTCGACGAGCGGCCGCGCCGAACGCGCGTCGTTGAAGAACGCCGACTCGCGCAGCGGGATGTACTTCGGCTGGTCGTGCATGTCCTGGCGGCAGCGCCGCGACCAGCGCAGAGCGCGCGACCACGACGATCAACGCAGAAATCGCAGAACGTCGCAGAGAAGACTCTGCTCTGCGGGTTCCGCGAGTCTCTGCGCTGCACGTCGTGGCCTCTAGTCCGCAACGGTCGTGACCTCCCGCGGGTTGAGCGTTTCGAGGAAGCTGCGCGTCGCCTCGACGTCGAACTTCGGATCCGTCGCCTCGATGCACAGGAAGAACCGGTTGCGGCTGGCCAGCGCGAAGCGCGGCACGTTGAACACCGGGTGATACGGCATCGGCAGCCCGTTCAGCGCCAGCATGCCGAGCACCGCACGACAGCGCCGCGCCGAGAATCGTGCACTCGAAGGTGACCGGGATGAACGCCGGCCAGCTGTGCAGCGGCTTGCCGCCGATGTTCAGCGGATAGGCGATCGCCGACGCCCAGTACTGCAGCGCGTAGCCGCCGATGCAGCCGACCAGCCCGCCGATCAGGACGATCAGCGGCAGCCGCGTGTGGTGCGAGCCGAGCGCCTCGTGCAGCTCCTCGATCGGGAACGGCGAGTAGGCGTCCATGCAGCGGTAGCCTTCGCGGTGCGCGCGTTCGCGTCGCCGCGACGAGCGACGTCGGATCGTCGAACTCGGCCATCAGGCCGTAGATCGTCGGACGCAGCTCTCAGTCGTCATCGTCCACCTTCGCTTCCGGCAGGATCGTCCGCATCTCGAAGATCGAGATCATCGGCAGGAAGCGCAGGAACAGGAACAGCAGCGTCAGGAACAGCCCGATCGTGCCGATGAAGGTCGACCAGTCCCAGAACGTCGGCGCGTACGTGCCCCACGACGAGGGCAGGAAGTCGCGGTGCAGGCTCGGTGACGATGATCACGAAGCGCTCGAGCCACATGCCGACGTTGACGACCAGCGAGATGACGAACAGCGCCGGCACGCTCGTGCGCACGCGCTTGAACCACAGCAGCCTGCGGGATCACGACGTTGCAGAGGATCAGCGCCCAGTACGCCGGCGCAGTACGGGCCCGAACATCCGGTTCAGCGGCACGAAGCCTTCGTACTGGTCGGCGCTGTACTCACGCGATGAACGCCTCGGTCATGTAGCCGTAGGCGACGATCAGCCCGGTGACGAGCATCACCTTCGCCATGTTCTGCAGGTGGCGCATGGTGATGAAGTCTTCGAGCTTGTAGATCGCGCGAATCGGAATCGCGAGCGTCAGCACCATCGCGAAGCCGGAGTAGATCGCGCCGGCGACGAAGTACGGCGGGAAGATCGTCGTGTGCCAGCCGGGCACGATCGACGATCGCGAAGTCGAAGCTGACGACGGTGTGCACCGACACGACCAGCGGCGTCGCCAGGCCGGCCAGCAGCAGGTACGCGCGTCTCGTAGCGGTGCCAGTGGTGCGCCGAGCCGCGCCAGCCCATCGCCAGCATGCCGTAGATGACGCGGCCGACGCGCGACTGCGACCGATCGCGCAGCGTCGCGAGATCGGGAATCAGGCCGACGAACCAGAACAGCAGCGACACGGTCGCGTAGGTCGAGACCGCGAACACGTCCCAGATCAGCGGGCTCCGGAACTGCGGCCAGACGTCCATCGTGTTCGGATACGGCAGCAGCCAGTAGGCGAGCCACGGGCGGCCGGTGTGGAAGAGCGGGAAGATGCCGGCGCACGCGACCGCGAAGAGCGTCATCGCCTCGGCGAAGCGGTTGATCGACGTGCGCCACGTCTGCTTGAGCAGCAGCAGGATCGCCGAGATCAGCGTGCCCGCGTGGCCGATGCCGATCCACCAGACGAAGTTCGTGATGTCGAACGCCCAGCCGACCGGGATGTTGTTGCCCCAGATGCCGATGCCCTTGACGACCAGGTAGGTCAGCGAGACGAGCAGCAGGACCGGTCGAGCAGCGAACGCGACGCCGAAGCCGAGCATACCACCCGAGCGGCGTCCGCCGCGCGAGGACGATCGCGCTGATCTTGTCGGTGACCGTGCCGAAGGTGTGCCCCGGCGCGATCACCGGCGGCGTGCCGGCGCCGACGACGCCGCGATGCGGATCCTCGACGGGCTGAGGCGTGTCGGCCACGTTACTCACCCAGCTCCGGGTTCACGTTCCGCACCGCCGCCAGATACGTCGTGCGCGGCCGCGTGTTCAGCTCGCCGAGCAGCGAGTAGTTCCGCACCTCGGCCTGCAGCTTGCGCGACGCGGCTCGTTCGGATCGTTCAGGTTGCCGAACACGATCGCGTCGGCCGGGCACGCCTGCTGGCACGCGGTCTTGATCTCGCCGTCGCGGACCTGGCGGTCGCTCCTTCTCCGACGTCGATCTTCGCGCTGCGTTGATCCGCTGCACGCAGTAGGTGCACTTCTCCATCACGCCGCGGCTGCGCACGGTGACGTCGGGATTGCGCCCGAGCTTGCAGGCTCGGCGTGTTCCAGTCCTGGTAGAGCAGGAAGTTGAAGCGGCGGACCTTGTACGGGCAGTTGTTCGAGCAGTAGCGCGTGCCGACGCAGCGGTTGTAGACCATGTCGTTCAGCCCTTCGTCGCTGTGCGCGGTCGCGCCGACCGGGCAGACGACCTCGCACGGCGCGTTCTCGCACTGCATGCACGGCACCGGCTGGAAGTAGGTCTCGGGATTGTCGATCGGCGCCGCGGTAGTAGGTGTCGACGCGCAGCCAGTGCATCTCGCGGCCGCGCAGCACCTGATCCTTGCCGACGACCGGGATGTTGTTCTCCGCCTGGCAGCCGACGACGCAGGCGTTGCAGCCGATGCAGGCGTTGACGTCGATCGCCATGCCCCACTTGTAGCCGTCGTACGTGTGACGTCGGGATACAGCGTGATCGTCCGCGGCGGCGTCTCGTCGCCCTCGTGCACCGACTTCGGGTCGCGCGACGAACTCGTCGCGCGTCACCGCGCGCACCATGCCGCGGCCCTCCATCAGGTGGTGGTACTGCGTGCAGGCGAGCGAGAAGCGTCTCGCCGGTGCGCGCGATCTCGACGCCGCGCGCCGAACGACAGCGCGTCGGACGTGCGGATGGCGTTGGCGTTGAAGCCCGGCGCCGGCGGCGACGCGGCCGCCGCGCGACGCGGCCGTAGCCGAGATGCACGGTGACGCAGTCGTCGGGATGGCCGACGACCGCGAACAGCGCGCCGCGGATCGCGCGGCCGCGATACTGCAGCTCGACGACGTCGGTGATGATCTGTCCGTGCTCGCCGCCCTGGAACGACGGCGCTTCGGCGGCGCTGAAGCTTCGCCGCGGTCGCCGGGCTCGCCGAGCACCGCGTTGTCCCACGTCAGCCGCGTGATCGGCTTCGGCAGTTCCTGCAGCCAGCCGTTGTTGGCGAAGCGGCCGTCGAGGACCGACGGGTCGTTGCGGAAGGAGATCTCGAGACCCGCTCGCTGTGCGTTGCGGATTGCGGCGTGCGGATTGGCATTGCGGATTGCGCCGGACTGCACGGTGACTTCGCTGCGCGGAACGCGGTGTTCGGGCACGACGCCGTCGTGCAGCCAGCGCCGCCAGGTCGGCGATCGTCGTCGCTTGTCGACCTTCCAGAACTCGCGAACCGATGTCGTGCGCGGAGCGCTCCGGCCGATCGCTCATCGCGGCCAGCACTTCGTGCGCCGACTTGCCGCCGTAGAGCGGCGCGATGAGCGGCTGCACGATCGAGACAGTGCCGTCGTAGCCGCGCGCGTCGCTCCACGCCTCCAGGAAGTGCGCCTCCGGAATCTGCCAGTGGCACAGCGCCGACGTCTCGTCGTCGTAGAGGCTCAGGTGGACGCGAAGCTGCGACCTTGCTCGAGCGCGTCGGCGAAGTCGAGGTCGGCCGGCGCCGTGTAGACCGGATTGCCGCCGACGATGACGAGGAGGTCGACCTTGCCGGCGTTCATGTCGGCGACGAGATCGCGCAGCGAGTCGAGCTGATTGACCGGCTCGGCCTCGACCGGCTGCGTGTAGACGACCGTCGTGCCGGCGTTGCCGAGCGACTGGTTCATCGCGTGCGCGAGCGCGTGAACGGCCGGCGGCTGGCCGTCGCCGGCGATGACGAGGCTGCGGCCGCGATGCGCCTGGAGATCTTTGGCGACCGCGTCGACCCACTTCCGACCGTCGTCTCCGCCCACCTGCCCACGCCGCGCCCACCTGCCCGCACCCGCCACGCCGACCGCGCGCCGCGATCTGCGCGCGCGATCGCTTCGATGCCGCTCGGCTTGCATCGGCAGCCGGTGATCGGCGCGCGCGCCGGTGGACGTGGGCATCGACTCGATCGCGTAGAGCCGGTTCATGCGATCGGCCTGTTCGGGCCGCCGGCGCGCGGCGAAATCGCGCGCGTAGCGCAGCGATCCGGGGCCGCAGCCGAGGAAGTCGGCGTCGAGCGCGAGGATGACGTCGGCCTGATCGAAGCGGTACTGCGCGTCGACGTACTCGCCGAACGCGAGCTGCGCGCCGCGCGCGCGCGTTCTCGCGGCTGGCCGGATCCCACTGGTGCCACTTCGCCGACGGGAAGCGCGCCAGCAGATCGCGAATCTGCGCGGCGAGCGTCGGCGAGCTGACCGACTCGGTGAGGATGCGGAGCCCGGCGCCCTCGAGCGGCTGCTGCGCGGTCAGCGCGGCGCGGATCGCGCCGAGAAACGCCGACCACGGGCGGATCTCGCCGAGATTGGTGAGCGTCTGCGAGCGGTCGGGATCGTAGAGCCCGAGAATCGCGGCCTGCGCGAACACGTCGGTCGCGCCGAGGCTGCCCGGATGCAGCGGGTTGCCTTCGATCTTGGTCGGCCGCCCTTCGTGGCTCTCGACGAGGAGCCCGGTGGCGACGCCGCCGAGCGGCATCGCGGTCGCGTAGAAGAGCGGCTTGCCGGGGACGAGCTCTTCGGGCTGGCGCACGTAGGGAACGATCTTTCCGGCGGCTGGCGCGTGCAGGCGGTCACGCCCGCGAGCGCGAGCGACGCGCCCATCAGCTTGAGGAACGTCCGCCGCGCGACCGGATCGGTGATCGCTTCGATCTGCGACGGGAACTCGTTGTAGAGATGCTCCTGGAACGCCGGATCGTCGGCCTGCTCCTCGAGCGTCCGCCAGCCGTCGCAGCGCCGAGTCTGAGCCGCTCTGACCGACGATCCCTGTCGTGTTCGTCCTCATCGGTGGCACGTCGAGCAGCTCGTGAGCTTCTGAATCTGATACTCGGCGACCAGCCGCCTGCCGACCTCGAGCTGATCGGCGGCGGCGCGTAGTCGACGCGGAAGACCGCCTCGCGCGGGCGCACGTAGCGCTCCGGGCTGCGATGGCAGTCGAGGCACCATTCCATCTGCAGCGACTTCTCCTGCCACATCAGCGGCATCCGATCGACCTGGCCGTGGCAGGTCGTGCAGCCGACGCCCTTGTTCACGTGGATGCTGTGGTTGAAGTAGACGAAGTCGGGCAGATCGTGGACGCGCGTCCACTGGATCGAGCGGCCGGTGCGGAAGCTCTCGCGCACCGGCTCGAGGAACGGGCTGTTCGCGAAGATCTGCGAGTGGCAGTTCATGCAGGTCTTGCGTCGGCGGGATGCCGGCGAACGACGAGTCCTCGACCGAGGTGTGGCAGTAGCGGCAGTCGATGCCGTTGCCGGCGACGTGGCGCTCGTGGCTGAACTGGATCGGCTGCTCGCGCGCGACGTGCGACGGTCGTCATCCACGGCGAGCGGTTCACTTCGGCGAAGAGGCCGAGCAGGCCGGCGATGAAGAACACCGCGCCGAAGATGCTGACCCGCGCAATCGTGTTCGCGCTGCGATGAAAGATCTGCGACATGAGGTCGAGCGAACGGCGTGAGCTTACTTCGTTTTGCTCGCGCGTCGGGGCGATCCTATTTTGTGAAACATTTCACGTAGCTGTCAAAATCGCCCGGCGGCTCGACGGTCCGGCTACGGCTGAGGTGGCTTCTCCCAGACGTAGGCCCGGCCCATGCGCGTATTTCTCGAACCATTCGAGCTCGGTGTTCGCCTTGAAGATGAGATGGCGCAGCTCGCCCCACTGATGGCCTTCGCGCGGGGCGACGAACAGGCGGGTCGGCACGCCGTTGCTCTTGAGCGCGCGATACATCTCCATCGACTGCGCCACCGGCACGCGCGAGTCGGCCTCGCCGGCGAAGAACAGCGTCGGCGTCTTCACGTTCGCCGACGTCCTTGACCGGCGAGTTGTTCCAGAAGAGCTCGATCGGCGCGTTCTTGCGCCACGGCGTCCCGCCGAACCAGGTGCGGCGGAACGTCGTGTCGTCGGTCTGCGCGTAGAGCGACGTCCAGTTCGACACGCCGGCGCCGGCCGATCGCCGCCTTGAAGCGATCGGTCATGGTCACGAGCTTGTTGACCAGCGTGCCGCCGGCGCTCCAGCCCATCGCGATCAGCCGATCGGGATCGGCGATGCCCCGCCTGGACGAGGTGATCGACGCCGGTCAGGATGTCCGACGTCATGTTGCTGGAAGTAGCCGTTCGACGACGTCGCGGAAGAAGGCGTTGCCGTAGCCGGTGCTGCCGCGATAGTTCGGCCGGAGCACCGCGTAGCCCTTGCCGGCGAGCACCGGCCAAGTAGTTCTGGACGCAGCGCCGACCCGGCGCCGAACTTGTCGGACTCGAACGGGCCGCCGTGCATCTGCACGACGAGCGGATAGCGGCGGCCCGGCCTGATAGTCGACCGGGTAGAACAGCATGCCCTCGATCGTCGTGCCGTCGCCGCTCTTCCACGTCACCTTCTGCTGCCGCGGCAGCGCCACGTCGCGCTCGAGGCGGTCGAAGCGGTGCGTCACGCGCGTCGCCGCCGCCAGGCGATCGCCGATCGGCAGCGTCCACACCTCGCCGAACCTGGTCGGCTCGTCGATGCTGCAGCACGATCTTCCCCGCGCTCGGGACCACCGCCCAGCCTGGCGGGATGAAATGCTCGCCGTCGGTCAGCTGCCGCACGCCGCGGGCGGCCGGATCGATCAGGACCAGCTCGCTGTGCACGCCCATGTTGACGTTCGCGATGATCGAGCGGCCGTCCGGCGACCAGGTCGCCTGCTCGATGGCGTAGGGATAGTCGGCGGGCAGCACCAGCCGCGGCGCGCCGCCGGCGGCCGGCACGATGAACAGCGTCCGCGGGTAGTACGGCTCCATCCGCTCGTTCGCGTCGGCGACGAACAGCATCTGCGAGTTGTCCGGCGACAGCTCGACGCCGCTCTCCTCGATGGCATTGTCGCTGGTCAGCGCGCGGGCGTTCTCGCCGCTGGCGTCCATCACCCACACTTCGCCGCGCGCGGCGTCGGCCAGGAGCGGTGACGGCGCGCGCTGGAACGCGATGCGCCGGCCGTCTGACGACAGCTTGTACTCGGCCACCGACGCGTCGCCGGACGTCACCTGCGTCTCCGCGCCGCTCGCGACGACGATTTTCCAGAGGTGCCGCTGCTGGTAGTCCTCGTCCACCGCGAACACATCGTCTCGCACGCGGCTGCGCTCGCGCTCGTCGGCGCGTGGCCGGATCGCCGGCGACGAAGTAGACGATCGTGCCGTCCGGCGACCACGTCGGCGTCGCGCCCGGTGCGGCGCTGACGCCGGTCGCGTGTTGGGTCAGGGCGCGCGATTCGCCGCCGTCGGCCGGCAGCAGCGAGATCTGCCCCTCGCGCAGGAACAGCAGCGTCTTGCCGTCGGGCGACCAGCGCGCGACGGGAATGTCGCCGCCTTCGGTGAACGTGAGCTGCGCCGGCGCGCCGCCGGCGACGTCCTGGCGCCAGAGGTGGCAGACCAGGCGTCCGGCTTTCCAGTCCGCCGCGGCAGAAAGTAAGCGACCGTGCGTCCGTCAGGCGAGAGCTGCGGGACCGATGACGCGCGGCAGCTCGGCGAGGTCGACGAGCGTCAGCGGCCGCCGCTTCTGCGCCGCGAGCAGGCGGCGTCGACGGCGATCGCGCCCAGGAACGCCACGAGCACCGTGCGCTGCCACCGGCGGAGCGAGTCTCATGCGGTGCGGCGCCTCATGTGAGATATTAGACCGGAATCAAGGAGCAGTCCGGCATGAGCGTTTGTCACCGCACGGCGGTTTTCGCGCTGACGCTGCGTCGAGCCTCGTCGCGCGCGGCGCGCGCGGCCGAGTTCCCGGCGGCGGTCGAGGGCGATTTCGTCGGCCCGCGACTTCCGCTTCGGCTCCGGCGAAACGCTGCCCGCCCTCAACCTGCACTATCGGACGATCGGCACGCCGCGACGAGACGCGTCCGGCGTCGTGCGCGAACGCCGTGCTGATTCTCCACGGCACCGGCGGCACCGGCGCGGGCTTCCTCTCGCAGACCTTCGGCGGCGAACTGTTCGGACCCGGACAGTTGCTCGATGCGACGCGCTACTTCATCATCCTGCCGGACGGCATCGGCCACGGAAAGTCGAGCAAGCCGAGCGACGGCCTGCGCGCGCGCTTCCCGAAATACACCTACGACGACATGGTCCGCGCCGCAGCACGCGATGCTCGTCGATGGGCTGAAGGTGAACCACCTGCGCCTCGTGCTCGGCACGTCGATGGGCGCGATGCACTGCTGGGTCTGGGGCGAGACGTATCCGGACTTTGTCGACGGCCTCGGTGCCGCTGGCGAGCGCGCCGACGGCAGATCGCCGGACGCAACCGCGTCGATGCGCAAGATGATCATCGACAGCATCACGCAGGATCCCGACGTGGAAGAACGGCGACTACAGCCAGCAGCCGCGCGAGGGCCTGGTCGGCGCGGTCAACCTGCTGATGATGATGACCAGCAGCCCGCTGCAGTGGCACAAGTCCGGGCCGACGCGCGACGCCGCGGACAAATGGTACGAGGATCAGATCGACGTCGCGCGTCGCCGCGACCGACGCGAACGACATGCTCTACCAGTTCAACGCGTCGCGCGACTACGATCCGTCGCCGAATCTCGAGAAGATCACGCGCCGCGTCCTCGCCATCAACTCGGCGGACGATGTGGTGAACCCGCCGGAGCTGGGGCTGATGGAGGAGCTGATGCCGCGCGTGAAGCGCGGCCGCTACGTCCTCATCCCGACGAGCGACCAGACCCGCGGCCACGGCACGCACTCGCTGCCGGCGGTGTGGGGCAAGCATCTGGCGGAGTTCCTGCAAGGATTGACGCCGTCGTCCGAGTAGCGCAGCCTTAGACTGCCGGTGCTCGGTCCTGTTACGTGGCCCGCTCGTTGCCAGCCGACGGCCGGTCTGGTGTAATCGCCTTATCGCATGAGCGACGATCGCAAGTACCGCCAGCGCGGATATCAGGACGAGCCCGAAGCCGCGCGGCCCCAAGGGACCGTCGGCGCCGCGCCCGCCGCAGGAGCGCGCCCGGGCCGCGTCCTGCAGGATGCCGCCGGACCGAAGACGCCCGAACCTGATGGCGGCGCACGAGGTCTGCCGCTGCGCGCGGTGCGGCAATCTGCCTGTCGCTGCCGTTCGCAGCCGACGCGCGGTGCTCGCGCTGCGGCGTCGATCTGCACAGCTGCGTGCAGTGCGTCTCGTTCGACACCAGCGCGCGCTGGAGTGCACGCAGAGCCCGGCGCTGCCGGCGCGCGTCGCGCCGAAGGACGTCCGCAACAGCTGCTCGCTGTTCACGCCGCGCACGACCGTCGAGCGCCAGACCGGCACGCCGGCCGCCAGCGAGCGGCGGCTCGTCAGGCACGAGCAGCGCCAAGCGGGCGTTCGAGGATCTCTTCAAATAGGTGACCAGACTCCGCAAGTCATAATCACTGGCATGGCACTGATCTGCCCCGGCCGATCAGGAACAACTGCGCGAGGCGTTCAGCGAGATGACCGCGCCCGTGCGGCTGCTGTTCTTCACGCAGACGCTCGACTGCGAGACCGTGCCTGCAGACGCGGCAGATTCTCGACGAGCTGCCGCCGCTGTCCGACAGGATCGCGATCGAGGAAGTGAACTTCGTCCTCGACAAGGACAAGGCGGCGCAGTACGGCATCGATCGCGTGCCGGCGATCGCCGTGCTCGGGCAGGACGAGCGGCGGCGAGCCGCGCGGACTCGCGCATCCGGTTTCTCGGCGCGCCGTCCGGCTACGAGTTCATCTCGCTGGTGCAGGCCGATCCTGCTGGTCGGCGGCGCCGGCTCGACGCTCACCGACGACAACCGCCGGCGGATCGCCGCCGTCGACAAGCCGGTGACGATGCAGGTGTTCACGACCCCGACGTGACCGCACTGCCCGCGGGCGGTCAGCCTCGCGCATGAAATGGCGTTCGCCAACACGCACATCACCGCCGTTCGCGGTCGAAGCGACCGAGTTCCCGACCTCGCGCGGCGCTATCGCGTCACCGGCGTGCCGAAGACGGTCGTGCAACGACGACGATCGAGATTCTCGGCGGCGCTGCCGCAGGACGACGTTCGTCGCGCAGGCGCTGGCGCCGTTTCTACCGGCGGCGGGCGAGCCAGAAGACCAGCCCGAAGCGCTGACCACGCCGCGAACGCGATCCACTCGGCGCGCGTGAAGCTGCCGGGCACGCCGGGCACGACCTTCATCAGCACGATCGCCACGCTGACCGCCGCGCCGAGCCACGCCATCGCGGCCGGTCTCGTTCGCGTAGCGCGTCGCGCCGGCGGCGCGCGAGGTAGGCGGCGCACGCCGACAGCCAGCCGACGCCGACCGCCAGCGAGCCGACTTCGGTGATCGGCACGAGGATCGCGTCGCCGAACATCGCCGCGGCCGCCGTCAGCACCCCCATCAGCGCGATCGCGACCACCGGCGTCCCGTCGGCGGCGTGCACGCGGCCGAGCGACGGGTGGACGAGGTTGCGCCGGCCGATCGCGTAGAGCATCCGCGTCGCCGCGACGAAGTTGCCGTTGAAGATCTTCAGCAGCGACAGGAACGCGCCGAACAGGATCAGCTGCGCGATCGCGTGCGAGCCGAACGTCCGCTCGAACGCCACCTCGGTGCGCACGTGGCCCGACACGATCTGCTGCCACGGATAGACGTAGGTGACGACCGCGATGATGATGACGTAGAAGAGCAGCCCGGCGAACGAGCGCGCGCGTAGATCGCCTTCGGTGAAGTTGCGCGGATCGAAGCCGGCTCTGCGCCTCCTCCGATCCCTTGGCGACCGACTCGAACCCGGTCATGAAGTACGGCACGATCTGCAGCACGAGGAAGATCGACAGCGACGACGCCGGCGGTGCCCGGCTGCGAGAACAGCGGCTGCATGTTCGGCGCTGTCGCCGCGCGCGAAGCCGAGCAGCGTGAAGATCGCGAACGTCGCCAGCAGGCCGAACGTCATCGACGTCCTGGAAGACGCCGCTCGGCTTGATGCCGCGGTAGTTGATGAACGACGATGAGCGCGGTCAGCGCGAGGCCGACGCCGAGCCGCGGCGCGTAGATCGGCGTGCCGGCGATCGCGTAGAGCTCGATAGCGAGTTCAGCGCCGGGAAGACGCGCGCCAGCAGGTTGCCGGTCGCGACCGCCTCCCACGGGCAGACGATCGCGTAGGACAGCACCATCGTCCACCCGGCGCGCGAAGCTGACGAGCGGCGGAAAGACGCCTTCGGTGTAGGCGATCTCGGCGCCGGCGTCGCGGATGCGCTGCACGAGGCGGCCGTAGGTGTGCGCGATCGGAAACAGCAGCAGCCCGCCGATGCAGGAAGCCGAGCATGCGCGCCGCCCGGTCCGCCGCGCGACAGCCAGTCGTCCATCAGGACGACCCAGCCGACGCCGATCATCGTGCCGAAGCCGAAGGTGAAGTACTCGACGGTGCTGAGGCTGCCGTGGAGCCGTTCGCGCTCGGGCGTCATCAGAACTTCAGCCGGAGCAGCGAGGGCGCCGCGATCTTTCTGCGGGACGACGATGAAGAGGTTGTCGTACTCGGCATCGCGCGATGGTGATCGGCGTCGTCGACCGTGGAGCGCGCGCAGCAGCTCCGGCACCGTGTTCGAGTGGCCGACGACCAGGCGCGCGGTCGTGCGGCCCGAGGGCGGCGAGCGCGCTTCGCCAGCGGCTGCACCGTCGCGGCCGGCAGCGCGCTGCGGCGCGAGGTGCAGCGCATCGGCCAGCGGCTGCGCCGTCTCGATCGTGCGCCGCAGCGTCGGACGTGAAAACGTGGGTGACGCCGGCGTCGCGCAGCATGTCTCTGAAGCCGGTGCGCGCGGTCGACGCCCGCGGCGGACAGCGGCGAGTCGGTCGACTGGTCGGCGCGCTCGGCGTGCCGGACGATGTAGATCGCCTCCTGCGCGCACGCCGTCCGCGCCGGCGACGAGCGCGACGACGAGCAGCGAGAGGACGAGGCGCCGCGCGTTTCACGGACGCCACTATACAATCGAGCCCATGACGCATCAGCCGCGCGCGTCGTTCCAGTCGCCGCGCTTCGCGCAGCCGGCGACCTTCATGCGGCTGCCGCACGTCGAGGATCCGCACGGCCTCGACGTCGCGATCGTCGGCGTGCCGCTACGACGGCGGCACGTCGTACCGTCCCGGCGCGCGGCTCGGCCCGCGCGAGATCCGCAGCGCAGTCGTCGCTCATCCGGCCCTACAGCTATTTCCAGAAGGTCGCGCCGTTCGATCGGCTGAACGTCGCCGACGTCGGCGACGTCGACGCGCCGCCGGTCAGCATCGAGAAGTGCTACGAGGCGGTCGAGGCGCGGATCGGCGCGATCGCCGACGCCGGCGCGCGGCCGATCGTCATCGGCGGCGACCATTCGATCTCGCTGCCGATCCTGCGCGCGCTCGCGAAGCGGCACGGTCCGCTGGCGCTGGTGCAGTTCGACGCGCACATCGACACCTGGGACGAGTATTTCGGCGGCAAGTATTTTCACGGCACGCCGTTCCGCCGCGCGATCGAGGAAGGGCATCATCGACGGGCAGCGCTTCATCCAGGTCGGCATCCGCGGGCCGATGTACGGCGAGGAGGACTTCGACTTTCACCGCGAGCACGGCATCACGATGCTCGACATCGACCAGGTGAAGGCGCGCGGCATCGCGTCGGTCGTCGAGCAGATCCGCCGCGTCGTCACCGGGCCGGCGTACATGACGTTCGACATCGACTCGGTGGATCCGGCGTTCGCGCCGGGCACCGGGCACGCCGGAGGTCGGCGGCCTGACCAGCCACGAGGCGCAGCGGCTGGTGCGCGGGCTGGCCGGCCTCGTCGCTCGTCGGCGGCGACATCGTCGAAGTCGCGCCGCCGTTCGACGGTCCGGGCCAGATCACGGCGCGTCCTGGCGGCGAACCTGATGTTCGAGTTCCTGTGCGTCGCTGGCGCTCGGTCAGCACGGCTCGATGAGCTGACAGCCGAGAGCCGACAGCTGATACGCCGCAGGTGATCTCAGCGGTCGTGATCTGCGGCAAAGCGTCGTCATTGATTCACGAGCTTGTTAGGCTGAACGTGCGACGCATCGTCTGCGTTCGGCGACAGCCTGACGCTCGGGCCACGGCATCGGCGCCGGCGGCGGCGTATCCGGCCGCTCCTGCACCGGCGGGTCCGCCGGCGCCGGCGCTGCCGTTCGAGGTCGTCAACGCCGGGGTCGCGCGGCGAAACGTCGGCGGACGCCGTGCGCGCGCCTCGATCGCGCGCTCGAGGGCGACGTGCGCGTGCTCATCGTCGCGCTCGGCGCCAACGACGGGTTGCGCGGCGTTCCGGTCGCGCAGCTCACAGCCAACCTCGGCCGCATCATCGAAACCGCGCAGGCGCGCGGACATCGCCGTGCTGCTGTGCGCGATGGAGGCGCTGCCGATCCACGGGTGGGCCTACACCACCGCGTTTCACAACGCGCACGTGCGAGCTCGCGCGGCGCTACCAGGTGCCGCTGGTGCCGTTCATCCTGACGCAACATCATCGGCAACCCGCAGCTGATGCAGCCCGACCGCGCGCACCCGAACGCCGCCGGCGCCCAGGCGCATCGCCGAGGCCATCTGGCCGCACCTCGAGCGGATGCTGACAGGCTCCGTGCTAGCATCCCGTCCGTGATGAAACGCGGCTCTGGCTCTCGTCGCCATGCTCTCGGTCTCCCTCTCGATCGAGGCGGCGGCGCCGATTTCCTACCGCTTCTCCTTCCCCGAACCGCAGCACCGCTGGATGCAGGTCGAGGCGACGTTCACCGACCTCGGCGCAGCGCACGCTCGAGCTGCGCATGAGCCGCTCGTCGCCGGGCCGCTACTCGCTGCACGACTTCGCGAAGAACGTCTACGACGTGCACGCGTTCGGCGCCGACGGCCGCGAGCTGCCGACGACGCGGCCGGATCCGCACGGCTGGAACGTCGACGGCCACGGCGGCAGCGTGACCGTGAAATACAAGGTCTACGGCGATCGCGTCGACGGCACCTATCTCGCCGTCGACACGACGCACGCGCACATCAACATGCCGGCGGCGATCATGTGGGCGCGCGGGCTCGACGATCGCCCGGCGACGGTCACCTTCGCGCAGCCGGCCGGCGCGACGTGGCAGGTCGCGACGCAGCTGCACGCGGGATCGTCGCCGCTCGAGTTCACCGCGCCCAACCTCCAGCATCTGATGGACAGCCCGTCGGAGTTCGGCCCGGTCGCGATCCGCCAGTTCACCGTCGGGCCGCGCACGTTCCGCTTCGCGCTGCACCACACCGGCACCGACGCCGAGCTCGACGCGCTTCGTGAAGGACGTCGAGAAGATCGTCCGCGCAGGAGGGCGCGATCTTCGGCGAGTACCCGGAGTACGAGCCGGGCGCCTACACGTTTCTCGCCGACTACCTGCCGTGCGCCAACGGCGACGGCATGGAGCACCGCAACAGCACGGTGATCACCTCGCCGCGCATCGATCGCCGAGCGCGCGCGGCGACCTGCTCGACACGGTCGCGCACGAGTTCTTCCACTGCTGGAACGTCGAGCGCATCCGGCCGACGGGGCTCGAGCCGTTCGACTTCGATCGCGCGAACATGTCCGGCGAGCTGTGGCTCGCCGAAGGGTTCACGCAGTACTACGGCCCGCTGGCGCTGCAGCGCGCCGGCCTCGCCGACGTCGCGTCGACCGCCGACACGCTCGGCCGGCTGGTCGACGCGCGTGGCCGACGATCCGGGCCGGCTGGTGCGATCGGCGGAAGAGATGAGCCGCATGGCGGCGTTCATCGACGGCGGCCGCACGGTCGATCGCACGAACTGGTCGAACACCGTGCATCTCGTACTACCCGTTCGGCGGCGCGATCGCGCTGGCGCTCGACCTCACGCTGCGCGATCGCATCGACGGCCGCGTCACGCTCGACGACTTCATGCGGGCGATGTGGCGCAGCTACGGCAAGCCGGGCGGCAGCCGCGAGGGCTACGTCGATCGTCCGTACACGATCGCCGACGCCGAGGCGACGCTCGCCGAGGTCAGCGGCGACGCGGCGTTCGCGCGCGACTTCTTCGCGCGCTACATCCAGGGCCACGACGTCGCCGACTACCCGCGGCTGCTCGCGCGCGCCGGCTTCACCGTGCGCAAGCGCAACGCCGGGCCGCGCCTGGCTCGGCGATCTGCGGCTCGAGACGCGCGACGGCGCGCGCGTCGCGGCGCTCGTCGCGCCGACCTGGCCGATCTACGCCGCGGGCCTCGACCAGGACGACGAGCTGCAGCAGATCGACGGCCAGCGGATCAACGGCGACGGCGACGTCGCGGCCGTCGCTGGCGCGGCACAAGCCGGGCGACACGATTCAGATCGCGTTCGTCGATCGCACCGGACGCGCGAAGACGGCGACGTGACGCTCGCCGAGGATCCGCACATCGAGGTCGTGCCCGGTCGAGTCGCGCGCGGCACGCTCACGGCGGCGCAGAAAGCGTTCCGCGATCGCTGGCTGGGAGCGAAGTGAATGCCGCTGCCCTGGCTTCAGACTCATCGACGCGGTCGTCGGCGTGACCGACTTCGCGCGCAGCCGCGAGAGCGCGGCAGGTGCACCGACGAGCAGCAGCAACCGCAGCAGATGCGAGGCGGCGGCGCGCGCGCCGGCGGCCTCGAAGCGCGCATGGCCGGCGTCGTCGTCGCGGCGCTGAAGGAAGCGTTCGATCGGGACACGCGCGCGGCTGGAGCTCGAGCGCGAGCAGCTCGCCGCCGAGCGCGAGCGCGCCGAGCGCGCGCTGCGGCTGGAGCTGCAGCGGCAGGCCGCGCGACCGCGAGATCGGACGGCTGCGGCTGCTCGCCGGCGTCGCCATCGCGCGGCTGGCTGGTGCACGCTGCTGCTCGCGATCTGGCCGGGCAGCCGTCATGGTCGGCGACCATCGCCGCGCGCGCGTCGCGCTCGGCGGCGGCTGGCTGCTCGGCGCCGCGCTCGCCGCGTCGTTCAGCGCGCAGGCGCGCGGTCGCGGTCGCTCGATTCGCTGGCGGCCGGCGGCGAGCGACAGCCGCGTGGTCGCGATGTCCGGCACCGGCGGCGCTGCGCGCTCTGGCTCATCGTCGGCGGCCTGACGCTCGTCGGGCTGGCGGCGCTGATCGCGTAGGACGATCACCGTCGAAACCGCGGCACTACGAATACACGGCTCTTTACGTCGTTGCCCTGTCGTGCTGTTCGCAGCCCTTCAGTGGACTCGTGCCGCTCACTGCGATCGAATAGCACTCCCGGCGCGAGCTTCCACTCGGGATCGAGCGCTCGCTTGATCGCGCGCATCTCCTCGATGCCGTCGTCGCCGTAGAGCTCGGCGCAGCAGCCGCTGCTTGACCGGGTTGCGGCCGACGCCGTGCTCGGCGAGCGGCGAGCCGCCGAGCCGGATCGACTTCGCGGCCGAACGTCGAGGATCGCGTCGCTTGCCCGACTCGACGTCGGCGCATCGATCGCGGGATCACGTTCGGGTGCAGGTTGCCGTCGGAGATGTGGCCCCAGACGGCGGCGTCGAGGCCGCGGCGGCCGAAACTCGTCGTCGTAGATCGTCAGCAGCTCGTCGAGCCGCTCGAACGGGCACGATCATGTCGGCCGCGGTCTTCGCGATCCGCGGATCGATCGTCCTGCTTCGCGCGGCCGACGCGCTGCGTTGACCGCCGGCCGGCACCGCCTCGCGCAGCGCGAGCAGCTGCTGCTCGCGCGCGCGCGATCGCCGGGCACGGCGATCTCGACGTCGGTCGAGCACGCCGGCGTCGTCGAGCGCGCGGCAGAAGCGCACGCAGCGGCGTGTCCGGCGCGTCCGGCTCTCGCGCGCGGCCGATCTCGTCGAAGCGCCTGCGTCGGCCGTCGTGTCCGGCGGGCAGCTCGAGCGTGACGAGCAGCGCCATCGCCGCTGCCGTCGGGAATCGTCGACGCCGTGCGCGCGATCGACGCCGTCCTCGCGCAGCAGCGCCAGGCAGCGCGCGTCCATGTGCTCGATCGCCGACACGTCGATGCCGCTCGGATCGTGCGTGCGCCAGGTCTCGCGCGCCGCGTCGCGCAGCCGCCGCACGAACGCGAGCGCCGCGCTCGCGATCGTCGAACGGCACGAACGCCAGGCACATCGCCGGCCGGACGGGCAGCACGCGCAGCGTCACCTCGGTGATGACGCCGAGCGTGCCTTCGGATCCGATGAACAGATCGATGAGGTCCATGCCCGGCGCGGCGAAGTAGCCGGCCGACAGCTTCGGCACGTCGCGGCATCCGGTAGCGCGGCACGCGGAACGCGCGATCGTGCGGTCGGACAGGACGATCTCGAAGTACCCGTCGGCGATCGCGCGGTCGGTCCGCCGCGCTCGATGTCGAGCACGTCGCCGCTCGGCAGCACCACCGTCAACGCCCGCACCCAGTCGCGCGTCGTGCCGTACTTGAACGTCGCGGCGCCGGCGGCGTTGGTGGCGACGATGCCGCCGGCGAAGGCGCCCGGTGAAGGTCGGCACCGGCGGATAGTAGCGGCCCGCATCGCGCGAGCGCGGCGTCGAGATCGACCAGCGTCACGCCGGCCTCGACGCGGATCCAGTCGGCGCCGATGCTCGAGGATGCGATTCGAGGCGCGCCGTGCTCGAGCACGATCTCGCCCGTCGGCGTCGCGCCGCCGGTCAGCGACGACTGCGCGCCGATTGGCAGCACCGCCGGCGCGGACCGGACCAGCGCGGCGACTTCGGCTTCCGACGCGGGCGCGGCGACGCCGGCCGCGAACCCGCCGGGAAAGTGCGCGGCGTCTTCGACAAACGACGCCGAGCACGTCGGGATCGCGCTCGATCCGCGGCGCGGATCCGCGCCTCGCCGTGCGGCGCGCGGCGCGCGGATCCGAGTGGCTTGGCATCGTCGACATGCTCATACGTAGATGGCCGCCATCGCGGACGTGCGTGACGGTGCGCGCTGAAGTCGGACGCCTGCGCCACAGTACCGAGTGCGGATGCGATAGGCTGTAGGAATGCGAAGGCTATCTCGGAGCGCGTGCATCGCTCGGTTTGCTGACGATTCCCGCCGCCGCGCCTGGCCAGGGGATCGACGCGCCGCGGATCTCGCAGGCGGACTTCAAGAAGCTCATCGCGGCGAAAAACGTCGTCATCGTCGACACGCGAGTGGCGGACGTGTTTGCGCGCCGGCCACATCCCGGCGCGCGTGCTGCTGCCGCTCGAAGGGCGATGACGTGGCCCGAGAGGTACGAGAAGACCGTCGCGAAGCTGATCGCCGTCGAAGAAACCGGTCGTCACCTACTGCGCCTGACAGGACGAGTTCACGAGCGCCCGTGCGGCGCTCATGCTCAGGGAGCGCGGCGTCAAGAGCGTCCGCGCGCTCGTCGGCGGCTGGAACACGTGGGTGAACGACAAGGGCCCGGTCGTGACCGGCAATGGTAAGCTAATGGCCGGTCGCTGACGACAATCGAACGCTGAAGGGCCGCGAAGCCACGACAAGAGCCATCTGCGTCAGCTTTGCGTGCTTTGCGTTCACCACGTGGGACCGCGAGCGCCTTGATCAGCCGGTACTGAAACTCCAGCCCTTCGTAGAACTGCTTCACGCCGATCGCGCTCGTCCCGGCCGTGCGCGCGCACGTCGTCCATGTCGCCGAACGTGCCGTCGACGCCGTAGGTCGGAATCTCGCCGTTGCGCAGGTAGAGGCCGTCGGTGGCGCCGGTGCTCATCACCGGCACGACGATCGACGCCGGGAAACATCTCCTTCGTCAGCGACTCGACGGCGCTCATCGACGTCGGGACGCAGCGGCGACGGCTTGCTCGGGTTGGCGTCGCCGACAAACGACACGCTGATCTTCGGATCGGCCAGCACCTCGACGAGCTTGTCCTTGACCGACGCCGGGCGACACGCCCGGCAGGATGCGGCAGTTGACGTTCGCGCGTCGCCATCTGCGGCAGCGCGTTGTTCGCGTGGCCGCCCGCGCAGCCGCGTCGCGACGCACGTCGTCCGCATCATGCGCGTTGTAGTACGGCAGCGACGCCGACAGCCGCGCCGCCGCCGCGAGATCCGGCGTCGGCCGCGCGACGGCGCGCATGTCGGCGGCCATCTTCGGATCGGTCTGCACCGTCGCCGACCGCTCGAAGTAGCCGCGCGTCACCTCGTTCAGCTCGACCGGGAACTCGAACTTCGCCAGCCGCGCGAGCCCTCCGACAGGTGATAGATCGCGTTGTCCTTGACCGGCAGCGAGCTGTGGCCGCCCGCGTTGGTCACCTCGAGGCGGAAGTCCTGGAACACCTTCTCGCTCGCCTGGACCTCGTTGGTCAGGTACTTGCCCTTGCGCATCGTCGCCGCCGCCGCCCTCGTTGATCGCGAACTCGGCGTCGATCAGGTCGCGGTGGTTCTTCACCAGCCAGTCGACGCCGTTGAAGGTGCCGCCTTCCTCGTCGGCGGTGAGCGCGAGGATCAGATCGCGATCCGGCTTGAAGCCTTCCTCCTTCAGCCGAATCAGGTTGGCGACGAACTGCGCCGCCATCGACTTGTCGTCGCTGGTGCCGCGGCCGTAGAAGAAGCCGTCCTTCTCGAGGAAGCGTGAACGGATCGAACGACCAGTCCTCGCGCTTCGCCTCGACGACGTCGAGGTGGGCGAGGAGGAGGAGCGGCCGCTGCGCGCCGGTGCCGTGCAGCCGCGCGACGAGGTTGCCCTTTCGCGGATCGGGGCCGAGCACCTGCATGTCGGCGGCGGGGAAGCCGGCGGCCTTCAGCCGCGCCGCCACCGCGTCGGCCGCCTTCGTCACGTTGCCGTTCGGCGTATCGGTGGTGTTGATCTCGATGAGCTCTTTGAAGATCTCTCTGGCGCGCGCATCGTTGTGGTCCGGACTGCGCGGCGAGCGCGCGCCGGCACAGGCACGCGATCCTGCGGCGGCTGATGATGAAGTGGCGCATGACAGGATCGAATTATAGGTCGGGATATACTTCGGCACGATGAAGTTTGCTCCGGAATACGTCGCCTACGTGCTCAACGAGAACTTCGAGGACGCCAAGGAGCTCCTGCTCGTCGCCGCTGATGGCGATTCACTACGCCCACCTCGTGATGCTCGCACGCGCAGGGCATCGTGTCCGCGGCCGACGCGCACGCGCTGCGCGACGCGCTCGACGGCGATGTCGCAGGACGAGATCCGCCGCGTCAGCTACGACGGCACCTACGAAGACCTGTTCTTCTACGTCGAACGGCTGATCGTCGCGGCGTGCGGCGACGAGGTCGCCGGGCCGGCTGCACACGGCGCGCTCGCGCAACGACATCGACATGACGATGTACCGGATGCGGCAGCGCGAGTTCATCCTCGGCCTGCTGGCGGCGACGCTTCGCGCTGCGCCGCTCGCTGCTCGACGTCGCCGACGCGCCACCGCGACACGATCTTCGCCGTGCACACGCACACGCAGCGCGGCGCAGCCGACGACGGTCGCGCACTACCTGCTGGCGGTCGTCGAACAGCTGGAGCGCGACGCGATCGCGGCTGAAGGCGGCGCTACGATCGCACCAACCGGAACCCGCTCGGCGCCTGCGCGATCACCGGGACCGGCTTTCCGATCGACCGGCAGCTGACCTCGGAGCTGCTCGGCTTCTGCGGGCCGACCGGCAACACCTACGGCAGCATCGCGACGGTCGACTACCTGCTCGAGAGCACGTCGGCGGCGACGGTGCTGCTGGCCGGCCACGGCCGCTTCGTGCAGGACCTGCTGCTGTGGGGCACCGCCGAGTTCGGCTACGTGCGCTTCGGCGACGGCTTCGTGCAGGGCAGCAGCATCATGCCGCAGAAGCGCAACCCGGTCGCGATCGAGCACGCGCGCGCCATCGGCAGCAAGGCGCTCGGCCAGGCGCAGGCGATCGTCCTGACCGTCCACAACACGCCGTTCGGCGACATCGTCGACACCGAGGACGACCTGCAGCCGCTGGTGTTCGCGATGTTCCGCGACGCGACGCGCGCGGTGCAGCTGGTGGCCGCGGCGATGGCGACCGCCGAGTTCGACGCCGCGCGCGCTCGAAGCGCGGGCCGGCGACGGCTGGACGACGCTGACCGAGCTGGCCGATACGCTGGTGCGCGATCACGGGCTGCCGTTCAAGACGGCGCACGCGATCGCCGCGCGCCTGGTCGGCGGCCGCCAGCGCGATCCCGAGCGGTCGATGGCGGCGCTGCTTGAAGGACGCGACGACCGAGCTGCTCGGCGCGCCGCTGACGTACTCGGAGGACGAGGTGGCGCACATCCTCAGCCCGCGCTACTTCGTCGAGATCCGCCGGACGCTCGGCGGCCCGGCGCCGGAGGAAACCGCGCGCGCGGCCGGCGGTCGTCGCGGCAGCAGCTCGAGGCCGACGAGGCGTGGTGGTCGCAGCGCGACCGACGGCGCTGGCGGACGCGGAGCGGACGCTCGCGCGAGCGGAGCGCCGCGTTGTGAGCCGTGCCAGATCCGAGCTCCGGAGCGCCCGACCGCCGTGAACGCGACACGAAGATGACCGGCGACCTGTATCTCGGGTGCGATTGCCGTCGAGGTCGGCGATCATCCTCGGCTCTGCTGGGTCTTCGGCCGAGATCGTTCTCGTACGACGCGTCATCGACTGGGCTGAGTCGTCGCTCGCGCCTACATCGGCTGGATCGTCATCGACGGCCTGCGCCGCTCGAAGGGCACCGACAAGGTCGACGGCTACTTCCTCGCGAACCGCTCGCTGCCGTGGTGGGCGGTCGGGCTGTCGGTGATGGCGACGCAGATGAGCGCCGTCACCATCGTCGGCACCACCGGCCAGGCCTACCTCACCGGCCTGCGCTTCATCCAGTTCTACTTCGGCCTGCCGCTGGCGATGATCATCCTGTCGCTGACGGTGGTGCCGTTCTTCACGCGGGCCCGCGTCTACACCGCCTACGAGTATCTCGAGCGCCGGTTCGACGTGCGCGTGCGATCGCTGGCGAGCTTCCTGTTCCTGATGGGCCGCGCCGCGTCGCTCGGCGTGACGCTCGCCGCGCCGTCGGTGGTGATGTCGGCGATTCTCGGCTGGACGCTGCCGGTCACCGTGCTCGCCATCTGCGTCCCGATGATCGTCTACACCACGATCGGCGGCGTGCAGGCGGTCGCCTGGACCGACGTGAAGCAGATGTTCGTCGTGGTCGGCGGGATGTCGGCGGCGGTGGCGATCCTGATCTACGGCATCCTGCAGCACGTCAGCTTCGGCCAGGCGCTGCACCTGGCCGGCGCGACCGGCCGGCTGAACGCGATCGACTTCAGGTTCAACCTGACGCGAGACCTACACGTTCTGGTCGGGCATGCTCGGCGGGCTGTTCCTGATGCTGTCGTATTTCGGCTGCGACCAGAGCCAGGTGCAGCGCTACCTGACGGCGAAGTCGATCGACGAGGCGCGGCACTCGCTGCTGATGAGCGCCTACGTCAAGATCCCGCTGCAGCTGCTGATCCTGACGAGCGGCGTGCTGGTGTTCGTGTTCTACCTGTTCCAGACGCCGCCGATGCTCTTCAACCGCGTCTACGACGCGCAGGTGGCGGCGAGCCCGCGGGCGGCGGAGTACGCGGCGCTGCAGCAGGACTTCGACGCGCGAGATCGCGCGCGCGGCGCGACGGCGGCCACGCGCGACGACCGCGCCGGCGTTTCTCGCCAGCGACGCGCGCGTCAAGGACATCCGCGCGAAGGCCGCGGCGCGTCGTCAAGCAGGCGACCGGCGACGAGCGCTACAACGACGTCAACTACGTGTTCCCGACCTTCATCACGACGCAGCATGCCGATCGGGCTGGTCGGCCTGATGATCGCCGCGATCTTCGCGGCGGCGATGTCGGCGAGCGGCGGCGAGCTGAACGCGCTGGCGACGGCGACGATCATCGACTTCTACCGCCGCCACTTCGTCACGGACGCCGACCGACCGCGCACTACCTGCTGGTGTCGAAGCTGGCGACGATCTTCTGGGGCCTGTTCGCCTGCGTGGTCGCGATGTTCGCGGCGAACCAGGGCTCGCTCATCGAGGTGGTCAACCGCTACGGGTCGTTCTTCTACGGATCGCTGCTCGGCGTCTTCATCCTGGCGATCCTGACCAGGCGCGCGACGGCGCGCGGCGCGTTCTGGGGCATGATTGCCGGGCATGGCCGTCGTGCTCACCGTGGCGCTTCCAGCTGCCGTGGATCGCGTTCCTCTGGCACAACCTGATCGGCGCCGTCGTCGTCGTCGTCGTCGGGATGGCGCATCAGCCATGCCCAGCTCTCCGGATTCCGCCGAGGCTTGCGCCGCCGGATCACCGTCCGGCTGAAGGCCGGCACCGCCCGCCGCCACGGTCCAGCTGCGCCCGGACGTCCACGGGCGCAGCGCGCGCGGTGCGTGCCGGAACCGCACGACGGCCCGTCCGGCCGGCGCGCGTCTGCAAGCGCACACGTTCGCGCGACGTTCACGGCTGAAATTCCACGCAGAAGCCGCACGCCTGTCTGGCAGTCTCCCTTGCGTGTTGGGCGAGACGCCCAGCGAACTGGCCGTCCGCCTGGTCGGCGAACGTCCGGTCTGTCGCGGATCGAAGGGCGTTGCCGCCGAGACAGCGACCGACAGAAGAGAAAGACGATTTCGCGGCAAGCCTCGGTTGCCTGATGCTCGCGGCACAGTGCCTGCGGGCGACGCTCGGCGCGCAAACCACCGCGCCCAGGCACTCGGACGGGCGACGCTCGAAAGAGCTGATGAACATCGAGATCGCACCGGTATCGCGCAAGAAGCGGCGCCCTGTGCCGGCTTTTTCCGCCGCGGCGGTGTTCGTCATCACGCGAGGACTGATGTCCGGCGATCGGCATGACGACCGTTCCCGAGTTACCGCGTGTCTGGCGCCGGGCGTACTGGTGGCGCGAGATCGAATCCCGGAGCAATGGAAGCGTTCGCGGTGCAGCGGCTTCAACCAGCTCGCTGCGAGACGAAGCTGCTGCAGTCTCGCATCGACCCGGCCGGACGGATCTTACCGACACGGCTCCAGCTTCGGGCGTCTTTCTGGGGAATCTCGCCTGGACTCAGCCCCCTCGACGACATCTGATCGCATCGAGGTGATTCGCGGACTCGGCGGAGCCACCTGGGGCGCTGAGAACGCGGCCAACGGCGTGGGATCACCATCGTCACGAAATCGGCGGTCGACACCGCGGGCGCTTCCGTCACGGTCGGCGCTGGGACCTCGGATGGGACGCGCGTCGCGCGCTATGGCGGGAAGCTCGGGACGGGCCTCGCACCGGCTGTTCGCACGGGCGGGCCACAACCAATCGCAGACTGCGACCGGCAGCCCCGCACAGGATGATTGGCAGAGTCAGAATCACGGCTTCCGCATTGATTGGGACCACGCGTCTGACGCGATGATGGTCCAGGGCGGTGACGTTCGGCAGCCTCCACGGCCTCTTTCACGAACCGGCAGGGCCACGCCCGCGGTCAAACCGCTGTGGAGCGATCGGAAACCACGGAGGAGCATAACCTGCCGGCTGCTGGACGCGCGCCGCCGCGACAACGGTTACCCGCAGGTGCAGTCCTTCTTCAATGCCCATCACAACGACGATTCGGTGAATCCGCGCTGTGATCCTGGCGGACGTCGACGCCCAATATCAATTCGCGCTCGGGACCCGTCACGATCTGGTGGTCGGCGCCGGCTATCGCTTCTCGACGAGCACGTCGACGGCGGCATCGCGTTCTCGATCACACCCAACGCCGAAACCGTGACCGAGACGACCGTCTGACGCCTTCGACGCAGCGACGCGCAGTCGCGCTGGGCCAGCAAGTGGTGCGGCTGTGCTTACGCTCGTGCGGTGCATGCGCGAACCCGCACACCCCTGCCGGCTGGCGGTTCCAGCCCACCGCCCGGCTGATGTGGTCGCCGGCGGTGCACCACCATGTGTGTGGGCGGCCGCATCGCGCTCTGCATTCGCCGTCGCTCGGCGACGTCTCCCAGGCCGCTACAACTTCACGTCGTTTGTCGGCCAGGGCGGGTTGCCGTCGTCGTCGGCGCGCTGGGTCACCCGGACTTTCGGTCGGAAACGGTCCTCGACGCCGAAGCCGGCTATCGCGCGGAGATTGATCCGTCGCGAGCGTCGACGTCACGCGCCTGGATTCCGAGCGAGCTACGACCATCTGGCGACGCGCGAACCGCTTCAGTCGCGCCGCGGTTCGCGACGACGCTTAAAGGCCGCCGATGCAGCGGTTCATCCCCGTGCAGTTCGAAATCTGCTCGCCGCGACGACGTCCGACCGGAGATCGCCGCGCATTGACGCCGGTCGCCGCCGTGCGGCTCGATGGCGGGGCATCGACGTTCCGGCCTGACGCCGGATCTGGCGCCGGAGAGCCGTGACGTGACTGCGGCGGCGTTCGACGGCGCGCGCCACGCGCGCAGTGGTATGCGCGCTCGTCCACGACCATCACGCCGCGAGCCCGGTTCGACGCCACGCTGTTCCGCACCGGGGCGGTGCGCACGCTCGACGTTCCGCCACACGCGACTCGATGTCCAGCTGATATGTCCGTGACGCGCCATCTGTCCGTGGCGATTGTCGGACAGAATCTGATGGATCCCGCTTCACGCCGAGCCGGCGGCGCAGCCGGCATCGTCACGCCGACGTTCATCCCTCGATCCGCACGCGCAGATGGGCTACCACCTGACCGTGAGCATGCGTATCGGCCGTGCCTGCGGTCCGGGATCGCAGTGTTCCTCCGCCCCGCCTGACCGCTGTCGCCATGCCAGCCTGGCGCCGGCCGATACCACGTCCGACGTGGAGGTCAAGGCGGCGTTTCTCTACAACTTCGCGAAGTTCGCTGAGTGGCCCCGCTCTGGGATCACCGCTGTTCCGTGTGGTGTGGTCGGCGACGATCGATGCCGCGGCGCTGTCCGCGGTCACGCATCATCGCGCAATCGAGGAACACGCGATCAAGTCCGCCGGACGACGCGTCGGGCGAGCAAGCTTCTGCCATCTGCTGTCTATCTCGCAGTCGAGCGGATATGCGCGCGGCGGCGCCCGGCGCGGCCCGCGAATCAGCTGCGCTCACCGTCATGACGGCGATGGCTTCGCCGCCGCGACGGGGGATGATCGAGCTCTTCATGGAGAACGGGCGGATCCGGCTTCGCCATCAACGTCGACGCGGTTCAACGGTCGCAGGTGCGCGTGAGCTCGCGGCTGTCTCCGCCTCGCGAAAGTCCGTCCGGGACGATCGATGGGCGATAACACCGCGCTGGGGCGAGGCGGTCGGGACGATGGCGACCGCGCTCGAGGCGCGGCGGCGCTGAGCGCGACGGCGGCGTCAGAGCAGGCGCTGCCGGCCCGTCGGAAGAGCGCTACCGCCTGCTGTTCGACCAGAACCCGCGTTCGATGTGGGTCTACGATCTCGCCGACGCCCCGAATTCTGGAGGTCAGCAGAGAAGCGGCCGTCCGTGCATCTGCGGACTACTGCGCGCCGAGTTCTCTGCAGGTGCGGCTCGCCGACGATCCGGCGGCCAGCGAGGCATCTCCGCGGTTGAGCCGCGGCGGCTGCGCTCCGACCGCGAGCCGTGGGCGCGCTCGAGCGGGTGGCGGCATCGCCCGAAGTCGGGCGAGATCTGCCGTGGTGGAAATCACGTCGCATACGGTGACGTTTGCCGGCAGCGCGCGGCGCTGGTCGTCTGCCCAGGCATCACGGACCGGACGAACACTGGAGGCGGCGCTCCGCCGGCGCACCAGCCTCACACCGCGCCGGCCGCCGATGTCGGCGTGGCCCTCAACCGGCCGTCAGCCGCGGCGCGACTGTCTGAGCGACTGCGTGCCCGGGCGGCGGTGGCGCTGGCTGGATCTGGCGGGCGATCCCGCATCACTGGACGGCGGATCAGACCGCCGCTCTCGCTGGCGCTCGAGGGCAGCGCGGGCAATCTACACGCCGCCCGGCGCGGCCGCGATCGCCGGCGTCGCCGGCCGGCGAAGGCGACGATCGGGACGCGTGGGCCAGGGCACGGCCTGCCCTTACTCAGCACGACGTTGCCAGGGTGAGGACGGCTACGGCGTCAGAGCGACCGGGCAGGGCGCGCTTGCGCGCACGGCATCGTGGCGTTCGCCGCCTATCCGCTGCTCGTCGAGTCCCGCGATCGTCGGCGTGATGGTCCGATCTGCTCACGCCCGTCGCCCGCCGTCGGATGCGATGTTGACTGGCGTGGCGGCGCGGTCGCGGACCTGATCGCGCTGGCATCGAACGGCAGCGCGGCGACGACGCGCGGCGGCTGCTGGCGGCGGTTGTCGAGGATCCGGACGAGCGCCATCATCAGCACGACGCTGGACGGGACCATTCGTCAGCTGGAACGCCGGCGCGGAGCGCCTCTACGGGGCATGCACGGCAGGCGAAGCGGTCGGCCGCCACGTCCGCTCCTCGCGCCCGGCGAGCCGCGCGCACGGAGCCGGTGGCGCTTCTGAGCCGTGTGCGCACCGGCGCGTACGCCGTGAATCGGCACGGAGACGGGTTCGACTGCACGGGAACACGGTTCGCTCCGTGCCTGGTGGCAGCTCACGCTCTCTCCCATCAAGGATGGGGCGGGAGCAGGTTCGGGCCGCGTCGGTGATCGCGCGGGACATCAGCCAAGGTGCAGCGGGCCGCGCAGACGCTTCTGAGAGAGCGAAGAACGCTTCCGGCTCATTGCCGAAGCGATCACCCAGGTCGGTTCTGGATCAGCGGACGTCCAGCACCGAGGCGGTCGTCTACGTCAGCCCTGCGCATGAGGCGATCCGAGGGCCGGGAGCTGGCGAAAGCCTCTACAGCGATCCCCGGTCGTTCCTCGCGCGCGTCCATCCCGAGGACCCGCCGGGCGGGATGCCGGGAAGAAGGCTACCTTGCCTGCAGGAGGACGGCAAGCCATTCGGCCTCGAATACCGGATCAGTGCGGCCCGGCGGCGAGGTCCGCTGGATCTGGGATCGCGGGTTCCCGGTGCCCGGAATCCGGACCGGCCGGGTCTCCCAGCACGTCGGCGCCGCCGGTGAGATCACCGAAGCGCCGGGGCGGAGCGGCTGCTCCGCCGAGCGCGCGCTGCGCAGAGCGCGGAAGAGCGGATGCGCTTTCCGCGCTCGACGCGGCCCGGGTCGGCGTGTGGGGGAGGTGAACCTCGGCACGCGCGAAGGCTACTGGTCCGAGACGTGCACGAAGCATGCACCGGGGCCGAACGGGGAAGCGTCGCGAAGCACGGGTGATGCGTTCCTGGCCGACGGTCCACCCGGACGACCGCGAGGGCGTGCTCGTGGCCACTCTGCACGAGGCGACCGCGGCACACACCGAATCACCGACCTGGGCACCCGGGCGGTGTGGCCCGACGGCACGGTGCATCGCATCAGTTCGAGTCGGCCACTTCTTCTTACGACGCGGCGGGTGTCGCCGCAGCGCGGCGCGCGGGCGTCGCGATCGACGTTCACGGACCGCCACCTGCTCGAAGAACAGCTCCGGCAGTCTGCAGAAGATGGACGCGAGTCGGGCCAGCTCGCCGGAGGGATCGCGCACGATTTCAACAACCTGGCTGACGGCGATCCTGGGCTTCGGCGGGAATGCTGGCGGACAGCATCCCCGAGGCCGGACGCGCGGCGAGGCCGACGTGGAGGAGATCCGGCATGGCAGGCCGGTCGCGGCGGCTACGCTGACGACGGCAGCTGCTCGCCCTCAGCCGCAAGCTGGATCCTGGCGGTGCGGGTCGCTCCACCTGGGCGACGTCGTAGCCGACCTCACGCCGATGCCGCGGCGGCTGCTCGGCGGGGCGATCGATCTGAGGACCACCGTCGGCGAGCGGGGCCGCGGGAAGGCCGACCCGGGGCAGACTCGGAACAGGTGATCGTCAATCTACGGCGTAGAACGCGCAACGACGCGATGCGGGGCTGGCGGCCGGCTCACGATCGGCAATAACGGCCGGCACGCGGTGCCTTCGACAGCGAGGCGTTTGCGCGCCACCATCCGTCGCAGCGCCTGGCGGCCGCACGTCTTGTGTTGCTCACGGTCGGCGACGGCGGCCACGGGATGGACGCCGGCGACGGGGGAAACGGGTCTTCGCGAGCCGTTCTTTCGCCACCAAAGCCGGCAGGGACGGGGCACGGGGCTCTGGGCTCTGGCCACCGTCTCACGGCATCGATGAAGCAGAGCGGCGTGGTCGATCTGGATGACCAGCGAGGTCTGCCCGAGGGCGATCATCTTCAAGATCTTCCTGCCGAGGACCGACGACCCTCCCAAAGAAATCAGCACGGGGCCACGCCGACGCGTCGGCGCGAGGCGGCACCGAGACCATCCTGCTCGTGGAGGACGAAGATCTCGTGCGGGGGCTACGTGCGCCGGGTGCCACGCGAAGTGGTATGCCGTGCACGCCATGCCGGACCCGGTGAGCGATCGACCCGCTGAAACCTGGCAGGGGAAGATCGACCACTTTCACCGGATGTCAAACCCGCCGGCGATGAGCGGGCGGCATGGTCACAGAGCTGCAGCGGAAGTGTCCCGCCGCCAAGGTCCCAGCATGTCGCTACGACGGATCACGCGATTGTCCACCGCGGCGTTCCAACCGGGCAATCGCGTTCCTGCCCAGCTTTTCATTCACCGCTGAGGCGCTCTCGCGAAGTCCGGCAGGTTCCGACGGTCGGTGGAAGGTCGATCCCCGCCGCAAGAAAGAGCGACCACGAAAACACAAAGACACGAAGAGATACGAAAAGAAGTCTTTCTCTCAAAGCCCTTCGTGATTTCGTGGCTTCGTGGTCCCGGCTCGCCTTACTGGTTCGGTCTGAGCACCGTCTGAACGTCAGCAAAGGCGACGTCGCGAACATCGGCGCCCGGCAAGGCAGCGCAGGGCAACAGGAAGTCGGTGTCGAAGGTACTGGCGGACGCTGTGTCGGGCGACACCTGGTGCGATTTCAGAGGAGCGACCGACTGGCGGCTGATGAACAGACTCACCATCGAGCCGCGCATTACGACTCCCGGATTCCAGTCTTCGAGCGCAGTGTGCTGGCGAGCCCGCCGTCAGTGCCGAAGAGGAACTGGGGTTGCCGAAAAAGCCGATACGTGAACGACAGGTTTTGCCGGTGACCGCCGCAAACCGGTAGGCGGTCGCTCACTGCCGCGCGGCCGCGTCGTGCTCGGCGCTCGACGTGAAGCGGCGTCGTTCCAGCTGGGACGACAGCGTGATTGAGTCGGCGAGATTGGCGCCGCGGCGCTCGAGCATGGGCGACGCCAGGGCGTCGTCGCGTTGTAGCGTTCTGCACGCATCGGTTCGTGCCGCCACCGTGAGGCCGGGCGTCGGGATTTCCGCTGCCGCGCATCAGCCAGCGCGGTGGAAGAAGATCGGGCGATTGATGACGTGATCGCCTCATCTGTCGATCGTCCCGCGGGTTACCGCTGCCGAGAGCGTCGTGCCGGGCGTGTCGCGACGCGTTCTGCGGCACCATGCCGTGACGCTGAGGTTCTGCAGGTAGACGGTGCCCGTCGGCATCCCACCCGAACGGACTGCTGGGACAGACGGGAACATCGTCCCGCGGTGCCCATGATGCCGTCGAGGCCGGACAGCTTGCCGCAGTCAGGGAACTGTTCATGTCTTCGCCGGCTTCGGGCCGTCACACGCTGTTGCCGGAAAGAAGGGCAAATCAGACGCCATTCGGCACGCCCGTGGCTGAGTTCGCCGCACCACCACATCCTCGGAACCCGCATCGCCAGCTACCCCGGCTCCCGTTGACCCAGGCACGAACGGGTTCAGCCGGCACTTGTTGTTCCCACGGCGATCCATAAATAGACGAGCGAACCCGGCGCCGCCTGAGCCCGCGGTCGTGCCCAGCGGCACGGCGAGGCGGCTGCGCGCATGGAGCCGTGCCCGCCAGCCACTTCTGCAATACGTAACCGAACGAAGCATACC